>Ga0233420_10000214_pt1 | contig 26342 bp, 23 predicted proteins | sample Watercolumn_Mata_4_FD_183009 | JGI IMG/M metagenome (GOLD analysis project Ga0233420, IMG submission 183009) | Freshwater microbial communities from Lake Matano, South Sulawesi, Indonesia - Watercolumn_Matano_2014_102_MG | ecosystem: Environmental > Aquatic > Freshwater > Lake | place...
GCCCGGCCCGCTGGATCGGGCAACGGGCGCTCTGCGACCGCGCCTGGCAAATGCAGGCGCGGGAGCGCCTGAAACGAGACAGCCGGCGACTGGCGGACATGTTGACCCGGCATGGTCTCTCGCCAACCGGCGGGACGGCGCTGTTCCAGTCCCGTCTGACCGATCGGGCACGGTGGATCGATGAATACCTCGCCCACCGCCGCATCCTGATCCGCGTGTTCGACGATCCCCCACGCCTGCGTGTCGGCCTGCCCGGCCCGGAGGATGATTGGCGACGCCTGGCCGGCGCCCTCTCCGGGTTACCGGAATCGGCTCCGGACGCCATGTCTTGACTCGCTCAGGTAAGCCACCGCCGGAGGCAGTGGCTAACCCATTCGAGCCGAGCCATGCCGTCCAAGAAATTCACGTTTTTCGGAGACTACCCGCCGCGCCAGCGCGGTAAATGGCCGGAAGACTCTCGCCTCATCGTCGCGGCAGCCACTGTCCGCGCCCCAGCGCGTAGCCGTCCCGCAGCGCCTCCCAGGCCCGTCGCTGCGCCCGATCCACGGCGGCGGCCATGGTCAGGCCCCGCGCGAGACCGCCCGCCAGCGCCGCCGCCAGGGTGCAGCCGGAACCATGATAGGTATGCGGCAACCGCGGCCAACGGCCGTCCACCCTGCCTCGTTCATGGTACCAGCGATTGACGACGTCCTCGCCCGCCTCGTGCGCGCCCGTCAGCAATACGTTCGGGCACCCCATCGCCAGCAGCGCCCGGGCGCATTCGTCGGGAGATTCCACGCCGGTCAGGCGCCGGGCCTCGGGAGTATTGGGGGTCACGACCGTGGCTCGGGGAATCAGCCGGCTCCGCAGCGATTGCAGCAGCGCTTCGCCCGCCAGCGGCCGTCCGCCGCCGGCCGCCAGAATGGGATCCAGCACCACCGGCATGGGTCCGGCTTCGTCGATCAATTCGGCGACCGCGTCCGCGATGCCGGCGGAACCCAGCAAGCCGATCTTGATCGCCGCCGGCGGCAGATCCGCCATCAACATTCGCGCCTGCTCCAGGAAGCATTCGGGTTCCTGTGGATAGACCCGCCGCACATTGCCAGTGTCCTGAGCCGTCAGCGCCGTCACCACGGTGGCCGGGTGGCAACCCAGCCGCCGCAACGTTTCGATATCGGCCTGCAAGCCGGCGCCGCCCGTGGGGTCGTGCCCGGACAGACAGAGCACGACGGGAGGAGGATGAGTCATCCTGGAAACGGCAGTTGGGCTTGATGTAGGGGCGAATTCATTTGCCTACCTGCCTGCCGGCAGGCAGGCGATAAATCGCATCATCCTGTTTATCCTGTAGATTCCTGTCCAATCGGCTTTTCCCAGTATCATGCGTCGGAGTCCATTGGGTCGGACATGAAGACTATTCCGGATCGGCGGTTTGGGTGACTTAAGCTTCGGAGTCCACGCGGCGTAAGCCCGGCACCGTGGATTGAGCCACAATAGCACATGCCGGCCGGTTGGCCTCCCGACCCGCCTGCTCAAGCCTTCCGCCGCCTCGCTTGACCGGGTACGGCATCAACGGTCGGCAAGTTGCCGGCCACGGAGCGATTACACAGTCATTCAAGAATCCGCAAACCCTGATCCACAAGGAAAACCATGATTGCCAAAACCGGCGTATTGCTCATCCAGCTCGGAACCCCGAATAGTCCCTCGACCCTTGACGTCGCCAAGTATCTGGGCGAGTTTCTCAACGACCCCCGGGTCGTCGACCTGCCCTGGCCGGCGCGGCGCTTCCTGGTCAATGGCATCATTGTGCCGTTCCGCTCGCCGAAGTCGGCCAAAATCTACCGGCGACTCTGGGAACTCGGCGGCGGCCAATCGCCCTTGCTGAGCCATGCGGAGCGCGTCCGGGAACTCCTGCAAGCCCGATTCCCGAAGGAGGAAGTGGTGGTCGAGATGGCCATGCGCTATCGGAACCCTTCGATGGGAAGCGTGCTGGAACGCATGCGCCTCGCCAACTACTCGCGCATCGTCCTGATCCCCCTGTTTCCGCAGTACGCCAGCGCGTCCACCGGCTCCGCCATCGCCAAGGCCATGGACATCATCGGCCGCTGGTGGGTGATACCGGAAATCGGCACGGTCAGCCAGTTCTACGACGAATCGGGCTACCTCGATGCCGTCGTCGACCGCGCCAAGGATTATCGGCTGGATGACTACGACCATATCCTCTTTTCCTACCATGGACTGCCCGAGCGCCAGGTCGACAAGGTCTACCCGAACGACCTCTGCGCCGGCCAGCCCTGCGAGACGGAGATCAACGAGACGAACCGGTTCTGCTACAAGGCGGCGTGCCACGCCACCACCCGGCTGCTGGCCGCCCGCCTGGGACTCCCCGAATCCCGCTGCACCACCAGTTTCCAGTCACGGCTCAACGGCAAGTGGATCCAGCCCTACTCCGACAAACTGGTCGAGGAATGGGCGGCCAGGGGCGCGAAAAGGCTGCTGATCTTCAGTCCCGCCTTCGTGGCCGACTGTCTCGAAACCCTGATCGAGGTCGGCGAGGAGTATCAGGCCCTGTTCGTCAAGCACGGCGGCGACAAGGTGCAACTCGTGCCGAGCTGCAACGACCATCCCCGCTTCGTCGACTGCCTCGAAAAGCTGGTGCGGGAGCGTATCCCGGCCGGCCGCGAGCGCTGACCGGCGATCCGGGGCCGCTCCCCCGAACAGCGCGCGGCGGGTTGTAGGTCAGGCTTCTGCCTGACCCGCACGGTGACGCTTGGTGGACGATCGGTCAGGCTGAAGCCGGACCTGCATCGGGAAGCGTCAATGGGACCGAAACCGCCGGCGCGTACTCACCACTCCTTGGAGCGCTTCCGGATCGCCTCGTAGACGGTTTCCATCGCCACCGGAAATGCCAGATCCAGCTTCCAGAACTCGGGATAGTCGCCGCCTTTCTTCACCCGTAGCGCCCGCGCTTCGGGCGCGGCGCCGGCGGGCCATTCGGACGGCAGCCGTCCGCGGCCTTCCCAGTAGGCGGCGGGATCGCAAACTTCGGGGGGTTCCAGCGGCTGGGGCCGAATAAACAGCGAGGTCGCCGGGGTGAACACATCCTCTTGCTCCGCCTCCCGCGCCTCGACCAGCGCCCGTCCCAGCGGCGTCTCGCGCAGGCGGGCAAACAATTTGGCTGGGGGCAGTCCGCGCAGCTCGAAGAGGAGGAAGGGATCCTGGTCCAGCAGCGCGGACAGGAAATAGCACAAGCCCGCGACATGCTTGCAGGGATTGGCGTAATCCGGGCAGGAGCAATAGGTCTTGAAATCCCGCCCGCTGTGCGGCAAGAGGTGCAGGTCGAGCAGCTCGAACGGCTTTTCGATGGTGTCCGGCATCTCGTTGAGCAGCAGCCGCGACACATAGGCCGCCCGGCTGCCCAGGTGGCGGATCAGCAGCGTCCAGTCCCCGTCGCCGATCGGCTTCAGCCCGATCGTGGTCTCGTAGGTCGGCTCCCTGGTGACGCCGAAGTAGGGATTCACGTTGCCGCGAATCTTCGCCGAGATTTCGCCGTTCTTGATCTGCCAGGACTTGATGCGGTGGCTGCCGGCATAGCTTCGCCCCCGCGCCAGCCGGGCGGCATCGGTGAATCGTTCCAGGGCCGCGATGAACCGCTGACCCCACCAGGTCCGAATGGCTTGCATGGTGTTTCCTGCTTGTTTGGGCGTCGGGATGAAGCCCGACCTACATTAATCATCCATCACCGTCGCCCGATTCAGCGCGATGAGCTGCCGGAACGCTTCGTTGTCCAGCTTCGTCAGCCAGGATTCGTCGCTGCCGACGATGGCGCCGGCGACTTTCTTCTTGTCCTCGATCATCTGGTCGATGCGCTCCTCCAGCGTGCCCAAGGTCAGGAACTTGTGGACGAACACGTTGCGGGTCTGGCCGATGCGAAAGGCGCGGTCGGTGGCCTGGTCCTCCACCGCCGGGTTCCACCAGCGGTCGAAGTGGAACACATGGTTGGCGCGGGTCAGGGTGATGCCGACGCCGCCGGCCTTCAGCGACAGCACGAACACCGCCGGCGGCGTCTCCGGATCCTGGAAGCGGGCGATCATCTGCTCCCGCTTCTGCCGCGCGGTGCCGCCGTGCAGGTAATACGTCTGGCAGCCGAGATGCGAGCGTACGTAGCGCTCCAGGCGCTCGCCGATCTCGGTGAACTGGGTGAAGATCAGCGCGCTCTCCCCTTCCGTCAGCACCTCCCCCAGCATGTCCGAAAGCCGCTCCAGCTTGTGCGAGCGGCTGGCCTCGAACGGGCTGTCGTCGTGCAGGAACTGCGCCGGATGGTTGCAGATCTGCTTCAGCTTCATCAGCGTCGACAGCATCAGGCCCTGGCGCTGGATGCCCTCGCTCGCCTCCAGTTGCTCGGCCACGTCCCGCACCACCGCCTCGTACAGAGAAGCCTGCTCGCGGCTGAGGTTGCAATACTGCTTGTTCTCCACCTTGTCCGGCAGGTCCTTGATGATGGCGGGATCGGTCTTGACCCGGCGCAGGATGAACGGCTCGACCAGGCGCTTGAGCCGGGCCGATCGGGCCGGGTCGTGATCGCGCTGGATCGGCGTCTCGTAGTGCTTGCGGAAGCCGGCCTGCTTGCCCAGATAGCCGGGATTGAGAAAGTTGAAGATCGACCAGAGGTCGAGCAGCCGGTTCTCCACCGGGGTGCCGGTCAAGGCCAGCCGCGAGCGCGCGTCCAGCTTGAGGATGGCCTTGGTCTGCTTCGCTTCCGGGTTCTTGATGTTCTGCGCCTCGTCCAGCACCACCCGATGCCAGGGAATCCCTTGCAGCAGGGCCGCGTCGCGCAGCGCCAGATTGTAGGACACGATCACCACATCCTTGTCCCGCGCGGCGGCGGCGAAGGCTTCCGGCTCCCGGCAGCGATCGGCGCCATGATGGACCAGGGTCTCCAGTCGCGGCGCGAAGCGCTCGATCTCCTTGCGCCAGTTGCCCAGCACCGAAGTCGGCGCGATCAGCAGCGTGGGCGGCTGCCGGTCGTGCCGGTCCTGCTCGTGCAGCAGTCGGGCGATGACCTGGATGGTCTTGCCCAATCCCATGTCGTCGGCCAGGCAGCCGCACAGCCCCAGCGACTCCAGGAAGGCCAGCCAGGCGACGCCGCGCTTCTGATACTCGCGCAACTCCGCCCGCAGGCCGGGCGGATCATCGACCGGCTCCAGATGGCCGGGATCGCGCAGCCGCGCCAGCATCCCGGCCAGGGCGTCGCCGGGATCGACCTCGAAATCCCCGTCCCCGTCGGCGGTGCGCTGCAACAGGGACTGCATGTCCAGGCTCTCGCCGGCCAGACCCTGCTGCTTCCAGAATGCCAGCATCTCCGCCATGCGGTCCTTGTCCAGCACCACCCACTGGCCGCGAAACTGGACCAGCGGCGTCTTGGCCTCGACCAGCCGCGCCCATTCCTCCGGGTCCACCGTCTCGTCGCCCAGGGTCAGGTCGTAGCGATATTCCAACAGCTCATCCAGACTCAGGCCCTTGCGTTTGACGGCGGCCCCGGCCTTTTTGCCGGACGGCGCCGACTTCAGCCGCAGCTTGGCGCGACGCCGCCCCTGCGGGGTCCACCAGGCCGGCACGATGACGCGGATACCGGCGTCCTCCAGAACCCAGGACGTCTCGGTCAGGAAGGCGAAGGCCTCCTCCAGCGTCAGCGTCATGCCCACGGGTTCGGCGGTATCCAGCGCCGCCCAGAGCGCCGGATGGATGCGCGCCGCCTGCCCCAGTTCGGCCAGCAGCGCCGCCTCGAAATTCGCCCCGAATTCGTGGCTGCGGCGCAGGCGCTCCGCGTTCGGCAGCGGCCAATAGTCCTCCAGCGGCAGTTGCAAGGAAGGATCGCGGCGGGACCAGGCGCGGAAGTCCAGCCGCCAGATCTCCGGCGTTGCCGGTTCGGGCTCGTGGAGTTGCAAGGCCAACTGGAAATCCTGCTCACCGCCGCCGCCCAGAACGCGCCGGCGCCAGCGGGCCCAGGCTTGCGCCGGGCCGGCATCCGGCGCCACGGCCCAGGGCTGGTCCGCAGCCGGGCGGCAGGCATCGATCAGGAAGGTGTCGGCGATTTTCTTCTCGAAGGCCTGGGTCAGCCGGGCCTGCCCGGCGATCCGGCGCAGCAGCGCCTCGGCGGCGTGGCGCAGCACCGTGACCGGCTCGAAGCCGGGCGCGGCGCTGGGCGGCATCCGTTCGGCGGTCTCCGCCAGCCAGGACTCGTAGGGATCGGGCAGAAACTCCCAGGCGGGAAAATATTCGTACCCTTTCTTGCCCTGCCGGCCGCGCAAGGCAGGGAGGTACCGATCGGCCAGGATGAATTGCCGCAGCGACTGGGTGACGTAGAACCAGAACAGGAAATCCCGCCCCGGCCGGACCTCCCCGCCCTGGAACAGCAGCGCGTAATGCAGGGCGTTGAGAGTCTGGATCGGCGCCTGGGTCAAAGGATAGGTATCCACTGTCCAGGCGGACCATTCGACCCGCTCGGGCCAGTCCGCGCCCGCCTCGACCAGCAACTCCGCGCACCGGAGCGGCTCGCCATCGGCCGCCGGCAGGATCAGTTCCACCGGCTCGGCGGTGAGCGGCAGGAACGCCCCCTGCCCCAGTATCGACCACAGCCATTCCAGCAATTCCTTGCCGCGCCGCTGACGCGGATGCGCGCCGGGCGTCCGTTTCGACGCGGGCGTGGGCGTCTCCAGCCACAGGTGGAAACGCCCCGGCTGCAGGAAGCCATTGCCGGGCTCGGGCCGCCAGAAGGCGTGCAGAATCTCAAGCATGGAGTTCGTGGAGAGTGGTGATTCGGGGTTTGAGCGGGCTTCGGTAGCCTCCCATGATGGGGGAAGCGACCCCTCATGTTCGCTGAATTTCCGGGATTGCGCAAAAGGTCTTCGCATGGAGCCGGCGGCGCGGCGAATCCCAGCGCGGTTGCCGGCGGCGGGCGGCGGGACTCGGGCCGCCGCATCCCCGCATGCCGATCCCTGCCGGGCCGGACCGCAAGCCGCCTAGGAGCCTGTCCGAGAATGCAATCTCTGAAAAAACCACCACAACATATAGTGCTGATCCATTAAAATTGACAGTATATGTAGTGGTGAGAATTTTGGATTATGAGTTCTCGGACAGCCTCCTAGCTATCCTCCAGCACCGCCCGCAACTGCCCGCGCAGCCAGCGATGTCCCGGATCGTCGCTCATCTCCCGATGCCAGATCAGATGACTGCGGAGCGGCGGCACGTCGATCGGCAGCCGATAATAGCGTACCCCCTGGATATCCCCGAACCGCTCGGCCAGGCGGCGATGGGTGAGAACCAGCAGATCGCTCTGATCGAAGGCGTGCGCGATGACCAGCGGGCTGGTCACCTCGAGCACGGTGCGCTCGCGAATGTCCTCCATGAAGTTGTTCAGCGCGGCGTCGTGGGCCCGCTCCAAGAGGTTGATCGGGCACACGAACCTTTCCGCGAGACAGGCCTCCAGGGTGGGCGGTTCCTGGATGCGCGGATGTCCCGAGCGGACCATGATCACCAGTTCGTCCTCCGAGAACAGGGGTTGCTCCAGCGCCGGATCGTCGAACCGCCCATGGCGTATGGCCAGATCGAGCCGATGCTCGCGCAGCAGCCCGGGCATCTGCTCCTCGGGATCGATGGTGCGGATCCGGAGCCGGGTGTTCGGCGCCTCCCGCCGCATCCGCTCGTAAAGCAGGGGTCCATGATAGATGCCCAGGGTGGGGGAGATACCCACGGCGAAGGACCTGCCGCTGACCGATGGCTGAAATTCGCGCGACTCCGTCAGAACCTTGCGCACCCCGTCCAGGACCCGATGGATTTCCGCGTAGACCCGATCCGCGCGAGGGGTGGGGACCAGCCCCCGGGTCCGGCCGCGAAACAGCGGATCGCCCAGGAGATGCCGCAATCGGGCGAGCGCCTGGCTGACCGCCGGCTGGGTCATGCCCAGCCGTTCCGAGGCCCGCACCTGGCTGCGTTCCTCGTAGACGGCTTCGAACACCGTCAGCAGGTTGAGATCGACGCCCCGAAGGTTCATGCGAGGGATCTCCGGCAAGAGGAGCGGCCCAACGCCCCGGGCCGCGATAGGATCCATCTTATGATGTTGTCATGGGACCGGCAAAGACCTCCCCGGCTGACTCGACCGCCGCGAATCCGTCACACCGGCAACCACGCGGCGCATGGGAGCGAGACCAAACGGTATTTCGCCGGGTACTCCTTGAGATTGCCCGTTACGGAAGACATCCATGCTATCGGTTCCGCACTCATTGATCCAGGATGGGACACGTTTAGGAGACCGGGAAGATCCGAACCATGACAACCGAAGATGAAATCGGAACCATCAGGGCGGCTCTCGCGAAGCATGGGAATATCGGGCTGGCCATCGTCTTCGGCTCGGCGGCTCAGGGTTTCGCCCGGACGGAGAGCGATCTCGACATCGCCGTCGGCGCGCGGCGTCCCCTCGACTGGCGTGAGCGTTCGCAATTGATCGGCGAGTTGACGAAAGCCGGCGGACGCGCCGTGGACCTTATCGACCTGGCTACCGTGGGCGAACCCCCGCTAGGCCAGATTCTGAGCAAGGGACGACGGATTCTGGGCAGCGACGCCGACCACGGCAAGTTGCTGGCCCGGCACTTGTTCGACCAGGCGGACTTCTTGCCCTATCGGAATCGAAGCCTGGAGGAAAGGAGGAGACGTTGGATTGGCCATTGATCGACCGGCTGCGATACGCAGGGAGCGTAACGCAGCCGCGGGATTGAGCGCGCCGGCAGGCGCCCGGAGCCGCCCTGGTCCGAGCCCAGCCCGATAGAGCGGCCATGCGGATGTCCTCACGGCCTCTGGGGCGAGAGGGAAAACCCCGCCTCAATCCCTCGCCCAACCCTCCGCCAGCCGGCTGGGGATGCGCGGCGATTCGCTGGAGGGCGGATAGGGACGCCGGGCGACGATGGCGGCGCATACGCGCAGGGTCTCGAAGGCCAGCACCCAGGACACGGCGATGAACAGCGCCGTCAGGCCGGCGTCCAGATAATCGTTGAAGAGGAGTTGCGGCGCCTTGGCGGCCTGCTCGGCGGGCAGCGCACCGGCCGCCAGCTTGCCGGACAGGTCGCGCACATGGGCCAGGAAGCCGATGCGCGGCTCCGGGCTGAACAGCTTCTGCCAGGCGGCGGAGCTGGTCACGATCAGCAGCCAGACCAGCGGAATGCCCGTCACCCAGGCATGACGCAGCTTGCCGCTCTTGACGATGATGGTCGTCGCCACGCACAGCGCGATGCCGGCCAGCATCTGGTTGGCGATGCCGAACAGCGGCCACAGGCTGTTGATGCCGCCCAAGGGATCGATCACCCCGTTGTAGAGCAGCCAGCCCCAGGCCATCACCACCAGCCCGCTGGTGAGAATCACGCCGGGATACCAGGCCGTCCGGCCCAGCGCCGGCGCCCAGTTGCCAAGCAGGTCCTGCAACATGAAGCGCGCCACGCGGGTGCCGGCGTCCAGGGTGGTCAGGATGAACAGCGCCTCGAACATGATGGCGAAGTGATACCAGAGGGACAGCAGCGCGTCGCCGAAGGCGCCGGCGAACAGGCTGGCCATGCCCACCGCCAGAGAGGGCGCGCCGCCGGTGCGGGCGAACAGCGTGGTCTCGCCCATCTCGCGGGCCAGCGCGCTCATCTGCTCGACCGTCACCGGAAAGCCCCAGCCCGAGATTTTCGCCACGGCCGCCGCCGCGTCCGCGCCCACCACCCCGGCCGGGCTGTTGATGGCGAAGTACACGCCCGGGTCCAGCACCGTCGCCGCCACCATGGCCATGATCGCCACGAAGGATTCCATCATCATCGCCCCGTAGCCGATGAAGCGCGCGTCCGCCTCGTTGGTCAAGAGCTTGGGCGTGGTGCCGGAGGCAATCAGCGCGTGGAAGCCGGAAATGGCGCCGCAGGCGATGGTGATGAAGACGAAGGGGAACAGCTTGCCGCCGAAGATCGGCCCGGCGCCGTCGATGAAACGGGTCACCGCCGGCATCTTGACCTCGGGATGCAGAAACAGGATCGCCACCGCCAGCGCGGCGATGGTGCCCAGCTTCATGAAGGTGGACAGGTAGTCGCGCGGGGCCAGCAGCAGCCACACCGGCAGCACCGCCGCCGCGAAGCCGTAGCCGATGATCATGAAGGCCAGCGGCTCGGCGCCGTAATCGAACGCGGCCCGCCAGGCCGGATGATGGTCGACGAAGCCCCCGCCCCACACCGCCAGCAGCAGCAGGCTCACGCCCAGCGCCGTCGACTCGAGCACCCGGCCCGGCCGCAGCTTGCTCAGGTAGACGCCGACGATCATGGCGATGGGAATGGTCGCGCCCACCGTCGAGGTCGCCCAGGGGCTGTGCTTCATGGCGTTGACCACCACCAGGCCCAGCACCGCGATGAGGATGATCATGATGCACATCACGCCCAGCATGGCCGTGTTGCCGCCCAGGGGGCCCAGTTCGTCGCGCGCCATCTGCCCCAGCGACCGCCCGTCGCGGCGGATCGAGCAGAACAGGATGACGAAATCCTGCACGCAGCCGCCGATCACCGCGCCGATCAGGATCCACAGCGTGCCCGGCAGATAGCCGAACTGCGCCGCCAGCGTCGGCCCGATCAAGGGGCCCGGCCCGGCGATGGCGGCGAAATGATGGCCAAAGACGACCCATTTATGGGTCGGCACGAAATCCCGCCCGTCCTCGAAGCGCTCCGCCGGCGTCGCCCGCGAACCGTCCAGCGCCAGCACCCTGGCCGCGACGAAGGCGCCGTAAAAGCGGTAGCCCAGCGCGTAGACGCAGACCGCCGCCGTGACGAACCAGAGGCTATTGACCGGTTCGCCCCGGTTGAGCGCGATGCCGCCCAGCGAGGCCGCGCCCACCAGGGCGACGCATGACCAGAGCATGAGGGTATGGAACGGAGCGGATGGTGGGAGATGGCTATTCATGCGTATACGTGAGATTGGGTCAGGTCCATAAGGATGAGGGGAGCGGGCCAGTCGGTTGATCTTCATGGATTGGAAAGCGTGAGACGGACGTCTCGCTTACTTTCGGGCCCCGACCAGATAACCCGCCAGACCGGACACCATGGCGCTCATGAGACCCGCTGACCACTTTTTGTCATCGGGCGAGCCCGTCGCGAAGAGATAGAGGCAGCCGACAAAGGTGGTGGCTACCAGTAACAGGGCGAAGACAAAAGTCCACCCAACCTTACGCCGCTCCAGTTCGGCCAGCGCCGCCTCGCGCCCGCGCCGGGCGTGAGCATCCGCCTCCGATTCATGAGTTTCGCGCGTTTCGAAGTGGCGATTCTGGGCAACGCGGTCGAGATCGACCGGTTCGTTCGTGGGTTGCATCAGAGCCCGACGATTTCCGTGACCAATTTCCTGTCCTGATCGAGAATGCCAACCCGTTGGTGATTGGCTTCCGCCTCCGCAGCCACGCTGTAAAGCGTGAAGGCCTTGCGCAGGACCTCACTTTTAGTGGTGTGCTTCTGCCGGGCCAACCGATCAAGGGCGTCGTTGAGTTCGGGCGAAACGGTGATGCTCAACCGCACGGGTTCACGTCCACTCATGGGCTTATCCTCCTCGCTGAAATGGCGTCAATTCGACGCCTATTCTACTTCAGGGCGCCGGTTTGGCAGCTATTCAGTCAGGAGTGCGGGCCTCTGCCCTACGGGCATGGGTATCTACACAACTTGCAAGGCATTTTTATTCCCCTCTCCAGGAGGGAGAGGGGTTAGGGGTGAGGGTAGGAACATTCCCAATATCAATCGGTTAGCCCACACCCTAACCCCCTCTTCTTTTTGAAGAAGGACTGACTGTAGATGCTTATGCCTTACAGGCGACCGGGAACTTTGCCAAACCATCGACGGAACCCGCCCCCCGACTCACGCTAGCGGTCCGCCGTCCAGCGTCTCCACCGCGAAGCCCGCCACGCTACGGCTCTCCCGGCTGAACTCGACGCCGATGAGATGGATGGGCAAGCCCTCGGCCCGGTATTTCTCGGCATAGCCGCGCGCCTTGATCTGCGGCAGGGCGGCGCCCTCGGGGGTTAATTCCACCACCTTGAATTCGAACAGGTAAAGCTGCCGGTTGAACCGCAACGCCATGTCGAGCTGACCGTGGCTGGAGGCATCCTCCAGAATGATGTCGAGCCCCAACGCGGCGAAGTGGCTATAAAAGACGCTGGCGTAATAGCCCTCGTAGCGGGCTATCGGTCTGTTGCGGTACCAATCGTGCGGAATGCTGGCGAATAACTGGGTGAAGTGCGCCTTGAGCCCGGGGAAGTCATTCGCCATGAGCCGGTCGAAGAGCCGGCTTTCGGCCCGTTCGGCCAGCATCGGGTCGCCCATCAGCCCCTTGAGCAGCGCGTCATGCAGGGCGCTGCGCACTTCGAGATTCGGCGTGGTGAGGGTGTATTCGATCCGCGCGCCGGTCTGCCGCTGACCCGCGAAGGTCAGGTAGCCGGTCTGCCAGAGCAGGGCCTCCGAGGGCATCTGGTCCACATCGAAGGTGGAGAGCAGCGCTTCGGAGGCGTGGACGCCGGTCAGTTCGGGGGTGAAATAGCCGCGCTGCGTGAGCAGCTCGACCAGAAAGGTCGGCGTACCGGTTTCGAACCAGAAAGGCAAATATTCGCGCTTATCGAACAGCAGCAACAAATCAAACGGGTTATAGACCGCCTCGCCGAGCCAGTTATACCCGTTATACCAGTCCCGAATCTGCCGGCGGTCCAGCCCTTCCAGTTCCGGCGCGAACACGGTATCGACATCGGCCTGGGTATAACCGCAGAGCGCCGAATAGCGTTTATCGACGGTAATATCCTTGAGATTATTCAACCCCGAAAACAGGCTGACCTTGCTGAATTTGGACACCCCGGTGAGGAAGGCGAAGTGGATGTGGGCATCCTGGCCCTTGATCACGGAATAGAGATTCCTGAGCCCTTCGCGCATCTCGCGGGCAATCTCGGGACGGCCTATGTTATCAAGGATGGGCTTATCATATTCGTCGATCAGCGCCACCACCCGTTCGCCAGCGGCGGCATGCGCCGCCTGGAGTAATTCGGCGAAGCAGGTCGTAATATCCTCCGGCTTGCCGCACTTCAAACGTAACGCTTCAGCTTGGTTGGCCAGAATCGCCCGGATACGCTGATCCAGCTCCCCCCCATCCCGCAGCACCCCCTCGGCAAAGCTGATCCGGATGACCGGAAAGGGCCGTGACCAGTCCCAGCGGCCGTGGGCGTACAAGCCCCGGAATAGAGGCTCGTTACCGGCAAACAACTCGGCCAGGGTATCGAGCAGCAGCGATTTGCCGAAGCGGCGCGGGCGGGACAAAAAATAATGCGACCCTTCCTCGATCAAGCGGAGCGCGAAGGGCGTTTTATCGACATAGTAATAGTTGTCCTCCCGGATTTTCCGGAAGGTCTGAATGCCGATGGGCAGTTTTTTGCGGGTCATGCGGGGGTATCGAATACAGATGACTTAGCCGATGTTGCAGGGAGGATCGATGTAGATGCAGCGGACCTGACCGGCATGGGTCATGCGCAGGGATCGCAGGGGGTCGAAATTGTCGCCCTCGATGATCAGGTTCCGGTAAGGCGCGTCGCCGCAAGAGCGTTCCGCGTCGAAATCCAGCGCCACTAAATCGTCGTTGATAGCCCGATCATGGTCGATCTCGTCCCGCTCCCAGACCAGCCCGAAACGCGGCTTGCGGTCCCGCTCCCGCAACAGGCGGATGAGTTGATCCCGGTTGTAATCGTCGTAGTGGTCGGCCATGGCGCCCGTCTTTGCCGGAGGAGCCCGCGAGTTTACCGTTACCGCCGGACAATTGCCCATAACCGGACCCGGAATCAGCCCGTCGGCTCCGCTCAGGGCTCCAGACGCCTTGGCCTGACCGCCGGCTGACGATTGCTTGAGTCTGGCGGCATAATGGCGAAAACTCCGCAAACGACGCCGGCAAAGGAGACACCGCATGACTCTGCAAACGCATTCCAACCCAAGCTTCGACGAATGGCTGCTGCGGGAGCGCGAAGCGATCGAGTCGCGCTGTGAATATATCCACGGCGAAATTTTCGCCATGACGGGCGCCACGGAAGCGCACAACGTGCTGGTCACCAACATCAGCGGGGAATTGCACCGCCAGATGAAGGGCCGTCCCTGCCGCGTCTATGCCAGCGATATGAAAGTTCGCATCCGCTCGGCCAATGCCGGGACCTACCCCGATATCGTCGCGCTGTGCGGCGAGCGTGAATTTCTGGACGACCGGCGCGACATTCTGCTCAATCCCGCTTTCATCGCCGAGGCGCTCTCCCCATCCACGGAAGCCTTCGACCGTGGCGGCAAATTCGCGCTCTACCGTCAAATCCCCAGCCTGCGGGAGTACCTGTTGGTCTCCCAGACCCGGTTTCAGGCCGAACTCTACACGCGCGGCGCCGATAACCGGTGGACCCTGACGGATTACACCCGGCCTGAAGACCTCATTGCCCTGGAGAGTCTGGGCTGCTCGCTCTGCCTGGCGGACATTTACGACAAGGTGGACTAGATAAATAATCCGATCAAGACACCAACAACACCCTCTCGCTCCGGGAGAGGGCTGGGGTCAATGCTGTTGAATTAAGCCTCCGCCATTCGTTTGGTTTTATCGACCTGCCATTTGTTGATGGGCTTCTTTGATACACGGGGTTGCGAGGGTCGTGGCGTTTTAGGTCGGTAATAGCGCACACGGGCGATTTCATGGAGGAGTTCAGTGAAGATCATCAGGGCCAGTTCAGGGCATTTTGGCGTCAGGACAAAGGCTTCTTCGGCCAATGAGATCATGGCATGTTTGAATTGGGGCTCAGCCCCTGCAGGATGGTCGGTGTCAGTCATGAGGGCCATCAAGAGCCGAGCCATGACGGCCATGATCACAATAGCGAACAACTCTTGACGAATGCCGTTTTCGGTTTGGCTATGGAAGGTTTCGATGTCAAGGGACGTTTTCTCGTCGCGGTAATGAGTTTCCACGGTCCAGCGCCGAAAGTACAGGGCGATCATGGCGGCGGCCGGAAAGCGGGTTGGATCCTGCAGGTTGGTGAGGAGCACGGAGAGTTCGCCCTCGGGACTGACCATCCGCACCGCGCGTAGCGTGATCGGTTTGGCCTTCGGCGGCGTCAATGTGAGGGTCGCTTCAGTTTGGCAAGATTGCACGAAGGCTTCGACGGCGGGAAAGGTGGCGGCGGTGGGACAGCGAAACACCCAATAGCCCGAGTCATGGCGAAGCAGGTAGTCAATGAGGTCATAACTCGGATAGCCCCGGTCCAACAGCAAGACACCGCCGATCGGAATATGCGGCAACAGTGCCTTGACCTCTTCACGCTCGTTGGCGTTGGCGATGGATTGCACGGTCCGGGCGATAGGCAGACGGCGGAAGACATCGTAGACCGTGGAGACGAGGCATTGGGGATAATGGCCCTTGCCGGGATGATGCAAGCCGCTGTCAGGATCAAAAGCTTTGCGCAAGGCGTCGGAAGCGGGTAACCGATACTTGGAACCATCGATGGCAAAGACCGACAGGCCCAGCCAGGTATCTGCTGCGGACGTCGGCCAGAGATCATAGGCAAGACGCACGGCATCGTGATGCACCTGTTCGAAGGCGGTCCAGGATAATTTGGCGCGCGCTTGGGTGACCGTACTGCGATGGACCGCTGCCGCATCGGGCCATAAACCACTGCGGCGGGCATGGCGGAAAAATGCACCGGCTTTGCCATCAACACCTTGGCTTTTACCGCTGGCGGTGAGGGAAAGCAGAAAGATGAAGAGGACGGAAAACGTCAGTTGGCTCTGACGAACAAACGCCTTGGGAGAAAGAAAGTACTCTTTTGATGAAAGGCAGTGGGGAATGAGTTGAAGAAAAGTATCCAGAATGGATGAAAGTTGGCATGAATTTTCAAATCAAGATCTGTGCCATACTTGGAGTCTCAGGGTGATAATAGTTAGCTTTTTCAATAACATAAATCAAATTATATACACGCATTGAGCTTAATTCAACAGCATTGCCCTGGATGGCCCGGTTGTTGAGCGGCGGCACCGTGAAGCTGCGGTTGCCCAGCACTTCCAGCAGGGCGTTGGGAATGTCGGCGTCGGCCTTGTCGATTTCGTCGATCAGCAGCACGGGTTGCGCCTCGTCCGCGCCGGATCGTTCGTAGGCTTCCCACAGCCGGCCACGGCGGACATATTTCCGATTGCCCGCGTCGAGCCGACTGACCTGGGCGTCGGCCAGGCGGGCCAGGGTATCGAAGCGATAGAGCAGGTCCAACGCCTCGAAGCGCGGATGGATGACTTCCACCAGCGGCTCCGTCCCGCCGAGGGCCTGGGCGGCGGCCCGGGCGACCTGGCTCTTGCCGCACCCCGCCTCGCCCCGCACCAGCAAGGGCCGCCGGCAGGCCTGGGCCAGAATGAGCGCGTCGATTTCCGGTTGACTCCACAGGTGCCCGGCGGCGGGGAAGCGGCTGCCCTCGGGCAAGGTATCCGTCTGCCCTGCTTCCAATGTCAGAAATGGGTGGGCGTGCTTCATGGCAGGCCCAGGACCGGACCCAGCAGGGTATAGGCCGCTGCGCACAGACTGGCGATCATGCCGCCGGCCTCGATATAGTCCGCCCCGTCCTTGATGGCGTCGAGGGCGCCCTTGAGGGTGACCGGATCCGCCGCGCCCGGCTTTCCTGCTTCAGCTACCAGTTTTTCCGCATGGGACAACAATTTGTCGCGGTCATCGCTCGCATCCAATGCCTCGATGGCGGCACGTATTTGATGCGCGAGCGCGGAGAGGTCCGCGCCCTGGGTCTGGTTCACCGTGGCCGGGGAGTGATCGCCGGTGGACATCGCGACACCGGTCACCGGCGCATGAAAATGTTGGTTGATGGTTGTGGATGAAGTCATGGGCGAATCTCCCGGGGTGGATGGTTGCTCGCGGTCGTGGTTGATCACATGCTCCGGCTGGTTGATGATCTGCAATTCTCTCCAGAACTCCTTCAATTCGGAAAGCAGTATTTCGGCATCTTCCAGGCGTAGCAGGGCGCCGGCAACCTCGGGGCTGGGCAAGACCAAGTGGGTTTGATACCCGGTGGCAACCCGGTTCAGCGCCTCGCTCTCGTTCAAGCCCTTGATCACCAGGGTCAAGGCACTTTTTTTCCTGACTCGAATACTGCGCAAACGGGTAATGAGGTCCTGTTTCTGCTGGGTATCGAGAGGTATATCTTCGAGACTGTCCAGAGGGACATCCCGCCGGTTATTGAAAATGGCGACATAGAGGGCATGATCGAAACTCGCTTCGATCCGTTCGCTTCCGGCAGGCACCAGCACCTCGTAAGCGTATTCGGGGCAAGGCATGGCGGGGTTTTCCCTGGGTTGCAGGCGAAGCTCGCCGCCCGCCACCGCCATGGTCACCACCGCCGCGATGAACAACTCGTCATGCGGAATTTGAAGCACGTAATCGGAGGTCATGGCCGACGTATTCACCAGCCGGCAGGCCGCCAGGCAGTAAAGCGCCGCCGCGGCCTCCTCGGTCGCCTGTCGTGCCTGATGATCCCGCTCCCGGGACGGAGCCGCTCCCAGCCCCGACCACACCACATCGAATAGTTCCCGGACCGATTCGCCGTCACAGTCACAATTCATGAAGTCGCGAACGAATGCGCTGGCGGATTCGGGCCGCGCCGGCGGAAACTTCTCGGCGAACTCGCGGAATATCGCCTCGCGAAAGTCCCTGGTGCCGGATGCATCGAGTAATTTGGCGACCCTGGTTTGATGATGATTGGCGCCGGACCGGGTTATCTCAGGGGTATCCATTTGAGTGGTATCGGCGCCCTCCCCTGCCTTCGGGTCCGGGTCCACGATCATGCGCCGGATGCTTTCGTTGCCCCGCGGGAAGCAGTGCCCATTCCACCAGTGCTGCAAAGTCAAGGGGATATTCGCCATGTCTCCACCCTCGGGCAGAATCGGGTAGAACTTGGTATTGCGCATCGCCGCGTTGTAGATGTGCTGCGTCACGATGGCCCCTTCGTAGGTCGCGCCAAGACCTGTATCGGGTTCGGCGGTTTTCTCATAGCGGGCCCTCAGTTTCGGCGTGCAGACCACCAGCACGATGTCGGCGCGCTCAATGCAACCCAACATCCAGGCTTGCCAGCCCTCTGCCGGCGGCCGGTAACGATGGGGATGATCGGTCAACAGCTCACAGCCGCGTTCTTCCAGCCAGTCGGCGAGATCCTTCACTTGATCGCGAAAGGCTTCGCTTTCGTGGGCGTAGCTGATGAACACCCTGGGTTGCCGTGGGGTCGCTGCCGGGTCTATGGCCAAAGTCCGCTCCCTATCTTCCGTTCATTGACACGGATGTCTCGGTATAGGACGGCGCCTTTCCGCGAAGAGATCATGTCATCCAGAAAACACCTCCTCTCACTCGGCATGGACCCAGACACGCGCGGACTCGCGTACGACGACGGGGGTAATTCGGCCTCCCCATGCTTGCCAGGTTGTCCCCACGCATTGACAATGTACTTCAGCCTGAACAAAGGGATCAATCATGCGGAGACAAGATGGAAAGGCCGTTTGGCTGATGGGACTGGCGTTGACGACCTGTTTCGGTACAGTCAGCGGCGCTCCCGTAGCCGGTACGGAGTGGAATACGACCCTCCAGATCGAGCTCACCTACAAGAGAAATTGCCCGTCCTTGAAAAGTCTGAGGCAACACAGCATCTCGTTGCCGGGAACATTGAGCTTTTCCACCGTTGGCGGCTATTCCCTCCGGTTTCGCGATGGGCGGACTTTCAGCGCCGGGACTTATGCTCAGACGAGTGACAACCTCACCCTGTCCGCTGGTCAAGAATTTCTCAATCGAAAAAACATCGCCGATTACCTGCCCGCGGGAATGCTGCGCCGTCCGGTCCTCAAACGGATGGCCGCGGGCAAACGCCGGCAGATGCCATTGCAATCCCGGTTCACTGGTGTGGCCAGCGGCGACAGCTTGGCGGGCCAGTCGTTGACGCTGGAAGAGAGACGTGACTATCGGTTCGCCAACCCCGATGGCGGCGGCCAATCCTGCGGCAACCGCCTGTCGATTGCCACCAAGGTTCGAGGCATTTCGCTGATTGGCGGCGCCGCCCCTTGAGCGGTAAGACTGTTCTCCATTTGAAACGGGAGAAAACCGATATTCGACCCTCTATCCGGTAGGGTTGCGGGCAAATCAACAACCGGCCATCCCCTGGGCTGGCGGGCAGACCGGCCGGACTGCCGACGGGCCTGACTACCATACCGGACTGACGGTTTCTCCCTCACCCGATCAGCCCGTAGGCTGGGTTGAGGAACGAAACCCAGCGAATTGCCGGCATCGCTGGGTTTCCGCTGCGCTCCAACCCAGCCTACGGGCTCCGACCCGATCACCCTCCCAAATCGACCACCGCGTCATGAATTGGCTATATCCCTTCGTCCCCCTCGCCTTCGTCATGGAATATGGATCGGGCTACACGGCCGAACTCAGGTTTGTCGTGTCCGCCCTGGCCTTCATCCCGCTGGCCAAGCTGATGGTGGCCGCCACCGAGCAGATCGCGCAGCGCACCCATGTGGCCATGGGGGCCATGCTCAACGCGACCTTCGGCAACGCCCCGGAATTGATCATCTCGCTGGTGGCGCTGCGCGAAGGCATGATCGAACTGGTCAAGGCCTCCATCGTCGGGGTCATTCTGGGCAATTTGCTGTTCGTCGTCGGGTTGTCATTTCTGTTGGGGGGCTTGCGCCATGGCGATCAAAAATTCAACCGGCGCGGGGCGCGCGTGCAGCGCTCCGAGCTGATGATCGCCGCCATCAGCATCGTGTTGCCCAGTCTCTTCAGCCATTACATCTCCGCCGAGACGGCCATGCTCGAACAGGCGCTGAATATCGGCGTCGCGATTGTGTTGTTGGGGACCTATTGCCTGGGACTCATCTTCATGCTGAAGACGCATCCCCACTACTTCGAACCCAAAAATCACGCCGAGGAAGCCAGCGGCAAAGCCTGGCCGATAGTCATGGCGTTCCTCGTGCTGTGTCTTTCCTCCGCATTGTTGGCATTATTGAGCGAGATACTCGTGGGCTCCGTGGAAGAGACCGCCAGGAGTCTTGGCCTCTCCAAGGCCTTCATCGGCATCGTCATCGTGGCGCTGATCGGCGGCGCTCCCGAAAGCGTCGCCGCCGTGGCCATGGCGCGACAGGATAAGCTTGACCTCACCATGGGGATAGCGGTGGGCAGCAGCATCCAGATGGCCTTGTTCGTGGTGCCCTTGCTCATCCTGAGCAGCTATCTGATCGCTCCCCATCCGTTCGATCTGGTGGCGGGGAACGCCGCCGTGATGCTGGTCCTGCTGCCGGTACTGATCTTTTCGATGATCGTGACGGATGGAAAATCCAACTGGTTCAAGGGCGTGCAGCTATTGAGCGTCTACCTGCTGATCGCCCTGTTCTGCTATTTCCTGCCCGACAACTCCCCTTCGCTGTTTTTCGCGCAATGAGCGGGACCGGGCAGGATAGCCCGGCATGAATCCAGTCACGGAGAGGTGAAACCCGACTTCGCGAGCGAATGGTGAGCGGTAAGAGCGGTGACCGTTCGCCACTCGCCCGAAGATCCACTCAGAGCTTGTGAATAAACCCCCGGCCGTAGCGAGGGCGTTCCTGGGCGTGCTGGGCAAGGCGCGGGGCTGCACAAAATCGGGGAGTCCAGCCGCGCTAAACGACTCGATTTTGGGGGTCCCCGCAACGCCGCCCACTGCGTCCAGGGGTGTCCGCAGTAGGCCGGGGGTTTATTCACAAGCTCTCAGTTAATTCAGGGATTGCCGAACCCAGGTGCTTTTTCTTTGGACGCAAGATAATGCGCTGAAACCACCACGGCCGGGCTCGTCGACGGCGGTTTTTTTATGAAACGCGCCCGCCGCGTATACTCCGCACGGTCAGTTTTTCGGTTCATGCCTATCCGGTGTCAGTGCAATCCCTGTCAGTGCAATCCCTTGACCGAGTGAAGATTGCTGGGTAGAACACATTCACCCTGGGGCCACGCACGCCGAAGCTCCCGGCGTGCAATGTCTGGACAATCCAACACTCCGCAGAGAACCGAATGGACCACGTAGCCATACTCCGGCATGAGACCCGCAACCTTGTCCCACGATTTCCCTATCGGCCCCACAGCACGGCACTGCTCATTATCGACATGCAGCGCTACTTCACGCAACCGGGTTCCACCTTTATGCGTCTTTCGGCGACACGAATCCCAGACGGTGGCATCAAGCGCTATATCGAACGCCTCGATGCTCTGGTCATTCCCAATATTCGAAAGCTGCAATGGGCCTTTCGGAAAAACGGAGACCCGGTGTTGTACACTCGGCTGGGCTCGCACCGCCCGGATGGGACGGACTTGCCCGCCTGGGCTCGCCGCCTCAATGAGGCGGGCCGAGCCGCTTTCGGCAGCCCCGTGTTGCCATGCTTCGATGACTCGAGTACACAATTGGACGAACGCATCATGTCCCGGCCGGACGAACCCGTCCTGTCGAAAACGACCACCGGTGTGCTGGCCTCTTCCTCGCTCGAGGTCGATCTCCGTGCTCGGGGGGTCACGTCCGTCGTCGTTGCCGGAGTTCTGTCGGCCCTTTGCGTCAGCCAGACCGCGCGGGAACTTTCGGATCGGGACTTCGAGGTGGCCCTGGTCGAGGAGGCGTGTGCCTCCCTGACCGAGACCGCGCATGAAGCCGCATTGGCGGCGTTTTCCGCTATGTACGGCTGGGTCCCCTCGATGGAAGAGATGATCGCGGCTATCAATGGACAGTGACAACGCCGGCGGCATTCACCCGTAAACCGACTTGCATGATCGATCCTAACGCCACCGCCCGGACGAAAGCGCGCTACAACCGCATGGCGGGCCTCTACGATCGCCTGGAATTCCTGATGGAGTTCCCCGCCAGGGAATGGCGAAAACGGGTATGGGACCAGGTTCGTCCCGGGAAAATACTGGAAGTCGGCATCGGGACGGGCAAGAACATGCCGTATTACCCGGCAGGCGCCGAAATTTGCGGGATCGACCTGAGCGACGGCATGTTGGCCCAAGCCCGCGAACGGGCCAGGCGCGAGCAGGTCGCGATTGACCTGCGCGAGATGGACGTGCAAGCGCTGGATTTCCCCGCCGACAGCTTCGATACCGCCGTGGCGACTTTTGTGTTCTGTTCGGTCCCGGATCCCGTCCGGGGCCTGCAAGAGCTCGCCCGGGTGGCGAAGCCCGAGGGAAAAATCCTGCTCCTGGAGCATGTCCGCCTGGAGGGTCCGTGGATCGGCCGGCTCATGGACTTTCTCAACCCCCTGGTTGTGCGATTGGTCGGCGCGAATATCAACCGGCGGACGGTGGAGAATGCCAAGGTCGCAGGACTTATGCTGGAATCAGTGGAGGACCTGACGACGAACGGCTTGGTGAAGCTGATCCAGGCACGACCGAACAAGCCGGCACTCGAGGAGGTTCAGCCTCCGCCCGTCGAATCGAGCCCCAAGGGCAATTGATCTTTATTTGGCAATCGTGACACTGCCGTCCTGTTCACTATAGACGATGACTAAGAGGCCTTGGTCCAGTTGCCTCTGGACTTGGGCGACCTTCGTCGCCAGGGAGATTTCCCTTTCCCCGTAATCGGTGCCGTCGCGGGTCACGAACTCTTCGAGCAGGGCCATAGGATAATGGCATGGACTCCTCCCCTCCCCAACGGCATCGCGATGTGCCCAAGCGGAGGTGAAGTCAACCACTTGAACGAAGAGGAGGAATCCGCCATGAAGGCTACGACCATCGGTTTAGACCTTGCAAAACATGTTTTCCAGCTCCACGGCGTGGATCAGCGCGGCAAGACGGTACTGCGCAAACAGATCAAGCGCGCGCAGGTGTTGCCTTATTTCGCTAATCTCCCGCCGCGGCAGGGCTTGGTGAAAAAGCGCACGGCGGCGGCCAATCGGTGGCGGGGGCGGCTCGGCGCGGTCGGTGTTTGCGGAAAGTTACGAGTGGCAGGTCGAGTGGGATCGCCGGATCAAGGTATATGAAGACAAACTTCAGGCAGTCTATCGAAGCCGTGCGGCTTGTCAAAAGTTGGGCACGATTCCCGGCGTCGGGCCGCTCATCGCGACGGCGATGGTGGCGGCTCTGGGCGATGGCCAGGCGTTCAAGAGTGGCCGGCAGGTATCGGCCTGGCTGGGTATCCTGCCGAAGCAGGATTCCAGCGGCGGCAAGCCGAAGCTGTTAGGGATCAGCAAGCGCGGTGCGGCGAGCGGCAGCGAACCGATCGACAGCGTTTTGTTTTGGTGCATCATCCTACCGAGTTGTGGAGCCTGCGAGGCCTCCCAGGCGCCGGGGGGACCTGCTGCCGGCGTGCCACGCTCTCCGGCCCCGCTGCGATCCTTCCGTCAGGCCTTTGCCACGGATCGATATCGTCTTCCCTTGGTTGAACAACGCCGACTCCCATCTGCCCGGGCTTCGCCTGGCACGCTCGACAGCCTGTTGGGGCGAGGCGACGGGGCGGCGTCCCCGGGAGCGCGGAACGGCGCCACGGGGTTCCGCCCGTGACACGCTCGAATTCCCAAACTTAAGGCGGCAAGGTAAGGCTCAAAATGACCTGATGGGTCTGACGAGGATACTAGGAGAACCTTTGAAAACATATAAAAGATCGCCATTGCGGGCAACCAGGTACCAAGCTTGCGATGCTGAGTACTCCGAAGAGTTCCAATAAAGTTTTCCAAATTGAAGACTCCCCAGCCCCGCCTGCCGCAGATTCGTATACATCAGCATCAACTCACCCACCGATGGCAGGAACCAGTCATTCAAGCCCGTGGGCGACACATAGCCGACCGCCGTCCTCGCCGCGCCGGCGCTGCAGACCGCCAGCATGGCCTCGGTGTTGGATTGGCCTTTACCCACGGCGTTGCCGGCCCAGCCGGACGCTTCCGGTATGCTTACACTGGCGTTATTACACCAATACACAGCAGGTAAATCGATCGGGGCGGCCTCCAGGAAAGTGAAGCCGGGATACTGGTCGAAATAATCGACAAAGAAGACGATTCCGCCACCGGGACCGGTGTCGCCGATCTTATAGGCAAACGATCCCAAACCCCCCGGATCTCCCTTGGGCCCTTGAGGTCCTTGCGGCCCGGTGTCGCCTTTGGGGCCTGGGGCTCCCGCCGCGCCCTGCGGACCCTGGGGCCCCGTCGCGCCCTGCGGACCTTGAGGGCCGGTATCGCCCTTGGGACCGATCATGGGGGTGTACGCCGTGGGCCAGCCCGTGGCTGTCTTGGGGCCGTACAGATTCTTTCGTTGCTTGTCGATGTAGAAGTCGCCGATATGGCCTACCGAAGCCGGTGGGGCCCCCAACCCGGAGCGGACGGTGTTGCCCATCGTGCCGATCTGTTCCCAAGTCGCGGTACTCCCGCAAGGAGTAACGTTTCTATTTTCCTTGAGGGCGTAAAAAACCTCCTTGTTACAGGCTACCACCACGTCCCCGATTCCGTAGACAACGTTTAGTTTCCAAGACCCCAGGTAATTCATCGGCGCCGCCTCGGCGAGGGAACAAAACGCGATCGAGGCCCATGCGGCGTATAGGAATTTAACAAAAATTTTCTTCATCATGGCTTGCTCCTCTTTTGTTTCGGCTTGGCATATAACACGAGATGCGATCACTTTCAACGTTTGCGTATACCCGCGTGCCGTAGGCCACGACAGTGTTTTGCTTTGGCGCCTCTTGCGGCGTTGGCTTCACCGCGGCTCGCCGGTGGAATACACTCGCGAGCGTGACTCGACAAGAGTCCGCCCCGGTTCCATGGCCGAACCGCCGGAGACGCGGTTGGCGAAGCCGGATGGCAAAATGCCGGCCCCCGGCCGCCCATCTCACGCTCGGTGTAGGGAGGAGTTGCGATGAAGAATTTCTGCGCCAACTGTGGCGCCAAGGCCACCGGAAAATTCTGCTCGAATTGCGGCCTATCTTTGGAGGACAACGCATCGCCAACAAGGGAGACCGACGATGCCATAAAGGCTCTCGCCAAGACCTTGGGCATACAGGAGTTTGTCCAGGTCATCCTGAGCGTCCATGCGCCGGTCCGCCGCATTCGCGAGTTTCTCGCCGGCGGGAATCCGCTACCCGCCAGTCTGGTGACCGCCTACATCGAGCTGGTGACTCTTTTCCCGTTCCTGCAAAAGGAAGTCATACTCCGGCTCGGCAACGCCATTCACTTCCCCGCCATAGCCCAAGGCGATCTGTACGATACCCATATTCTGTTCTACCTGTTCGCGGCTATCGGGAGCCTGCTCGGCTTGGCCACCGTCTACCTCATCCCCCAGGGAATCCTTCATCCGATCAGCCGGCCTCAACTGCTGGCGGTGAATCTGCAACTGTCCATGTATTCGGTGCTTTACCTTTTCCTTTCCGACTTCGTAAAGATGCTGATGTGGATTACGGTCTCGTCATTTCCGGTCGTAACCTTGTTCGGATTGTGCGTCGTTATCGCCGTGACCGGGTTCGTGATTTACGTGTGGCGCCGGGTCCTCGATCTGCGCTGGTTCGCGGTTATTTTATTGCTCGTCGTCGGAAATGTGGCGTCGTTCATACAAATGTTCATTGTCGCTCGGGCCGGATTGGTCCATTTTTAGAGCGGCGAGGCATCCACCGCTTTCGGGCTCGAGGCAGGGAGGCAACGGTGGAGCCAAAGGCTGCCCGGTTTCGCGGACCCAGGGCCGTAAGGATAATGTGCTGACCATCGGGAAGCGCATCGTTCGCGATTGATGGGCTTCGCAAGCTCAGAGTTTGTGAATAAACCCCCGGCCGTAGCGAGGGCGTCCTTGAACGTGGTGGGCAAGGCGCGGGGGTGCACAACATCGGGGAGTCTAACAGCGCTAAACGACCCGATTTTGGGGGTCCCCGCAACGCCTCCCACCGCGTCCAGGGGTGTCCGCAGTAGGCCGGGGGTTTCTTCACAAGCTCTCAGCCCATCCTTCTACAACGCTCGCCCGGCTTGCCGGAAAGGGAGCGGAGGTGTAAAAACCATTAAGGAAGACATCCTAACGAGTGGCAACTCTCTGGATTTCGATAAGATGTCAATGATTTCTAAAGCCTTATTACCAGAAAACCGCGCAATCGTTAAGGCCATTCGATGCTTCCATACATTTATGGTTAGGCAAGACTCTCTTTGGAACCCTTCTTCAGTATGAATATTGAGCGCACATACAGCGTTTTCAATATCAATCAGTTACATAGACATAATCATATGAATGATTTATATAATTAATGGCATCATCTTCTGTAACCGTTTTGAGTCCCTTTCGCAAGACCTCTTCAAGGGTTTCCAGGG
>Ga0233420_10000215_pt1 | contig 26179 bp, 26 predicted proteins | sample Watercolumn_Mata_4_FD_183009 | JGI IMG/M metagenome (GOLD analysis project Ga0233420, IMG submission 183009) | Freshwater microbial communities from Lake Matano, South Sulawesi, Indonesia - Watercolumn_Matano_2014_102_MG | ecosystem: Environmental > Aquatic > Freshwater > Lake | place...
CGAAGCTGGCCTCGTACTCGATGCCTTCTCCCTCATCCGCCTTGATGGCCTTGATTTCCGGGGCACCCGCCGGCTTGAGATGCTCATCGCGCAGTGCGTCATTGAAGGTGGATTGAATCAGGTCGGTGAGTACCTCTTCCCGAACCTGCTGACCGTAACGTTTACGCACCACGGACTGGGGAACCTTGCCGGGCCTGAAACCATCCACCTTGACCTTGTGGGCAAGCGATTGCAGGCGCGAATCGATCTGTTGCCTGATCTTGTCCTCCGGTACGGAAACGGTCAACTTGCGGTTTAATTCGGATATGGATTCAACAGCCACTTGCATGTCGCGGTCACCTCGGGCGATGGTTTGAGAAGGAGGACGCCAAACTGACTGGCGCCGACAAATCGAAAGTTTGATGTTTAGGAATGTGGATCAGTGTACTCGTATCGTCGAGTCACGAGGAAACATTGGGTTTGATAGGTATTGGTGCGAATGGGGAGACTCGAACTCCCACGGGTTGCCCCACTGGAACCTAAATCCAGCGCGTCTACCAGTTTCGCCACATTCGCCGATTCTTGGCTTACCTTGACCACTCACGCTCACGGCCCTGCGGCATTCGGAAGGGAGCGGTCCGAATGGGACCATCCACTCAAACTCTAGGCTGGAGGAGATTAAGGTTCGCGATGGCGCCGAGCTGCTTGCCGTACGCCGATTCCATTCAAGCATTCTATTATAAGGCCGCCAATTATTTTTTCACCCATAAAATCCGGACTCGCGGCCAACAAGGTCCTGCTGTCCCTCGCAAATACCGGCTGATCGATGGACCATGAAACCGAAGGCGTCATCAAGTTTCGCCTTGATTTTCGGCGAGCCGAACCCCTACCCTGGGGTGCCTGCTCGGCATTGGAGGGTTGGCGCAGACTGCTTTTCAAGCTTGGTCTGATCGGCCTAGATCCAAGCCGCTATGGAGGGCTGGCCTTCGGTAATGTCAGTCTCAAGCTCGACCATGAGGAATTCCTGATCAGCGGCACGCAAACCGGCTCTCTTCCCCGCTTGAATCCGATGCATTATTGCGTGGTGAAAGACTGTGATCTAGCCACCAATCGGGTGATCGCCCATGGCCCGCTCAAGCCCTCGTCCGAGGCGTTGACCCATGGAGCGGCGTATCAGGCTTCCCGGTCAATTCGTAGCGTCCTGCATGTTCACAGCCCTTTACTCTGGGAGAACGCGGAGCTTCTCGGGTTGCCGGCCACCGACCCGACGGTGGCGTATGGAACACCCGCGATGGCGGAAGCGGTGAACCGCTTGCTGGCGGGAAATCCCTTCCGCGTCATCGCGATGGCCGGTCATCGAGACGGCATCATCGCCACGGGAGAATCCCCGGAATCCGCCGCACTGCTTCTGATTCGAGCCTGGATTCGTTCCATTCGGCTTGAGGATCCTTACGGCTGATCCGTGGTCAAGATCTTGCGAAGACGGACCAATCGCTCGGTTCGCGGTTATCGGTTTCGGCGATCCCGCCCGCGAAGACAGGCCTTGTGGCGTAGATTACCCCTCCCATCGAAACGCCCCGTGTCCGATACGGAGACGTGAATCTGGTCGCGTTCCCAGGAGTGTCCGCCACGGAACAGGCGGGAAACTCCCCCCGGGCGGACCACGGTGAAGCTACGCCAGGCATTGGCGGCAAGCATGGAAGATGCGCGGCTACGGCTAAGGCCTTGGCGGCGTTTATAATCCTAGATTCCTCTGTTGGACGCGCCCGAGTGTGCGGCCAAAAAGCCGGCTGGCAAGGCGCGACGACGCCGCAGGGCCATCCCCTGGAAGGAGGAGCCACGCCGCCAGGCGGCTTTTTGGCCGTGCCATCGGGTGCGTAGCACTCTCACCCAAAAGGCGAGAGCCCGTAATACTCCAAATACTCAAGTGCCGCTTAGTCTTCATGCCATTTGAGAAGCGGTCAACAGAGGAATCTAGGATAATGAAACCACCCAAAACAATCAATAAAATAAGGCCGGAGTCACTATGTTCAAGATCAACCTGGATGCGATGCTCTCTTATCCCCTCCACACGAGCCTGTTCGTCGCCCTGTTTTCATTGCTTGTCTTCTTGCCGCTGATCCGACCGCCGATCATTCTGAGCGCGATCCTGGTGGCTGGGCTGGTGTATCTCTCCATGTTCTTTGGAGCCCTCTTTGCCAGACGGGATGACGCCCGATAGGGGGAGGATGGTGGACAATGAGGCAGCGCCGACCATCCGGTAGCGAGAGGGCGAATTCCACGGTTATTGAACGAGGGCATCCAGGGAAAACCGTTGGATTATTCAGACGACTGGCTGCCCTTGCCTACGACGGCCTGTTGTTGGCGGCCGTTCTTTTCGTGACGACGTTTCTATTGCTCCTTTGGCGTGGAGGTCAGGCCTTCAACCCCCACGATCCTTTGTACACGGCTTGCCTGATCCTGACGGGTGGATTTTTTTTTGGATGGTTCTGGACTCATGGCGGACAGACCCTCGGCATGCGGGCCTGGAAGATCAAACTGGTGACGGTGGATGGTCATCGGGTGGGGTGGCGTCATGCCGTTGTCCGCGGCCTCTGCGCGCTGCTGGGCGCGGCCTGCCTGGGCTTGGGCTATCTGTGGGTATGCGTGGATCCGAAAAGCCGGAGCTTCCAGGATCTAGCCTCGGGGACCCGTCTCGTGCGGCATGACCGCCCAGATCAAGACGGGGCATGAACTCGTCGACTCATGCCCCGCCAATTTATCCCTGGGTCGTTTCAGAGTTGATCCATGGCTGCCCGGATATGATTCTTTACCTCCCCACGCTGCATTCGGACGTACTCCTCAATCTGTCGTGTCGCCGCCGAAAAGGCGTCGCGTAGCGCCACGTACATGTCCTCGTGAGCCTGCTTGTCGTGATGATCGCGGCTGACCACGATGTGTTTGTTCGGAACGCTGATGTCGATTCTGATCTTGTAAAGGTTACCCTGATGCTGGTTATGATGTTCCGCTTCGACAGCAACCCTGCAACTGATGATGTTGTGGCAGTATTGTTCGAGTTTTGCGGCTTTTTCACGAATTCGCGCCTCAACGGCGTCGGAATGCGGAATACCCCGAAACGTGATCTCAAGTGGTAATTGCATAGGTCCTTCCAGTTTTAATGATGACCGCTTGCTATTGCGTGTCCGGCAAACAAGCCCCTGGAATCGGGTTGGCTACGACTTGCCGCGGCAGCGGGTTGACAGCCTGACACGTAGTATCCCAGCGGAACGATATTGTGAATGTATGATTGCTACCGCCGGGCGCGGACATGCGCGTTCGGCTGATAACGAACCGAATGATAAACAAGGGCGTTGCGTTCTGTCGAATAATGATCGTGGACGGCGAAATCCGGCGAGCCATACGTCCCCTCCCAATCGACACCTACCCAACCCGCCCTTGCCTCGCAGCCAAGGAGACCCGACGTGACGCCTACCGAACCCACCTTCACCACGGAACAGATCGACCAGCGCCTTAAGGCCGAATTGCCGCACTGGTATTACGAAAACGGATGGATTCGCCGCAAGTATCGAACCAGCGGGTGGAAATCCACCCTAATGGTGGTCAATACCGTCGGGCATCTGGCGGAAGCCGCCTGGCATCATCCCGACCTCACGGTCTCCTATGCCTTCGTCATCGTGAAGTTGATGACGCATTCCGCCAAGGGTATCACCGAGAAAGACTTTGCCCTGGCCAGAAAAATAGAGGAGGTGATTCATTGGCAGCCCGCGCGGACTCATTCCGCCATTTTCGAGGGCACGCCCGACGATCCCCGATTCAAATACATAAAATACGATTGAGCTCTCGACCGCTGGCGCGCGTTCCCGCCACCCCGCCATGAAGCTCCCCGAGTCGGGATGGGTTGGACCCCAACATCGGCAATCAGGACCAGACTGCTTTTGTCGATGGCTGCCCCGACTGCTCACTATCCTGGGTTGAGCCCACGTGGCGCGGGTTCCGCCGCGTTAAGCCAAACCCCTCGACCTGTAGCGAAGCGGTGGCGTCAACCCCGTTAACCCATTAAGTCATCCGCACCCCAACATGCCCTCGAAGCCAAGCAGCCTACTTTTTAGATGCCCGCCACGCTGGCGAGCCTCCAGTCACGGAGGAATAGACCGCGGCATCATCCCCGCAGCCATCGCATCCTGGCTGTTCGAGTCGGGCTCGCTCACACAACGCCTGCGCGCCCTGTATGGCCATGAATTCCGTGTGATGGTGCTGAGCCAGGAATGGGCGAAACCCTGGGGGGAAGAATCCCGTATCCTGAAGCTGAGGCCAGGTCGACGGGCTATCGTCCGCGAAGTGGCTCTCCAGGGAGGAGACCAGCCGCTAGTCGTGGCGCGCAGCGTGATTCCAGCCCGCACCCTGCGCGGGGCGGACCGTCGTCTGGCCAACTTGGGTACGAAACCGCTGGGCCACATCCTCTTCAACGATCCTCGTCTGCGCCGCTTGCATCTGAGCCTGACCCGGGTGGCTCCTACCGATTGGCGGCCCGTACTTCCCTTCCAGGAGATTCCAAACGAACCGGTGTGGGGACGCCGTTCGCTGTACAGCCTGGGACCCGGCCACACGCTGCTGGTCGCCGAATTTTTCCTGCCAACATTGTTGCATCGTCACGAGCCCGCATGACCGATTCCACACGCATCTCCCTGACCAAGAAATTCGATGCCTACTGGCGACTGATGCGGTTCGATAAACCCATCGGCATTTTTTTACTGCTCTGGCCCGGACTCTGGGCCTTGTGGCTGGCCGGCCAGGGCCATCCCGATCCATCGATCGCCGCGGCGATTGTCATGGGCACGCTGCTGATGCGGGCCGCGGGCTGCGTGATCAACGACTATGCGGACCGGCATTTCGATCCCCACGTCGAACGGACTCAACTCCGCCCTATCGCCGCCGGCGAGGTAGCCCCGCGCGAGGCGCTGGCGCTGTTTGTCACCCTCTGCCTGGCGGCTTTCGCCCTGGTCCTGACGCTAAACCCGCTCACCATCGCCCTCTCGGTGCCGGGCGCCTTTCTGGCCGCCAGCTACCCGTTTACCAAGCGCTACACGCACCTACCGCAGGCGTATTTGGGCATCGCCTTCGGCTGGGCGGTGCCGATGAGCTTCGCCGCGCAAACGGAAACATTGCCCTGGCTGTGCTGGGAGCTGTTCATCGCGACGGCGATCTGGGCGTTGATCTACGACACCGAGTACGCCATGGTCGATCGGGACGACGACCTCAAGATCGGCGTCAAATCCACCGCCATTCTGTTTGGCGCCCATGACCGTCTCGCCATTGGGCTCCTGCAATTCCTGATGCTGGGAATGCTGTTCGGGATAGGGCGCGCGGCGGACCTGGGAGCGCCATTCCTGGCGGGCCTGTCGGTCGGCGCGGGCTTGTTCGGCTACCAGCAATGGCTGATTCGGAATCGGGACAAGCCTGCCTGCTTCCGGGCCTTTCTCAACAATCACTGGTTCGGCGCCATGGTCTTCGCCGGCATCGCCCTGGATTACTGGCGGCGCTGATCCACCCTGCCCGACGCTGGACACAACCCGGACCCTGTCGGATACTCTCGCCCCACACTTAAACCCCTACGGAGAACAACAAGATGGGATTCATGCAGAACAAGCGCGCGCTCATCGTCGGCGTGGCCAGCAACCGGTCCATCGCCTACGGCGTCGCCGCGGCGATGGCGCGCGAAGGCGCCGAAATAGCCCTGACCTACCAGAACGACAAACTCAAGGAACGGGTCGAGAAGCTGGCCGGAGAGTTGGGAGCGAAGATCGTCCTGCCGTGCGATGTGGTCAGCGACGAGGAAATCGACACGATGTTCTCCGCCCTGCGCAATCACTGGGATGGGCTGGACTGCATTGTCCACTCCGTCGCGTTCGCCCCCCGCGATGCCCTGGAAGGAAGCTATCTGGACTCCGTGACCCGCGAGAATTTCCGCATTGCCCACGATGTCAGCTCCTACAGCTTCGCCGCCCTGGCCAAGGGCGGCCGACAATTGATGGCGGGCCGCAAAGGTGCCTTGTTGACCTTGACCTATCTGGGAGCGGAGCGCGTCATTCCCAACTACAACGTGATGGGCGTCGCCAAGGCCAGTCTGGAAGCCAATGTCCGCTATCTGGCCGCCTCGCTCGGCCCCGAGGGCATCCGCGTCAACGCCGTTTCGGCCGGTGCAATCCGCACCCTGGCCGCTTCCGGCATCGCCAATTTCCGTGAAATGTTGGCCAAGGGTGAGCAAGCGGCGCCGCTCAAGAAGAACATCACCATCGAGGAAGTCGGCAACGCCGCCGCGTTCCTGTGTTCGGACCTCGCGTCCGGCATCACCGGCGAGATTCTCCATGTCGACGCCGGTTACAACATTGTCGGGCTATCGGAACTCTGAACCGAATCCCGTGCCCGGATGTCAACCGCTCGGCGCATCCGCCCTTCCGGCAGCTCTCCCGAAGCCGGCGCCGGGCTCCGGCTAAGCGGCGTCCATCGCGAATTTTCCGGCCGCGCGGTCATCGAGGATCTCGATCTCGACATCCGACGCGGCGAATTCCTGGCTCTGCTCGGTCCCTCGGGTTGCGGCAAGTCCACCCTGCTGCGACTCATCGCCGGACTCGACCGTCCCGACGCCGGCCGGCTGAGCCTGGGCGACGACATTCGCCGCCTGGCCTATGTCTTCCAGGACGCCAGCCTCATGCCATGGCGCACCGTGCTGGGCAATGTCGCGCTCCCCCTGGAACTGGCCGGAACGCCTCGTGCGGAGCGAGACCCCGCCGCTCGCCGATGGCTGGAAAACGTAGGCTTGGCCGAGGCGGCGGAACGCTATCCCAACGAGCTTTCCGGCGGCATGAAGATGCGGGTCTCCCTGGCCCGCGCCCTGGTGAACCAGCCCACGCTACTCCTGCTCGACGAGCCCTTCGCGGCACTCGACGAATTCACCCGGCAACATCTCGATGAACTCTTGCAGTCGCTCTGGCAAGTCCATGCCATGACCGTGATTTTCGTGACGCATTCGCTCATGGAAGCGGTATTTCTCGCCGATCGCGTGGTCATGTTGGCGGCTCGCGGCGGGCGCTTGCTCGCGGATCGGACGGTTGAGCTCGGCCGGCCCCGCACCCGGGCCACCCGGACCTCGGTTGAATTCAACCGAACGGTGGAATTGCTTTCCGCGATGCTCCACGAGGGCTGGGATTCGCCATGAAATCGACGGTCAATACCCTGCTCCAAGCCTGGCTTCCGCCGCTGATCAGCCTGATCGTGCTGACGACCGCGCTCGAGATCCTGCTGCGAATCAGCGCTGTACCCCCCTATCTCCTGCCGTCCCCCTCGGCGGTAATGAGCGCGCTCCACCAATACGGAACCGAGCTGCTGGGAGCCACCCTGCAAACCGCCATCGCCGCCACGGCGGGCCTTTTGGCCAGCGCGGCGCTCGGCGGGCTGGGCGCCATCCTGCTCAGTTTGCATCCCTGGATTCGGCGGGCGTTCTACCCCTACGCGATATTCTTCCAGACCGTGCCCATCGTGGCCATCGCGCCGATGCTGGTCATCTGGTTCGGCTATGGCCTGAAAGCCATCATCGCCTCGGCATTCATCGTGTCGGTGTTCCCCATCATCGCCAATACCTTGACCGGCTTGCTCTCGACCGATCCGGCGCTGCGCGACCTGTTTCTAATCTATCGGGCAACCCCCCTGACCACCCTCTTCAAGCTGCGCATCCCCAGCGCCCTCCCGCATTTTCTCACCGGCCTGCGCATCGCCTCGGGACTGGCGGTCATCGGGGCGATCGTCGGCGAATTCGTGGCGGATACCTTCCAGAACGGCGGCGGCATCGGCACGGCCGTCGAAATCGCCATCAAGGAACAGAAAACCGACAAGGTTTTCGCCGCCGTGCTCATGGCCTCGCTGCTGGGCCTGGCTTTTTTCGCCGTGGTCAATGGCCTCAGCCAGGTGGCGATGCGCCGCTGGCGAATAGCCGAAACTCGGGAATGACTCATGATCCTCGCCAGAATTGTTCTTGCCGTCCTGTTGGTGCTGCCAGCCGCCTGTTCGGACAAACCGGTCGACCCGGCCAGCCGGGGACTCTGGAGAGCCGGACTGCAACTGAACTGGGTACCGGAACCGGAATTCGGCGGTTACTACGCGGCGCGCGATACCGGCGCCTTTCGGGCGGAAGGACTGGAGATCGACATCCGGTCCGGCGGCCCCGGCGTGCCAAGCCTGCAAATGGTGGCGGCGGGCCAGGTGGAGTTCGGCATCACCAGCGCCGACAGTATTCTGGTCGCCCGCGAGCGTGGAGCCGATGTGGTCGCGGTATTCGCCCTATACCAGACCTTCCCGGAAGGCATCATGGTGCATGCCGAGCGGGGGCTGAAATCCATCGCCGAAGTGTTCGATGGCGGGACCCTCGCCATGGAAGCGGGGACGCCTTACTACCGGATGCTGGAACGGCGTTACGGCCTCGAAAAAGTTCGCGCCGTTCCCTATGGCAACAACCTGGGTCCCTTTCTGCACGATCCCTTATTCGCCCAGCAATGCTTCATCACCGCGGAACCCATCGCCGCCCGCCGCGCGGGCGCCAAACCCCAAGTTTTTCCGATCAGCGCCATGGGTTACAACCCCTATGCCGGCGTCATTTTCACGCGACGTCACATTCTGAACGAGCATCCCGACCGAGTAGCCGCCCTGATCCGCGCCGCGCGTCAGGGCTGGCGGACGTATCTGGCCGATCCCGAGCCCACCAACCAGAGCATGCAACGTCTCAACCCCACCATGGATCCAGCCACCTTCTCGGAAGCCGCCGCCATCCAGAAACCCCTGATCCTGGGCGATTCCAATCCGTCACCCCCCCTGGGAACCATGGCGCTGGACCGCTGGCGCACCCTGGCGGAACAGCTGCGCGACCTGGGACTCATCCAGCGCGTGGAGCCGGAGCAGGCTTTCGTCAACCCCGAGTAAGTCAGATGCGGGCATGGTTAATGCTTGATCTCCATGCGCCCACCCCGCATACGCGGTAGAATTCAAACACGATGACAGACCATCGCGTCAGACCCCTGTCACAAGCACAGAGGTTGCCCCGATGGCTCATAGACCTCGCCTGTCCGCTTTGCGAAGCATGGCGCGCATCATCCTAGAAACGGCGGTTGACCTGCCTGCCGGCAGGCAGGCCGCTTCATCCGATACTTAAGTGGTTGCTATGACTAAAAATTGCCTTGTGATTGGAGCTCATCGGACGGGTGAGGCCGCTGCGTGCCCGAGCGCACGGTTCCCGAGCCGCCTGGCGGCGTGGCTCCTCCTGACAGGGGGCTGCCCTGCGCGTCGTCGCGCCTTGCCGGACAGCTCGGGAACCGCACTCTCGAACACGCCCAACCGCCGTTTCTAGGATCATGGGCCACGAATAGCGCAATCCGGAACATGCCTGAACTCCAAAAATTCGCCAATTTGCCTGGAAAATTCGTGTTACGAGAAGCGTTGGGAGAGGCTCTGCTGAAGGGGCTGCGAGAGTCCGTCCTGATCGTCTACCTCGCCATTTCGCTCCTGCTGTTGCTCTCACTTTACAGCTTCGATCCTCGCGATCCCGGCTGGAGTCATAGCGGCAAGGGACCCCTTCATAACGTGACCGGATCCGCGGGCGCCTGGCTGGCGGACTTCTTTCTGTCCGTCTTCGGCGTCTCGGCCTTCCTGTTCCCATTCCTGCTGGCGGGCTACGGCTACCTGATCTATCGCAATGCCGCCGAGGCGCCGCGCGCATCTCGGCTGGATGGCGTCTTGCGCTGGCTGGGATTCGTCCTGGCGCTGGTCTCCGCCACTGGCATCACCGAACGCTTCATGATCCGGCCGCGGCTGACCCTGCCGGAGGGTTATGGCGGCATCCTGGGCGCCGAGGTATCGGAATGGTTCTATCAGGGCTTCGGTTCCACCGGCATGGCCATCGTGCTGGTGACCCTGTTTCTGGCGGGCGTCTCGCTATCGACGGGGCTGTCCTGGCTGTGGCTGCTGGATGGCGCCGGTCGATGGGCAATCAAACTCACGCAATCCTTGCGGTCCATCCTGGGCGTCATGGCCGCCTGGTCGCCCCTCAAGCGAACCGCCGTCGATCCGGATTCTTCCTTGAGCGGCACCGGCGCCGATGAGGAGGAAAGCGCGGTTTCCGTCAAAGTCCGCCTGCGGCAGGTCAGTTCCGAATCACCCCAGCCACCCGCGCGGGACTCGCTTCCCATCAAGGCGCGCAAGACGAGCAAGCCCGTGGAGCTGCCCGCCGTGCATGCCGGCGAGCTGCCCACACTGGACCTCCTGAACACGCGGGCACCGCGCATCCGCGGCTACACCAATGCCCAGTTGGAGGAGATGTCCCGCCAGTTGGAAGCCATCCTGGAAGATTTCGGCGTCAGCGTGCAGGTGGTCGAAGTCCATCCAGGCCCGGTGATCACCCGTTTCGAGGTCCAGCCCGCACCCGGCGTCAAGGTCAGCCGGATCAGCGGATTGGCCAAGGACCTGGCCCGGACGCTATCCGTGAACAGCGTCCGGGTGGTTGAGATCATCCCGGGCAAGACCGTCATCGGCCTCGAAATCCCCAACGAGGAGCGGGAAATGGTCCTGCTGCATTCGGTGCTGTGCTCGGATGCCTACCGCAACAGCCACTCACCCCTGACGCTGACCCTGGGCAAGGACATCAGCGGCAACCCGGTCGTGGCCAATCTGGCGCGCATGCCGCACCTGCTGGTGGCGGGCACCACCGGTTCCGGCAAGTCGGTCGCGGTCAACGTGATGATCCTCAGCATGCTCTACAAGGCGCGGCCCGAGGATGTGCGTCTGATCATGATCGACCCCAAGATGCTGGAACTGTCGATCTACGAGGGCATCCCGCACCTCCTGACGCCGGTCGTCACGGACATGAAGGAAGCCGCCAACGCCTTGCGCTGGTGCGTGGCCGAGATGGAGCGCCGCTATAAGCTGATGTCGCTGATGGGCGTACGCAACCTGGCCGGCTTCAACCAGAAAGTCAACGACGCCATCAAGGCCGAAAGCCCGATTCCCGACCCGCTATGGTCGCCCGATATCCTGACCGAGAACGATACCCCTCCCTGCCTGGAGCCCCTGCCCTGCATCGTCATAGTCATCGACGAACTGGCGGACATGATGATGATCGTCGGCAAGAAAGTCGAAGAGCTGATCGCCCGCCTCGCCCAAAAGGCCCGCGCGGCCGGCCTGCACTTGATCCTGGCGACGCAGCGGCCCTCGGTGGATGTCATCACCGGTTTGATCAAGGCCAATATTCCGACCCGCATCGCCTTCCAGGTCTCGTCCAAGATCGACTCGCGCACCATTCTCGATCAAGGCGGCGCCGAATCCCTCCTCGGCAACGGCGACATGCTCTACCTGCCACCCGGCACCGGCCTGCCCATGCGCGCTCACGGCGCCTTCGTCTCCGACGACGAGGTTCACACCGTGGTGGAATTCCTCAAGCGCACGGGTCCAGTCAATTACATCACCGATATCACCCGGTTCACGGATGATGGCAATGGCGGTGGAGATTTCTCCGGCTACCGGTCGCCGGGAGATGGCGAAGAGGAGTCGGACGCGCTGTATGACGAGGCCGTGCGCTTTGTCACCGAATCGCGAAAAGCCTCCATCTCCAGCGTCCAGCGCCGCTTCAAGATCGGCTACAACCGCGCCGCCCGCCTGATCGAGGATATGGAAAAGGCCGGCATCGTCGGCCCCGCCGAAACCAACGGCAGCCGCGCCGTCCTGGCGCCGCCACCGCCGGCGGATTAATGCAATGATAAAAGACTGGCCCAGCAGCCATGCTCATTGTGAGCCAGACCTTAGTCAACCCCCGTCATGCCGGCAGGGATTGCCGGCATCCAGTCACAGGGACGTGAACCTGCCGGGGCCACAAGGCCTGGATTCATTTTGGGGCACAGGCGCCGCTGATCTACGCGCGCATCACCTGCCCTGAGCCAGCCGAAGGGGTTCGGGATGGTTTGTTTTGATGCAAACGTTCCCCCTACCGCTTTGAGGGGTAAAGCGTTCAATTCCTCCCCCCAGCCCCTAACGGTTACACTCGAACCAGCCGGAAGCGGACCATGACCGAAATAATGGGGGGAAAGATCACTATTGTTCCGTGGCTTGGTGGGGTCAGGGCTTGTGAATAAATCCCCGGCCGTAGCGAGGGCGTCCCTGGACGTGGTGGGCAAGGCGCGGGGTGCACAAAATCTGGGAGTCTAGCAGCGCTAAACGACTAGATTTTGGGGGTCCCCGCAACGCCGCCCACCGCGTCCAGGGGCGTCCGCAGTAGGCCGGGGGTTTATTCACAAGCTCTCAGGTGAATTTTGCAGGGGCGACTCAGTAATGATCTCGACACTGGGCAATCAGCAAGATGTCTTTCTCGATGGCATATACAAGACGATGGCGATCATCAATTCGTCTAGACCAAAAACCGGACAGTTGGTGCTTTAAAGGCTCCGGTTTTCCAATGCCAGTGAAGGGGCTTCGCTCGATATCCTTGATCAAGGCATTGATACGCTTGAGCATTGCGCGGTCTGACTCCTGCCAGTACAGGTAATCCTCCCATGCTCGGGTGGCAAACTTAATCGGCATCAAGCAACTCGCGCTTCATTCCGCCGCCCTCGCGAAGCTCATCCACCGCCTCGATCAGGCGAGCCGCGCCTATTGGATTGCGAAGCAGATACGCGGTCTCTTCAATGGCGTGGTAATCGTCTAGCGACATGATGACCACCGGTTTGCCGCGCTGACTCGTCACCACTACCGGCGCATGATCATCGTTCACCTTGCGCATCACATCGGCAAAATGTTGACGAGCGTAACTGTAGGTTAATGCATCCATGAGTCGTTTCTCTCCACCAAAGAACGTACAAATCTTAGCACAATGCAGCCTGCGCGCCATCGTGCGGGATGCGGTCGTAGGTTTAATACGGGACAGACCACATTCATTCCGTGTTACCAACACCCCCGGTAACATGCCGCTTGGAGTTCACCATGCCGACGATCAGCATTTTCTGCGAAATTCTCCTCTCCCTGTTCTTCGGCTTGGGGGTGAGCGAGTCGCTGGCGAGTATTCGTGATCTGTAAATGGGGTCTGAGAATCATCTAGTCGGGATTTGCCGAGAGGCTGGGAGAGATCATGGACAAGTTGGCGCGATTCAGTGTCACGATGGAAGCAGACCTTCTCGATCGCTTCGACACCTTGGTTGCCAGCCGCGGCATCCGGGTCAATCGTTCCGAGGCCATTAGGGACTTGGTACGCGATGCGCTCGTGGAAAATGCGGTGGAGCTTCCCGATACCGAAATCGCGGGAACCATCACCATGGTCTTTAGCCATCATGAATCGGCGCTGACCGAAAGGCTGACCGCCGTTCAGCACCAGTCCATCCGGGAAATTGTGTCCAGCTTGCATGTGCATCTTGACGCAATGAATTGTCTCGAAGTGATCGTGCTGCGCGGGGCCAGTCAAAAGATACGACCCATCGCCAATGCCCTCTTGGGCACCAAGGGCGTCCAGCACGGCAAGCTGGTCACCACCACGATCACCGATGGCGAATGGCTGAAGAGCGTTGACACCCATCATCACCGTCATGATGTTGCTCACACCCATGACCACGAAGAGGGGCGGACGATGCCTCGAAAGAGAATCACGGCGGATGAGCGCCGGCATGCCCATCTGGCAATCTGGCCGAATTTACCCACCCGCCGCCTACGCCAACCCCATGCAATACCTGCTTACCGTTAAACTTGACTGGCCGGAATGAACCGGCGCCATCAGGAGTGTTCCCATGTCCAGCATCAAAGCCTATGCGGCGCATGACCCGAGTTCGCCACTTGTCCCTCATGTCATAGATCGACGCGATCCCGGACCTACCGATGTCGAGATCGACATCCTTTACTGCGGGGTTTGCCATTCCGACCTGCATCAGGTGCGCAACGAATGGGGCATGACGATCTACCCCTGCGTGCCCGGCCACGAAATCGTCGGGAGGGTGAGCCGCGTCGGTACGCGGGTCAGCCGCTTCAAGCCCGGCGACCAGGTCGCGATCGGCTGCATGGTGGATTCCTGCCGGATCTGCCCAAGTTGTGTCGAGGGCGAGGAACAGTTCTGCGAGAAGGGACCGATCTTTACCTATAACAGCGAGGACCCCCTTCGCGGCGGGATAACCTACGGCGGCTATTCGAAAAGCCTCGTGGCCGATGAAGACTTTGTTCTACGCGTGCCGGAGAACCTGAATCCGGCCGGCGCCGCGCCCCTGCTCTGCGCCGGCATCACGACCTATTCGCCGCTGCGTTACTGGGACGTGAGTCCCGGCCAGACGGTCGGCGTGGTGGGGTTGGGCGGGCTGGGGCACATGGCCGTCAAGTTCGCCAAGGCGTTTGGCGCGCATGTCGTGCTGTTCACGACCTCGCCCGGCAAGGCGGAAGACGCCAGGCGCCTGGGCGCGGCGGAAGTGGTGATTACGCGGGAGCCGGACGCGCTCAATGCTCACCTAGGCCGCTTCGAATTTATCCTGGATACGGTTTCGGCGCCGCACGACCTCAACGCTTACATAGCCTTGCTCAAGCGCAACGGTACCCTGACCCTGGTCGGCGCACCGCCTGAAGGGTTGCCCGTGGTCCCGTTCGGACTGATCATGGGCCGCCGCCGTCTGGCCGGTTCACTGATTGGCGGCATCCGGGAAACGCAGGAAATGCTGGATTTCTGCGGCAAACATGGCATCGCCAGCGATATTGAACTGATTCCGATGGCCCGAATCAACGAGGCCTACGAACGCCTGCTGAGGAGTGACGTAAAATATCGATTCGTGATCGACATGGCGACGTTATAGGGGGTGCAATTGAAGCGATCTTGGTTACCCCCACCAACCAACACTGGGTTCATCCCAGAAAAAGCAGTTGGACAGGAATCTACAGGATAAACAGGATGATGCGATTGATCGTAGGTGCGAATTCATTCGCATACAAAACCCTGAACCGGCAGGCAGGCGAATGAATTCGCACCTACATCAAGCCCAACTGCCGGATTTAGGTTCATGGTTTTTGATCTGCTCCACCCAAAGAAACCTCAAGCAAAGCCGGCTACCTGATATAGTCAGCGAGTCAATTATAGCGATAATATAGGCCTAATACCCTAGAGACATAATCCCTGGTTTCCGAAAATGGCGGTATTTGGTAACCGTATTTCATGACGTTATGCTCGCCGGCATTGTAAGCCGCGACGGCCAATCTGACGTCGGATCCGAACATGCCCAGCAAATCCCTCAGGTATCTGGCGCCGCCAAAGATGTTGTCCTCTGGATCATAAGGGTCCCTGACGCCATATCGGGCGGCCGTGCCGGGCATCAATTGCATCAAGCCCATCGCACCCTTTTGGGAAACCGCGCCCGGATTGTAGGCGGACTCGGCCTGAATGACGGCATGTATAAGAGCCGGATCCAGCCCATGCTTGAAAGCCGCTTTCCGAATGACATCGGAATATTGGACCCGCCTGGAATTCAGTGAATTGGAGACTGGATAACGATCAACCGGCTGCAAGGGAGAAAGCCCCGCCGTCAAGACCTTCGGGATAATTTCCGTTTCCGTACCACCGCCGGATTTTCTGCCAGCCCCCAGCGATATTGTCATTGGTTTGACTTGCGGTTCGGGTGACTTGATGATTAATTTGTAACCCTTGTGCCTTGGGGTATCCGTGTAAATCACTTGTCCATTGCGCCCTACGAATTTGTAAACATCCGCCTTGAGGGATATCCAAGGCATGACGAGAAGCACAAGACAGAAAAAGATACCGGGCCTAAAATCGATTATCATCCGCGAGATCCGAAGCAAACGCCATCCTACCTAAATTATAATGAATAAATCAACCGAGCCGATAAAAATCGACTCACGGATTGAAACGCATGGTGTGTTGATTGTCATCCGGAACCTGGCCACCATCACCCCTACTGGAAGACCCCTCGGCTGCCGGCCAACCCGCATCGGCGGCTTTCAACAGGTATCCGCGGCACTTAAGAATACCGTCTCGTCCAATATGAGCTGGCATGCCCGTAAAACTCGCTCTGCATTGTGGTACTCAAATTGATAATGACGGGTATTGTGTGGTTTGGGCGAGATTAATACGTTGGCATCGCCATTTTTTGCAAAACCTGAAATGGAGCCGTCCGATTTCAGGAGCAAAAAATCGGCGACGAGCAGTGCCTGCGGCATCATCGCCGTCGCACACCGCGCGTCCGTTGTAACTCCCTTGCTTTCCGTGTACTCCTTCGGAGAGAGTCCGGGTACCTTGCCAGGGCGGTCGTTTTTCGCTGGTCCGTTTTGGGTTTCTCCGCTGGATCTCAAGCGAATCACTCGGCTTGGCGCTCCCGGCAAGGTGCTGCTGTTACGCGGGTCCTTCTATCCACCATATTTGTCGCCGCTGCTTCCGCTCGCGGATGGTATATGGATCTACGGTATCCAACGACCCCCCTTTGCAACACCTGGTCTGAGCTTTTCACGAGGGTAATCCGGTTCCTCCGTTTTTTCGGTAAGGGAGGACTTGGGCTTCGGTTTAGTTTTCGGCTTGGGTTTTGTCTTTCTTGACGATGCCTTACCCGAGGACTTGACATCCATGGGTTGCTGGTTGGCCTTTAAAGGTTCAGGGGGACTTGTGACCGCGCTATCAGGCAAAACGGGGGGAACGGCGGTAGCCCCCACAGGGGGAACCGCCGATTCCGACACGGGAAGGTTGCAGGGATGGGTTAAATCGCAGGGCTGAAGGACCCTGAAATCCATGCGCCGATTCTTGAAGCGCCCATAAGGCGTTTCATTGGATGCGATGGGTTGTTGCCCGCCATAACCCCTGGCTACGAGCAAAGCTTCGGGAACACCGGCCTGGATGAGCGTTTTGCGGACGTTTTCGGCACGTTCCCTGGTCAGTTTCAGGTTATCGGAGGCGTTACCCTGAAGGTCCGTGTGGCCGCCAATCTCGATGATCACAGGTTGCGGCATGAACTTGATCAGTTCCGCCGCTCGCTGGGCGACTTCCCGCCCCTCGTCGGGAAAGGCCGACTCACCCTTGGGGAAAGGAATAATCCATTGATTCAAGGCATTAACCAAATCCTGCCCCTGATAGTTCAATGGCAGTTTTCCCAGGGCCGCCAGAGTGTTGGTTCGGGCATCCCGGCTCAATTCCAGCTCTTCATCACCCCGTAAGGCGTACCGGTATCCCGTACCCAAAGCCTTTCTTACACTCTTCAGAACACTCTCCCGGTCTCGTTCGGACAACCAGCCACCGAGTTGTACCGTATGCCCCTCCAACCGTAGGTCGAGACCCGGCACATTGAGTTGTGGCAGCACTCGATCCAGCCGTGACAACCATGCGGGAGGCCCGATAAGAGGATCGATGGTGAGGTTTCCGCTCAACCGGGAAGGCCCGAAAAAGGTCACCATTTGCTCTGTGATCGCAGCCCTGATGCCGGCATCGCCAACCACCCCCGAGTATTCGAAACGTCCATCATCATTGATGATGACCAGTTTTGCTTCAGGCTTCCCCGATTCGGGTTCCGGCGCGGCTTGAACCGGAAGGGAATGTGATGGCGTTTCAGTCGCATAGTCGAGTCGCGAATTGTCTTTCGCCGGGCTTTTCATGATCTGATAACCCATTAAGCCGGCAGTCGCAATCAGCACCACCACACCCAAGGTCCAGCCTAGGTAGTTGCCGGAATGCCGAATGACCTTGCGATCCAGCAGGGTGCTCGCGGGGATGGTGATCCTGGCTTGGTCACTTTCAAGAAAGGCCTGCACATTGCCTGGAATGGCGGCGGGTATGAATCCGGCCGAGGTGAAGTAACGCGCCAAAGGAGGGATGGAATAGGCCATGGCGGCTCTGACCCTGGCATTCGCAAGACCCAGGTTCCTGCCGACCTCGGCGATGACGGGAGGGCCAACCACGGCTTCCAACTGGCGACTGTCAAGGGCCTTGATACTGGCGCCACCATCCAGCCATGATTTTGTCAGCTCACTCAGTCCCTCGGGTTCGAATCGATCCAGGAAGCCTTTCAAACCACCCTTATCCGGATCGAACATGATCCTGATGGTCTCGGCAATCAGCGCTCCCGCCTTTTTGCCCAATCCAAAACTTTCAGAGGTCTCTCGTATGATGTCGGTCAACAAGACCATATTGGGCTCCATAAAAAGTCTTGACAGTACCTTGAGGCATTCGTCTCATTCGATAATGATGAATGATAGCGAAAGTTCATGGGATTGGGGTCAGGAGACCCTGAATTGACCTTCAAGAAAATTCAAGTCGAATCGTCGCTTCGTGGTCTCGGATCGACCGCATGATTCGACACCAATAGGGGATCCAGTCAGAATCAACGGGTCCGGAGCATCCTGTACCCTCGAAGCCGCTGACGGCATCGATCAGAACGCGTCCTTTCTAAACCGCAACTCCTGGAATACCGCCTGATTTGCGGCATCCGGCATACCCAGCCGTTCCCGAATCTCAGGGCTTTCCGGTCTCAGGAATGGATTTGTCTCGCGCTCCATACCCATCAGGCTTGGAACCGTTGGCAAATTCTCGGAGCGCATCCGATCCACTTCCTTCATGCGCTTAATCAATGCCGGATTGCCGGGTTCCATCATCAGGGCAAATCGTCCATTGTTCTGCGTGTACTCATGCGCACAATACACTCGAGTGTCGTCCGGCAACCCGAGCAAGCGCTCGAGCGAAGTCCAAAGCTGCTGTACGGTACCTCCGAGCAAACGCCCACAACCCATGCCGAACAGGGTATCTCCACTAAATAAGGCGTGATCCTCGGGTAGCCAATAGGCGATATGGCCCAGGGTATGCCCAGGAACCTCCATGACCTGTACGCGCCGAGTTCCTAGCGTGATCCAGTCGCCTTCGCCGACCGGAAAATCCAGATCGGGAATGAACTCACTGCCCTTGTGCTTGCCGATGACACGACAATCCGTAACGCGCTTCAGTTCACGATTGCCGCCAACATGATCCGCATGATGGTGGGTGTTAAGGATATGGGTCAGTATCCAGCCTCGCTGCGCCAGAACGTCCAGTACCGGTAAGGATTCGGCCGGATCGACTACCGCTGTTGCTCCCGTTTCAACATCGTGCAGAACATGTATATAGTTGTCGCGAAGAACAGGGATCGAAAGGATTTCCATGGGATCAACGCTTCTCTTGATGGAACGGTTCCTGTTTGAATGAAACAGCCGAACCCCAGGTAGGTTACGGTACACTAGTATTTCACATCTAGCCCGATTAGCTAACATGAGGTGTCCCGCATGATCTTCTGGCGAGTCAAGCCCCTCGACGTCATTCTCGCGACGGCCGAGAAAAAAAGCCTTCACCGCTCCCTGGGCGCTTGGCAACTCACCTTGCTGGGCATCGGCGCCATCATTGGCACAGGCATATTTGTTCTGACCGCCGAGGCCGCGCAAAAGGCGGGCCCCGGCATGATGATCTCCTTCGTCATCGCGGGTTTCGTCTGCGCGGTCGCGGCGCTCTGTTACTCCGAACTTTCCGCCATGGTGCCGGTCTCGGGTTCTGCCTACACCTATTCCTATGCGGTGCTGGGAGAACTGATCGCCTGGATGGTCGGTTGGGCGCTGGTTCTGGAATATGCCGTGGCATCGAGCGCCGTTGCGGTTGGCTGGTCGGGTTATTTCGTGGGTTTGTTGAAAAACTCCCTCGATGTCGAGGTCCCGACCCTGCTGGCCAATGGACCCTTTGCCGGCGGCCTCATCAACCTGCCCGCCGTGATCATCAGTCTGGCCGTTACCGGCCTTTTGATCCTGGGTACCCGCGAAAGCGCGACCTTCAACGCCTTTCTGGTGGCCGTTAAGATCGTCGCTCTGACGGTTTTCATCGCCATCGCCCTGCCTGTACTCAAGACAGAGCACTTTCAACCCTTTCTTCCCTTGGGCGGCTCCGGAGCGGTAGCGGCGGCGGCTTCCATATTCTTCGCTTATGTAGGTTTCGACGCGGTATCCACCGCCGCGGAAGAAACCAAGAATCCGCAGCGGAATGTACCGATTGGGCTCATTGGATCGCTGGGTATCTGTACCATCTTCTACCTGCTCGTTTCCGCCGGGGCGATCGGCGCGATTGGCGCCCAACCCCTGACCGACGCCGGCGGCGCCGGATTGCCCCCGGGCTCCCTGGCTCTGTCGAACCAATGTCAGACCCTTGCAAACTCAGGGCAGCACCCCCTGGTTTGCTCACGCGAGGCCTTGGCCTTGGTGCTCCGGGAGATCGGCTGGGCCGGAATCGGCAACCTATTGGGTTTCGCCGCCTTTCTCGCGCTACCCTCCGTCATCCTGATGTTGTTGTTCGGGCAAACGCGGATATTTTTTGTGATGGCGCGCGATGGCTTGCTTCCGGAAATACTGAGTCAGGTACACCCCCGATTCAAGACCCCCCATATCGTCACGATGATCACCGGTATGGGCGTCACGCTGGCGGCGGCATTTCTCCCCGTCGGCAAGCTGGCGGACATTTCCAATTCCGGTACCTTGTTCGCCTTCTTCGTCGTCTCGATTGCCGTGATGATCCTCAGAGTCAAGGAGAAGGAACGCCACCGACCCTTTCGAACCCCCGCCATATGGTTTGTCGGTCCGGTCGCCATGTTGGGGTGCGCCGGCTTATTCAGTTTCCTGCCGACCGATGCAAAGTTGGTATTTCCGGTTTGGGGCACAATCGGTCTGATTATTTACTTTCTCTACGGCTATCGAAAAAGCCACATCGCGCTGGGCCTGGCGATATCCAGCGGTGGTGAGGATCTGCTGGGAAACGTAGCCGCCTTGGTCGACCTTACCGTCGAAGAAGATGAAGCGGCGACACCCGAACACGCGACCGAGAGGGACGATCCCAAGCTTCAGGCTTGAGTCTGGTGGTAGTGAGGACTGAACTCATGCACGGCTTCTATCATGGCGCCAACATGGCCAGGATCTACGTCCGGCCATACTCCATGTCCCAGATTGAAGACATGACCGCTACCTTGGCCGAAACGTTCGAGTATCCCTCGAACTTCTTCCCGCAGGACTGGAATGGGCGCATACAGAGCTTGAGGATCCAGATTGCCTTGCAGGGCTACCCGCTCGCCGACACGGGCTCGGGCACGGCCGATATCGGTTGTCCAATCCATGCCCAATGCGTCGTAGCCGGTGACCGACATGTCTTCCAGCCATTGGCCCCCGCCCTTGGTAAACAAAATCGCGGGGATTGTCCTGTCCGAAAGGTTGCGATCCAGTTCCGACAGCAATTGTTCGGCATATCGCAAGGAAAATTGCCGATATTGCGTCGGAGTTAGGACACCTCCCCAGGTATCGAAAACCATGATGGCATCCACGCCCGCCGCGATCTGCGCCTGGAGATACAGTCCCACTGCCTTGGCCAGCTTCGCCAGTAAGGTATGTAACTCTTGCGGCTGCTCGTACATGAGTCCCTTGATTTTTCGGAATTCGCGGGTGCCGCACCCTTCGACCATATAGGTTGCCAGAGTCCATGGGCTGCCGGAAAACCCTATCAGGGGCACCCTCCCCTTCAATTCGCTCCGAATCAGCCTTACCGCATCCATGACATAACGTAGCTCGCCTTCAGGATCGGGAATGGGAAGCCGTTGAATATCGTCACCGGTGCAAATCGGACGACGAAATCGAGGACCCTCACCCTCGACGAAATCCAGCTCCAGCCCCATGGCATCCGGTATGGTTAAAATGTCGGAAAAAAGGATGGCGGCATCAAGCCGATAGCGTGCCAAAGGTTGCAGGGTCACTTCACAGGCGAGTTCCGGAGTGGAGCAGAGGTTCATGAAACTGCCCGCCTGCGCGCGAACTCGGCGATATTCCGGTAGATACCGGCCCGCCTGACGCATCATCCAGACCGGCGTTCGGTCCACCGGCTTTCGCAGCAAGGCGCGCAAGAAACGATCGTTATCGAGGGCCTGACTCATGGGGATTCATATGTTATCGGGTTATTCGCTGGACTAATCATGCTGTCTGATTTTATATAATGGACAAACTGATCTCATCGACTAACTTCGGCCATAGGTAGCTAAAGTTTCAACTAGCTGGTTCCTGTCCACCGCGATAGGTAAGGTAGCCCAACCGATCTTTTTCAGCAAAATGAAGCGTAATTGGCCCTCGACATTCTTTTTGTCAACTGACATGTGCTCAAGATAATCGTCAACCCCCAGGTCGGCTGGTGGAGTTACCGGCAATCTAGCTCTCTCCAGCAAGGCAACTATACGGGCAACATCCGTATCTGTGAGCCAACCCAACCGCCTCGAGAGGTCCGCCGCCAGACAGATGCCGATGGCGACTGCCTCGCCATGCAATACCTCGCCATAACCCATGCCGGTTTCCAAAGCATGCCCAAAGGTATGACCTAGGTTCAAGGTAGCTCGTAGGCCAGACTCCCGCTCGTCTGAAGCCACGACTTCGGCTTTATTGAAACAGGAACGCTCGACGGCGTAGCCAAGCTTGTCCAGATCCTGGTTCAAGAGATCATCGATATGTAATTCCAGCCATTCAAAGAAATCGGGATCACGAATCAGCCCGTACTTGATGACCTCCGCCAGACCTGCGCTGAATTCCCTGTCCGGAAGCGTTTGCAGGGTGGTCATGTCCGCTATGACACATTTGGGTTGATAGAAAGCCCCTATCATATTTTTTCCGAGAGGATGATTGACCGCCGTTTTTCCTCCCACGGAGGAGTCGACTTGAGCCAACAAGGTTGTTGGGATTTGAATAAACGGTATACCCCGCTGATAACAGGCGGCGACAAAACCGGCAAGATCCCCAACAACGCCTCCACCGAGGGCCACAATATGCGTATTTCGACTCATCTTGAGGCTAATGAGGGTATCAATGACCTTCATTGCGGTATCCATGGTTTTATGGATTTCACCATCGGGCAAGACAACTGTTGCAACAGAACAGCCTGGCAACGACTCCTGAACCATTGACAAATATAAAGGCGCTACGATTTCGTTGGTTACAATCAAGACATGTCGTGAATCAATATGCCGGTTCAGCAATTCCGATGCATCAAGCAAATGATGCCCGATATAAATTGGGTAACTACGCTCACCAAGAGCAACATTCAGGGATCTCATAAAGTGGGATACTTCAACATTTTCGTTCATAGGCTTTTATTATCTGCTTGACCACATGTCGACTGGAAGACAGACCAGTGTCAACCACGTAATCGGCAAGCTGCCTGTAAATGGGATCGCGAACTTCAAATAATTCCATCAATTTTTTTTGAGGGTTGTCCGTCTTAAGCAAGGGACGATTGGGATCCTTGTGAGTGCGTTCCAATTGTTTCTCGACGGGGCAGTAAAGGTAAACGATAAATCCGCTTGCTTGTAGCCTTAAGCGATTCTCAGGCAACAGCACGGATCCTCCACCGGTCGCTAAAACGATTGGCTCCAGTTTCAGTAGATCCTCGATGACCTCAGATTCTCGTTTACGAAATCCGACCTCGCCTTCGTATTCAAAAATCAGCGGTATACTAGCCCCAGTCTTTCTTTCGATTTCCTTGTCGGTATCAAGAAACAAAAAGCCAAGGTTTTTTGCGAGTAATCGGCCAATTGTTGTTTTGCCGGCGCCCATTGGACCGATCAACAGAATATTCGAATTTTTCATTCGATCATTCTAAATCCAATAACTGATAACTGGTACAGGATACATTGCATAGCATAATATGGAGAAGACATATCTTTAATTTAGCCAAGAGAAAATCTTAACGCTTGTTCCTCAGATTAAATCGCTTCTCTTCTTAGTCCACGGGATACCGATGACTCAAAAGGCTTAATGAGCATATCGACAAAAGTTCTCGCCTTGGTTTGTATAAAGGCCGTTATCGGCATCCCAGGCGCCAGATGAACTTCTGGAACATTTGCCAACTCACCCTCATCAACACGTATGTGACTTAGGTAGTAAAACTGTCCTGGATTATTAGGATATTCCAGCGCGTCATCGGAGACATAAATGACATGCCCGTTGATGTGAGGAACACTGCGTGAGTTATAGGCCAATAATTGTATATCGGCTTTCTGCCCTACATAGACCTTGGCAATATCCTTATTTGGGATTTTGACCTCAAGAATGAGTTCGTGCTGTTTAGGCACTATGTCCATCAAGTCATCGCCGGGCCTTACGACACCTCCGAGGGTCGTAACCTTAAGGTCAATCACCTGGCCCGAAATCGGAGCCTTGACCTGGAACCGATTAAGACTGATGGCGGCGGGATTGATCTTCTCCTTGAATTCGAATATTTGCTTATTGGTTTCTTTGAGTTCGTTATCGGCGTTTTTTGCGTATTCGTTGCGTCTACCTATAATTCTTAACTCCAGTTCGCTCTGCTGCTGCCTTAGGGAAGAGAGGCTTGATTCAAGTCCTGCAAGGTCTTGCTGCGCGGCTGACATCTCCTCCTTGAGCTGGAGAAACTGATTTTTTTCCAGAAATTGTCGCGCACTTAGGGCCTCCCCAGCATTCACTCTCTCCTGCTTATATTTCATGGCTTCACGAGAAGCGTTGATCTGCTCCTTTATGCTTAGTTCCTGCTTTTTGGCATCCGAAATCTCTTGACGTACGACGGATATTTCATCATCAAGAGACTTCTTTGCTGCGTAAAATACGGCATTTTCATTTTTTATGATCTCGTTAACCTTTGGATCCTTACTCTCCAGCAAATCAACAGGATATTTCACACTGGTGGCAAAGGTTTTCTCAGCCATTAATCTTGCCGCCTTGGCATTTGCCGAGCTTAATTGATCGATCAGGATGGTCAAATTTGATTTGACTTCAGCGTCCTCAATGACCAGCAGAACCTGGCCTTCACTGACATAATCACCCTCGTGAACCAAAATATTTTTAACCACACCCCCTTCGAGGTGCTGAATCGTTTTTCTCTTCGTATCGACCTTTGTGACTCCTTCGGCTACCACAGCGCCACTGATAGGAGCTAGAAAGGCCCAAGCAAGAAATCCCATCACAAAAAAGACGAGAAAATACATACCTGACTTGACAATACGGGTCGATTCGCCTGTTTCGTCATACTCTATCCTAAACATACTACTACTATTCTATTATCCAGTTTTTTGTTTGATTTTAAGTGGTGCCGGTCTCGACTTCTTTCCAACCTTTAGCCATGTTAGCACCTCGGATTTGGTGCCAAACATAAGCTGCTTGCTCTGCCCCAACACCAACATTTTATCTACATCCTGGAGTATGCTAGGCTTATGGCTTATAATAATTTGCGTAATTTGCCTTTCCTTAAGCCTATTAATCAAATCTAGAAGCAAACCCTCGGTCTGTCCATCCAATGAGTTATTGGGCTCATCCATAACAATCAATTTTGGAGACCCAAAGAGAGCGCGAGCCAGACAAATCATTTGTCTCTGTCCACCCGACAATTTTTTTCCATTGATGCCGACATCGGTGTCGTAACCATTGGGCAGTTTTAGGATCATCTCATGTACACCAGCCAGTTGAGCGGCGCTGATGACATCTTCTGCCCTCGCATAGGCATCTCCCATTCGAGCAATATTATCAGCGACTGTCCCTTCAAAAAGTTGTTGTTCTTGGGGCACATAGCCTAGCCATTCCCCCAAACCATTCATGGACCATTGATAAACATCCGCGCTGTCTAGCCTGACAGCACCATCTGAAGGCTCCAAAATACCAACCAGTAGGCGAGCGAGCGTGGTTTTACCTGACGCACTTGTACCTATAATTCCCAATGCTTCCCCTGCTTGTATTTCAAAGTTAATGCCATTCAATATATAGTGCTTGCGATCGATAAAAAATAACAGATTACTAACAGCAACATGCCCCTTGGGTGGAGGGGGCACAAAACCCTCTTGAGGCCAATTCTCTTCGGAGAATAATTCCTCCAAGCTGTGGACTGCCTCCTTGAACCCAAGGTATGATCGCCAACTTGAAAGCACCGTCATGATGGGCCCCATAGCTTTACCCATAATGATGGTTGAGGCAAGCAATACCCCTGGTGAAACTCCTTCCACATTCAGCACAAGATAAGCCGCTATGCCAATGGAAAGCGTTCTTTTGATGCCCGAAATAAATTTGGACAAGGCAACGATTCTTCCAACCTTATTTCTGGCATCGAGAGAATGAGCCACATAATCGTCATTTAGCCGAATCCAACGCATGCCAATGG
>Ga0233420_10000217_pt1 | contig 25969 bp, 24 predicted proteins | sample Watercolumn_Mata_4_FD_183009 | JGI IMG/M metagenome (GOLD analysis project Ga0233420, IMG submission 183009) | Freshwater microbial communities from Lake Matano, South Sulawesi, Indonesia - Watercolumn_Matano_2014_102_MG | ecosystem: Environmental > Aquatic > Freshwater > Lake | place...
GGGGTTTTGTTCCCGGACGGCATGGATGGCTTTGGTCCAGAACTCCTCCGTCATGCGTCCGCCCAGGTTGCTCCAGGTGGTATTGAAGACATTCTTCAGCACAAGCATGGCGACATCGCATCGCACGGCATCGCACTGGGCGCTGACGGCGAGCAGATTGCCGGTCATCATCTCGTGGGTCGCCGGATTGGCATAGTTCAGCTGCAGCGTGTCGGTCCATGCAGGGAAGTAAGGGTCCTTGCCGTAAGCGAGGTATTTTCCCTCTGCGTATTCGAAGCACGAATCAGGGGCGTGGCGCTGCTCATTGCCGGAGACCGGGATGAAGTATTCAGGGTGTTCGGGAAGCCACTCGTTGTCAAGGGCGAGATGGTTCGGTACGAAATCGAGCATGAGCCGGGTGCCGGATTTTCCGAGGCGTTCGCGGAAATGCTTCAGCCCCTTTTCTCCTCCGAGCTCCGGATTGACCCTGTAGCAGGGTATGGAATAGGGAGAAGAGGTGATGTCATCGGGATCGACAGATCCGAGATGCTGGAGAAACTCTGTCCGGAGGGATGGATGCGCCGTTGCGATGGCCTTGCTGTACAGACTTGGCTGCCAGACCCCCATCAGCCAGACATAGTCGAATCCGCACTCGGCAAAAAACCGGAACTCCTCTTCGGGAACCGATCCAAGGGTGATGGTTGTGCCGTATTTTTTTTTCAGGTTTCTGAGCCAGACTCGCGTATTGATTTCGAAGACCAGTGGAAACATGGCGGATACCGTGGTTAGTGTTCTGCAGCATGACACGTACCAATATAGCAACTGGAGGCGGCAAAACTAATTCCGCCATGCCACCGGCTCCTTGTCCGCCACGATGATGGCAACCTGCGCGACGCATGCCTTTTGCAATGCTGTAACGTTTTGTTTTCCGTATTGTTGTGTATTAATACGTAGTTTACGGACAGAAAAACCCTGCGGCAGGACGATATTGCAAGGGGAAACTGAAAAATTTTCAGCGCGAACCGATGACGGGACTTCGCTCTCTTCTGGCCATCAATTCCGGCTCTTCGAGCATCAAGTTCGGGCTTTACGGTGCTGATGGAAGCTGCCGGCCCCTCTGTTCGGGGGTTCTGGATCGTATCGGTTCCGCAAAGGGAAGGTTTGCCGTAACCGGTATGGGGGGCGAAATGCTTGCCGATGAACCGGTTGGCGCTGCCGGTCATGCCGAAGCCGGCGAGATCGTGTTTTCATGGCTTCGTTCGAATGCTCCTGCGGAACCAGACGCGATCGGCCACCGTATTGTCCACGGGGGGCACCGCCATACGGCATCGGAACCCGTGACGCAGGCTCTGCTCGATTCCATTGAGAAACTGAGTCCCTATGCTCCGGAACATCTTCCCGGCGCCTTGCAGGCGGTGCGCCGGGCACAGGATGTTTTTCCTGCCTGCAGGCAGGTACTCTGTTTCGATACGGCTTTTCATCATACCATGCCTTCCGTGGCAGTAACCTATCCATTGCCGGAACCGGTACGCCGTGAAGGGGTACGGCGTTTCGGTTTTCACGGTCTTTCCTATGCTTGGCTGCTTGGGGAACTCGAACGCAGTGAAGGAACTCGCGCCGTGCAGGGCCGGATCATTCTTGCCCACCTCGGACACGGCGCAAGCATGGCTGCAATCCTGAATGGCATGAGTATCGAGACCTCGATGGGTTTTTCTCCGGCGGGGGGGCTGGTGATGAGCACCCGCTCGGGGGATCTCGATCCCGGGGTGCTGCTTTTTCTTCTTGAACAGCACGGGATGACCCCGTCCGGGCTCAAGGATCTGGTGAACCGTCGTTCCGGACTGATCGGCCTTTCGGGGATCAGCGACGACATGCGAGACCTGCTCGAGGCTTCTCCTCACCATCCGGATGCGGCTCTGGCAGTGGATCTGTTCTGCTATCAGGCAAAGAAGTATATCGGATCGCTTGCCGCAGTACTTGGCGGACTCGACAAGCTGGTGTTTACCGGAGGCATCGGGGAGCAAGCCCCGGAGATACGCCGCAGGATCTGCGAGGGGCTCGGATTTCTCGGTATCGTGCTTGACGACAGGGCAAACCTGGGGAATGGTCCGGTGATATCCAGCGGCGGCGGAGCCGTCAGCGTTCGGGTGATGAAAACCAACGAGGAGATGATGATTGTTCGGGAAACCCTGCGGGTGCTCGGCGCCTGTCCGCAGGGGGAATGCTTCGGGAACAGTGCAACCATACCGGGAGAAGAATCATGATGATGAATACAGGGTTTTCTGGATTCGAGGGAAGTGCACCGCTTTCCAGTGAAGAGCTTGATGCGATCAACGCTTACTGGCGGGCGGCAAACTACCTGTCGGTCGGGCAGATTTTCCTGCTCGACAATCCGTTGCTGCGGGAACCGCTCAGACCGGAACATGTCAAGCCGAGGTTGCTTGGGCACTGGGGGACCACTCCCGGCCTGAATTTCATCTATGCGCATCTCAACCGGGTGATCAGGGTGCGCGATCTCGACATGATCTGCATTGCCGGACCTGGCCACGGCGGACCGGCTCTTGTGGCCAATGTATGGCTCGAGGGGACCTATAGCGAGTATTATCCCAACATATCCGAAGATGAAGCAGGCATGCGAAGGCTGTTCAGGCAGTTTTCCTTTCCCGGCGGCATTCCCAGCCATGTGGCGCCTGAAACTCCCGGCTCGATCCATGAAGGCGGTGAACTCGGCTATGCACTTTCTCATGCGTTCGGCGCGGCGTTCGACAACCCCGATCTCGTGGTCGCATGCGTCGTTGGCGATGGTGAGGCGGAAACCGGTCCGCTGGCGGCTTCGTGGCATTCCAGCAAGTTTCTCAATCCGTCCCGGGACGGCGCTGTGCTGCCGGTGTTGCACCTGAACGGCTACAAGATCGCCAATCCCGCAGTTCTTGCACGCATCCCGCATGATGAACTGGAAAGCCTTCTGAACGGCTACGGCTACAAGCCCTGGTTTGTCGAGGGATCGGATCCATCAGTCATGCACCAGGCCATGGCGGCAGCACTTGACGCCTGCCTTGACGAAATCAGTGAAATACAGCGGGAGGCCCGATCGCATTCGCTTCAGGAGCGTCCGTTATGGCCGATGATCGTGCTTCGCTCTCCGAAGGGGTGGACCGGCCCGAAAGAGGTTGACGGCCTGAAAACCGAGGATTTCTGGCGGTCCCACCAGGTGCCGTTCAGTGAGGTGCGCAACAGCCCCGAACATCTTGCACAGCTTGAATCGTGGATGAAAAGCTACCGGCCGGAAGAACTGTTCACTCCTCAAGGTTCGCTGAAACCCGAACTGAAAAGGCTTGCTCCGAAAGGGCAGCGCCGGATGGGCGATAATCCCCACGCCAACGGAGGGCTCCTGCTCCGTTCACTGAAAATGCCGGATTTCAGGGAATATGCGGTTCCGGTTTCCTCTCCGGGAAGCGTCGAGGCTGAAGCAACGAGAACGCTCGGTGTTTTTCTGAGGGATATCATGCAGCTCAATGAATCGTCCTCGAATTTCAGGGTATTCGGCCCTGACGAAACCGCTTCCAACAGGCTCGGTTCGCTGTTCGAGGTTACCGGCAGGAGCTGGATGGACAGTGTTTTGCCATATGACGATCACCTTTCCCGGAACGGACGGGTTATGGAGATCCTCTCCGAACATACCTGCCAGGGATGGCTCGAAGGATACCTGCTGACCGGGAGGCATGGCTTTTTCTCCTGCTATGAAGCGTTCATACACCTTGTGGATTCCATGTTCAACCAGCATGCCAAATGGCTGAAGGTGACCAAGAACAGCATTGGGTGGCGCCGCCCCGTGGCTTCGCTGAACTATCTGCTCACCTCGCATGTGTGGCGGCAGGACCACAACGGATTCTCACACCAGGATCCCGGTTTCATCGACCATGTGGTGAACAAGAAAGCCGACGTGATCAGGGTTTACCTGCCTCCGGATGCGAATACGCTGCTTTCGGTGGCAGATCACTGCTTGCGGTCTCGAAATTATATCAATGTCATTATTGCCGGCAAGCAGCCCGCATGGCAATGGCTCGACATGGAGGCTGCCGTGCGGCACTGCACAAGCGGCATAGGTATCTGGGGATGGGCCTCTAATGATGCCGGTGACGGGGGGCCTGATGTTGTCATGGCATGCGCAGGTGACGTGCCGACGCTCGAAACGCTTGCCGCAGTCTCGATTCTGCGGGAGAAACTGCCTGATCTCAAGGTCCGTGTGGTCAATGTTGTGGACCTTATGACGCTCCAGCCGCGTGAAGAACATCCCCATGGTCTCGGCGACAGGGATTTCGATGATATCTTCACGACCGACAAACCGGTCATTTTCGCCTATCACGGTTATCCCTGGCTGATTCACCGCCTGACCTACCGGCGAACCAACCACGGGAACCTGCATGTGCGTGGCTACAAGGAGGAAGGTACCACGACCACTCCTTTCGATATGGTGGTCATGAACGATCTTGACCGCTTTCATCTCGTTGCCGATGTGGTCGACCGGGTTCCGAAACTCAGGCAGAGGGCGGCTTATGTCAAACAGTATGTCCGGGATTGCCTTATCAGCCATCGCGAATACATCCGCAGGTACGGCGAGGACATGCCTGAAATCCGCAACTGGAAATGGAAGAGGGAGGATGGACAGCCATGAAGAGGTCCGCAAGATCCGGAAAACACAAGGGTGGTTCTTTGCATGCGGCATCCCGTCCCATGCAGAAGCTCATGCAGGGCCATTCACGGAAAATCGGTCAGCCGGCAGGAACGCTTTTCCATACCGGTGTGCAGAAAACAGCACGGCCGCTCATCACGGTTTTCGGTTATGACGAGGGCAGATACGTCCGGTTGCAGGTGCGCTCAATCGAGGAGTGCCGGGAGTTGCGGGATCGGTTCCGGGTGCTCTGGGTCAATATCGACGGCCTGCACGAGGTGCAGGTCATCGAAGAGGCCGGCAAGGAGTTTGGCATCCATCTCCTTACGCAGGAAGATATCCTGCATATCCAGCAGCGTCCGAAAATAGAGGAATTCGGTGATTACCTGTTTCTCATGCTGAGAATGCTCGGCACGGAAGATGATTCCCTGGATATCGCAGAAGAGCAGTTGAGCATGGTGGTAGGAAAGAATTATGTCATCACCTTCCAGGAAAAGCCCGGAGACATGTTCGATGCAATCCGCGAACGGATTGCCACTGCCGGGACCCCGTTGCGCAAAAGGGGGCCGGATTATCTGGCCTATGCCCTGATCGATGCGGTTGTCGATAACTATTTCACGGTTCTCGAGCAGTTCGAGAGCCGGATCGAGGAGCTTGATGCGCAGTTGCTCGACCAGTCCGGCAATACAGCTTTCCAGTCCATCTATGCACTTAAAAAGGAGCTGATCCTGCTGCGCAAGTCAGTCTGGCCGATGCGCGAGATCATCAATATGATCAGTCGGGACGGTTTGGGTGTGATCGACGGGACAACGACCGGGCCTTTTTTCAGGGATATCTACGATAACGTCATTCTGGTTATCGAAACCGTAGAAACCTACAGGGATATCGTGATCGGCATGTACGACACCCGGCTTGCAATCGTGAACAACCGGATGAACGAGATCATGAAGGTGCTTACCATCATCGCCACGGTTTTCATGCCGCTTTCATTCATTGCAGGAGTATACGGCATGAACTTCCGGTACATGCCGGAACTGGAATGGCGATGGGGCTATTTTGCCGTGCTGGGATTCATGGCGGCTGTTTTTACCGCCATGATGCGCTATTTTCATACAAAGCGGTGGTTTTAGGCATGATATCCGCTTGCAATCAATGTTTTTCTTCATACTTTTCCTTTTTCTTCAGCCCGGTAAAATAGGTCAGCCCGGCTACGACGCTGCCGATGGCGATTCCCAGGTACAGTATTCCCGTCTCACCGTGCCAGTTTACTACATGGCCGAGAAAGGTTACCGCCATGACGACCACGATCACACCGATCAGCTTGTTTTTCAGGTCGTCGAGGTTGTGGATCACGAGCCATTCGGGCAGTTCGATGGAGTCGTCGATAAACAGTTCATACAGTCCCAGTGACATGATGTAGAGCGCCGTTGCGACAAGGAAGATATCGGCGTTTTCTATGAATCCGAGAGCAAGTCCCTTGGCTCCCTTCGACGTGACTGTGCCGTTGCGTATGGTGTTGGCGATCTGGCCCGCAATGGATATCCCTCCGTACAGGAGCAGTGTCATGGCTGAGGCGAAGGTTCCTGCCACAGCAATCGTGATCGAATAGCGAGTCGAGGAGAGGATTTTCCTGAGCATTTTCGGATGCGCTTTAAAGGGTGATTAACTCTTTTTATTAAAAGAATATAAAAAAATAATTCCATACTCCGGGCGAGCATGGGTGGTTTTCTGTCGTGTTTTTTAACCGCAATCCTGTCCGGATAACGACTGCACTGCCTATGAACGTCACTGATAAACTGATCTGCGATTTTTCAACACCGGACTGTCTTGACTGGTACAGCGTTGATGATGTTGTCATGGGGGGCTCCTCGGGTAGCCGTTTCCGAAGGAATCCGGACAGTACCGGTACGTTCGAGGGCTTCCTGTCGACGGAAAACAGCGGGGGCTTTGCTTCGGTAAGGACATTTCTTCCGAACCGCGACTTCAGCGCATATACCGGCATCCGGCTCTGTGTGCGGGGTGACGGAAAACGCTACAGCTTCCGCATCCGTAACGACGACCGTTTCGACGGTATCGTCTACAAAAGCGATTTCAACACCATACGCGGTGCATGGATTGTTGTTTCCCTTCCTTTTTCCGGTTTCAAATCGGCTTTCAGAGGGCGGACCGTCGATGGAACGCATCCCCTTGATGCGTCCAACATCGTGCAGATCGTAATTTTCGTTTCAAAAAAACAGGTGGGATCTTTCTCGCTCGATATCGACTGGATTACGGCCTATCAGGACCCCCGGTGACCGTGAACGCTTTTCTCATTGCCTTGTTTTCCGGGATGTGCTAACTTCTCAGGTAAGGTTTTTTACCAATAGCGAAAAGAATACCTCATGCTGTGGAAAGGCCGGCGACAGAGCGCCAACGTTGAAGACCGGAGGGGCGGAGGCGTTCCTGGCCGGGTTGCCGGTGGTGGCCTCGGAACCCTTGTCATCATTCTCCTGGTGTGGCTTCTTGGCGGAAATCCCCTCGAGGTGCTGCAGACGATCAGTACTGCTGACTATCCTGCATCCGAAGTTTCGACGCAGCAGCAGCCGGATGGTGATTCCCGCAGGGAGTTCGTGTCCGTTGTCCTTGCTGATACCGAAGAGATATGGGGCCGGATTTTCCGGGAGCAGGGCATGGCCTACCGTCCCCCGCGGCTGGTGCTCTTCAGCTCCATGGTTCAATCCGCATGCGGGCTTTCCCAGGCTGCAACCGGTCCGTTCTATTGCCCTGGGGATGAAAAGGTGTATATCGATCTTGATTTTCTCGAGGAGTTGCAGCACCGGTTCCGTGCGGAGGGAGATTTCGCCGCTGCCTATATCATTGCACATGAAGTGGGTCATCACGTCCAGAAACAGCTCGGCATCACCCAGAAGGTCATGGCCATGCAAAACCGCGTTTCCGAGGCTGAATTCAACCGCTCCATGGTTCGACTGGAACTGCAGGCCGATTTTTTTGCAGGCGTGTGGGCTCATTACGCGAAACGGATGAACCTGCTGGAGGCAGGGGATCTCGATGAGGCGCTCAATGCAGCCGCAGCGGTGGGCGATGACCGTATCCAGAAACAGTCCCAGGGCTATGCTGTGCCGGACTCTTTCACGCACGGAACCGCAGAACAGCGTGCCCGGTGGTTCCACAAGGGGTATACGACCGGAGATATGTCGCAGGGAGATACGTTTTCAGTTGCGGAGCTGTAATCTCTCCGGGGGATTTCCTTTTTGGAACGGACCACTCAAGATGAGCTGACGCCGTATCCTTTTCCAGCAGGCTTCCTGCTGCATGTCATCGCTGGCAAATATTTCATCTGTCTTGGGGATGGCTCCCGCCTGACAATCCCTCATGAAACATCTTGGGCCAGGCATACTGAACAGGTCGGAAATTTATGTGTCTTTGCCACGCAGCACCTCGGGTCGGTAACTGCCGATGAAAAGCCCGCAGTTATTTTCTCGCTGGTTCAGGTTATCAGCGAAATCTTCTTTGCTCTATTGTTCAGGTTCCCGGACGTGATATCCCGCGCACCGGAAGGGATGAGCAGTCCTGTTATTCTGTCCGAAGTTTCCTGTTCTGCATATTCCCTGATGATATTCCTTTTTGAGTTGGCTGATAATTTGTCTAGCTTCCTTGTAATCCGGGGTTTCTTCAGAACAGATTCAAGCAGTTTCTGCTGTCTTTGCATAGTCGTTTTCTGTTCGGTTCTCAGATAATTACGGTTGCTTGCGGTACAGGGTATCGCTGTCCCTCTTTTTTCCCTTATATATATTTATTCCGTCAACCCTGCATTGTCATTGCATGATGATATTGAATCCGAATCTTTCGACGAAGCTGATAAAATGCAACAGCATGTTCAGGTTGATTTTAATTATGGTGGGGTTGTTCTTTTGCTCCGGCCAAGTATTTTGCCTGGAGTCTGGATTGCAGGAGAAAATAAAGGGGATTTCACCGAACGCAGTAGTCGTTCTGTTGAGTCCTGATTTAAAATTTGAATCGGTTGTGGATGAATCGAGTATTGATCCTGCATTTTTTGATTCTGAAAAGCTTGACTCTCTCTGTATCGGGGAGGCGAAAAATGCAGTTATAAAAAATAATTCCCAACTCAGAATCATTGATAAAGGAAATGCTGTCCGTACTTCGTATGAAGTATTGCTGTTATCGTTAAAACCTTTTTCCGGACAGTTGGCTGCAGGGAAAATCAATCAGGATGCGCTGTCAGTTTTTCGAAAGATATCGGCTTTGAATAATGAATCCTTTGTTCTTGCTCATGATTTATACGCAAAAATCGGTCCCGGCGGTTATTGGAATCCAGGGACTGGAGGTATCGCGTCAACGTCATCGATATCGAGATACAGGATTGCCCTGATTCGATGTCTTACGGGGGATGTTGTCTGGAAATCAGAAGAGTATATTCGACAGGTTCCCAGTTACAAGAGTTCGAAATTTATCAGATTTATAAAATTTTCTTATGGTGAATCAAATCAAAAATAAAGGGGGAGTGATGGGTAAGTCGAGTGTTTTTCATGCTTCTTTTTTTATCGTTGTTTTGATGTTGATTACTGGTTGTGCAGGAACATATGTGACAAAACCGATATACAGTCAGGAAGGTTTTCATTTGGAGGAAGTTCAGCAAATCAGTCTGTTGCTGCCGGTAGATTCGAGATTTGACAAGAAGGAAAATATCGATTTGAAAAAAATCCAGGGCAAGTGCTCTGATATGATTAAAAAGAAAGCTTATCAGGTTCTGGAGGTGCCCGTTAATCAGGGGGTTAAAATCGATGAGGATGATCTCAAGTCAGGAAATCAGGTTTTTATCAAGAATATTTGTGCCGCAGGCACGTCTCGCTATGTAATGCTTGTCAATATTCTCGATGTATCAACGAAACTCACCTTTGGCAGCACCGGAAATGCAGAGGTTTCAGGTTATATTTTCGATAAGGATTCTGGTGTTGCGATATGGCATCATAAAGGTATTGGACAGGTTGGCCAGGGCGGTTTGCTGGGAATGCTGATGAAAAGCAGTATGGATAATGAAGCGGTCATGGTGGCACTGCATAATCTTTTTTCAAGTATTCCCCTGCAAAAAGATTTCAAAAAGAATAAATGACCTCATTCCTGACACGCAATGTGCGCATGCGTGTTCCCCGTGCACAAATCAGTCAGGAATTCATGATGATGCAACGGCATGGTTATGTTGCATCCAGCCCATGGGCAAGGGCATGCCCGGAAAAATGGAATCTTTCTTGTGCCGAGATCTGCCGGGCTCTTTTCAGAGCCTGACAGGAATATTTCTTTCCCTCAGGTATTCCTTTGCCTGCCTGATGGTGTATTGCCGGAAATGGAAGATTGATGCGGCAAGGGCAGCGTCAGCTTTTCCTTTGGTGAAGCCATCGTAGAGATGCTCGAGGTTTCCCGCTCCGCCGGATGCAATGACAGGAATGTGCACTGACGTGGAAACCTCCGCAAGGATCTCGTTGTCGTAGCCTTCCTGTGTGCCGTCCCTGTCCATGCTTGTCAGGAGGATTTCTCCTGCACCCAGAGCCTGAACCTGCTGTGCCCACTCGACAGCTTCTCGATCAGTCGCCCTCTTGCCCGAGTGGGTATGCACCATGTGCCTGCCATTTTTCTTTTTGACGTCGATTGCCACCACCACGGCCTGGGATCCGTATTTTTCTGCTATGCGTGAGATCAGTTCGGGGGTTTCCACGGCCGCGGTATTGACCGAAACCTTGTCGGCTCCGTGCATGAATACCTCGCGCGCGCGTTCTACCGAATTGATTCCTCCGCCGACGGTCAGTGGTATGAAGACCTCTCCGGAAACTTTCAGCACTTCTTCCAGTGTTGTCCTTCGCGATTCTATCGATGCTGATATATCGAGAAAGACCAGTTCATCGGCAAGTTCACTGTTGTAGAACCGGGCCTGCTCAAGGATCGATCCCGCATCCCGGAGTCCTTCGAAATTTATTCCCTTAACGACCCTGCCGCCGGTGACATCAAGGCAGGGAATGATTCTTTTTGCTAACATGAGATGGTATTGATGTTCGGTTTTCTGCAGGTAAGAAATCAATAAACATAAAATCTCCAACAAAATTTTAAAGGTATTATATTATGAGCGCCCTGGCAAACGGTACTGCCGGTTGCTTCTGAACGCTCATGAACCTGCAGTTACCTGACCGGTCTGCTGTTCCGGTCCGTTCAGTCCGTTCAGGAACGTTACCGGATGCGGGCTTTCCATTCAGCCGAAAAAAAGAGGGACGAATCATGAAATTTCCTGTTTGTGATTATGCCGAATCCATAGAAGGGTTTTACTCGCAGTGCGCAGGATGCCCGATTGAAAGCAAGGCGCCCGGATGTGCTCTTGAAGAAATGGATGACGGCACGTACGAATTTATCGGCCAGACTCCTCATGGCGGGGCAAGGGCGGTCTTCCATTTCAAGGATAATGCAGGAAACCAGGTCTCAAAATATGATGCCATTCATGTCGAGATCCATGAGCTCGACGAATCGGGAATGCTGGTCACGATCCTGTACGGCATGGTCGATCCTGAAGGCCTTATCTACCTGAAGAAGTCTTCGGGCAGTGACACAGCTTTATGATAACAACCGGCAGGAACAGCCATGACACGCAATACAGTCTATTACAGCGGCGGAGAGGAAATCCGTGATCTGACCATTGTGGGAGGGGGGCCCACGGGTATTTTTGCTGCGTTTCAGTGCGGCATGAACAACATTACCTGCCGTATCATCGAGAGCATGCCCCAGCTTGGCGGCCAGCTTGCTGCACTTTACCCTGAAAAGCATATTTACGATGTTGCCGGTTTTCCGGAAGTGCCTGCAGCAGGTCTTGTCGATAGTCTCTGGAAGCAGGCGGGGCGGTATCATCCGGAAGTTGTTCTCGGTGAGGCTGTTGCCAGATACCGCAAGCATCCGGACGGTTCCTTTGAAACCACTACCGCGTCAGGCCGAACCTTTCTTTCCCGGGCATTGCTGCTGGCTGCCGGACTTGGCGCTTTTATGCCGCGGAAGCTGCCCCAACTCGGTGATGTCGATCATCTCGAAGGCCGCTCGATTTTCTACGCAGTGAAGAATGTCAGCGATTTTGCAGGGAAACGGGTGGTGATCGTGGGTGGAGGAGATTCGGCCCTTGACTGGACGGTCGGATTGCTCAAGAGTGCCGCCAGGGTGACCCTGGTTCATCGCATGCATGAATTTCAGGGCCATGGCAAGACAGCCCGCGAGGTTGACGAGTCAAGAGATCAGGGGGCTATCGATGTCCACATGGATACCGAAGTTGCATCAATCGAAACCGTTTCCGGTGAACTGACAAAAGTGGTGCTTTCCAGGAAGAACGGCACAGCGATCGCCGTCGAAGCGGACAGGCTTCTGATTCTCATCGGTTTCAAATCGAATCTCGGACCGCTGGCCGAGTGGGATCTGGAACTTGTCGACAACGCACTGGTCGTGGACAGTCATATGAAGACCTCCATCGATGGGCTCTATGCCGCCGGAGATATTGCCTGGTATCCCGGAAAACTCAAGATCATCCAGACCGGTCTCTCTGACGCGGCCATGGCTGTGCGACACAGTCTTACCTACATCAGGCCCGGAGAGAAAATCAGGAATACATTCAGCAGCGTGAAAATGGCCAGGAACAGGGGGCATGAGCACTAATCTCTCATCGGGGGCTCCACTCTCGCCAGTGCAGGCGTGGTTGCTTGCCATACGCCCGAAAACGCTGCCTGCCGGCGCGGTTCCCGTTGTTCTCGGCAGCGCTCTGGCCGCTGCAGACGGCAGGTTCCGGTTATTGCCTGCTGTCGTTGCACTTGTCTGCGCGCTCGGCATACAGGTGGCCACCAACTTCATCAACGAGATATACGATTTCCGCAAGGGTGCCGATACTCCGGAAAGGCTCGGCCCGACAAGAACCGTTGCTGCCGGCATTATCAGCGAGAAGATGATGGTTCGTGTTTCGCTTGTTCTTGTTTCTGCTGTTTTTGCGCTTGGCTTGTATCTGGTCTTTCTTGCCGGATGGCCGATCCTGCTCGTCGGGGTGCTTTCATTGCTCTTTGCGTGGGCCTATACCGGCGGACCTTTTCCGATAGCGTATTCAGGACTCGGCGATCTGTTCGTTTTTGTGTTTTTCGGGCTTGTTGCCGTGGGTGGAACCTATTACGTCCAGGCTTCGGCGCTTGATGTTACGGTTCTGCTGGCAGCCGCAGCCCCGGGAGCTTTTTCCGTTAATATTCTTCTTGTGAACAATATCCGTGATATTGCCACCGACCGGATGGTAGGCAAAATGACCCTGCCTGCCCGTATCGGAGGAGAAAATGCACGAAAACTTTATGTGCTTCTTACCGGAGCAGCCTATCTGGTTCCGGTGGTGGTCTGGATCAACGGGTACTCTGCCTGGGGCATGCTTTCACTGCTTTCCTTTCCGCTTGCTTTCGGAATGGTGAGAAAACTGTTTGCTTCGGAGGGGCGGGAGCTTAACGAGGTGCTCGCGGGTACCGGGAAGGTGATGACCATCCACGGAATGCTCTTTTCGGCAGGTCTTCTCATTTAAATCGTCCTAACGATCCATGAATTCAGAACTTGTTACCGTCGCACTGGTGCAGAACGAATGTGGCGCCATTCCTGCGCACAATCTGGAGCATGCCTGCGGGAAAATTCGGGAGGCTGCAGCGGCCGGAGCACAGATTGTCTGCCTGCAGGAGCTTTTTACAACGTTGTATTTCTGCCAGACCGAGGTTTATGAGCCATTTTCCCAGGCCGAATCCATACCTGGTCCTTCCACAGACCGGTTGCAGGCGCTTGCCCGGGAACTGGGAGTCGTCATTGTTGCGTCGCTCTTTGAAAAAAGGGCCCGCGGGCTCTATCATAACACTGCGGCAGTCATCGATGCCGACGGCAGCTATCTCGGCAAGTACCGGAAGATGCATATCCCCGATGATCCGGGATTTTACGAGAAATTCTATTTCACTCCGGGGGATCTCGGCTACAGGGTATTCGATACCCGATATGCCCGCATTGGCGTGCTGATCTGCTGGGATCAGTGGTATCCTGAAGCAGCAAGGCTGACCGCATTGCGCGGTGCAGAAATCCTGTTCTACCCTACGGCAATCGGCTGGGCACGCACGGAAGACTCCATGGAGGTTCGCAGTGCCCAGAGGCAGGCATGGAAAACCATGCAGCTTTCCCATGCGATCTCGAATGGTGTGTTTGTCGCTGCTGCAAACCGTGTGGGTGCCGAGGGAGACCTGGAGTTCTGGGGAAACAGTTTTATCAGTGATCCCTTCGGTCAGGTTATTGCCGAGGCGGCACATCAGGACGAAGCCATCGTTCTTGCTGCCTGCGATCGCAGCAGGATCGGGTTTTACCGCTCGCACTGGCCTTTCCTTCGCGATCGCCGTATCGAGACCTATGGGGATCTTCAGAAACGCTTTATCGAAGAGTGACCGTGCGATAGGAGAGAGGAGGTTCTGATATATGCTCGTCAATGGATACGGAGAGGTTGTTTTCTTTGCACTGCTGCTGACCTTTTTGCTGAAGGTTGTTGCTGACGTTCTCAACCTCAGGGCCTCAAGGGCTGAACTTCCCGATGAATTTATCGGCGTGTTCGATCCGGCAGCCTACCGTCGTTCCCAGCAGTATCTGCAGGCAACGACGGTGTTTTCGCTTGTTCAGGCAGCATTCGATCTCGGATTGCTTCTCTTTTTCTGGTTTGCCGGATGGTTCAGCCATCTTGACCGTTTTGTCAGAAGCCTCGGTTACGGCGACATGGTCACCGGTGTGCTTTACATCGTCATACTCTTGTTGTTCCAGTTTGCTGCAGGTTTTCCCTTCAGCATCTACCGTACGTTTGTGATCGAGGAGAAATTCGGTTTCAACAAGACTACTCCGGTGATATTTGCAGGCGATACGCTGAAGTCGCTGATGCTTGCTTTCCTTATCGGTGTTCCTGCGCTTGCCCTTCTTCTCTCTTTTTTCAGTTATGCCGGTCGGACTGCCTGGCTGTGGGCCTGGGGTGTTTTCGCACTGTTCAGCATGCTTTTGCAGTATGTGGCGCCCACCCTGATCATGCCGCTTTTCAACCGTTTCGAACCGCTCGGGGAGGGTGAACTGAAGGACGACATTCTGGGGTATGCAGCGAGGACAGGTTTTCCTCTTGCGGGCATTTTCGTCATCGACGGATCGAAACGCTCCTCGAAAGCCAACGCTTTTTTTACCGGTTTTGGAAGAAGCAAGCGAATTGCCCTTTTTGATACCCTGATCGCCCGGCACACTGTTGACGAGCTTGTCGCTGTGCTTGCTCATGAAACCGGACATTTCAGAAAAAAACATGTGCTTGTCAACATGGTGCTGGGGATGCTTCATCTTGGTGTGATGTTTTATCTTCTCTCGCTGTTCATGAACAACCGGCAGCTTTTCGATGCGTTTTTCATGAGGGAGGTTTCGGTATACGGAAGCCTGGTGTTTTTCATGCTGCTCTATACCCCCCTGGAATACCTGCTTTCCGTTATTCTTCAGATGCTTTCCCGCCACCACGAATATGAAGCCGACTCCTATGCTGTTTCAACCTGTCCGGATGGCGGGTTTCTTGCCGAGGCACTGAAAAAACTTTCGCTCGGCAATCTCTCGAATCTCACGCCGCCTCCCTTTTACGTTTTTCTCAACTACTCCCACCCTCCGGTCGTCGACCGTATCCGGAGAATACGGCAGCTTGCTGAACGGGACAATCACGAACGGAACAGATCACTATGAGCGATTACCGCTATCGTATGCCAGCCGAATGGTCGCCCCACAAGGCGACCTGGCTTTCCTGGCCCCACAAGCTCGAGTCGTGGCCAGGAAAATTCGAACCGGTGCCGGCCGTATTTGCTGAAATTGCCGCATGGCTGAGCACCTCCGAGGAGGTGCATATCAATGTGCTTGATGATGCGATGGCAATCCGGGCCCGGGAACTCGTCCTGAAAAACCGGCATGTTCCGGCGGTTCCGGAGCGGATTTTTTTTCATGTTGTGCCGACCAATGACGCATGGTGCCGGGATCACGGGCCCAATTATGTCTTCAGGCAGCATGGCGGAGAGATCGAGAAGGTCATCGTGAACTGGGAGTACAATGCCTGGGGGGGGAAGTACGAGCCTTATGACGATGATAATGCAGTGCCCGAGAGGGTGGGACTGATCCAGCAGCTTCCGGTTGTTTCCCCCGGGATGGTGCTCGAGGGAGGTGCGATAGACGTCAACGGAAAAGGGTTGCTGCTCACCACGGAGGCTTGCCTGCTCAATCCCAACCGCAACCCGTCGATGAGCCGTGATGAGATTGAAGCCAAGCTCAGGAAATATCTTGGTGCCGAAAAGGTTCTCTGGCTCGGAGAGGGGATCGCCGGTGACGATACCGACGGTCATGTTGACGATATGTCGCGATTTGTCAGTGAATCCCTGATCGTCACTGCGGTCGAGGATGACCCCCTGGATGAAAACTATCAGCCGCTCATGGACAATTATGAGCGACTGATACACTGCACCGGCCTTGAAGGAGAACCGCTCAGGATCGTGAAGCTGCCGATGCCTGAACCTGTTTTTTATGAGGGTGAATGCCTTCCTGCAAGCTATGCCAATTTCTACATTGCTTCCTCACTGGTTCTTGTACCGGTGTATCGCTCTTCAAGGGATCGTGTCGCGCTCGATATTCTGCAGTCCTGTTTTTCGGATAGGCCTGTTGTCGGTATCGACTGCTCCGATCTTATCTGGGGGCTTGGAGCTATCCACTGCATTACCCATGAGGAGCCGCTTTTGCCTTCCTGAATATTACGGCGCATCTTTTCAGTGATTTTCTGTTTTTCAGAGTTGCCTTGCCTGTGTCACTATAGCTGCCGTTGTCTCGATTCGGGATGGTTTTTTGTTATGAATTGAGACAGTCTGCTTTTTTATCCGGAAGTTGTGCAGAAAAGCTCATTGTTGGCTGTTTTGGCACGAAGATTGCAAAATTATATGCGAACTCCTCACGCCCGTGAGGATGAACAGATGTAATGGGGGACATCTGTTCAAAAAAAGGAGGCCTTCGTGGCCTCTTTTTTTTGTCTGCCTGTTCTGCTTTGAGACATGGAGCGGGGAAATTGAGACAGACAGGCAAGATTGGTGTTCATCAGGATGTGGTTGTTTCCCGGCCGCATGGGTGATCATGGGTGTTTTTCCGGGAAAATCCAGCCATTGCCGTGAAAAATTGGTAATGGCCGGATTTTGGCACGAAGATTGCAAAATTATATGCGAACTCCTCACGCCCGTGAGGACGAACAGATGTAATGGGGGACATCTGTTCATGAAAAAAGCGGCTTTTCAGCCGCTTTTTTCATGTTTATCAGAAACTTCCGGATTCATGAGAGCTGTGAACTGATGTTTTTGCAGTTTTCATCGACAAGAGCAGCTGATTTTCTGAGAGCTGCCAGTTCATCCGCAGAGAGATTGATTTCGAGAATCTGTTCAACGCCGTTCTTGCCGATTTTAACAGGAACTCCGCAGAAAACACCATCAATGCCGTATTGACCCTCAAGGCAGGTCGTGCATGGAATGATGCGTTTCCTGTCCTTGACGATCGCCTCGATCATCTCAACTGCAGAAGCTGCCGGTGCATAGTAAGCCGAACCGGTTTTCAGATGGTTGACAATTTCAATGCCGCCGTTTCTCGTCCGTTCCACAAGCGCGTCGATTTTTTCCTGGGGCAGCAGTTCGCTCAGCGGAATTCCTGCCACGTTGGTGTATTTGACGACGGGGACCATCGAATCGCCATGACCGCCAAGCACGAAAGCATTGACATCCTGCATGGAAACATCAAGAGCTTCCGCTATGAAGCTTCTGAAGCGCGCAGTATCGAGCACGCCTGCCATGCCGATAACCCGTTTGCCGGACAATCCGCTCACTTTTTGTGCAACATAGGTCATGACATCGAGCGGGTTCGATATCATGATGATGATCGGGTTCTCGGAATACTTCATGACCTGTGCGGTGACCTCCTTGATGATGGCCACATTTTTCATCAGGAGGTCTTCCCGGCTCATTCCCGGTTTTCTGGCGAGTCCGGCGGTAATGAGAATGATGTCGGAGCCGGCGGTATCCTTGTAGTCGTTGGAACCATATATTTTTGTATCAAAAAGACCTACAGGTCCGGATTCGTACATATCAAGAGCTTTTCCCTGTGGTATGCCTTCGACGATATCAATCAGAACAACCTCTCTGGCGAGTTGTTTTTCTGCAAGACGAAAAGCTGCGGTTGCACCGACATTTCCTGCTCCGACAACAGTGATTTTCATGAGACAATGAGTTTTAGGTGTGCAGTAGGCCCCTGATACGATCACTCGTGCATTGGTTGCTTTCAGGTAGTTTTTTTACATAAAAAAAGCCGCCCTTTAAACAAGACGGCTTAAAAAAGATACGCTTATTTTCAAACAAGCCAAATTATGCGGGAAGGATATCTACATGTTTTTTGTTGTTGCGGCCGTTACGGAATGTCACGACACCCTCAACAAGCGAGAAAATGGTATGGTCGCGTCCGATACCGGCATTGTTTCCCGGTTTGATGACGGTACCCCGCTGTCTGACGATAATGGTGCCTGCCGCTACGGTCGATCCACCGGCAGCTTTCACGCCGAGATATTTCGGGTTGCTGTCCCGTCCGTTTTTGGTCGATCCGCCGCCTTTCTTGTGAGCCATGGTAAGGTAGTATGATTAACAGTTAGCAATCCTGGTTTTCAGAGCGATACCACTTCGATGCAGGTCATCTGCTGACGATGCCCGTTTCTCGACTGGTAGCGTTTTCTGCGTTTTTTCTTGAATACAACGACTTTCTCGTCCTTGACATGATCGAGAACCTTGACCTGTATGGTTCCGGAAGCCTGTAAGGCGGTATTTTCTCCATCGATTGCCGCAATGGACGTGACGTCCAGTGTCGCTCCGATTTCAGCTTTTTGCTTCGGAATGAAAAGCCTGTCGCCCTGTTTAACGAGATACTGTTTATCGGAAATCTTTATCAGCGCCTGCATTTTGCACCTATGGTTTAGTGGTAAAGGCCTTTAATATAGCTAATCGTATACTCGTGATCAAGTTTTTTTTAAGCTGTTCCCAAAGTTTCAGAGCAGAAAAAAGGTTATGAGGAGTACCAGGGCGAACATCGTGAGCGAAATGGCAAACAGCCTGTACCAGTTGCGATACGCCTCCGGAGAACAGGGATAGGACAACGGACGGATGGAACGGACGATATAGCCCATGGTCAGGACTACCTGCAGGACGATAACTCCTGTTTTCACTCCAAGCCAGATTGTCCAGCCGTGAAACAGCCAGGCAAGCAGTATGCCTGAGAAGACAACACCGATGAAGGCAACGTCTGCGGCTTTCGTTTCCAGTTTAATGAATTCCCTGAGCATGATTGCGTTTTCATCCGCATGCTTTGCCGTGCCGGTCAGTCTCGTTTCAAGCGTTCTGAGCAGGAAAAGAGATGCCAGTACGGTTCCGAACCATGCGGCAAAGCAGGTCACGTGTACCAGTCGAAGGACAAGATGGAAATCCATGGGAAGAATGTGTTATCCGGTCTGAAGAATCCTGCAGTCATCAAGGTATTGTTCTCCGGGTGTTTTGTCAAGGGCGGAACATCCGCCTGCTTGTTTATTTTGAGCTTCTGCAGTAGCTTCATGAACACACCTGCTCCCGGATGTTTCCCGGATGCTGCAGCTTTGAACCAAGGAAGAGAACCGAAAAGGTATGGGTGCGAAGGGAATTTCCCAAAAAGAGCATTCCCCCATGATGCGTCAGTATCTGGAGGTGAAGGAGCGTTATCCTGATTACCTGCTGCTTTTCAGGGTCGGTGATTTTTACGAGACTTTTTTCGATGACGCCCGCGAGGTTTCTTCGGTACTCAATATCGTACTGACCAGGCGTTCGAACGGTTCTTCTGCCGAGATTCCCATGGCCGGTTTTCCCCATCATGCAAGCGAGGGATATATAGCGAAGCTGGTAAAACGCGGTTACAAGGTCGCCGTATGCGATCAGGTTGAGGACCCCGCAACTGCGAAGGGTATTGTCCGAAGGGAGATAACCGATATCATCACACCTGGCGTGACCTACAGTGACACCATTCTTGATGACCGTCAGAACAATTTTCTCGCATCGCTTGTTTTTCTCCGTTCCGGGCGTCACCTGCTCTGTGGAACCGCCTTTATTGATGTTACGACCGCTGAGTTCAGGATGGCGGAACTGCAACCGGAGGAAGCTGCCGACTTCGTGCGCTCACTGCATCCGGCAGAACTGCTGGTGTGTGCGGCAGACCGAGAGCGGCTTGCACCGTTTCGCAGCACCCTGCCGGCAGGAATGGCATTGACGGTTCTCGACGACTGGCTTTTCAGGGAAGATCATGCCTCGGAACTTCTTGCGAGGCAGTTCAGGACTCATTCGCTCAAAGGGTTTGGCATCCAGGGTAATCCGGCAGGCAGGATAGCTGCCGGTGTCATCCTGCATTATCTTGAGGAAACGCGCCAGAACAGCCTGCAATACATCACCAGGATCGCTCCGTTGCAGGGTGGCGATTTCATGACACTGGACCTGCAGACAAAAAAGAATCTTGAGATCATTTCCTCCATGCAGGACGGTTCACCCTACGGCAGTCTTCTTCAGGTGATGGATCGAACCCTGAACCCCATGGGTGCCAGAATGATCCGCCAGTGGTTGCAGCGTCCTCTTCTTCGGGCTGAAGAGATTGTGTTGCGACAGGATGCTGTCGAGGAACTGATGAATGTTTCTGCACTCAGGGAGGGCGTCGGGAAACTGATTGCGGAAATCAGCGATCTCGAACGGGTTCTCGCAAGAATTGCCACACTTCGTTCAATTCCCAGGGAGGTTCGTCAGCTTGGTTCTGCGCTTGCTGTGATTCCCCGCCTGAAAACCCTGCTTCAGGATGCTGTTTCCAGGCGACTGGTCTTGCTTGCGGATGCTCTCCGGCCGCTTCCTGAACTTGCTGAACTGATCGCACGGGCCGTTGATCCGGAGGCAGGAGCTGCAATGCGCGATGGTGGCTATATCCGGCCAGGCTATAACGAGGAGCTCGATGCTCTCCGCACAACAGCATCCAGTGCGAAGGAACGGTTGCTCGAAATCCAGCAGGAGGAACGCGAACGGACCTCGATCGCTTCACTCAAGGTGCAGTTCAACCGGGTCTTCGGCTACTATATCGAGATCAGCAAGGCCAATCTCGACAAGGTTCCGGCATATTACGAGAAGAAGCAGACGCTGGTTAACGCAGAACGCTTCACCATTCCCTCCCTCAAGGAATATGAAGAGCGGATTCTCAATGCAGAGGAGCGGAGCATTCTCCTCGAACAGCGGCTTTTTCAGGATCTGTGCCGGGAAATTGCCTCGCATGCTGCATGCATACAGGAAAACGCAGCCCTGATTTCCGAGGTCGACTGTCTGCTTTCCTTTGCCCTCAGTGCAGGTGACTATGGTTACTGCAAGCCGCACATTGCCGCACATACAGGTCTCTCCATTGTCGGTGGGCGCCATCCTGTGCTCGAGCGCATCATGCCTGCGGATGAACCCTATATTGCAAACGACTGTTTTTTTGACGACAGGCAGCACCTGCTCATGATCACCGGTCCGAACATGGCGGGAAAAAGCTCTTTTCTCCGTCAGACCGGCCTGATTGTCCTTCTGGCCCAGGCCGGAAGCTTCGTGCCTGCCGAAAAGGCTGAAATAGGCATTGTTGACCGCATCTTTACCAGGGTTGGCGCTTCCGATAATCTTGCGTCGGGAGAAAGTACCTTCCTGGTTGAAATGAACGAAGCGGCATCCATTCTCAATAATGCAACATCCAGGAGTCTTCTTCTTCTCGACGAGATCGGCAGGGGTACAAGCACGTATGACGGCCTGTCAATTGCCTGGTCGATGAGCGAATACATCTACCGGAAGATCGGTGCGCGCACGCTGTTTGCAACCCATTATCATGAACTTGCCGAACTTGAAGCCCGTTTCAGCGGTATCGTGAACTATAATGCCACGGTGATGGAGACTGCCGACCGGGTGGTTTTTCTTCGCAAGATCATCAGGGGGGCTTCGGACAACAGTTACGGTATCGAAGTCGCCCGTATGGCAGGCATGCCTGCTGCAGTGATCAGTCGGGCAAAGGAAATTCTTGCCGGTATGGAACGGCGCGATGTCGAGGTTCCTGCAGTGCAGGAACGGGTTGCACGGCAAAACATGCAGATAAGTCTTTTCGAGGCGGTCGACAGCAGGTTGCGCAAGGCAATGGCGCAGATCGATACGGACCGTATGACCCCTATCGAAGCGCTGCTTGAACTGAAAAAGCTTCAGGAGCTTGTCAGATCCGGAGACGGGGCACGATGAGTGGCAAATCTGTTTTGCTGATTTTCATACAGGCTGACAGCGGTGTTGACGGAACAGCCCTTCTTGACAGCGAGGGAAAAAAGCGCGGGGCGCTCTGCTCGCTGAAGGACAGGTTGCTCAGCAACGTTATCAGGCGTGCGCAGTTCGCCATACCGCCGCTATCCCTCATGATCCTGAGTTCAGTGCAGGTTCGGGGTATCACGCAGACCATCTGTGACTTGCGTTTTGAGCGACTTCCACTTGACCGGAACTGGGACATGGCTGGCATCAGTGTCCAGACCGGTGCGGTGAAGCCCGCTTTCGAACTCGCACGCATGCTTCGTTCGAAAGGCATAAAAGTGGTGCTCGGGGGACCGTATGTGACCATTTTTCCCGACCGCTGCCGTCAGCATGCCGATGCCCTCGTTATTGGCGAGGCTGACGACATATGGCGAGACGTCCTCGAGGATCTTCGTAATGATGCACTCAGGGAAGAATACCGGGTTACCTCTTTTCCCGATCTCTCGATCGAGCGGATCGTCTCCAAGAGTGCACTTGACATCGGAAGTTATTTCACGACCAATGTGGTGCAGACCACAAGAGGGTGTCCCTACAGCTGCGACTTCTGCAATGTGCATGTCATGAATGGTCACCGTCTTCGTCACCGCACTATCCCGGCCGTGCTCCGCGAGGTGGAAACGTTCCTGAGGGAGGACAAAAGGATTTTTTTCTTTCTGGACGATACCGTCAATGCCGATGAACACTATGCCGAGAAACTTTTTCGCGAACTCATCCCGTACGGTATAAGCTGGGTCGGACAGGCAACGACCTCCCTTGGCGAAAAGCCCCGTCTGCTCGAAGCGTTTGCCCGATCAGGCTGCGGTGCGCTGCTTGTCGGCATTGAAAGCCTGGCTGACGGCAGCAACCACGCCCATCAGAAATTTCACAACCCTGCAGCACGCCAGTCCGAATGCATACGCAACATCCGTCAGGCAGGCATCTGCGTCTATGGCAGTTTCATCTACGGACTTGACGAGGATACGCTGGAGATGCCCCGAAGGCTCGAGGACTTTATCGAGGAAACGGCCATCGACGTACCGGGCATCAATCTTCTCCGTCCGATTCCGGGGACAGGGGTTTTTAACCGTCTTGCTTTTGAGGGCAGACTGCTCCATTCGCCGCATGATCATGATGCCTTCCGCTTTTCATGGGGTCAGGAGATGCTTTACCGGCCGCGGCGCATTCCGCTTGAAGCGTTCATTCCGAGCTACACGGCACTGACCGGAAGGGTGTTTACCGTTTCGAATGCCCTGAAGCGCGCCTTGCAGGCTCCGCAGCTGCGTTCGGCGGTGCTCATGTTCAACCTGCTTTACGTCCATATGTATGCTACAGCAAGAAAGGACCTGCAACGGCAGCTGGTCAGCCTTGCTGGTGCCGGCGGAGAACTGTCGTCGCAGATGCCGCTCACGTAATGGCCAGAATCTCGTCTTCGAGCAGCTGCTTGTGGTACAGGTCGGCGTAGAGCCCATCCAGCTGAAGCAGGTCCTCGTGTGTTCCCTCTTCTGCGATCGATCCCTCGCTGAGAACGAAGATACGGTCGCAGTTTTTTACCGTTGAAATTCTGTGGCTGATAAGAAGCAGGGTTGTTTCGGACTTCTCCTGCAGAAGCGCGTCGAAAATCATTGCTTCCGTAGCGGTATCCACAGCTGAAAGGGCGTCGTCCAGGACCAGGATTTCCGGATTCCGGGCAACTGCGCGTGCAATGCAGGCGCGCTGTTTCTGGCCACCAGAAAGGTTAATGCCTTTTTCTCCAAGCATGGTTTTGTATTGCTCGGGGAAATCCCGCACGTCTTCATGAAGCATGGCGACAGATGCTGCATGCATCACGCTGGCCGGATCGGGTGAGCCGTTTCCGCCGTAGGCGATATTATGCTCGATGGTATCGGAAAAAAGGAAATTGTTCTGCGGCACGAATCCGATTCGTGCACGCAGGGTTTTCAGCGGAATCCTGCGGATATCTTTTCCGTCGAGCATGATGACGCCATCACTCGGGTCGTAGAGGCGAGGAAGAAGACTGACAAGCGTTGTTTTTCCGGAACCTGTCGCCCCGACGAAAGCGACTTTTGATCCGGCTTCAGCAGTGAAGCTGATATTCCTGAGAACAGGTGTGTCAGGCTGGGAAGGGTAGTGAAACGAGACGTTTCTGAATACAATTTCTCCTGTGCCGGTTTCTTCATCTTCCTTTCCATGATCTTCCGCACCGGCAGGCGGGATATCTGGCCGGGTTTCGAAAATCTCGTTCAGGCGTGCCTGGGCAGAAGAGGCTTTCTGGACGATGCTGGTTACCCAGCCGATGGAGATGATCGGCCAGCTCAGCATGGTGACATAGACGATGAACTGAGCCATTCCGCCAACGGTCATTTCTCCACGGATGGTGTTGATGCCACCAACCCAGATTACCGGAAGCAGGAAAAATGCCGTCATGGCGGTCAGAAAGGCAAAAAAGAGAGCCTGGAGCTTGCCGAGAGAAAGATTTTTGCGGTAATAGTCGCGGTTGAGCTGTTCAAAACGCTTGATCTCGAAACGTTCCCGGGTGTAGCTTTTTACCACCCTTATGCCGGAGAGGTTTTCCTGGACGAGATTGGTGATTCCTGCATAGCTTTCCTGGATGCTTTTCGAGCGTTTCTGCATCGAGCTGCCGATCCGGTAAACAGAATAGCTCAGTAACGGTGCGGGAAGCAGCGCGTAAAAGGTCAGGAGCGGTGAAAGGGCCAGCATGGCGACGATTGCGAAAAGCAGTCTGAAAAAGGTGTTGATGGAGTACATGATGCCGGGCCCGAGAAAATCCCGTACGGCATTGAGATCGTTCGTACCCCTGGATATCAGCTCCCCGGTGCTCGTGTGATCGTAAAAACTGCGCGAAAGCTGCTGGAGGTGTCGGTAATAGTCGTTTTTCAGGTCGTACTCGATGTGCCGGGAGGTGACGATGATTTTCTGGCGTACCAGAAAAAGGAAAAACCCGCTGAGAAGCGCGAAAAGCACATACAGTGATACTGCTGCAAGGATTTCTTCAATCCGGAACGTATCCTGCATGGCATCGACGGCTTTGCCGATATAGCGGGGTCCGGTTACGGCAAAGATGTTGGTGAGGATTATATATGCGAATCCCTCACTGAGATTTCTTTTATACCTGAAAAGATACGGTTTCAGTGCCAGCAGATTTTTCATCCGGTGTTTTTTTGTTCTTGCGGTTGTAATGTATAATAAAGAAGAGGTAGAACACAATTTCACGAAAGACGGAACATTATGCCGTTTGAAACGCAGAAAAGCTACTATTCGATCGGGGAGGTAAGCCGGATAGCCGGTGTTCCGGCATATCTGCTTCGTTACTGGGAAAGTTTTTTCACTGAACTGAACCCGGCCCGTGATACGAGAGGAAACCGGCGCTACACCAATCGCGATATTGCCATGGTGCTCAATATCAAGGAACTGGTTTACGACAAGGGATACAAGCTTGGTCGCGCCAGTGAACTGGTCCGGGGTGCTCCCCCCGAGAGCGATACCGACAGGAAAACATCGGAAATTCTCAAGCTGCAGAAACAGGTGGAGCGGGAACAGAAAAAAAACTCGGTTGTCGATGACCGCCGCCGCCTTTTGCTGCAGGAGATTCGCGACGAGGTGGAGGACCTGCTCCAGATGCTGGGGTGAAGTGCATTGGCGGTGAGTTGCGGACTGCAGGATGATCCGCTGCTCCGTTCCTTGCTGGAAGACCAGTCAGGACTCCAGCGAAATAAAACGAGACTGTCTCAAAAGGGCAGACCTCAAACGCAAAAGAGCGACCTGAAAAGGTGGCTCTTTTGCGTTCTTCTTGGTATCTTAAGCTATGGAAAATAATTCACATAGCAGGGTGGTCTTCAAGACCTACAAC
>Ga0233420_10000218_pt1 | contig 25815 bp, 17 predicted proteins | sample Watercolumn_Mata_4_FD_183009 | JGI IMG/M metagenome (GOLD analysis project Ga0233420, IMG submission 183009) | Freshwater microbial communities from Lake Matano, South Sulawesi, Indonesia - Watercolumn_Matano_2014_102_MG | ecosystem: Environmental > Aquatic > Freshwater > Lake | place...
GACCGTCACGTCCAACGCTTCTTTGTGCAAGCCCTGCAACTTGACCCCCACACCTTGCGTATGGAAGCCAAGTAATTCAGAGCCTTGAGCAAGATTCCCGGCGGAAATGAACCCCGAAACGTTAGTACTAAGCGTCAACATCCCTAGACTAGGGAAAGACGCACGGCTACCATGCTGGAACACTGGAAGCCATGCTTTGCATAGAACCGCTGGGCGCTCACATTGTCTTCATCGGTCAGCAGCGTGATGCGCTTGCACCCCTTGCGACGGGCGAATTCCATGGCACTCTCCAGAAGAGCCGAGCCAATACCCGAACCACGCTACGCCGGTTACCAACAAGGCAACCCGCCCGCCAAGCGCGGTCGAGACCGTGAAAAGCAGGTTCACCATCGCCAGAATTCTTCCGCCATCACTCAAGACCAGAAGGGCCCGCTGTCCGGATCATTCACGATCGCGGCGAGTCCCTCGCGCCGGGCTTCCGCATCCGGAGAAAATTCGTGCTCTTGCGCGAAGAGAGCGGACAGCAGTTCGCACAGTTCCGGAACATCGCCTGGCGAAGCCATCGCCACGGAGATCATTCCCAGGCCCTAGGGGTCATCATGGGTTCAGGTACCGGGCGGACCGAGTCGTTCGATACTATAACCGTCCGGATAGCTGCGATGTTGGTCCAGTGTGCGCAGGCGGGGCCGCCGCCGCTTGGGCAACATTCTCAACAATCGCGCCCGCAGCCGCAGAGCGCAGGGGACCAGCGTGCGCAACCAGCGGGGCGGCGCGGCGAAGCCGAAAGCGGCGATCACCGGTCGGTCCAGCAGCGCCACGATGCCGTGGCGCACCCAAGGACCCAGCATGGCGGGAAACCAGCCGCAAAACATGTCCAGCACCGCGCTGCCAACGCGATGGTTCGATTCCGCGGGGTGGATATACGCCGCTTCGTAGTCACGGTTGAATACTTCGAACGCGGCATAGTTCTCCGGGATATCGCGTATGCCCATGCGCTGGCCTACCGCCCGCCAGAAATGAAACAAACCCAGGCGTTCCGTTTCGGTCATGGCTCGCCAACCGAATCGCTGGTTCCAGCGGATCGGCTCATAGACGAAGGTGGACAACACATACAGGAACTCTTGGTTGGCGATGGCGAAGCGCCCGTGCTGCTGATTGATGCGGCGGAGGGCTTTCCGACCCCGCTCGCTGTCGTAGCCCCATTCCAGCAATTCGCTGACCAGGATATCGGTATCGTCGTAGCGCCGCTGGGCGCGGAGGCGGAACTCACCGGTGCGGTCGAGCAGCGCGGATATGGCCGGGACGGCGAAGGTGCGAAACAAGGCGATTTCCAGGGAGCGGGTCATGTCCCAGGGAAATTCGTAGCACGCCAGGAGGTGCGCGATGCGGGCGGCATCCCGTTGCGGATCGAGCCGGCGGATTTCGGCGAGGCGGGGCGATTCCATGAAGAGCCTGGTTGGAAATGAGCGGAGTCCGGTCAAAACTGCCGGCTAATTCGATTGCCCGACACTCTCCCGGCGGGAACCCTTGGTTCATTCATCTCCAGACCGGCGGCTGCCGCAATGGCGGCGCATACTTTTCATTTTCACAATTGCCTCCCGCTACTTCTTGACGTACAAATCCGTGATCGTCCCCTCGACCATTTCCGCCGCGAAGGGGAAGGTTTCGGAGAGGGTGGGATGCGGGTGGATGGTCAGGGCGATGTCGGAGACGTCGGCGCCCATTTCCAGGGCGAGGACGGCCTCGCCGATCAGTTCGCCGGCATTCGGGCCGACCATGCCGGCGCCGAGGACGCGGTGGCTGTCGGGGTCGACGATGATCTTGGTCAGGCCCTCGCGGCGGCCGATGCCGAGCGCGCGGCCGCTGGCGGCCCAGGGGAAAGTGGCTTTTTCAATGGCGATGCCCTGGGCCTTGGCCTGGGTTTCGGTCAGGCCCATCCAGGCGATCTCGGGATCGGTATAGGCGACCGAGGGGATGGTCAGCGCCTGGAAGGCGGATTTGTGCCCGGCGATGACCTCGGCCGCGACCTTGGCTTCGTGCGTCGCCTTGTGCGCCAGCATGGGATTGCCGACCACGTCGCCGATGGCATGGATGTGCGGGACATTGGTCCGCTGGGTCGGGTCGACCGGAATGAAACCGCGCTCGTCGACGTGTACCCCGGCGTTCTCGGCGCCGATGGTGAGGCCATTGGGACGCCGGCCGACCGCCACCAGCACCTTGTCGAAAACCTCCGACTCGGGCGCGCCCTCCCCTTCGAAGAAAACTTCCAGCCCCTCGGGCTTCGCCTCGATGCGCGCAACCCTGGTCTTGAGGTAGATGTTCTCGTACCACTTCTTGATGCGCTGGTGCAGCGGCTTGACGAGGTCGGCGTCGCAACCGGGAATCAGTTGATCCATCAGCTCGACCACCGTGATGGCGGAACCCAGCGCGTGATAGACCGTCGCCATCTCCAGCCCGATGATGCCGCCGCCGACGATCAAGAGGCGCTTGGGGATGTCGGCCAATTCCAGCGCGCTGGTGGAATCGATCAGGCGCGGATCGTCATTCGGAAAGCCGGGGATTTTGACCGGCTGGGATCCCACCGCGATAATCGCGTGATCGAAGGTCAGGGTCTTCTCGCCCTCGGCGGTGGTGACCGCTAGCGACTTGTCGGTGAGGAATTTGCCCGTTCCCTGTACGACAGTCACGCCGCGCTGCTTGGCCATGGACGCGAGCCCCATGGTCAGCGTCTTCACCACCTTGTTCTTGTGATCGCGGACCTGATCAAGATCGATCTCGGGCGGAGCGAACTTGACGCCGGTGCCGCCGCTCTCCGCCGTCTCGTGGATGATCTGCGCGGAGTGCAGCAAGGCCTTGGACGGGATGCAGCCGACATTCAGGCAGACGCCGCCCAGAGTGGGGTAACGCTCGACCAGAACGACTTTCTTGCCCAGATCGGCGGCGCGGAAAGCGGCGGTGTAACCGCCGGGCCCGGCCCCGAGGACCAAGACTTCGGCGTGCAAGGAGGAGTTTTCTCTCATGGCGGGGATCCTTGGTATGAGATCAGGGATTTGAAACCGGCGCCGTTTCGGCAGCGGAGTCGGCGTTCGGGTCGGGTTGATCAGCAAGCGGAGGCACATCCTCGAAAAGATCGGCCAGCGATGCCCGGAAATCCAGGCTGGCGAACTCGGCCACCATATCGTCCTCGTAAGGATAGAGTACCCAGTGCCCGCTGGCGTCACGGCGGAACACATCCACGGTACGGGCGTCGACATCGATGACGATGTATTCCTGAAGGCTGTCCAGCAGCCGGTAGCACTGGAACTTCCTGCCCCGGTCGAAGCCGGCGGTGGACTCCGAGAGCACTTCCACCACCAGTCGGGCATGGGACTTAAATGTGTCCGTCGCTTGATCGCGTGCGTCGCAGGTCACGAAGACATCGGGGTAGAAGAAGGCATCGGCCGATTCCACCCACAGTTTCATATCGGCGATATAAGTGCGACAGGGACTACCACGATTATGCGCGCGTAACAACGCAAAGACATTCCCGGCGACGGTGACGTGCGCATCCAGGGCGCCCGCCATCGCGAAGACCTCGCCCGCCAGATACTCGTGCTTGAGTGCCTGCTGGGATTCCCAATGCAGGTAGTCATCTGGGAAAAAACCGGGCTGGACTACGGCGTTCATGGACCGGGCTAGAGCAGCATGCGGCGTAAGTCGGCCAGCGTGGCGCTCAAATGCACGATGAAGCGCGCGCCCAGCGCGCCGTCAATCACGCGGTGGTCATAGGACAGCGACAAGGGCAACATCAGGCGCGGCACGAACTGCCCATCCTGGTAAACTGGTTTCGTCTGACTCCTGGACAATCCCAGAATCGCCACCTCGGGGGCATTGATGATGGGCGTGAAGGCCGTACCGCCGATGCCGCCCAGACTGGAAATGGTGAAGCAGCCGCCCTCGAGATCCGGTCCGCGGAGCTTTTTGGTTCGAGCCCGCTGGCTGACCTCGGCGAGTTCCGCCGCCAGTTCGAACACGCTCTTCCGGTCGACATCCCGGATGACCGGCACCACCAGACCCTCTGAGGTGTCGACGGCGACCCCGACGTGAAAATACTTCTTCAGAATCAGTCCGTCGCCCGCCGGGGTCAGGGAGGCGTTGAAGGTCGGGAAAGCCTTGAGACCGGCCGCAACCGCCTTCATGACGAACGGCAGGATCGACAACTTGACGCCGCGTTGCTCGGACTCCTTTTTCAGGGTTATCCGGAACGCCTCCAGATCGGTGATGTCCGCGTCCTCGTACTGCGTAATATGCGGTATCGACACCCAGTTGCGGTGCAGATTGGGGCCGGACAGCTTCTGGATGCGTGTCAGCGGCTGGGTCTCGATCGCGCCGAACTTGGCGAAATCGATCTCGGGGGCGGGCGGAAACGCAAAGCCCAGGCCGCTGCCGGCGGGCGGCGCGGGCTGGGCCAGGCACTGCTTGACGAATTTCTGGACGTCCTCGCGGGTGATGCGGCCCTTGGGTCCATTACCCTTTACCTTGCCGAGATCCACCCCAAGCTCGCGGGCGAACTTGCGGATGGTAGGGCTGGCATGCGGCAGCGACCTGCCGTCCGCAATCGGAACCGCCGCGGGCAACGGCTCGGCGCGACCCGGCGCCGCCACGGGCACGGGTGCCGCGGCAGGGGGGGCCGAGACGGTGGGAGCGGCTGCGGTCGCCGCCGTTGTTGCCGTCACTTCCAGCAACATGATCGGCGTACCCCGACTGACCCGGTCGCCCGGCTTCACGCGCACGGCCTTGACCAGGCCGCCCTTGGGCGAGGGGACTTCCATGGCCGCTTTGTCGCTCTCCAGGGTGATGAGCGAATCCTCGGCCTGAATGGTGTCGCCAGGCTTGACCAGCACTTCTATGATCTCGATGTCCTTGAAATCGCCGATGTCCGGGACGCGGATTTCCTCCTCGACCGGCGCGCCGGCGCTCACTGGACCCGGCGCGACCGAAGTCGCAACCCGCGCGTTCGGAGCGGGTTCCGGCATGGCGGCCGGCGGCGGCGTGGGTTGAGAGGGTTTGGTCTCCGGGGGCGAAGCAGAGGCTTCAGCCCCCGCCTCCACGACCAGGATCAGGGAACCCCGGCTGACCTTATCCCCCGGCTTGACGTTCAGGCTGACGACCTTGCCGCCAATGGGAGATGGCACTTCCATCGCCGCCTTGTCGCTTTCCAGCGTGATCAGGGAATCTTCTTGCCGTATGACATCGCCGGGCTTGACCAGGACCTCGATGACTTCGATATCCTTGAAATCGCCGATATCCGGGACGTGTACCTCTTGTTGCACTGCGGCCATGTCGCTTCCTCAGACGGTCAAGGGGTTGGGCTTCTCAGGGTCGATGCCCAGCTTCACGATGGCTTCGGTCACCGTCTCGACGGGAATCTCGCCCTGGTCGGCCAACGCCTTCAGCGCCGCCAGCGCGATGAAATTGCGGTCCACCTCGAAGAACCGGCGCAATTCCGAGCGCCGATCGCTGCGGCCGAAGCCGTCCGTGCCCAGCACCGTGTAGGATCGAGGGACATAGGGCCGAATCTGGTCGGCCACGCTGCGCATGTAGTCCGAGGCGGCGACGATGGGACCCAGCGTATCGCCCAATTGCTGTTCGACGTAGCTGGCCCGGCGCGGCTGATCGGGGTGCAACAGGTTCCAGCGCTCCACGTCCATGCCGTCCCGGCGGAGTTCGTTGTAGCTGGTGACGCTCCAGACATCGGCCTCGATGCCGAAATCGGCCTTGAGAATGTCCGCCGCCGCCAACGTTTCGCGCAGGATGGTGCCGCTGCCGAGCAATTGCAACTTGGCGGACTTGCCCACATGCCGAATCCGGTACATGCCCTTGACGATGCCCTCCCGGCTGCCCTCGGGCATGGCCGGATGCGTATAGTTTTCGTTCATGACGGTCAGGTAGTAGAACACCCGCTCGCCATCCTGATACATGCGACGCAGGCCATCCTGAATGATCACCGCCAATTCGTAGGCATAGCAGGGATCGTAGGACACGCAGTTCGGAATCGCCGACATCGCCAGCAGGCTGTGGCCATCCTGATGCTGTAGCCCCTCGCCCGCGAGCGTCGTGCGCCCGGCGGTGCCGCCCACCAGGAAACCCTTGGCGCGCATGTCGCCGGCGGCCCACATCAAATCGCCCACCCGTTGGAACCCGAACATCGAGTAATAGATGTAAAAAGGGATCATCTGCACGTTATGGCTGCTGTAGGCGGTGCCGGCCGCGATCCAGGAGCACATGGCGCCGGCCTCGTTGATGCCTTCCTCCAGAATCTGCCCGGTCTTGTCCTCGCGGTAATACATGACGCTGTCGGAGTCTTCGGGCTCGTAGAGCTGACCCACCGAGGAGTAGATCCGGTATTGCCGGAACAGGCTGTCCATGCCGAAGGTACGCGCCTCGTCGGGGACGATGGGCACCACGTAGCGACCCACCTTATTGTCGCGCAACAACATGGTGATCATGCGGACGAACGCCATGGTTGTCGACATGTCCCTGTCCTCGCTGCTCTTCAGCATGCTCTCGAAGATCTGGAGATCGGGCACCTGAATGTGCGGGGCATCCAGCCGGCGCTGCGGCAATGGACCGCCCAGCGCCTCGCGGCGCTCATGGATATACTTCGATTCGGGGCTATCATCGGCCGGGCGATAGTACGGAATGCCGGCAATCTGCTCGTCTGAAAGAGGTATCTTGAATCGATCCCTGAAAGCCCGCACCGAGGCATCGTCAAGTTTCTTCTGCTGATGGGTGGACATCCTGCCCTCGCCCACCGGCCCCATGCCGTAGCCCTTGACCGTCTTGGCCAGGATCACCGTCGGCTGGCCGCCATGGTTGACCGCCGCGTGGTAGGCCGCGTACACCTTGTGCGCGTCGTGACCACCGCGATTCAGACGCCAGATGTCCTCATCGGTCAAGTTGGCGACCATTTCCTTGAGTTCGGGGTATTTGCCGAAGAAATGTTCACGCGTGTAGGCGCCGCCCTTGGCCTTGTAAGCCTGGTACTCGCCGTCGACCGCCTCTTCCATGCGCTTCCGCAACAGACCCTTGGTGTCCTTGGCCAGAAGCGGGTCCCAGTAGGAGCCCCAGATGACCTTGATCACGTTCCAGCCGGCGCCGCGGAAATTGGCCTCCAGTTCCTGGATGATCTTGCCGTCGCCGCGCACCGGACCATCCAACCGCTGCAGGTTGCAGTTGACGACGAAAATCAGATTATCCAGCTTCTCGCGCCCGGCCAGCCCGATGGCGCCCAAGGATTCCGGTTCGTCCATCTCGCCGTCACCGCAGTAACACCAGACCCTGCGTCCGGCGGTATGAAGGATGCCGCGATCCTCCAGATACTTCATGAAGCGGGCCTGATAGATGGACATGATGGGTCCGAGACCCATGGATACCGTGGGGAACTGCCAGAAATCCGGCATCAGCCACGGATGCGGGTAGGAACTGAGGCCCTTGCCCTGCCCCTCGATCTCGGCGCGGAAGTGATCGAGTTGCTCCTCGGTCAGGCGTCCTTCGACAAACGCCCGGGCATAGATGCCCGGTGCGGCGTGACCCTGGTAGTACACCAGGTCGCCGCCAAAATCCTTGGTCGGCGCCCGAAAAAAATGGTTGAAACCGACATCGTAGAGCGTGGCGGCGGAGGCGAAGCTCGCAATGTGTCCGCCATACTCGGACGACTTGCGGTTGGCGCGCACGACCATGGCCATGGCATTCCAGCGGATGAAAGTGCGAATTCGATGTTCGATCGCCGCATCCCCGGGCAGACGCGCCTCGAGATGTGGCGGGATGGTGTTGATGTAGGCGGTGTTGGCGGTGTAGGGCAGATTGGCGCCCTCCCGGCGGGCCTGATCCACGAGGCTTTCAATCAGGAAATGCGCCCGTTCGATGCCTCCCGTGGCGATGACCGCCTTCAAGGCCTCAAGCCACTCGCGGGTCTCCTCGGGGTCGGTGTCATGGGCAAGCGTGAGATTGGGGGGATTCTGCAAGGTTGTACCAGCCGCCATAGATCGATCTTCCGTAGGCTTGGGTTAGTCAAACTAAAGCGGCGATTATAGACAAGCCAATCTCTCCTTTTCCATTCAATTTGAAATTGACTCCACAGAACCACCATCGTTCGGCATAACAGCGCTCCATTGAAATGGCCGCATGGCAACAACATCGGGTGCGGACGCGGCACCAGCCCGAATATTGCTGTCACGGATTGAAAATTGGAATGACTTGCCTGAACATGCCTGCGTGGCGACGCTGGACTGCCCAAACCACACGAGCTGCTCCAGAAGGATTTCATTCATAAATACAATACCTTGGGAGATAAATACATGACCATCATGCATCGTTCGGCGGCTGAATTCATGGGGACTTTCTGGTTGGTGTTTGGCGGATGCGGGAGCGCGGTGCTGGCTGCGGGCGTTCCCGAGGTCGGTATCGGCTGGATGGGGGTTGCCTTCGCTTTCGGTTTAACGGTAATGACCATGGCTTATGCCATAGGTCATATTTCGGGCTGCCATCTCAATCCGGCAGTTTCCATCGGTCTATGGTCGGGTGGGCGTTTCCCGGCGCGGGATCTGGCACCCTACATTGCCGCTCAACTGGCCGGGGCCATTGTAGGTGCGGCTGTGCTCTATCTGATCGCCAGCGGCAAGGCGGGTTTTGATGTCAGCTCCGGCTTTGCCTCCAATGGCTATGGCGAGCACTCGCCCGGGCAATATGGATTGGTCGCGGCGCTGGTCGCCGAAACCGTACTGACTTTCATGTTCCTGATGATCATCCTCGGCGCCACGGATGGCCGAGCCCCTGCCGGCTTCGCCCCGATTGCCATTGGCCTTGGACTGACTTTGATCCATCTGATCGGCATACCGGTCACCAACCTCTCGGTCAATCCGGCCCGCAGCACCGGGCCGGCGCTCTTTGCAGGAGGTTGGGCGTTGGCTCAGCTTTGGGTATTCTGGCTGGCGCCCATCGCGGGAGCATGGCTGGCCGGCAAGGCCTATAGCTGCCTGGGTAAAAACAAGTAAGGCTGTCAGAACGCGTCCATACCCGGTGCAGGGAAGCGCCGGGCTTTGCAGCGCCGCACCTCCCGAACGGCCCAGAGTCGATAACTCCGACAGGCGTTCTTGACCCAGATCGCCGTTCCAAGGTACCCCAGCGGCAGGCTTGGCCCCTCCTCGCTGACTTCCAGATGGGGATAGTGGATCCAGGGTCGCCGATGATGATCGGCATGCCGGGGCAAGCCCATGAACAGGAATAAGCTGATCGCGGAATCACAGCGCCAGGCAGTGACCGCAGAAAGTCCGGAATCCTGCGTCAACCCAAAGTGCTGGAAATAATTGACAGCCTCCAACAGGCGTATGGCTACGGCACTGATATAAAGCCACATGAATAGAGCCAGAGGACCGAAAACCCAACCATACCCCAGCGCCAGGATGAACTGGAACGACAAGCCACGCAGAACGGTCCGCGCTTGCAGTCGCCAGGCCAGCAACCACTGTCCCTTGACCGAACGCCACAAGAATTCGTGGTATCCCTCATGGATTGCCGAGGTGGAGGGGTCTTCCCGGCTACCCAGACGCGCGTGATGGCCCAGTCGGTGAGCCACATAGAAGTGATCATAGAACACCGTCATCAACAGCAAGCGTCCGAGGCGACGCTGCCACCGTGCGCGGCGATGAATCAATTCATGTGCCGGAGCGATGACCGAACAACAGGCATTGGTTCCCCCCAGAATACGTAAAACCAGCAAATTGACGAAACCATTGATGATGTCCGCATTGTCAGCCCAGTCCAGCCGCGAGATCATCAGGCCTATGGCAAGGATATTCAGTCCTTGAAGCGCTGCCGAGGCATAGAGCAGACCATCAAAAAAATCTCGCGTCGCGGTGAGGGGAACCCGCCGTTGTTCAGCAGGCCCCCAGCGATCGGCGGCTATCAGAACCCAAACCGGCAAGGTCCAGCATAGGGCAGAGCCTGCCGAATGAGGTCCGGTGCTCAGAAAAATCAATGTCGATAACGGTAACGCCAGAGACAGGACAAAGCCGCCCCACCAGGGCAAGCGGCTCGACCCGCCCATCCAGACAGACATCTTTAGCGCTAACCCATAGCTTTTTCTCGATAACATGGTCATGTCGTATTGGGTTTTCCTAACCTTTGAAGGCCCGTGTCACGCGAGTCTCGATGGACGAACGTCCTGACATCATGGCGGGGGTCGATTACTCCCAGTCAAAGGCAATGAATGAAGCCGGTTCATTGACCAACGGCAAATTTACCTACCGCATGGATTCACTGTGTTAAGTCCTTCCAAAGGCTCGAAAGTTTACCTTGGGCTTTGCTCAACCTACCATGATCCCGCCTTGGCGCTGGTCGATACGCGCGGCGAGGTGCTGTTCGCGGAGGCCACGGAGCGCTTTCTGCAATACAAGCGCGCACTGAACTGCGAACCCGACAATCCCTTCCTGTTACCGAAAGTCTTCGATTTGATCGCGGGCGATACCGAGGAGATCATCATCGCCGCCAACTGGTCCGCGCGGCGACCGGTTTACGAACATTGGTCACGCTTTCTGAATTGGCTGAGTCCCAGGGGGATTCTCGCCTACCGTGGCCGGCAACTGACGACCTTTCTGGAAACCTGGGAACTCAATCATATGCAGGCATGCCAACACCATGCCTTGCGTCGCGCTGGAATCAACCTGGCCCGCATTCTCAGGCAACGATTTCCAAGGGCCAGCGTCAGCTTTCGGCATTACGACCATCACCGATCCCATGCCGCTTTGGCTTGTTATGGCAGCCCATTCGATGAAGCCGCTTGCGCCGTCATCGACTCCTATGGAGAGCGGGGTTCGCTGGCCTTCTTTCGCTTCCATGATGGCCGGCTCATTCCGATTCATGCATCACGGGGCCCCCAAAGTCTGGGATTTTTTTACATGAAGCTGACGGAACTCTGTGGTTTCGACTGGATGGGGGGGGAAGAATGGAAAGTCATGGGGCTCGCCTCCTATGGCGCGACCGACGAAGAATTGCTGGGTTGGCTGCGCGCCATGATGCGGGTCGAGGGATTGGATATTCGTCAGGATCGCTCAAGCTTTTTCGATCGTCTCCAGCGCCTGGAAAGCCGCCGCCGTCGAACCGGTGAACCGCCCGAGGCGGCCGCCGACCTCGCGCATACCGGACAGCGATTCTTCACCGAGACCGTCAACGCGCTGCTGAACCGGCTCCAACTGCAAACGGGCCTGAAAAATCTGACGCTGGCCGGAGGTTGTGCCCTCAATTCGGTGTGTAACGGTCAACTGCTGCAATCGACCGACTTCACCGCCTTGCATGTCCCCTCGGCCCCCGCCGACGATGGCACCGCCCTCGGCGCCGCGCTACTCGCCTGGCGTGAGGATCACCCGAATGGTCGCTTGCCATGCCGTACCCTGAGCCCGTACCTGGGGAGTCCGGTGGACGGCATGGCCGCCGGGCGTTTCGCCGACTATTCGGGACTTCCCGCGCGGCACCTGCCCGAAGGTCGAATTGTTCCCGCCGCCGCCCGATTATTGGTTGAAGGCAAGATTCTCGGTTGGATGCAGGGCAACGCGGAATTCGGTCCGCGGGCATTGGGCAACCGTTCCATACTCGCCGATCCCCGCTCGCCGGACATGAGGGACCGCGTCAACCGTGTCGTGAAGTTTCGCGAGCGTTTCCGCCCCTATGCACCGGCGATCCTGCACGAGTTGGGTCATGACTACTTTGAGCATTACCAGGAATCGCCCTACATGGAGAGAACACTGCGTTTCAGGGTAAACGTCAGGGACAGGGTTCCGGCCGTCGTCCACGTTGATGGCACCGGTCGACTACAGACAGTAAAAGCCGAGTGGAACCCGCGGTTTAACGCCCTGTTGGAGGCTTTCCACCGGCTTGCCGGAGTGCCCGTCTTGCTGAACACCAGCTTTAATGTCATGGGCAAACCCATCGTCCATAGTATCGAGGATGCGTTTGGCGTTTTCATGGGATCAGGGCTGGATGCCTTGGCCATTGGCGATTACCTCTTCACAAAACCGGATTCTCTCAAACCCGGGTAATCCGCAAGACAGACCAGCCCGAGAATGCCGCCTAATCTCCACTGATTTTTTCATGGCTCCATTCTCTCAAGCGGGGAGGCCACAATAATTCATACGCATCGTAAGCTGGTGTGTCGGCAATTGCAGACATCGGCAAGGCAATCGGACCGGCAATGAAGATCATTCTGGACCAGTTCCGTCCATGGCCAACTAATACGCGCTTCAATCGCGATTGGATTGGGTCAAACGGGGCTTGGCGAAGTAATTTTCCACGGCTTCATCAAACAACTCCGGCGTCAGTTCAAGCTGCCGCGATTGATAGAGGCAGAGGCTGCGGACCTGAAGCAGCAGATCGCGCGGATGACAGCTGCGGAATGAACGCCGCTCGGCTAGATAATGTCGCTGGATGAGATCCTCGACCACCGTGGGATTGGAGATGAAGCCCAATTTTGGCGCCATCATCGCGAACAAGGCGCGAAACTCATCGATCGTGGGATCCGGCACTTCGATCTTGTAGGGAATTCGTCGCAAGAAGGCCTCGTCCACCAAATCCTTCGGCTCCAGATTGGTAGCGAAAATCAAGAGTTGGTCAAACGGAACTTGGATCTTCTTGCCATTCGGCAGGCTGAGAAAATCCACCCGCTTCTCGAGAGGCAATATCCAGCGGTTCAGCAGTTCGACCGTCGAAATTCTTTGTCGGCCAAAATCGTCGATGACAAGGGTTCCACAGTTGCTCTTGAGCTGCAATGGCGCCTCGCTGAATCGTGTCTGGGGGTTGTAACGGATTTCCAGTTCCGCCATGGTCAACTCGCCTCCCACCATGATGGTGGGGCGATGAATTTGAACCCAACGCCGATCCCGGGTACCCTCAACTGCCGAGATGGACTTGTCGTCTTTGAGTTCAACATGATTCTGGGGGTCAAAAACGCGCACTATTTGCCCATCGATGGAGATGGCGCGCGGTACCCATATATTCGTGCCAAAGCAGCGCGTGATGCGCTCGGCGATGCTGCTTTTGCCATTTCCCGGATTACCGTAAAGGAATATGCCGCGTCCGGAATTGACCGCGGGACCCAGCCGGCGCAGCATCCGAGGTGAAACGAGCAAATCGTCGAAAGCCGCCTCAAGCTGATGTTGGACGACCTGCTGCCCAGCGATGCTTTGAGCCTTTACGGACTCGACATACTGCTCCAGTGTCACGGGAACCGCGCCAAAATAAGTGCATGCCTCCGAGTACTGATGGGCTCTGGCGCGACCCATTTCCGTCAGCGCGTATTCGAAGTCATGGATTGGCGCATTATTTTTTTGCAACAACACCATGTTGCTCTTGAGGCTGCCGTACAGGCCTTCCAACAGGCTGAACGGCAACCCCAAATGTTCGGCGATCTGGCGGCCATTGAGCGAGCCGCGACTGGCCAGCAACTTGCATATCAGCTTCTCGATATCCTCGGCGCGCTGCCCCGTTTCCTCCAGCGTGCGCGGCGGCCTAGGGATGAACGAGGTCACAGCGGAATGGGTGAATCCGTTGGCCGAAGCATTGTCGGCAACCAGGAATGGCGTGATAGTCATAGGTGTGGAGTTGGAAAACGATTTGAGAACACAAGCCTGGCGCCGAAAGGTCGAGCCGGAAGCGGTTACCGGAAAACCGTAAGTTCAAATGAAAGTCTAGGCCGCGGTCCGAATGACAAGACGATTTTATGTCTTGATCCTGGCGACACCGCGGCTTGGCTCGGCTTTTTCAAGCTGGCCGAATGGGGCCGATCCGGCGATCCAACCGGCGCGAATTTTGGAGACGCCAATATATCCCGGGTGTTACGTCATCAGGGCTTCGGCACGTCATTCACGTGTATCGATATCTTTTTAAGGTAAGGCCTTTCTTCCCTTTGAACGCGAGCGGATGAACAAACACCGCACCATTATGATACAGGCCTCGAGTACCGATAACCCGAACGATGCAAGCCTATTTAGGGGTGACCACTCGGACACCCGAGATACAGTCAAGCATGTTGCGACTCAACCTTGACGCTCGCCAGGTCTCCCAAGATAGAAAACAAACACCAAACAACATGGAATACATTGACCCGATCATGATGTGGGCAAGCTCGAACTCGGATGTCAAGCGCCACGAAGATCTTGATAAAAATAGTGTGGTTATTTATATTTTTCGGCCTTTTGCTCGATTCAGGCCGGCTGTTTCGAAATCCCCGACAGGCCTTGGCTGAGCAAAGAAGCAATGGGCGATTTCGGCGGTCAGGGTGTGTGACCGCCACGGCAGACCGTTTATGCCATGGAGCCGATTTCTTCAAATATTTCCACCACCGGGTTCCCGACCGAGGTAATCAATGAGTGTTAACGCCATCCCTGACAAGCAGGGTCTCTACGACCCGATGAACGAACATGATGCTTGCGGTGTGGGCTTCATTGCCCACATCAAGGGGCAGAAAAGCCATGACATCCTTTGCAAGGGCCTGGAAATATTAAGGAACATCACCCATCGAGGCGCCGTGGGAGCCGATCCCCTGGCGGGCGACGGAGCCGGCATCCTGATTCAGACCCCCGATGCATTTTTGCGGGCCGAATGTGCGGCAAGCGGCATTCGACTTCCGGAGCAGGGGGAGTATGGCGTCGGCATGGTCTTTCTTCCCAGGAATTCCGAACTTCGAGCCTCCTGTCAGAGAATAATCGAGGACTTCATTCTCGAGGAGGGACAACATCTTCTGGGTTGGCGGGATGTGCCTGTCGAAAATCAGGGATTGGGTGAATCGGTCAAAGTCATAGAACCCTGCATTCGGCAGGTCGTCGTTGGACGTGGCGACAACTGTCCGGATCAGGATGGCCTCGAGCGCAAGTTGTTCGTGATACGGAAGCAGATCGACAATCGAATCCGCGAGTTGAAACTGGAGGAGAGCAAGATGTTTTACATCCCATCCTTCTCCTCGCGCACTCTGGTGTACAAGGGAATGCTGCTGGCGGATCAGGTCGGCGTGTATTACCGGGACCTTGGCGACGAGCGAATGGTTTCGGCCATGGCGCTGGTACACCAGCGCTTTTCCACCAATACCTTCCCCACCTGGGATCTGGCGCATCCCTTCCGCATGATCGCGCACAACGGCGAGATCAACACTCTTCGAGGCAATATCAACTGGATGGCGGCTCGCCGGAATTCGATGTCCTCGAAAATCCTGGGCGAGGACCTCGACAAAATCTGGCCGCTGATAGGCGAGGGGAAGTCCGACTCCGCCAGCTTCGATAACGCGCTCGAACTGCTGGTGATGGGAGGCTATTCATTGGTGCATGCCATGATGCTGCTGATACCGGAAGCATGGGCCGGCAACCCGCTGATGGACCAAAAGCGACGGGCCTTCTACGAATATTTTTCCGCGCTCATGGAACCCTGGGATGGCCCGGCGGCCGTGGCCTTCACCGATGGCAAGCAGATCGGCGCCACGCTGGACCGCAATGGTCTTCGACCCGCGCGTTACCTGATCACCGATGACGATCATGTCGTCATGGCATCGGAGATGGGCGTACTCTCCATTCCCGAGGAAAAAATCGTCAAGAAGTGGCGGCTGCAGCCCGGCAAGATGTTCCTGATCGACATGGAGCAGGGCCGCATCATCGACGATACGGAAATCAAGGCCGAACTGTCGAACATGGCGCCTTATCAGCAATGGCTGAACGAAACCCAGATTCAACTGGAAAATCTGCCCCCGGAAATTTCGGCCATGCCGCCGGATGGCAAGACTCTGCTGGATCGTCAGCAGGCTTTCGGCTACACCCAGGAGGACATCAAGTTCTTCCTGACTCCCATGGCGCTGAGCGGGCAGGAACCCGTGGGTTCCATGGGCACGGATGCGGCGCTGGCCGTGCTTTCCCAACGCCCGCGCATGCTCTACGACTACTTCAAGCAGGGCTTCGCGCAAGTCACCAATCCCGCCATCGATCCCATACGCGAAGAGTTGGTGATGTCCTTGATGACCCATATCGGTCCCCGTCCCAACCTTCTGGACCTGGAAAATGGCGGCAGTCACAAGCGGCTCGAGGCGCACCAGCCAATCCTCAGCAACCAGGATCTGGAGAAAATCCGCCGCATCGAGGCCCGCACCAACGGAGCCTTCAAGACCACGACGCTAAGTTTCTGCTATCCATCCGATTCCGGCGCCGGCGGCATGCAGCGAGCCATCGAACAGCTCTGCATACAAGCCGAGAAGGCCGTCCATGATGGCAACAACATACTCATCATCTCCGATCGGCAAATGGATGCCGAGCATGTCGCCATTCCCGCGCTCCTGACCACTTCAGCGGTCCATTACCATTTGATTCGCGCGGGTCTCAGGACGGAAGTCGGGTTGGTGGTCGAAACCGGCGAGGCTCGGGAGGTTCATCATTTCGCCCTGTTGGCCGGCTATGGAGCCGAGGCGATCAATCCCTACCTGGCCTTCGATACCCTTTCCGCGCTGCGCAAGGAACTGCCGGAACCGATCAGCGAGGACGATGTCCACAAGCGCTACACCAAGGCCATCGGCAAGGCGCTGCTGAAGATCATGTCCAAGATGGGGATCTCGACCTACCAGTCGTACTGCGGCGCGCAAATCTTCAATGCCGTGGGTCTCAGCGACGAGTTCCTGTCTCGGTATTTCCCGGGCACCAGCGCCACCACGGACGGCGCGGGTCTGCGGGAAATCGCCGAGGAAACCGTGAAGCGTCACCGGCTGGCCTTCAGCGACGCGCCCATCTATCGCAACGCGCTGGACGTGGGCGGGGAATATGCCTACCGCATCCGGGGCGAGGACCATGTCTGGACCCCCGAAACCATCTCCAAGCTGCAATTGGCGACCCGAACCAATAACTGGGAAACCTATGTCGATTACACCCGCTCGATCAATGAGCAAAACGAGCGGCTGCTGACCCTGCGCGGACTCCTGGACTTCAACCATGACCGGCCCGAGGTGCCCCTCTCGGACGTCGAACCCGCCAAGGAAATCGTCAAGCGCTTCGCCACCGGCGCGATGTCCTTCGGCTCCATCTCCTACGAGGCCCACACCACGCTGGCCATCGCCATGAACCGCATCGGCGGCAAGTCGAATACCGGCGAGGGCGGCGAACTGGCCGAGCGCTTCCAGCCGCTGTCCAATGGGGACTCCATGCGTTCGGCCATCAAACAGGTGGCATCCGGGCGTTTTGGCGTCACCGCCGAGTACCTGGTCAATGCCGACGATATCCAGATCAAGATCAGTCAAGGCGCCAAGCCCGGCGAAGGTGGCCAATTGCCGGGACACAAGGTCGACGCCACCATCGCCAAGGTGCGTCATTCGACGCCGGGCGTGGGCCTCATATCCCCGCCCCCGCACCACGACATCTACTCGATCGAGGATCTGGGACAGCTCATTCACGATCTCAAGAACGTGAATCCCGAGGCGCGTATCAGCGTCAAGCTGGTCTCCGAGGTGGGTGTCGGCACGGTCGCGGCGGGCGTCGCCAAGGCCCACGCGGATCATGTGACGATCGCCGGCTATGACGGCGGCACCGGCGCCAGTCCGATCACCTCGATCAAGCATGCGGGCCTCCCCTGGGAAATCGGACTTGCCGAAACCCACCAGACGCTGGTGCTCAACAAGCTGCGCGGGCGCATCTGCGTGCAAGCCGACGGCGGCATGCGCACGGGCCGGGACGTCGTCATCGGCGCCCTGCTCGGCGCCGATGAATTCGGTTTTGCCACGGCGCCGCTGATCGTGGAAGGCTGCATCATGATGCGCAAATGCCATCTCAACACCTGCCCGGTCGGCGTCGCCACGCAGGATCCCGAGCTGCGCAAGCGGTTCACGGGGCAGCCGGAACATGTGGTGAACTTCTTCTTCTTCATCGCCGAGGAAGTGCGACGATTGATGGCTAAACTGGGTTACCGCAGGTTTGAAGACATGATCGGCCAGACCGACCGGCTCGACATGCGCAAGGCAGTCGCTCACTGGAAAGCTTCCAAGATCGATCTGTCGCGCTTGCTGTACAAACCCCAACCGGGTCCTGGCGTCGCGATTTACAATTCCGAGACGCAGGATCACGGGTTGCGCATGGCGCTGGATCACCAACTGATCGCTCAGGCGAAACCGGCGCTGGAGTCACGCCAGCCGGTCCAGATCGAGGTGGGGATTCGCAACTACAACCGCACCGTGGGCACCATGCTTTCCGGCGGAGTCGCCAAGCGGTACGGGCATGCCGGTCTTCCCGACGATACCATTCACATCAGATTGAAGGGCACGGCCGGCCAAAGCTTCGGCGCGTTCCTCGCCTCCGGCGTAACGCTGGAGCTGATCGGCGAGGGTAACGACTACGTTGGAAAGGGGCTTTCCGGAGGTCGCGTCACGATTTATCCACCCGCGGAAGCCCCCATCGTCCCGGAGCAAAACATCATCGTGGGCAATACCGTGTTGTACGGGGCCATCGCGGGAGAATGCTATTTCAGCGGAGTGGCGGGCGAGCGTTTCGCCGTGCGCAACTCCGGCGCCATAGCCGTCGTCGAGGGCGTCGGCGACCACGGCTGCGAATACATGACGGGCGGCGTGGTCGTGGTGTTGGGTGAAACGGGCCGCAACTTCGCGGCCGGCATGTCGGGTGGCGTGGCTTACGTTCTGGACGAGTCCGGCAACTTCAACCAGCGCTGCAATCTGGCCATGGTCGAGCTGCAACCCGTCCCCTGCGAGGATAAGGCGTTGGAACGATTCGAACACCAAGGCGGCGATCTTGAAAGTCACGGACTGGTCGACATCATGCGCGACATGACGTGTCATGACGAACAGCGCCTGCGCCTCCTGATCGAAAAGCATCGTCGTTATACCGGTAGCGAGAAGGCCCGACGAATCCTGGAGAATTGGTCCGACTATGCCACGCGCTTCCTCAAGGTCATGCCGGTCGATTACCGTCTGGCCCTGGAAAAAATGCAAAAGGCCCAGGAGCGGGCGCAGGCCAGCCATTGAGCGTTTGGACATAGATCGCCCCTCACCCATTGGTTCGGGCCATTCCACCGAATTGACTGCTATCACCGTATCAACAGCGATGCCACGGGCATCTCATCGAGGATAACTTAGCATGGGCAAACCCACGGGTTTCATGGAAATCTCGCGTCAGGACCGACGCTACAGACTGGTTGCCGACCGGGTTCAGAACTATCGGGAATTCGTGATTCCCCTCTCCGAGGAAGAACTCGGCCGTCAGGGCGCGCGCTGCATGGATTGCGGCATCCCGTACTGTCACAACGGCTGCCCGGTCAACAACATCATCCCGGACTGGAACGATCTCGTCTATCATGGAAACTGGCGGGAAGCGATCGAGGTCCTGCACAGCACCAACAATTTTCCGGAATTCACGGGGCGCATCTGCCCCGCCCCCTGTGAAGCCGCCTGCACCCTGAATCTGACCGACGAGCCGGTTACCATCAAGTCCATCGAGTGCTCCATTGTCGACAAGGCCTGGGAAATGGGCTGGATTCAGCCCCAGATCGCCAAGCTCAAGACCGGCAGGCGCGTGGCCGTCGTAGGCTCCGGACCCGCGGGATTGGCCGCCGCCCAACAACTCGCGCGCGCCGGGCATAATGTCGTGGTGTTCGAGAAGAACGACCGGATTGGCGGGCTGCTGCGATACGGCATACCGGATTTCAAGATGGAAAAGCACCACATCGACCGGAGAATCGCTCAGATGCAGGCGGAAGGCGTCATGTTCCGTCCCAACTGGCACATCGGTAAGGACCTTCCAACCCGGCAACTGATAGACGACTTCGATGCCGTCATACTCGCCTGCGGTTCGGAGCATCCGCGTGATTTGTCGGTACCGGGACGCGAATTGAACGGGGTCCATTTCGCGATGGAATTCCTGCCTCAACAAAACAAACGCGTGGCCGGCGATAAAATTCCCGAGGAAATCAGTCTGTCCGCCAAGGGCAAGCATGTCGTCGTCATCGGCGGCGGCGATACCGGGTCCGATTGTATCGGCACCTCCAAGCGGCACGGCGCGGTTTCCATCACCCAGCTCGAAATCCTGCCCAAGCCGCCGGAAAAGGAAAACAAGGCGCTGACCTGGCCGAATTGGCCAAACAAGCTGCGGACCTCCAGTTCCCATGAGGAAGGCTGCGACCGGATGTGGTGCGTGGATACGGTATCCCTGGAGGGCGCCAACGCTCAGGTCACGCAGATCAACTGCGTCAAGGTCGACTGGAGGCAGGACAACGGTCGCTGGGTCATGGAGCGAGTGCCGGGCAGCGAATTCAGTCTCAAGGCCGATCTGGTGTTGCTGGCGATGGGCTTCATGCATCCGGTGCGTGAAGGCATGCTGGAAGAACTCGGAGTCGACCTGGACGAGCGGCGGAACGTCAAGGCCAACACACTCGATTACCGGACCTCGGTGGACAAGGTCTTTTCCGCCGGCGATATGCGCCGGGGACAATCATTGGTGGTCTGGGCCATCCGCGAAGGCCGCCAATGCGCGCGCTCCGTCGACGAATTCTTGATGGGCGCGAGCGAACTGCCGCGTTAACGTCAATCTCCCGATCGCCTCCCGACGGGCCAGCCCGATCTCGGCCGGCTCGTCCTTGCAACTGCTCGGGATCTCATCAGGGTTCATACGTCTGACAACTCAATCACCTTGCAGTCCGCTCGCCAGTGCAGGAACACGCAAGGAATTTGGGTGGGAGAGCGGTTGCCCACAACCTTGAACCTAAATCCGGCAGTTGGGCTTGATGATAGGGGCGAATTCATTCGCCTATGCAGGGTCTTGTGTGCGAATGAATTCGCCCCTACGATAAATCGCATCATCCTGTTTATCCTGTAGATTCCTGTCCAACTGCTTTTTCCGGGTTGAATTGTCGTCCCGCACCGTTGGAATCGCGGTACGATAATCGGAGCACATCGTTGGTGAAATCCACTGCGGATTACGCTGAGACAGATGGCCGCATGGCCCGATAGGGAGCATGGGTTCAGCGAAGCAAAACCTAACGCGCCGGCATGGCAGTCCACGCTTGACTCCAGAGTCGGGGTTGGGCTCATGACGATATGATTCGTACAAAAAGACAAATAAGCAAATGGTAAAACGCTCATGAAAAAATTGGTCAAGAAAGCAGTCTTTCCGGTCGCCGGCTTGGGAACCCGGTTTCTTCCAGCCACCAAGGCCAGTCCCAAGGAGATGTTGCCGATCGTCGATAAGCCGTTGATTCAATATGCCGTCGAGGAGGCGGTCGCGGCCGGCGTGGACACCTTGATATTCGTGACCAGCCGCACCAAGCGAGCCATCGAGGACCATTTCGACAAGGCCTACGAACTGGAGACGGAACTTGCCACCCGCGGCAAGACCGAGACCCTCAAGGCCTTGCAAGACATCGTCCCCACCGGCGTCACGTGCGTCTATATTCGCCAGGCCGAGGCGCTGGGGCTCGGGCATGCGGTCAACTGCGCCGCGCGCGTGGTCGGCGACGAGCCCTTCGCGGTCATTCTCGCGGACGACATGATCGACGATGGCGCGAGAGGCTGTCTCAAACAGATGGTCGGGGTATATGACGAATGGCAATGCTCCGTACTGGGGACAGAAAAGATCCATCCCTCCGAAACACAAAGCTATGGCATCGTCAAGGCGGAACCCATTCGCGATGGCCTGGCGAAACTGGACGGGATTGTCGAGAAGCCGAAACCCGAGGATGCGCCTTCCAATCAGGCGGTCGTGGGCCGTTATATTCTGACTCCGGGTATTTTCGATTGCCTGAATAACGTAACCCGAGGCGCGGGCGGCGAAATTCAGTTGACGGATGCCATCGCCATGTTGCTCAAGAGGGAGCCGGTCCTGTCCTTCGAGTTCGAGGGCAAGCGTTACGATTGCGGCTCCAAGTTGGGTTATCTAATGGCCACCGTGGAACAGGGGCTCAAGCACGAGGAGTTGCGCGAAAGCTTCCTGGCCTACCTCTCGGGGCTCCGTCTGGGGCAGAATGAGTAGGAAATAATCAGGGCAACCCGGTCCTGATTCGGGACCGGGTTGCTCAACTGGGCAGTCGATTTCGAAGGGAGGCTCAGCCCAGGGCCGCGCGCATCCGACTGATGGCCGCCTCGAGGTTCGTCATGCTCGTGGCGATGGAGAGCCGAACGTGGCCCGGCGCCCCGAAGGCGGAACCGGGCACGACCGCCACGCCGCCTTTCTCGATCAGGAACTCCGCTAGACCCAAATCGTCCTCGATGCCGGGCAGTCTGGCTATAACCCTGTTCAAATCCGGCAATACGTAAAAAGTGCCATCGGTTTCCAGGCATTCCACATCGGGGATGGTTCTGAGTTGTGTCACGACAAAATCATGCCGCTCCTTGAAAGCCTTCAACATGACGCCAATGAAACTCTGGTCGCCGCTTAGCGCTTCCTCGGCGGCAACCTGGGAGATGGATGTGGGGTTGGAGGTGCTTTGCGACTGGATGTTGGTCATCGCCTCGACTAGCCACGCCGGCCCGGCGGCATAACCGATGCGCCAGCCGGTCATCGAATAGGCTTTGGAAACGCCGTTCAACACCATGGTGCGTTCGTACAGATCGGGATTGGCATTCAAAATGTTTACAAAACCGCCTGCACTCCAGACGATATGCTCGTACATGTCATCGGTAGCGATGACGATGTCGGCATGCTTGCGCAGCACCTCGCCCAAGGCCTTGAGTTCCGCCTGACTATAGGCCATGCCGCTGGGATTCGAGGGGCTATTGATGACGAAGAGGCGGGTTTTTTCGGTGATGGCGGCTTCAAGTTGGGCCGGGGTGATCTTGAAGGACTGGGATTGCGGACCCTCGACAATCACGGGTATCGCGCCGGCCAGCAGCACCATATCCGGATAGGACACCCAGTAAGGCGCGGGTATGATGACTTCATCGCCTGGATTCAACAGCGCCTGAGCCAAGTTGTAGAAGCTCTGCTTGCCGCCGCAGGAGACCAGAATCTGCTTGGGCTCGTAATCAAAACCGTTTTCGCGTTTGAATTTGGCGACGATGGCCTTTTTGAGCCCAGGCGTACCATCGACGGCGGTATATTTCGTGAAGCCGGCTTCTATGGCCCGGATGGCGGCCTGCTTGATATGTGCGGGAGTGTCGAAATCCGGTTCGCCCGCACCCAGCCCCACGATATCCTTGCCGGCTGCGCGCATGGCGGCGGCGCGGGCGGTTACGGCCAAAGTGGGTGACGGCTTGATGGATCTGACACGGTCGGAAAGAGTCTTGTTCATGACGTTCTGGATAAATACGGGAAGAAATCTGGCGGTATGCCACAGAAAATGATACTCGATGAAAGCCTGCCCCAGCAGCCGGCAAAAGGGAAAAAGTTCATTCTGCACAGCGCCTTCGAACCCGCGGGCGACCAACCCGCGGCGATTCGCCGGCTGATCGAGGGCTTGCATGACGGCCTGCTGCATCAAACCCTGCTGGGGGTGACCGGCTCCGGCAAGACCTTCACCGTGGCCAATGTCATCGTCGCCGAGCAGCGGCCGACCTTGATCCTGGCGCCCAACAAAACGCTTGCCGCTCAGTTATACGGAGAAATGAAGGAGTTCTTCCCGGAAAATTCCGTGGAATACTTCGTCTCCTATTATGACTACTACCAGCCCGAGGCCTATGTCCCGTCCTCGGATACCTACATCCAGAAGGACGCCTCGCTGAATGAACACATCGAGCAGATGCGGCTTTCCGCCACCAAGGCGCTCATCGAACGGCGTGACACCGTCATCGTTGCCACGGTCTCCTCCATCTATGGCTTAGGGGAGCCCGCGTCCTATTTCAGCATGGTGCTGCATCTGGTGCGAGGCGACATGATCAACCAGCGGACCCTGCTGCGCCGGCTGGCGGAGTTGCAATACACCCGCAATGACACGGAGTTGCGCCGCGCGGCCTATCGGGTTCGGGGCGAAGTGATCGACGTCTACCCGGCCGAATCGGAGCGCGAGGCCCTGCGTATCGAATTGCTTGATGAGGAGATAGAACGCCTCTCCTTGTTCGATCCCCTGACCGGCGAGATTCTCTCCCGTATCGCTCGGTATACCGTTTATCCCAAGACCCACTATGTCACTCCGCGCGAACGGATCCTGGAAGCCATCGACCGGATCAAGGTCGACTTGAGGGCGCGTCTCGACGAGCTGCGCGACCAGCACAAGCTGGTGGAGGCCCAGCGACTGGAGCAACGTACCCTGTTCGATCTGGAAATCATGCTGGAAGTGGGCTACTGCTCGGGCATCGAGAACTATTCGCGCTACCTATCCGGACGGGAGCCGGGAGAAGCTCCGCCGACACTGTTCGACTACCTGCCCAACGATGCCCTGCTGGTGGTGGACGAGAGTCACGTGACCATCCCTCAGCTCGGCGCGATGTACCGGGGCGATCGATCGCGCAAGGAGACCCTCGTGGACTATGGCTTTCGCTTGCCCTCCGCGCTGGATAACCGGCCGCTCCGCTTCGAGGAGTTCGAGGCTCGCGCGCCGCAGCGAATCTATATCTCGGCCACGCCGGGGCCGTACGAACTCAAACACTCGGGGGCGATCATCGAACAGGTCGTTCGCCCCACTGGCCTGGTCGACCCGGCGGTGGAAATTCGCCCGGCCCGGACGCAGGTAGAGGATTTGCTTTCGGAAATCCGTGAACGGATTCATGAGAGTGAACGTGTGCTGGTGACCACGCTGACGAAGCGCATGGCCGAGGATCTGACCGAATATCTGTTCGAGCATGACATCGCCGTTCGCTATCTGCATTCCGATGTCGAAACCGTGGAGCGGGTGGAAATCATCCGGGATCTGCGCCTGGGTAGATTCGATGTGCTGGTGGGCATCAACCTGCTGCGGGAGGGGCTCGACATCCCAGAGGTGTCGTTGGTCGCCATTCTGGATGCCGACAAGGAAGGCTTCCTGCGTTCCACTTCGTCGCTGATCCAGACCATTGGCCGGGCGGCGCGCAACGTGCATGGCAAGGCGATCCTGTACGCCGACCGAGTCACCGGATCGATTGAGCGGGCCCAGGAAGAAACCGAGCGGCGCCGAGCCAAGCAGGAAGCCTTCAACCGGCGCATGGGCCTGGTTCCCCAGGGGATCGTCAAGCGAGTCACCGATATCCTGGAGCTCCCCATCCCGGGGTCGATGACGGGCGCCCCCAAAAAAAGCCGCGCCAACATCGCCGAGAAGACGGCCGACTACACGCGCCTCAAACCCGCCGAAGCCGCGAAACTCATCAAGCGGCTTGAAGAGGGAATGTATGCCGCCGCCCGGGAACTGGAGTTCGAGGAAGCCGCCCGCTTGCGTGATGAGATCAAGCGTATTCAGGCGCAGTTTGTAGTCGCATGAGCCATGGAACTCGGCGCCCGCGCGGATGGAACCGATTCCCCAGGCGTGAAAGCGGGTTGGATCGCCTTGAACCTTGGTCAACGACAGAAGCCGACCCTCCTTTCAATTCATTTCCGGAAAAAGTCTATTCTTCCACTCTCCTAGTCAAATCAAGGGTGAGTCCGTCCATTACCGCGAAAACCTCTTCATAATAGTGCGCCACGTATATTCACCATAACGCAGGCTCAGGGTACACGGGATGTTCCTTTCCGTTCATGGTCAGGACCCATGCACGCAACGGACCTGCACGAAGAGAACACGCTCATGTCCGTGAAACATCACGCTCTGGTCTTGAACCTTCACCAACCACTGGACAATCTCGAGTACCTGCTCGCCGAGAAGCCTTGGGAAGCCCGTGAAATTCTCTATGACTATGATCGTATCCCGCGTTTTCTATGG
>Ga0233420_10000219_pt1 | contig 25800 bp, 27 predicted proteins | sample Watercolumn_Mata_4_FD_183009 | JGI IMG/M metagenome (GOLD analysis project Ga0233420, IMG submission 183009) | Freshwater microbial communities from Lake Matano, South Sulawesi, Indonesia - Watercolumn_Matano_2014_102_MG | ecosystem: Environmental > Aquatic > Freshwater > Lake | place...
CGTTAGGCAACTTAATCTGAATGCATTGGAGAATATTCGAAAATGACAAATTTCTTTCTTGGTGTTTTATCAAGCCTTACTGCAACTGGTCAAGTAGCTAGGATGAACGCACACTTGATCTCAGCACGGGATTCCCGCCGAATGAACCGCGTTAGGAGCCGTGTGCTGGGGTACGCTATCGGCATATGGGGCAGCGTGGCCGCCGTATCGTGCAGCCACGACACTCCGGTGGCACCCTCACCTCCAGGTCCGGCGGGCGTTTCATTTGCTATCTCGCTCCCGATCCGGCCCCAGGACTACGTCCATCATGCGTTCGGCGTGAATCCCTTCGGCGCGCACATCGGCGATCACGGCATAGACGGACACCCCGGCTGGGATCTCGAATACGTGATCGGCGCACCGGTGCTGGCCGCCGCCGATGGTCTGGTGCAGTCGGTCACGCCCGGGTCACTCGGGACCGAGTGGTCGATCCAGTTGACGCACCGCCTGGGCGGACGCGACGCCTATCGAACAATCTACGGCGTGGCGTCAGTTGCGTCCGGCGTGATGCCGGGAGCGGCGGTGGTATCGGGCCAGATCCTGGGCATCGTGAACAGCTACACCCGGACCATCGGATCCACGGTGGTCACCTATGCCTTCACGCACTTCCAGCTCGACGATTTCAGCACCAGCGCCGGGCTGACCAATAGAAACGCCGTATCGCCCGAGAGCTTCCTCACCACTGACGCGAAGCGCGAGTTCGACGCGATGTGGGCAAAAGCTTCGTACTCCCAAGAGCTGACCGAACCCTACGTCACCAACCCGCGCGACGTATCTTTTCCGATGACGCGCCTCTGGCTCCTGTCGGCGGGCGGCTTGACGGCGCAACTCGAGATCACTCGCGCGAGCGCTAGCGCCATCGGATTCAGCTACGTCATGCGCGACAATCGCGGCGCGATCACGGAGGCTGGCCTGGTTGAAGTCGATCCAGTGGCGCGCCCTGTGGCGGCCATCGACTTCACCCCCGCCGTCGGCGGCGCCCAGAAGAGGCGCGGCGTCTATTCGATTGTCGACGGGGCGATGCAGCTCGACTACGGCGCTCCTGGTGCCCCGCGCCCGGCCTCCCTCGATGGCGCCTCGCGCTACGTGACGACGCGCTGACGGAGGCGATCGGAGATACGTCACCCGGAAGCACTACCGGGCGCTCTTCGAGGGGACACACAACGCCCGGCTCGAGACGATGGTTGACTACGGCGATCTGCACGCCACAAATCGACGTTCTCGCTGGAAACAAAGCCACCTGGTCGTGAGCCCTCGGCAGGGCGGCAGGGGACTAGGGGGATCGTCTTTGGATGGGTATTCGTACGCGGCATCGTGGCTTCGATATGGGCACACGAAGGTGCGGATTGCGCCACGCCGCTTTAAAAATATCGGGATTTGGATGTGCGAATCGGTGGCGGACCAAACACTATTCGGCAGTATCTTCGAGAAGGTCTCATTGATGAGATGCACTTAGCTATCCCTCCGGTAGTGCTGGGAACCGGTGAGCATCTATTTGATGGAATTAATCTGCGAGCGTTAGGATTAAATGTTGTTCAATCTGTAGGAACGGAAAAAGCCACACATGTGGTACTTCGTCAAAGTGCCGACAAGAGCGCAACATAAATAGTTAAATACAAAAACATAATTATAACATGAAAGATATTGTTATTAAGTTTATTATTAGAAATACAATAAATAATTTATCATTGATGTTAAATCAATTTAATAAATTTTAATTTATTCACTGTGGTCAAGAACTATTTCTTGACAAAATATTACGGAAAGGTTCGGATTAAAATGACATAAAATAGATTCTAGTAAATGAGGTGTAAAATGAAAAGTAAAAATGTTTTTATACCTTTATTCACTTCCCTTCTCATCGTTCTATTTATTTCTTGCGATAGCTGGAAAGAAAACAAACCGGCACAAACTACCACAAACAATTATTCGAAAATCGAAGAAGCCTTAAAGGAAACCAACAAGCAAATCAAGACAGCAATTTACAATGGTGATTATGAAACTCTGCTTAAATTCCATACTGATGACATTGTAATTGCAAATGACTTTCATAAAATGATCAAAGGCAAAGATGCTCTCAAAGAAGAATACTTGAAGCAGAAAAAAGAAGGAGTAAATTTTATTCATTTCATACCAAGTCGGAAAAAATGTGGGAAAGCGAAACAGAAATTTATGAGTACGGCACTTATGGTTTATCGGTCAGCGCAAACCAAACAAAACACCCGTATGCGTTTACCGGTTCGTACTTTATGATTTGGGAAACACAAAAAAATAAAACTGTTCTTATAAAATATTTGATGTCGAACTTAGATTTTGATCCATGCAAGGATTTTTATTGAGTAAATGATTTCCTAACTATTTGATGATTCAAGTTAACTCAAATTAGAATATGGTAACTACAGCTAATTATTTATAAAACTTAAGCCGGAGGAAAATATGCAAGCAATAGGAATCATTTCCGGAATAATAATGGTCATCTCTGCTTTCTTGCCTTGGGAAACTTATGTTGGTGAAGATTCAGTTTGGTTAATCCGCATTAGTTATTTTCTTGGTATTCAAAACAATTCTTTCGATAGTTTACTGAGATTGGAGTTTCTACCTTTAGCAGCTACATTATTATTCATGTTAAGCTTTTCACTAGTCAAAAAACATGTAACATGGAAAATAACAGCTCTTTTAACTTCATTAATCTGCTTAGTAATCGGGACTTATGATATTTTACATTTCTATTTAAGCTGGTTTGAAAGGGTCCCCGGAGTAGGTTTATGGATATTTACAATTTTGGCTCTTCTTTGTTTTGTTCTATCACTATTAGCAATTACAAAAAAGCAATTGCTCGAAAAGAAATTATTTACAAAGATATTTGATTCCGGAACTGGAGACACAAATCAAATAAATATTTTTAAGGAATAAATAGGATTGAATTTGAGATACCATTTATATTCAAATATATACAGCATCACTCAATGAAATAATTTTACAATAGTCTATGGAGAATTAAAAATGGATAATTTAAAAGAACTTTTACCATATGTGCATTTGACGACGGCGTTGACAACTTGCATTCTTGCATTTGTACTTACATTAAAGTCAAAAAATTTTATTGGTAAAAAGTGGTTACTTGCCTATACTGTAATTACACTAATAACTTGGCCTGGATATAATATCGTTTCATTAATCGCAAATTATTCAGAAGATCGTTTTAATATCTACAATTGGTACGACTTATTGAACATGGTTAGCTTATTCAGTTCACTATGCTTTGGTTTATTTCTTTTTGCTATTTGGAGTGTGTCGCGCATGAAACTTGATTTAATGAAATTACTATTTTCGTTTGATGGAAGAATATCACGTTCAGCGCTTTGGATCACTTTATGCATCTTCTTCCCAACAAATACACTTTTAGGATTCGCTCCATTCAATACACAATCAGAAGGTATTGTAAAAATAATTATTTGGATTATATATGTTTTCTGGTTGATTGTTAGTGTTTGGATTTCGCTCGCTGTTTATACTAAGCGCTGGCATGATCTAAACAAATCCGGTTGGATGACACTTGTTCTACTGATTCCTGTTGTCGGTTTCTTTTGGTTTTTTGTGCAACTCGGATTTTATAAAGGATCAGAGGATGCAAATCAATATGGCAACAATCCATTAAACATTGAAAAGGTTGAATAAAATAATTTATCTCTGGTAATGAAATATCTTGTGTTAAGTAAAATTTAATTTACAAAGGATGTTTCTAATCATAGATTTATTGAATAATCCGATAAGAGCAGTTTAACTGGATGATTCTATTGATGATAATTAATTGTTTAAGTTAATTAGAGGTGTGTAATGGCATTTAATTGACGCAAAGGGCCACTACATAATGATTGTAATATTAATAATTATGTCAAGGTATTTATCTTGACAATCGTATTGAATTGGTGATAAAATGAAGATTCTAAAATCTGTTATTCTATTATTTTTACTTGCTTACTTAAATCTTTCGGCACAATTTTCAGTTCCAAACTTTTTGGACGAGCCTTTAACAAAAACTTTTTCTGAGTTGAAGGAATCTATCTCTGATAAAAAGATCGAGGATAGTATGGATGGTCCATTTAATCATTTAACATATTATGATTGGTTGGAACCCTTATCGATTAAAATCAATTTTATGTTTAAAAAAGATGGAAAGCCGGTTAGCAAATCCATTTCAAATTCTAAAAAGACTGATGAAGAAGCTCAAAAATTATTTAATATTTTAATCAGTGAGCTTGTTTATAAATATGGTCAATCAATATCGCAGAAAACTCTATTTGGTGCGATAGTTTATACTTGGAACGGTGTTGGTGGTTCAATCATCACACTTAGTCACACAGGCAATAAAACAGTATTGATGATAATAATTTTTAAATAACGATTTAATATTTATTGGAACTATGAAACCATCATTTTTCAAATCAACATCTGATTTCCGCAAATGGATGGAGAAATTCCATCACAAAGAGAAAGAACTGATTGTTGGTTTTTATAAAAAATATTCCGGTAAACAAAGTATAACCTGGCCGGAGTCAGTTGATGTTGCTCTTTGTTTTGGATGGATTGACGGAATAAGAAAATCTTTAGATGAGATCAGTTACACAATTCGTTTTACGCCGCGTAATCCTAAAAGCACCTGGAGTGCAATAAATATCAAAAAAGTTAAAACTCTTACTAAGCTTGGTTTAATGCAACAAGCCGGAATAGATGCATTTAAAAAACTTGATAAGAAAAATTCTAAGATATACTCTTTTGAACGAAGATCTGTTACACTTAGTAAGAATTATGAAAATATTTTTAAGTCCAATAAAAAAGCGTGGGAATATTTTTCTTTGCAAACTCCTTATTACAAAAAAATTACTGTGCATTGGGTAATGAGTGCAAAACAAGATGAAACTCAGCTTAGAAGATTAATGACTTTAATCAACGATTCAGCAAATCTTGAGAAAATAGCTCCTCTCAGAAGAAAAAATTAATAGTGAGGTAAAATGTTTTATGATAAAAATATTAAGCCAGATGAGAAAATGTTATCGGAAGCTCTTGGTCTTTCATATAAGTACTGGGTAGAAATAAAAAATAATCTTAATAAAGAATACGATGCTCTAGTAGAAGAGTGGAAATACTACGGACAGAAATACGGATGGACATTAAAATTTTTTTACAAAAAAAGAAATCTCTTCTTCCTTAAGCCTTATGATAATTATTTCCAAATTGCATTTGTCTTTGGCAATACAGCAGTTTCCGCTATAGAGAAAAGTGATTTACCCTCTTCAATAATAAATGACTTAAGAAATGCGAAAAAATATGTTGAAGGCAGAGGTTTAAGAATCAAAGTGCAAAAGAAGAACGATGTTAAAAATATTTTAACATTAGTTAATCATAAGATAACTAATTAAAACATCATCATTCATTCACATTTTGGAGAAAACATGTTTACTTATTTTCTATTATGGTTTCCAATGGTTTTAATTGCTGTAATTAATGGCGGTGTAAGAGAATCTTTGTACAAAAAACAATTAGGCGATTTGCATGCACATCAGGTTTCAACTTTAACCGGAATTATTTTATTTAGTATTTATGGATGGTTTGTTTTTAATATTTGGAATATAGAATCAACTTCTCAAGCATGGTTGATTGGTTTAATGTGGTTTATTATGACCGAAGCATTTGAATTTTTAGGCGGGCATTATCTCTTCAAAAATTCTTGGGAAAGAATATTTAGTGATTACAATATTTTCAAAGGGCGATTATGGATTCTGATTCCGATATGGGTTGCTATTGCTCCTTATATATTTTATAAAATAATATCATAGTAGTACTGCGAATATGGGATAATTTATTTTGAAATAGATAAGAAAAATTAAATCATCTCACTCAGTAATTCCGGTCGAGGCTGAGGAATTACAATTTTGTTTACAAGTAATCCACGATCCGAAATTACTTTTGCACCGGCATCCACTGCACTTGTAACTGCAGCAACTTCTCCGGTTAAAGTGCAAAATGCTTTTCCGCCCAAAGCCATTGCTAGTCGAATTTCAATTATTCTAACATTGGAAGATTTAACTGCGGCATCTGCACCTTCAATTAATGAAGCAACAGAAAATGATTCAATTATTCCCAATGCTTCAAGTAAACTTACGTCTGAGTGTCCAGACAGTGCGGGAAAAATATCTTTGTGAACATTTGGGATAACGAAAGTATCAATAACTGCAAAATCAATTTGATTTGCCGCAGCATCTACTGCAGATTGAACTGCCGCTACTTCTCCGCCTATTAAAACAATATATTTTCCGGAACATATTGTACGGGATAAAATTAATTCCACTTGAGAAGTTTTAAGCATTATATCGGCAGCCTGCATTCCAGATGCGATGCTTGTCATTTCTATTAGACCAATTGAATTCATTTCCATATTAAATCCTTCGATATTTAATAGCACACAGATAACGCAGATCAAACAGATATCCGCTGATTATTATTTTATTTAAATCTGTGTAAATCAGTCCAATCTGTGTCATCAGCGTTCTATTATCTTTTTACTTGCTTATTCGAACAAACTCTTCATTGACATGAGTTACTTTTCCGGAAATTGATGCATGTACCTTCGCACCTAGTTTACTTTCTTCAATATCACCAATCAAATCACCTTCATTCACAAAACCACCAAGACCAACAACAGCCTTTGCCGGCTCACCGACATGTTGCTTTAATAAAATCTTAACTTGCGATGGAGTCGGTGAAATTTTTCTATAAGGTGTATGAGTATCGTATTGTAAAATATCCATCCGCTTCATTAATTGTTTTAACGGAACTCTTCTTCCTTCTTTTATGGGATGAACTTTTACCGGTTTCTGCTGATTGTATCGAGCCCCTAATTTTTTATTTTCGATTTTACCTTGATCACATGCTTCACGAGGATAAAGATCTTCAGGGCAGGCGTACAATGAACATAAACCACATGAACAACATAAATCAGCATACTGATTCCAAACTGCTTGACCCGTAGTGGTAAATCCAAGAGAACGCATAACCTTGTGAGGCTGAACATCATAGCCAAGTAAATAACGCGGACAAAATTCTGTGCAGTAACTACATTGGTCGCAAGCGGATTTACCAATTCTATTTTTATCCTGCATCGGTCGTTCCATTCGATTAACAAGATAATGGTTTGCCGGTAAAACAATTATTCCAGCAGTAGTTTTTGTTATTACTTCGGAAAGATCAAAAGTTAATTTACCCATCAAGATACCGCTTACAAATACTCCATAATCTTTAATGGTTGTTCCGCCGCAATGTTCAATTAATTCTTTTAGTGATGTACCAATTGGAGTAAAAAAAGAATGTGGATTTTTAACGCACCCGGCAACACAAACAAATTTTTGTGTTACTGGCTTATCTTCAGTTGCGCGGGAAATATTGTAAAACGTTTCTACATTATTAACAATGCAGCCAACATCAAGTGGAAGTCCATAAGGAGGAATTAATCTTTTTGTTGCAGCATAGACCAATTCATATTCATCACCGCTTGGATAAAAATCTCCTAAGAGGCAAGTTTCGATTTTTCTACTACCATAATTTTTTTCTACAGCGGTAATTGCATCGGCATTTTTAGCTTTGATTCCAAAAAAAGATTTCTTTGCTGAAGTTTGCTTAATCATTAAATCAACACCGTTAATAATATCCGGTGCAAAGTTTTTCATTATTTCATAATCTTTGTGGATTAATGGTTCACATTCGGCACCATTTGCTAAAACAAATTCTACATTAGATTTTGCTTTAATGTGAGTTGGAAATCCGGCACCACCGGCACCAACAACTCCGGCGTCTAATATTTTTTTTACAATATCCATTTTATCCATTGTACTTAATAACAACTAAGGTTTTATCGTCTTGATAACTGCTTTCACTTGTGCTGAATTTAAAAATATTATCTAATATTCTTGCAGCAATTTCCTTTGGTTTTAAATTGCATGATTCCAGAATAATTTTTTGAAGCCGTTCTTCTCCGTAAAGGTCAAATTTATCGTTTGCTGATTCAATAACACCGTCGGAGTAAATTACCAATAGATCACCCCTTTGAAAATTTATATGATCGGTATCGAACTTAGAATTTGGTGCCGGACCGAGCAGAGGACCTGTTGGTTGAAGAAGAATTATTTGGCCAGTCTTCTTTTCGTAAAACATTGGAGGATTGTGACCGGCATTAGCAAATAAAAACAAACCTTTTTTATCATTGGAAATTTCACCATAGAAAAGAGTAGTGAACTTATCATCACTAAAGATTTTATTTACCAGCTGATTCAATCTAAATAACATTGGTGAAATTTTTATCTGAAAATGACTGGCCATTCTTAAAGCACCGGAGACGTACATTGCTTCTGCAGCGGCTCCTAATCCTTTTGATGCGGCATCTCCAACAACAATTCCAAGTCTTTCTTCATCATCACCAATCTTCAGATAATCATAAAAATCTCCGGCAACAATATCGGCGGGAATAGTTACACCAAAAATATCATATCCATAAAATTTTAATTCGTGTGCTGGAAGAATACTCCTTTGTATCTGTTTTGCTTTGTCGATATCCTCTATTAAATTTTTTCTTGATTGTGTTAAATATTTTTCTTTGATTTTAGATGTTAACACCGTAGCTACAATATTAAGAGTATAGCGTAGATCATCCCCGATCATATTGCTGTTAACCGCAAGTAGATATTCGTAATAATATTTATTGCCCAGCTGTAATTTTCTTCCAATTCCGGTTGCTGAATATTTCAAAATTCCTTTGCTTCGAAGTGTTTTATCGGTTTCATCAGCAAGTATTGTTCTTTCAGTAGCCATTCTATCAAACAAAGGATAATCTTTTATGAGAAGAGTAAAATCATCAGCTATTTTTTGCACTTTACCAGTTTGAAATAATAATTTATACGATTTCCTTCGAGGTTCAAGCTTCCAAATTCTACCGCCGGTCAATTGAATTTGTTCGTTCTTAACGATCTGTTGTACAACATCTGCTAATAATTCTTTGTTATTTGCAAAAGTTTTGGATGCAACCGATTCGATAGTTCTATATAACTTCTTTTGATCCATTTCTTCTATTCAGTATAGTAATTGATAATGTTTTGTAATACGATTTTACAAACTTGATTAAATTCATTGGAAGTAAATGAGTTCATCATACTGTTGAAAGTTGGTCTGTACACTCCTTTTGCAACATATCCTCCGCCCTCAAACACACCAATTTTATTTTTGTATTTATCTTCCGGCGGAGTAGGAATTGGTATCCCAGGTTCAATTAAATTTTTCCATTTACTTTCAAAGTTTACTAACGTAGTTAAATTTGGTTCCCAGGGTTCTACGTCTGTTGGATACATTTCTTGATAAGTATTATCACTTCCGTACTCATCAGCAATTCCGGCAAGACCATGAGCAAACTCGTGAACAAATACTTGTTTTGCTGTACGGTTATCTACACAAGTCATTGAGTAAAAATTATAAACACCGCCGCCGCCATATTTATCAGTATTAACCATAATGAATATTTGATCGTATGGCGCATTAGCTGCAACATCGCGGACAGAAAAATAATCCGTAGTCATCAAATACCGTTCGCTGTCAAACGTATAAAAATGTGAATTAAGAAGTGTATTCTTCCAAATATTTTTACCGGGAATATCAGTTCCGGATTCACTTGATGGAGCTTCAACGCCCCAAACATTTATGTTGTTCTTGTTCTCTTTAAATGGTGAATACTCAAATAAGTAATTTGTAAAGCGTTCACAATCTTTATGAAATTTTTCCATTTCATCTATTGTGTAACCTTCAGGCAGCATTACAATATCTAATTTCTTCGATGATTCACCCGAGTATAAAACCGAAAAATTTGAAAAAGGTTTAATTTTCTCTTTTACTATAAAATAATCTTTCGGGTCAATTACTTTTTCAAATTTCTTTTCGAAATTATTTGATCGATTGCGTTTATATATTTCAACACGAACTTTATTTTTAGGATAGGGCATTATTAATGATCCTGAATACGAACGTGTTGTATTTTTTGCTTCTTCGGTTGTTTGCCATTCTTGCCAAAGAGTAGAAAAGCCATGAGAAAATACCAGCTGATTTGATTCAGCGTCAAATACTTTAAAGAAATAATAACCGTAAGTAAAAGTATCAATCAAATTCTTTCTTGTTCCACTCCAGATTCCTTCTTCAACAAGTTTTTCAAATGAAATAGTTTCTTCGTTCTTATTACCTGTATGATAAAAATCCAATCGAAGTGTTTTGGCTTCAAAAAAATCATCAAACTTAATCTGTGGAAATAAGTTAGAGAAAACAGCAAGTGTGATTAATAGTATTTTTTTCATCTTAATCCTCAAACGATATTATAATTTTACTTTTCTTGAACCAGGTTTAATAAAAGGAATATTTTGCTTGCACAAAGGACAATCATCGGGCATATATGCAACAACATCAAGTTTAAGAGTAGAAAATTGCGGAACCCCAAAATTTACCTTGCCGTTGCTTCTATCAACAATAAATCCAACCCCGGCAACAACTCCGTTATTATTTTTTACAATGTCCATAACTTCAAATACTGATCCACCGGTTGTTACAACATCTTCACAAACTAAATATTTCTTACCAGCTTCAATTTGAAATCCTCTTCTCAACTGTAAAACCTTATCTTCGCGTTCAGCAAATATTGATTGTTTAGAAAGCTGGCGCGCAACTTCTTGACCTACAACAATTCCTCCGATTGCAGGTGATATAACTGCATCAATTTCGTAATTTTTAAAATTCTCTGCAATTAGTCCGCAAATTATTTCATTGTAGTTTGAATACTGCAATACCAAAGCGCACTGAAAATACTGATTGCTATGCTTGCCTGAGGTTAATAAAAAATGCCCATTTAAAAGGGCATTCGTCTTTTCAAAAATTTGAAGAATATTTTGATTGCTCATTTTCTTATTTCGTCAATTTGTTTTGCAAGTTTAAAATCCAGATCAGTAACATTGCCGGCATCATGTGTTGTTAAAGAAATCTTAACCTTATTCCAAGAATGAAGGAGCAATGTTGGATGATGTTCAATTCTTTCAGCTTCAATACCAACTTTTACTACGAATGCGATGGCATCCGTAAAAGTCTTTAGAAAAAATTCTTTCTCAATTGCATTGTTAATATAGAACCAACCGTACAATTCGTCCAAATTTTTTTTTATTTCTGCAGGGTTAAGTTCTTGCATTAAAATAAATTCTCGAGGTCTCTATACAGATTGTTTTTCTTGATTATCTTGTTTTTCTTCAGCTTCTGAAGATTTCTCTGTAATAAAGAAGAGTTCTTCAGAATTCTTTTTATGCTTAACCAAAATTTTATCGCCTTCTTTGAAATGAGCGAGAAGTAATTCTTCAGCCAGAGGGTCTTCAACATATTGTTGAATTGCTCTTTTTAACGGTCTTGCTCCAAATTTTTGATCAAATCCTTTTTCAGCAAGAAATTCTATCGAAGATTTATGCAGTTCAATCTGCATTTTGTTTTCGCTTAAATTCTTTATCAAATCCTTCATCTCAATTGTAATTATTTTCTTGATATCTTCTTTGTCAAGATTTCTAAAAACAATTGTTTCATCAAGTCTATTAATAAATTCCGGGTTGAATAACCTTTTCATTGCATCTTCAACTGTATTTTTAAGATTAGCATATTGATCTGCTTCTTTGCCTTCACTAAATCCAAATCCGCCTGTTGTTTTAATATCCCGTGTTCCAACATTTGAAGTCATAATTATTATTGTGTTTTTGAAATCTACTTTTCGGCCAAGGCTGTCAGTTAAAACGCCGTCATCTAAAACTTGTAAAAGTAAATTAAATACATCGGGATGAGCTTTTTCGATTTCATCAAACAGAACAACTGAATAAGGTTTTCTTCTAACACGTTCTGTTAATTGTCCTCCTTCTTCATAACCAACATATCCAGGAGGAGCTCCAACTAATCGAGATACGGCAAATTTTTCCATATACTCGCTCATATCAATTTTTATAAGAGCCTCTTCCGAATCAAATAAATATCTGGCAAGTTCTTTTGCTAATTCTGTTTTGCCAACACCGGTTGGACCTAAAAAAATAAAAGTACCAATCGGTTTTGAAGGGCGTTTCAAACCGGCTCTTGTTCTTCTAATCGCTTTAGTTAGTTTTGAAACAGCATCATCTTGACCAACTATTCTTCCTTTAAGAGCCTCTTCCATCTTCATTAGTTTTTCTGATTCTGCTTGCACTACTCTTGTAACTGGAATTCCGGTCATCATTGAAACAACAGTTGCAATATCATCTTCGGCAACTTCGTAAATAATATCTTTAGTTTTGGCATCCCATTCACGTTTGGCTACTTCAAGATCGGATTGAAGAGTTCGCTCAGTGTCGCGCAATCTTGCCGCTTCTTCATAATCTTGCTGTTTAACAACTTGAACTTTTTTATGCTTAACTTTTTCTATTTCATCTTCAAGTTTTAAAACTTCGTCCGAAACAGTAAAATTACCCATGTGAACTCTTGAACCTGCTTCATCTAAAACATCAATAGCTTTGTCAGGTAGATATCTATCAGTTATATAACGGTCACTCAATCTAACTGCAGATTTAATAGCATCGTCGGAATAATGTACGTGATGATGCTCTTCATATTTGAATTTAATGTTCTCAAGAATTTGAATTGTTTCATCAACAGAAGGCGGATCAACCATAACTTTTTGGAACCTTCTATCTAATGCGCCGTCGGTTTCAATGTATTTTCTGTACTCATCTAAAGTAGTAGCGCCGATACATTGAATATCTCCACGTGCTAACGCCGGTTTAAACATATTTGAAGCATCGAGTGAACCGGATGCGCCACCGGCACCAACAATTGTGTGTAATTCATCAATGAACAAAATTACATCATCGGCTTTTTCAAGTTCGTTCATTAAAGCTTTCATTCTTTCTTCAAACTGTCCGCGGTATTTCGTTCCGGCTACTAATCCGGCTAAATCAAGTGTAACAACACGTTTATCTTGCAGTATTCGAGGAACTTTCTTTTGTATAATTTTTAATGCTAAACCTTCTGCAATTGCAGTTTTGCCAACCCCAGGTTCACCGATTAATACAGGATTGTTTTTCTTTCTTCTGCTTAAAACTTGTGCAACACGTTCAATTTCTTTTTCTCTGCCAATTACAGGATCAAGTTTATCATCGTATGCTAATTTGGTTAAATCTCTTCCAAAATTATCGAGCACCGGTGTTTTAGTTTTTTCTGTTTTTTTTGCTGATGAAAACGTTTGTTGTGCAGATGCTGAACTTGATGGATCTTTACTGCTAAGAATACTATTTAATTCGGCTCGAGCGTTATCATAAGTTACAGTGAACTGATGAAGTATTTGTGTTGCAATATTATCTTCATCTCTTAATAACGAAAGCAAAATATGTTCAGTTCCAATTACATCGGATTTATAGATTTTTGATTCTATCTGTGTGATCTTTAAAACTTTTTCGGCTTGTTTTGTTAAAGGAATATTGCCAATTGTTAATGTGCCGCCGGAAGTTCTGACCGTATCTTCAATTGCTTTTTTAAGTTTAACTAAATCAACATCAAGATTGCGAAGAATTCTAACTGCTACTCCCTGTCCTTCACGAACAATTCCAAGTAAAAGGTGCTCGGTGCCAATGTAATCGTGCCCGAGACGTAATGCTTCTTCCCTGCTTAATCTAATTACTTCTTGAACTCTATCTGAGAAATTACCTTCCATTTGTTTTCCTTTTCTATACTTTAATACAAAACATTATAGTTATTCAATTCGTTACTTAAATATATAGATTGGTTCTCCTGATATCAAGAATCATAAATAATTCCTGTATTCTTCTCAAAAAATTGGATTAATCTAACCGAAATGATATTTTACAGTCATATTACTTAAGAATTTTTGGGAGATTGTATGGAAACTCTTACCGGCGTTTCAATTTTAATTATTGTTGTTGCGTTTTTTCTTTTAATTATAATTTTATACTTCGTTCCGATCGGATTATTCATCACAGCGTATTTTTCGGGAGTAAAGCTAAGAATTTTTAAAGATCTAATTGGAATGCGATTGCGAAAAGTATCTCCACAAGTGATTGTGAGAAATTTAATAGCGGCAACAAAAGCAGGATTACAATTGAACACACCTCTATTGGAAGCACATTTTCTTGCCGGCGGAAATGTAACTAAAGTTGTTAATGCATTAATCTCTGCCAATAAAGCAAATTTAGATTTGGAATTTTCTAAAGCTGCTGCAATTGACCTTGCCGGCCGCGATGTGCTTGAAGCTGTTAAAATGTCTGTTAATCCAAAAGTTATTGAAACTCCTCTGGTTTCCGGCGTTGCTAAAGATGGTATTCAACTTAAAGCGATGGCAAGAGTAACAGTTAGAACAAATCTTGAAAGATTAGTTGGCGGTGCCGGCGAAGCAACAATTCTTGCCCGCGTTGGTGAAGGAATTGTTTCAACAATCGGTTCAAGTATTTCTCATAAAGAAGTTTTAGAAAATCCGGATAAAATTTCTAAAGTAGTTCTTGCGAAAGGCTTGGACGCCGGAACTGCATACGAAATTCTTTCGATCGATATTGCAGATGTTGACGTTGGTTCCAACATTGGAGCTATTTTGCAAGCCAACCAGGCAGAAGCAGATTTGAAAGTTGCTCGTGCAAAAGCTGAAGAGAGACGTGCTGCTGCGGTTGCACTTGAACAAGAAATGAGTGCAGAAGTTGCCCGTATGCGGGCAAAAGTTGTTGAAGCTGAAGCAGAAATCCCACGAGCAATTGCGGATGCATTTCATAAAGGGAATCTTGGTGTAATGGATTATTATAATCTTCGCAATATTCAATCAGATACCGAAATGAGAAATGCAATAGCAAAACCGGAAGATAAAAAAGATAAAGACCCTAATGGATAATTTAATTCAAGTTCTGGTTTTTCTTTTTATTGTCTATACAATTTTTGGTTCTGCGTTTAAAAAGAAAAATACCGGACAAAAAAAATTACCTCCTATTGATTTAGAAGATGGTTCGAAAGAATCATCTTCTTCTTCACAATATAAGTCTCAAGATATTCTTGAAGATCTATTTGGAGTAAAATTTCCAAAAACCGGTAATGAATATCCACCTCTTCCTCAAAAATCGGAAGATGAACAATACAATGTTCAATACAGCGATGTAGAAAGTATTAAACCCGAAAGAATAAACCTTGAAAATCAGCCTGGAAGAATTCAAGACATTGATTACGATAAACTTGCATCTTTAGAGAATGTACAATCACAAAAAATTATTTCGGAAAGTAAAGTTGATTATTCTTTAATTACTATACAGAATAAAAAATTAACAGCATTAAAAAATAAAATTAAAAATCCATATAATTTCCGTGAGCTATATTTAATTTCGGAGATTATCAGCAAACCAAAAGCACTCCGCAAGTAATGGCAAAGAAATTTGTTCTTAAAAAAGCCGGAGATGTTCAATTAGTAAAACCTTCAATAGATGAATCGCATTTCAAAATAAATTATCGTGAACAGTTAAATGCCGCTCAATACGAAGCCGTAAGTGCTGTTGAAGGTGCATATTTAGTTATTGCCGGTGCTGGAAGTGGTAAAACAAGAACATTGGTTTTTAGAGTTGCCCGCTTAACAGAAATGGGTTACGATCCAAATTCTATATTGTTGTTAACATTCACCCGCAAAGCCGCCAAAGAAATGCTTGATAGAGCCGCAATTCTTTTGGATAACCGCTGCTCAAAAGTAAATGGCGGTACTTTTCATTCATTTGCTAATCTTACACTGCGTAAATACGCTAAAGCAGTTGGACTTGATAATGGATTTTCAATTTTAGATCAGAGCGATAGTGAAGACATAATTAATTTTATTAGAGCGCAATTCAATTTAAGCCAGCAAAAAAAAAGATTTCCGAATAAGGTAACTATTTTTAAAGTTCTTAGTTTATCGGCTAATACAAAAAAAACAGTTGAAGATATTTTGAATGAAGACTTTCCCCATTTTGCACAATACACAGATAAATTTTTAGAGATTAATAAATTTTACCAATCATATAAACTGAAAAATTCTTTATTGGATTATGATGATTTATTACTTTACTTAAGAAAATTTCTTTTCGAATATAGTCCGGCTGCAAAATCTTTTCTTTCTACAATAAACTTTGTGATGGTTGATGAGTACCAGGATACAAACATTATTCAATCGGAAATAATACAAGGGCTGGCACAGTTAAAAAATAACATTATGGTTGTAGGGGATGATTCACAATCTATTTATTCATTTAGAGGAGCCAATTTCAAAAATATAATGGCATTTCCACAACTGTTTAAGAATGTCAAACTCATAACATTAGAAGAAAATTACAGAAGCACACAAGAAATATTAAATTTTTCAAACCATATTATCGATCATGCAATTGAAAAATATCCCAAGCATTTGTTCACAAGAAAGGTTGGCGGCGAACTACCGGGAATTGTTTCATCGGCTAATGAAAGTATGCAATCGCGCTTCATAACCGAAAGAATTCTTGAACTTAGAGAAGAAGGCGTACCGCTAAGTGATATTGCAGTTTTATTCCGCTCATCATTTCATTCATTCGATTTAGAAATTGAATTAAACAAAGCAAATATTCCTTACTTAAAATTCGGCGGTATGAAATTTATTGAAACGGCGCATGTAAAAGACATGCTTGCATTTTTAAGAATAGCTTCTAATCCAAATGATTATATCAGCTGGTACAGAGTTCTACTTCTGCATGAAGGAGTTGGTCCTAAAAAAGCACAGCAGATTATGGATGAAATTGCGTCTTCACAGATTTCTATTAAATCAGATCCCGAAAAATCTTTTCCGGCAAAATACAAAGACAATATTTTCAATTTATTTAAAGTTATAAATGAAATAACAAATAAAAATCATCTGCCTGCTGATAAAGCTGAAATTGTTTTTAAATATTACGAACCGATATTTGTTGAAAAATATGATGACTGGAATAAACGTAAAAAAGATTTAGATATATTTATGAACATCGCTGAAAATTATAAAAGCCTCGATAGTTTTCTTTCAGATATGGCTTTAGACCCACCGCAGGATAGTGTTGCGGATATTGAATCTACCGATAAGGAAAAAGAATTTCTAACACTTTCAACCATCCATTCTGCAAAAGGATTGGAATGGCATTCGGTTTTTATCATTCATGCAGTGGATGGATTTTTTCCTTCATCACAATCATTTGAAAAATTAGAAACTCTTGAAGAAGAAAGGCGATTAATGTATGTGGCTTCAACAAGAGCAAAAAAGAATTTGTATGTATGTTATCCAATGCACATTTTCGATCGTTCTAAGGGAGTTACTTTTGCAAAACCATCTCGTTTTATTGATGGTATTAATGAAAATATGGCTGACCAATGGCTGTTGGAAGAGCAATATTAAACTATAAATGTTGAATTATGAGTTATGGTATTTTATTATTTTCATTTTGTTCAATCACATTTTACGATTTGTATAAGTTTCATTTAATTTATCTATCTGCTATCTTGCAATTAAAATAAAAATTAAATATAAAATGTATGACGCAAAAGATTTAGTTCGAAAAGCCATTGAAGCAAAACAAAAGGCATTACCCACATATTCTAATTTTCATAATGGATCAGCCTAACATCTGTTTCCATGCTATTATTAACATTTATTAGATTTCATTATGAATAAATGTTTTAATCATCCGAACAAAAAATCTTATTCCATGTGTCACAATTGTGGAAAAGATTATTGTAACGAATGCCTTGATGAAGGTATCGAATACTATTATTGCAAAAGTCCCCAATGCCAAATAATCCTTAACGAAGAATTAATGGCAAGAAAAAAAATAAAATTAATTTGCCCAAGTTGTAAAGAACAATTTGAAAAACTCGAAAAGGATGTTAATAATAATAACATTAACTGTATTTATTGTAATTTTCTTTTTACTCCCTATAATACCAAAATTGAAAGTAATAAGTATGCGGCTATTACTTCCTCCACCGATGAATTAATAATTATTGATAAATCTCAAGTGGAATTTATTAAATGGCCAAAATATTGTCCTTGCTGTTTCACAGTTCTTGAAAAAAAAAATACAAATAACCTTGCAATTGAAATACATGGCATTAAAAAAATATTATATAATTTCAAATTAGATAAGCTATTAATTCCTTATTGCATGAAATGCGTCACAAAAATATCAAATGCCGTATCACTAAGTCGTATTGGCTTTGCATTATTTATTTTACCAATTATTGTGGAATTTTTCCACCTATCTTTATTGAACCATCTTGGTTCAGGTGGAATAAGCACAGTCGGAATCCTAATATTGTTATTATCCGAATATCGAATTAAAAAAATTGAATCAATTAAAATAAAAGTGTTTAAAAGAAATTCATTAAAACTTATTTTTAATAATAATAATTATCATCACTCTCTTGTTAATTTAAATAATAAATAATGATTGCTTAGTATTTTTAAGTATTTTATGAAAAATAATTAAATCGTTTTCACTATCATTAAAAAACGACACTTGACAAAATTTTAGATATTTTATTATCTCCATCCAAAGATAAATTCATGAAAAATAAATTCCATTTCTGATATCAATAAATTATTTTTAAACAAAAGAAATAAGAATAATTTATGTATGACGCAAAAGATTTAGTAAGTAAGGCAATTGAAGCCAAACAAAAAGCAATGCCAACATATTCAAAATTTCATGTTGGAGCGGCTCTGCTTTCAAAAAGCGGACACATCTATTTAGGAGCGAACATTGAAAATTCATCCTACGGATTAACAATGTGCGCTGAAAGAACTGCTGTATATAACGCTGTAATAAATGGTGAAAGAGAATTTGAAGCGATTGCTATCGCTGGAGATTCTAACGAATATATTTCACCCTGCGGTGCTTGCAGACAAGTATTAATAGAACTATGCGGAAAAAATTTGCATGTGTTTATGATTAATTTAAACGGTGAATACAAGCAAACTACTTTAGAAGAATTACTTCCCTATTCATTTAGTAAGGAGTTTTTAAATAATGACTGACTTCACACCCCACTCATCGCCAAAAAATACCGGATGGATTGAAGTAATTGCCGGCTGTATGTTCAGCGGCAAAACAGAAGAATTAATTAGAAGATTGAGAAGGGCTAAAATTGCAAAGCAGAACGTAAAAGTTTTTAAACCAAAAATTGATATCCGTTATTCGGAAAGTGAAATTGTTTCTCATAGCGATCAAACTCTTCCTTCAATATTAATTGAAAGTCCAAATGAAATTTTAATTTTATCCGAAGATGCCGCAGTAGTTGGAATTGATGAAGCACAATTCTTTACAAATGAACTTGTGGAAATTTGCAACAAGCTTGCCTATCAAGGCAAAAGAGTTATTGTTGCCGGGCTTGATCAAGACTATAAGGGAATTCCGTTTGACCCTATACCACAATTACTGGCAATAGCAGAGTATATTACTAAGACATTAGCAATATGTGTTGTTTGTGGAAATCCAGCTGATAAAACGCAGCGCAAAATAGTTTCAACAGAACGGGTTTTAGTTGGTGCTGCAGATAGCTATGAAGCCCGTTGCAGAAAATGTCATTACATTCCAGAATAAAAACTTAAGGAACAGTATGGATATAGTTTATTCAATCCTTCGAGGAGTATTGGGACTTGCAATTCTAATATCAATTGCTTTCTTATTCTCAAACAACAAAAAGAAAATTGATTGGAAACTTGTAGCAACCGGTGTTTTCATGCAAATTGTTTTTGCATTTTTTGTTTTAAAAACCGGAATCGGAAGAGATATATTTAGTGCAATTAGTAAAGTTTTTGTTTCTTTGCTAAGTTTTTCAATGGAAGGTGCTAAATTTGTTTTTGGTCAACTAGCTGTTAGTCCTGAAACCACTGGTAGTTTAGGATTCTTCTTCGTATTTCAAGTTTTACCGACAATAATTTTCTTCGCTTCATTGATGGCAGTATTTTATTATTTCGGAATTATGCAAAGAGTAGTTCAAGGAATTGCTTGGATTATGGCACGAGTTATGGGCACTAGTGGAGCTGAATCACTTTCAGTTGCAGCAAATGTTTTTATAGGGCAAACTGAAGCTCCGCTTGTTGTTCGTCCTTATATTGCAACTATGACACAATCTGAATTGCTGACAATGATGGTTGGAGGAATGGCTCATATTGCTGGAGGAGTTATGGCTGCATATGTTCAAATGCTTGGTGTTGCATACGCAAAAGCTAAAGGTTGGCCTGTTGATACAGCACAAGTACAGTTCGCTGGGCATCTACTTACTGCAAGTATTATGTCTGCGCCTGCAACAATGTTAATTGCAAAAATGTTAGTTCCCGAAACTGGAGAGCCTCTAACAAAAGGAACTGTTAAACTAAAAATAGAACGAACACAAGCTAATGTAATTGAAGCAGCCGCATCAGGTGCTTCTGACGGAGTGAAATTAGCTATCAACGTTGCAGGAATGTTGATTGCATTTATTGCTTTGATTGCCCTATTTAATTATTTACTTATTAGTTTTGGTTACTGGACAAATCTTAATGCCTACTGTCAACAGCATTTTGGACAAAATCTTTCTCTTGAATTACTTTTTGGTTTAGTTTTTCAATTCATTGCTTTTTCAATTGGAGTTCCTTGGAAGGATGCATTGAGTGTTGGCAGTTTAATGGGTATAAAACTTACATTGAATGAATTTGTTGCTTATTCACGTTTAGCTGAAATTATTCCACTTCATCAACTCTCTGATAAAGCTATCACGATTGCTACATACGCTCTTTGTGGTTTTGCAAATTTTTCTTCAATTGCAATTCAGATTGGTGGAATAAGTCCGCTTGCGGAAAATAGAAGAAGCGATATTGCAAAACTTGGATTGAAAGCCGTTCTTGGTGGTACAATTGCAACATGGATGACTGCAACAATTGCTGGGGTTCTTGTGCAATGATAAACATGAACGATCAATACAGTGAAACTTATGACGAATTAGCCAAGCAAATTCCTTTTGAACCAGAAGTTTGTATCGTACTTGGAAGCGGACTTGGCGATTTTGCTGAAAAAGTTGAAACATTCAAATCAATCCCTACTGCTTCACTTCCAAATTATCCTATCTCTACTGTTCAAGGTCATCAAGGAAAATTTCATTTTTCTAAATACGGCAATAAAAAACTTTTTATTGTTCAAGGAAGAATTCACCTTTATGAGGGATACAGGATTTCTCAATGTGTTCTTCCAATATTTATTGCATCAAAATTAAATTGTAAAAATGTTTTGCTTACAAATGCCGCCGGAGGAGTAAACACTAATTTCAAACCCGGCGATTTAATGTTATCAACTTCGTTTAATGGAATCAGCCTTAAACCTGAATTGACTAATCTTATTGGCATAGCGAGTGTTGAAAAAAAAAATCTATTATTAGATTTCCCGTCTAAACAGTTTAATAAAAAAATTAAACAAGCCGCACTTGAAGAAAAAATTGAATTAAAAGAAGGTGTTTATTGGTTCACAAAAGGTCCAAGTTATGAAACGCCTTCAGAAATAAAAATGATAAGCAAATGCGGTGGTGATGCTGTTGGAATGTCAACTGTTCATGAAGCTTTTTATGCCGCTTCACTTGGATTGATGGTTTCTTCTATTTCTTGTATTACAAATCTTGCCGCTGGTTTATCTTCAACTAAGTTAACTCACCAGGAAGTAATAGAAACAGCAGAAATGGTAAAAAAGGATTTTGAAAGACTGCTTAAAAAAACTATTGAAATAATTTAGAAGTTAATTCGACTGCTGCCGCTATAATTGCTGTTTCACTTCTTAATCTTTTGTCTGCTAATCTAACTACTAAGGACTCATTACTAATTTCTGTCTTTTCAAATCCTCCTTCCGGACCGAAAATGAAGAAAAAGTTGTTGCTGATTAGCGATTGGTGACATGCAGAAATGAATTGTTGGAAAGTTTGATTTGCCTTTTGATCAAAAACTATTTTCGTTCCGTTTAATTTTACTAATTCAGTTAATGATTTTACATAAATGATTTTTGGAAGATACGCACGCAATGATTGTTTCATTGCCGAAAGTAATATTTTTTCCCAGCGTTCTACTTTAGCACCTTTTGCTACAGTTCTCTTTGAATCAAAAGCGATAAAATTAGTTATCCCAAGTTCAACACATTTTTCTAAGGCGAATTCAAACCTTTCGGCATGCTTTAGACGCGGAATACAAAAAAATAAATTTGAATATTTGTTTATATAATAATCAGTTGAATAAATTTTGCAATGAACAGAATTTTTATTTATAGAATGAATTTTAGTTTTATAAATCGAGCCGTCGCCATCTGTGATAAATATTTCATCGCCAATTAAATGCCGCATTACGTTTTGAATATGGTGAGCTTCATTACCTTCAATGATTAGTGTGTTACCTTTCACCAGTGGAGAGAAATATAATTCAATATCAGAAAGAAAATCCGCTTGCAAATACAAATTCTCCTTGTCCAAGTTCGTTTATGGCAAATTCCATTCTAAAAGCATTGTACGGCAGTGCTAAAATAGTAATTCCAAATCCAAATCCGGAAATAAATTTATTTAATGCTAAGGCTTCTTCATTGTTATAAGCCATTCCTCCGTCAACAAATGCATTAATATATACAGCAATTCTTGCTGAAGTTAAACTTTGGGGCAGCAGTGGAAGTTTAAAACTAACATTCCATTCTTCAAGCAAAGGATAATTTAATTCCAGTGAAGTTAAAAATGAATTCTGCCCTTCTTCATGTCCGGTAAAATGCCCGCGTATTTTTTCTGAGTAACCAAAAAACGAATAATCGTAGTAAGGAATATTATTCCCGAATGTGTGTCGATAGTTCACTCGCCATTTACCTGTCAGTTCTTTGTAAATCGTTCTATATTCTCGAAAATCAATTTCTAAAATATTGTAGGATAAATTATTCAGACCAAAACCTTTCTGCGTAATTCCAAAGAATCCGAATAATCCGTTCTGCGAATATTGTTTCAAATCGCGTGAATCATAATAGTAATATGCAGTTGCAGCCGGCATCCGATCAACCAATGAACCGGAAGATGTTATCAATGGTTTTAGTAAAGATTGAGTTTCCCAGTATTCATATGATAAAGAGGCGCCAACTAAATTAAATTGGTTCAGCCTTTTGTAAAAACCTAAACTGGTGTTAACAACTTTATAGTAAAATGCAGAACCATTTATTCTCTCTGCAGTATAGTTTCTATTTGCGTATTTGATATATGTGAATCCAAAATTCAAACCAATGTCTTTGGAATAAATTAATGCAGGGTTATCATAATAAAGAGAGATAAAAGAATCATAGCCAAATCCTAATATTGCCTTCAAAGTTTCGTTTCTTCCTCTAAAATTTTTAATTGTAAAATTTATTCCGGCTGTTAAAGTTTTTATTGAATTGTTTTGCACTCTAAAAAATGGTAACGGATAAATGTACCATGATTCAACAACTTCAATTTGAAGAATGTTTTTGGCTTCTTCTCTAATTACAAACAATTCAACCCGGTTAAATAGTCTAAGACTAAATATTCTTTCGCGGTTAAAATGGATTACTTGCTGATTAACCGAATCACCGGATGATATTGTCATCTCACGACGAATTATAAATTCTTCAGTGATAACATTCCCGGTAATTTTTATTGAATCAATTTTAACCTTCGTATTTTCAATTTTAAGTGTATCGATAGTGGAAGAGAATATTGAAGTGCTGAAAAAAATGATTAGTGAAAAATAATATTTTTTCATTGAACAGTATTTGCAAAATATGGTTTGCACAAATTATAATAAACTGCAATACATTTATCTTGCATGACAAATAATCCTTTCTTAATTACTGGTTCAACAGCTACATCGTTTCGAATACCTTGCTGAAGCCATAATGATTTTGGATTTTTAAGAAGAACTTGCGGAATTATTTCCGGAATATTTTCAGATCGTCTGAACACATTAATTATGTCTATTTCAAAAGGTACTGAAGCAAGATCAGGATAGACCTCAATGTTTCCGGATTTAGTAATAGCCGGATTAACACCAACAACTTTGTATCCTTTATCAGCAAGAAAATTAGCTACATCATAACTTGGCTTGGATGGATTATCTGATAAACCAACAATTGCAATAGTTCTTGCGTTGGAAAGAATTTTTCCGGTTTCTACTAATTCCGCTTCGTCGTCAATCATTTTTTATCTTCATATTCGCTTATCGGAAGACAACTACAAACAAGATTTCTATCGCCATAAGCATTATTAATTCTTCCAACACTTGGCCAAAATTTATTTTTTCTAACTTGCTCATTTGGAAAAGCGGCTAACTCTCTTGAGAATGAATGATTCCATTCATTACTCACTACATCTTCGGAAGTAAATGGTGAGTTTTTCAAAACATTATTGTCTTTGCTATAAGTTCCTCTTTCAATTTCTGAAATTTCATTTCTTATAGAAAACATAGCATCACAAAAACGATCTAATTCAAAAAGTGATTCACTTTCAGTGGGTTCAACCATTAAAGTGCCCGGAACCGGAAATGAAACTGTGGGCGCATGAAAACCATAATCCATTAATCTCTTTGCAATATCTTCAACTTCTATCCCGGCAGTAATTTTAAATGGTCTGCAATCAAAAATTAATTCATGAGCTACAAAATTGTTCTTTCCGGTATAAAGCACAGGATAATGTTTCTCAAGTTTTGATTTCAAATAATTTGCATTCAAGATTGCCAGCTTTGTTGCAAAAGTTAATCCTGAACTACCCATCATTTTTATATAAGCATAAGAGATTGTTAGAATACTTGCGCTTCCCCACGGCGCCGCTGATACAGCATTGATTGCATTTACTCCGCCGGTTTTTACTAATGTATGCCCGGGTAAAAATGGTTTTAATTTCTCATTAACAGCAATTGGACCCACACCGGGTCCACCGCCGCCATGAGGTATAGCAAATGTTTTATGTAAATTTAAATGGCAAACATCCGCTCCAATTAATCCGGGGTTTGTTAAACCTAATTGAGCATTTAGATTTGCGCCATCCATATAAACCAAGCCGCCGTTTTTGTGAATGATGTTGCAGATATCAATTATAGATTCCTCAAAAACTCCATGCGTGGATGGATATGTAACCATTAACGCTGAAAGTGTTTCTTTATACTGCTCTGCTTTTATTTTTAGGTCTGTAACATCAATGTTTCCATTATCATCACATTTAACAATTACAACTTTGCCGCCCGCCATTACTGCACTTGCTGGATTGGTCCCATGTGCTGAAGATGGAATTAATACAACATTTCTGTTTACTTGTCCGAGTGAATTATGGTAAGCTCTAATTACAATTAAACCGGTATATTCACCTTGTGCACCAGAATTAGGTTGCAGAGATACGGCAGAAAAGCCGGTCATTTTAGCTAAATCGTTTTCTAAACTATTAAATAGTTCTAAATAACCTTCTGCTTGATCGAGCGGTACAAACGGATGTAGTTCTGCAAACTCATTCCAACTTATTCCAAACATTTCAGTTGCAGAGTTTAATTTCATTGTGCACGAACCAAGAGGAATCATGGAAGATGTTAGAGATAAATCCTTCTTCTCAAGGCTTTTTATATATCTCAACATTTCAGTTTCAGAATAGTAAGAATTGAAAACCGGATGCATTAAGTAA
>Ga0233420_10000223_pt1 | contig 25728 bp, 37 predicted proteins | sample Watercolumn_Mata_4_FD_183009 | JGI IMG/M metagenome (GOLD analysis project Ga0233420, IMG submission 183009) | Freshwater microbial communities from Lake Matano, South Sulawesi, Indonesia - Watercolumn_Matano_2014_102_MG | ecosystem: Environmental > Aquatic > Freshwater > Lake | place...
CTATTTCTTTGGGAAGCATAAACCGACAAAATATTGGTAATTTGGGCTTGAGCCAGAAGCAGCTCAGAAAACTTGCAAAGAGAATGAAGGGATTTAAATTTTAGCAGAATATGGAAAAGATTATTGCGCAGGGCGCAGAGGCATTGCTCATAAGAAAGGATAATCAGATTATAAAAAAGAGGATATCAAAGGGTTATAGGCATCCTTTGCTCGATAATCAATTGCGGGTAAGAAGAACAAGAAGCGAAGGAAAAATTCTTTCAAAAATAAATTCACTGATAAGCACTCCGGGAATTCTCAAGATAGACGAGGAAAATAAGCAGATAGTCATGGAATTTATTCAGGGGGAGGTGTTAAGCAATTCACTTGACAATTTTGAAATTCCAAAGGCAATTAGCATATGCAGATTGATAGGAGAAAATATAGCAATAATTCACAATGCAGGCATTATTCATAATGACTTGACAACAAGCAATATGATTTTTTGTAATGAGAAAGTGTATTTCATTGATTTCGGATTAGCATTCCATTCCTTAAGAATAGAGGACAAGGCAGTTGACTTGCATTTGCTAAGGCAGGCATTTGAATCCAAGCACTTCAAAAGATGGCAGGATTATTTCAATGAGGTGATTGAATCCTACAAGACAAAATCCGCAGATTCTATAAAAGTTTTGCAGCAGCTTAAAAAGGTTGAAGCAAGGGGAAGATACAAGGGAAAGCACTAGAAAATGATAAAAATAGGAATAATAGGACATACAGGAAGGTTGGGGAAACCATTAGTTAGTATTCTTAATAAGCATCCATATTCCCAAATAGTTTATACTAAAAGCAGAAAAGAAGGAGAAAATGGGGATTTATCAGAAGCAGACTTAATTTTTTTGGCTCTTCCTTACGGAGAAAGTAAAGATTATATTGCAAAATTAGATGGGAAAAAGATAATAGATTTGAGTATCGACCACAGAAATGATGATGAATGGATTTATGGCTTGCCAGAACTAAATAAAGATAAAATAAAAAATGCTAAAAGAATAGCAAATCCTGGTTGTTATGCAACTTCTATAATCTTGGGTTTAGCACCACTAAGAGGAAAGTTAGAAGAAGTGAATATCTCCTCTACATGCGGAATTTCAGGAGCAGGCACAACTGTTAGGGAACATGATAATTTTATGATTTATAATGAAGGTAAAATACACCCGCATATTAGTGAAATTGAAAAGATACTTAAAATTAAAGATATTTTATTTGTTCCCCAGCAAATAGACAATACAGACAGAGGAATGATATCAACTATTTTTTGTAAATATGAAAATAATGAAGATTTAATTAAGTTGTATAAAGAATTTTATAAAAAAGACCCATTTATCAGAATAAAGGAGAATATTGAAACTAAAAATGTTATAGGAACAAATTATTGTGATATCAAAATACTCAAATTTGAAGATAAGATTTTGATTATCTCGGCATTAGATAACCTAATTAAAGGGGGAGCTGGACAAGCAGTTCAAAATTTAAATTTAATGTATGGGCTTGATGAGACAATTGGACTTTCAGGGGATGTCTTGAATTAATATGATAAAGATAAAAGTTAATCTTGGGGAGAGAAGCTATCCTATTCTAATAGGACACGGACTTATTGATGCTTTGGGATTTGAAATTGCAAAATATCTCAAGAACAAAAAATTTATGCTGATAACAGATAGTAATGTCAATAAGTTATATTCTAAAAGGCTAATGAATTCCTTAAAAGAAAATGGCCTTTCTGTTAATCTGGCAGTTATCCCTGCCGGAGAGAAATATAAGGATATAGAACAAGCAAAAATAATTTACAAGGAATGCATAAAAAATAATCTGCATAGGGATTCAAGCATAATTGCCTTAGGCGGGGGGGTAATTTCTGACTTGGCGGGATTTGCTGCTGCTACTTATATGAGGGGTGTTCCTTTAGTCAATATTCCGACAACATTAGTCGGCCAGGTAGACGCAGCCATCGGCGGAAAAACAGGAATTAACTTCGAAGCAAAAAATATAATCGGCTCTTTTTATCAGCCAAAACTTGTTATTATTGACCCCAATTTCCTTAAAACTTTGCCGGAGGCAGAAATAAAGAATGGTTTAGTGGAAATAATAAAATATTCTATCATAAAGGATGCCAAACTCTTTAGATTTCTGGAAAGAAACAAGCAAAAGATAATGGAATTAGACAAAAATAGCCTGCTTAAAGTCATTTCGAGATGCTGTCTGATAAAGGCAAGAATTGTGGAAAAGGACGAGAAAGAAAACAACGTAAGGGCAATCCTGAATTATGGGCATACAATAGGGCATGCAATAGAGAGAGTTTCTAATTATAAAATACCCCATGGCAAGGCTGTTGCGATTGGCATGATAAATGAGGCAAAGATAGCAAGAATGCTTGATTTATTGGATGAAAAGCAGGAGAGAAGGATAATAGAACTCATAAGCAAGTATAATCTGGTAGAGGATATGCAGTTCAAAAAGAGGGATATTTTGAAGGCTGTAGGATTAGACAAAAAGGTATTAAATGAAAAGATAAGATTTGTGCTGCCAACAAGAATTGGAAAGGTATGCATAACAAATGTTCCTGTTGAAATAATGGAAAGAGCATTAGAGCCGTAAAAAGCATTAATAAAAAGAGTTAAAAATCTATATTCTTTGATTAGATTATAGCCCCATGGTATAGTGGTCAAGTATACAGCCCTTTGGAGTGCAAAGGGACACCCTTTGAAAACCCGAATAAAAACGGAGAAAGGCTGAGACCCAGGTTCGAATCCTGGTGGGGCTATTTTTACTGATTAAAATGCGATGGGTATTAAGATCAAAGATACACAAGGCAACAGTGACAGAGGCAAATCTGGAATATATGGGCAGCATCACTATTGACGAGGATTTGATTGAGAAAGCAGGTTTTTGGCAAGGTGAAAAAGTCCTGGTTGTGAGCAATACCTCAGGCAATAGGTTAGAAACTTATGTGATTGCCGGCAGGAGAAATTCAGGCGTTATCTGCATGAATGGCGCCGCATCCCGCCTGATTAAAGTCGGCGAGGAAATAATAGTAATGGGCTTTGAACTGGCAGACAATCCAATCAAGGCAAAGAATATTCTCGTTGATAAGGAAAATAGATTTGTAAAATTTTTATAAAACTCTGTAAGCGCTTCATTCTTTATAAAAATAAGATTTAAAAATACATTTTTAGCTAATAGTCTATGGTTGTTCAGCAATCACTTGTTATAGTAAAGCCAGATGGATTAGTAAAGAGCCTGACAGGCAATATCATTACTGCGCTATCTGAAACAAAGCTCAAAATTGTAGGGGCAAAAATTCTGAAAGTTCCAAGGCATCTTGCAGAGAGGCACTATATCCATCTCAAGAAAGAAAAGCCCGAAGTTTTTGAGAATGTAGTAAAATACATGATGGGGGAGTTTCATACAGACAGGGTTCTTGCGTTGGTTTATCACGGAGAAAATGCTGTTGAGATGGTAAGAAAGATATGTGGCTCGACGAATCCCGAGGATGCTGATCCCACATCAATAAGAGGCAGATACGGCAGGATAAACAGCAGGACAGGTGTTTTTGAGAATGTAATACATGCCTCTGACTCTGTGGAATCTGCTGAAAAGGAAATTAAGATGTGGTTCACCCCAGAAGAGATTGTTGATAAAATCTATCCTGTAAAGAAGGTTAAGACAGATAGAGAGGAGACTGAATGGGCTTGAATATGCCCTATTAAGAATACAAAAGATTTAAAAGATGCTATAATAGTAACATAAAATGAAAAAAATGGAAGAGAAAGGGAAACCCTCATGGCTCAAGAGAGACACCGCAGAAATTGAAGCATTAGTGGTTAAATTTGCGAAGCAGGGATTATCAAGCGAGAAGATAGGGCTTATGATAAGGGACATGTATGGCATTCCTAAATCTAATCTGTTTAGCGGGGATATAACCAAAATATTAAAAAAAGCAGGCATTAACCAGGAAGCTCAGGATTTAAGCAACCTGAAGAAGAGGGCAGAGCAGCTTGAAAAACATCTTGCAGCAAATAAGCAGGACAAGGTTGCAAAGCGCAGTTTGCATATAACAAAAGACAAGATAACTAATCTTTCAAAGTATCACAACAAAGGTATTCTTAATTAACCCTTTAAAATGTTAAAGGCTATAGAAAGGATTATCAACGAATTCAAGGAACTCAGCAAACAAAAAACCGTCAGGATAATAAGCCATTATGATACAGATGGCATAACCGCTGCCGCAATAATAATCAGGGCATTGCAGCGCGAGGACAGGTTGTTCTCAGTCAAAATAGTAAGGCAGCTTGAAGCAACTTTAATTTCCGAGATTCAGGCAGAGGCAGAGGCAAAGAGAGAGCTTCTTCTTTTTCTTGACTTGGGCTCTTCAAATCTTATCGCGCTGAGCCAGATAAAGACAGATGTGTTTGTGCTGGACCATCACGAGATAACTGAAAAAGCAGAGTCGCCTAATCTTCGGTTCATTAATCCGATTATTTTTGAGGAGGATGTAAGCGCAGCGGGTTTGGCATATCTCTTTGTGAAGCAGCTTAACCATAATAACAAGGACTTGGCATCTCTTGCAGTTATCGGTATGGTGGGGGATATGCTCGAGAAAGCGCTTAGCAAGGTTAATAATCACATATTAAAGGACGCAGAGGATATTACCATAAAACGCGGTTTGCTTATCTTTTCTGCGACACGCCCCCTGAATAAGGCGCTTGAATTCAGTTCAGAAATATTCATACCAGAGGTTACTGGAAGTTCTGTCGGTGCAATAAATCTTTTAAGAGAGGCTGGAATAAAAACCCAAAAAGGAAGATACTCAAGCATTGTAGAATTGGACTCTGATGAAACCTCTAGATTAATAACTGCAATAATGCTGAGAAGGGCGAATAAAAGCAATCCAGATGATTCGATAATTGGCAATATTTACCTTATAAAATTCTTCAACAGGATGGAGGATGCAAGGGAATTAAGCACGTTGATTAATGCCTGCAGCAGGACTGGCTCTAGTGATATAGCATTATCGTTATGTCTGGGGGATAGCAGGGCAAGGACAAAGGCAGAAGAGATATACAATGAATACAAGCACCAGATTATAGAGGCATTAAACTGGATTTCCCGTTCAGTCAAGATTGAGGGGAAGGGATATGTCATAATTAACGCAAAAGGGCATATAAAGGATACAATCATAGGCACAGTGACAAGCATATTGTCATTCTCTGGGATGTACAGCGAGGGAACAGTTCTTATCGGGATGGCTTATCAGAAGGATAATGTTAAGGTGTCTGCGAGGATAAGCGGAAGGGAAAATAAGACGCTCAACCTTCAAAGGATGCTGAATTCTGTCATAAAGGAGATTGGGGGGGAGGGCGGCGGACACCCCGAAGCAGCAGGATGCATAATACCCAAAGAGAAAGAATCAGAGTTTATTGAATTAGCCAAAAAAGAGATAGAGACAGAATATATGAAGATAAAGCTTTAAAAGGCACTTGTTCTATAAGTAAAAATGAAACCTAAAATGAAAAGCAGATTCATTAACGTGAAATGTCCAAAATGCAATAATGAGCAGGTAATCTTTAGCAAGGCATCCAGTGAGGTTAAATGCCTTATCTGCAATCATGCTTTGGCAGCGCCAAAAGGCGGCAAGGCAAGGATAAAAGGAAAAGTGTTGGAATTACTCAACTAAAATGCAAGAAAAGGACTTTCCCGAGCAGGATGAACTCATATTATGCACGGTAGACAGGATACTCGGCACTACGGTCTTTGTGAAGATTGATGACTATAACAAAGAGGGGATAATTGCGACAAGCGAGGTTGCACCAGGAAGAATAAGGAACATAAGGGATTATGTCAGGGTGGGCAAGAAGATTGTATGCAAGGTACTGCGCGTATCAGTTGAAACAGGGCATATTGACTTGTCATTAAGAAGAGTAAGCCTCAAGGAAAGGAACAAGATACTTTCTGATTTTGAGAGGGAAAAGAATGCCCTTGCAATAATGAAATCTGTCCTCAAGGAAAGAACCGAAGAGATAGTCAACAAAATAAAAAAGGATTACAGCAAGGTTCTGGACTTTCTGCAGAATGCGTCTCCCGACAATTTGAAGAACCTTGGCATCAATGAAACTGAAACTGAACAGATTCTTAAGATAGTAAAAGAGAAGCCGTCAAGGAATGTTTCTGTAAAGGCACATCTTATTCTAAGCAGCGATGCTGATGACGGAATGATTAGGATAAAAAATATTCTTTCTAACCTATTAGAACATAATACCGATGTTGATATAGTTTATTTGTCCTCACCAAATTATTCAATAACAGTCACCTCCTCGGATTACAAAGAGGCAAACAGAAAAATGGATGCTGTTGTCGAGGAGATATCAGCCGATGCAAAGACAAACGGATGCAGGATTGAGGTTAAAAGATGAAAATTCTTTGAATTTTCAATCATGTAAATTTTTATAATCGAAGAAAAATTTCCATAAGATGAAACACCTGATGAAGTGCCCGAAGTGTTTTTCCTATACTCTAAGAGGGGAGTGCAGGAATTGCGGGGTAAAGACAGAAAGGGCAGGATACAAATTCAAGAACTATCTAGCCAAGGCTGAACTGGAGAGATATTGAAGTCCTTGACTATATTCAGAATAACTTTGTCTGTTTTTCCTGCAGGAGTGCTTCCCCATATACCCCATCATAGCCAGGTTTTACCTTGATTTTTCCTTCCCTGTTAAGCATTATCATGCTGACAAGCCTTTCATCCGCAACCCTTGAGAGTTTTTCCTTTTCAGCATTCAGGAGAATGTCAAGTTCAGAGCCTAATGAATTTATAGTTCTATTATACTCATCCCATACCTTTTTACTTGTTATATCCGATGCCCTTGCAGAAGCAATTAATTCATGCAACGGCAGAATTTTGAAGAATGGCTTTGCATTTTTTGGCTTAAAACCCTTTGGATTATCTGCTAATTCCTCAACGCGATTTTCAACCCCGATGACTAGAGGTTTATGGCATACTGGGCATATATTATTCAGCTTTTTTGATTCTTGGGGAGAAGAGGAGAAATTGCATAACCTGTGCCCGTCAAAGTGATATTTCCCGTATGCAGGGTCGGTTTCAATTGTCCCAAGAATGCTGTTTTCTCTTATCTGTTTTATTATCTCCTTATATTTCAGATTATCAACATTGCCGTTAAATATCGTGGCTTCTCTTCCGAGGCGGAAGGGCCAGAATGAATGTGCGTCAGAAAAGCTGATAATAGCCTTTTCATTTAATTCTGACAATCTCCAGTTCATTTCAGGATCTGATGACATTCCTGTTTCAATTGCATAAATTTTGTTTGTATATTCGTGGAATGCCTCTTTTATGCTATCAAATCCAGACATGCTTCCGAATATGCCGAACCACGGCGTCCATGCATGTGCGGGGATTATCTCTATGTTGTCATCAATCTTGGTTATTCCTTCAGTGAATTCTGTGCATGACATATTGAAAATTGGCCTGCCATCATAATCCAATCTTCCTTTTTTCAGGAGCCATGAATTTATCTGCCCAACAACCTCAATTGATGGCGCGAGCAGAACAAGATGAATTCTCCTTCCCTTTCCCTCTGTATAGATTAATGATATCTCTGTTGTCAGGATAAAGGGAAAATCGTCGTAATAGCATATCCCCTCATTATTATCCCTTAATTTATTTTTCAATTCAGAAAGCCATAAGGGATGCGTGAAGTCTCCTGTTCCCAGCATGCCCAAGCCCTTTATTTTAGCATATTTTACAAGATTCTCAATGTTTATATCTTTGCTTGTTGCCCTGCTGTATCTGCTGTGGATATGCAAATCAGCTATTACGCCTTCCATAATAAAATCAAAATAAGCGGCATTTTTATAACTTGCCTTTTAATCCTAGAAGAAACTTTTATTCTAGTTCTATGCTCACAGAGCCTATGCTGACTTTTGTCTCCGGCACTATCCTTATGCTGTTCTGCCCCTTAAGAAGCAGTCTGCCGACAGCAGTCTTGTATTCAAGATTTGATGTGTCTATGTTTATCGGATTCCCATTTATGTATATTGTAAGCTTTTTTGCCTCTGTCTCGGGGAATCTTAATTTTAGCATTGCAATTGCCCTGCCATCATCTATTCTTTCAAAATTCTCCTTATTGACGGCAAAATAGTATGTCACATAGTCCTTCTGCTTGAATTTTACCTTAAGCTTTAAATCGTGTATGAAATAATTGCCATCACTTTCAAAAGTGAGGACATTGCTCCTTGCCAATGCGCTTGTTATATCGTTATTGTAATATGTGCATATCCTCTCATCAATTATGCTATCATTATTCACCTGAATCTTCAATGTATCTTCGCTGTAGCAGTCTGCGGTAAAGCTCAGCATTGCAGATATAATATCCTTTACATTCTGCTCAATTATGAAATTTCTTTCTATCTTTGGCTGTGTTGTCGTGTAGGTTTCTTTTAATGACAGATAGTTCAATCTGAACTTATTGGTAATTCCTGGTATGATTGGCGTTGATGACACTATCTCCAGCGTGTTGGTTCTCTTGATAACTTTTGATGGAATTTCGATAATATGAACACCCGCCCCCGTAACTCTGCCGACTGTTTTGCCATTGACAATTACTCCTAAAACCGCAAGCCCCTCTGAATTCTCAATTCCTACAAACAACAGAACATTTTTTGCCCTGCCGGGAACATCAAATTCCTTTGAAATCTTTTTGCTGTTAAACCATGATTTCTCAACCAGGGGGTCTGTGCTTATAGTAAATGGAATCTCTGTCGTTTCTCTTGTGAACAAGTCAATTGAGCCTATATTGTATTCTGTTGATTCCTCAATTGGCTGCAGAAAACCAGGCTGCTCACTCAGTAATGCATTGGTAGAAACATTTGTTCCCGTACATTCAGGCAAATCAGGCATCAATTCGCACTTATTCTCTCTTGGCAGGAGAAGCAGATACCCCACTATAAGAATTCCAATTATCAGTACTCCTACTGCTGCAGCCTGCGCCTTTCTTCCGTATATCATCATAACATAGCACTGTCAAAGTACTATATAATATTTTCGATTCACAGTTCGATAAAATAGCCGGGACTTTTGTGAGTAGAATTGAATACAAATTATACAATCTCTCGCTTCACGAAATTTTAAATACCCCGTTTGTTATATCTTGAAATGGGTGATTATGATGTGTTTCCTCAGCAGAGGAGAAGCAAGAAGGACTTAAAGAAAAAAAGGAAGTTTAGGGTGTATAAAAAGGGCGGGCAGTTCAGAAGTGTAAAATTAGGGCAAAAATAATTTTGGAATAAATCTGACAAGGGACGGATTGCCCAAAGCAACTTTAACAGCCCATTTTCTTAACTCATCTCTTGAATAACTTGTTTTTATATTGCCTCTTTTGGCAATCTCAAAAAGCCTGTCAAGGTCCCTTTCATTCATTTTGCTTAATACCCTTGATATCATCTGGTGAAGAAAAATCTCATTGTTCAGCTCATTCATCTTTTCATAATTCTTTTTTAGGATAATGTCTCTTACAGCGATGCAGGATTCAATTGAGGGAACTATCCCCCCACCGGTAAATTTTGTCTGGCATGCTGCATCTCCCGCTATAAAGACATTGCCCCTTTTTGTCCTTATTCTCTTTGGAATGGGGATTAATGCAGATTCCTTCTTGCATCTGCCAATTTTCAGGAAACTTGCAAATCTCCTGAAATCTTTTATTGCACTCTTGGGATTTGCGACAGTGCCTACAATGAGATATTTTTTTGACGGAAAAATATACGAATAATGCCCGAATTTAGGCATAAAGAATATGTAATAATGACTTAACTTAACCTTTATTCTTTTTAATTTCCCAATATTAACTTTTGTCTGGATGGCAAGCCAGAATTTCCTGTCCTGCCATAAACCCTCGCTTTTTGCAGTATCACTTAATGCACCATCACATCCTATAATATAATCCGCTCTTGCTTCTCTGAGTTTGCTGCCTCTTTTTGTGAGGATATTGTAAGAACCCCCAATTTTTTTTATTCTGATGCATCTTGTATCAAAGTAGAATTTAACCCCCAGGTTCTCTGCTTTTTTTATTATTTCTTCAAGAAGCTTTTTTCTGTTTACTTCATAGTCCTCCACTGGAATCTTTATGGAATTATTGGCAGAATAAAACTCTGCAATGCTGAATTTTTTATCCAAGAATGTCTTGGGATTTATTCCTATTTTTTCTACAGACGCTAAAAAGGAGGAGGTGACAATATTGGCACATACTTTTTTTCCAATCTGGCTTCTGGCTCTTTCTTCAATGACAATTGTCCCAATTCCAGCCTTGCCCAGCAATAATGCAAGCATAGAACCAGCAATGCTGCTGCCGACTATTACCGCTTTTCCCGATTTCTTTTCCATTATCAGATAAAATCAGAAATACTTATAAATCTATTCGATTAAACAAAAGGATGAAAGAGGTTATTTTCCTGTCAGATGTCCTGATTGCAGCAATAGCATTAATATGGGTCTTTGTTGCAACTATTCAGGATATCAAGAAAAAAGAGGTGGCAAACTGGCTGAGTTTCTCGTTGATAATAATCTCATTGTCTCTCAGGGCAATCGCCTCAATAATTTCATTAGAAGCAGGATACTTTTTTTGGGGGGTTGCTGTGGCGATAATCCTGTTTGGCATTGCGAATCTTTTTTATTATTCCAGAATATTCGCAGGAGGAGATGCAAAACTACTTATTGCCCTTGGCGCAGCATTTGCGACAACGCCTGTTTTCACACCGATTATAAAAACCAGTCTTTCAGGCATTCCAATTTTGCCCTTTAATGCGCCGTTCATTCTTGTATTCATAATGAATATGCTTTTTGTCGGTTCTGCCTATGGGCTGTTTTTTGCCGCGTATCTTGCATTTAGGAATATTGGCTCATTCAAAAAGGAATTTGCAAAAATCCTGAAAAGGGGCTCTAAATGGGCTATTCTGTGTGTTTCACTTGGGATTTTGTTTTTGATTGCGAATAACTTCTTTTTCTCAAATAATTCGCCTCTGGTAATAACCTGCATCCTTATTGCAATATTTCCATTTCTTTTTGCATTCGTAAAATCTGTTGAAAATACCTCTATGATTAAACTTGTTAAACCCTCTGAATTAACAGAAGGCGACTGGCTTGTCAATGATATAAGGATAGGCAGGAAAGTTATAAATCCGAGATTTAGCGGGCTGGACAACAATGAAATCCTTCTTTTGAGAAAAAGAAATAAAAAGGTGATTATAAAGCAGGGCATACCCTTTGTGCCCGTCTTCTTAATGGCACTTCTTATAAGCTTTTTTATTGATATACTGGAATTACTGCTTATCTCTTTCCTTTAATCAGGGTATTCTCATTCTTCTTTCAATTTTTTCAGTTTTATTTACTTCAGGAGTCTGCTTGGTCTCTTTTTTCTGCCCTTCTTTTTGCGCCCTTATCTGTGCATTGATTGCATTTTCTATATCATTTCTTATAGACAATCTTATCCTCTCAAGTTCATCTTTCTCTGCCTTTTGCCTTTCAGCCAGAAAATTAAGCTTGTCATCCTTGTATCTGGGTATTATATTGACTGAAATATGGGGCACATTCTGCTCTATTCCCTGCACTATGTTTATAGTTATTCCTTGGGCATTCATTGCCTTGATAATTATTATGGAGATAGTTTTGGCAAAGGAAAATATCTCATAAATAAGCTCATTAGGCATCTGTGAAAGAAACTGAAAATGCTTCTTTGGCATAACAAGCATATGCCCCCTTGATACTGGGTTGATATCAAGAATCGCAATAATATTTTCTGACTCGTAAATCTTGAATGTTTCAACTCTGCCAGCAATAATCTCGCAGAAAAGACAGCTCTGCGATTTTACGATACTCATTAATTCTTCTTCATTCATTGCTTCTATCTTCTGCCTTAATTCAGTGGCCTGCTCATCAGGAAGCTTTGAGGCCTGCTCAATCAAGTTTTTCCTTATTTCCTCTGCATCCATTCTTTTCCAATAGATGCCGATTTTAAATACCTTTTCCTTGGATTGGACAAAAAAATTTAAAAACTAATCTGTTTCAGTAGTTATATGCCAAAATACAGGTGCGGGGCGTGCAAATTCAGGTTTGAGACGAACAAGATGCCTAAAAAGTGCCCTTATTGCTCCAGAGAAGGAAGCATTATGCTTGAAGAGACGGCAGAAGAGCTTATAAGGGATGTTGATAAATTGCTCGATTAAAAATATAATAGAATTATCCAAACGCCCTTCTGAAATCAATTATCTCTGCCGATTGTATCCCGCTTACTTCTTTTATTGCATTCTCAATTATGCTTTGCTCTTTTTCCTCAGGCCATGATATTGTGAATATCAGCGCAACCAAGCCAAAGGCTATCGGCTCCTCTTCTACAGAATGAATTTTTGCGTTAATGCTGTTGAACTTGCTTTCACACTCGCTTTTTATGCCCTGCAAATCGCTTTCAGGCGATTCAGGCATAACCTTCATCTTGATAAATGCCATTGCCATTTTAACTAGTGCAGAAAAATTTGTTTATAAATCTTTATGTGCCTTGTATTCCCTCAGCTTTTTCTCAAGGTTCTCTTTGCTTGTTTCTCTCCTTGCTCTTTCCTCACTAAGTTTGCCTTCATATCTAAATTCTGCACCCCTGTATTTTATGATAAAAAATGTTTCAAAATCAATTGCTCTCACAAATTCAGGAAAAAAGGGGTATCTTACCTCTTTCCCCACAACAGCATAATTTGTTCTTATTGTCTCTTCCATTTAATAATCATTGAATTGTTATATTTAATTTTTATGATGCCCCCACGAAACGCCCAGTTTCTGATTCAGTTCTTTATTAAGGTTTTTTAATTTTTCAGTTAAAGTTTAATTATGAAGATATTACTTTAAAATGACAACTTTAGAAATATTTAAATAACTCCCAATAATCCCTAATCCATGACAAAGACAAAAATTTTAGCTACACTCGGACCTGCATCATTTGATAAAATCCCTGAATTAATTAAGGCAGGAGTTGACGGGTTCAGGTTCAATATGGCTCATGTAAGCCCTGATGAATATGGGCACAGGAAAGGGTTAATAAAAAAGATTAGAGAAATTGATGATAAAATTTTTATCTCTGCTGATTTAGAAGGGCCTAAGATAAGACTTGGGACTTTTGATTCTATAGATGTCAGGAAAGATGAGGAAGTTGAGATTATTCCTGAAAACAAATATTCTGGAAAGGGGATTCCTATAAAGCTCGATGATTTTTACAAATATCTGAAAAAGGATGACAAGATACTAATAGACGATGGTAAGGTTTGTTTGAGGGTTTCTGGAATAAATGGAAAAGTCGTTAAAGGGGTGGTTGAATGTGACGGAATCATCGAGAAAAGAAAAGGGGTTAATGTCCCTTATGTTAGTATCCCAATCCCCTTTCCTTCTGAAAAAGACAAGAGGGATGCAGAATTTTGTGCAGAGGCAGGAATTGATATAGTCTTTGCTTCATACACGAGAAATGTTGATGACCTTATAGAATGGGACAGATTATTTGGAGGAACAGGGATATTAAAGGGAAGCAAGCCTGAAAATTATGAAGGTTTCAAGAATATAGAGGAGATTATACAAAATTCAGATATTGTTATGATTCCTAGAGGGGACGCTGGAATGGAAATAGGAGTTGCCAAGATTCCCGCTTACCAAAAAATGATAATAGAGAGATGCAATGTCTTAGGAATTCCTGTCGTGACTGCCACTCAAATGCTTGAATCAATGACTTTCTACAACGAGCCGACAAGAGCAGAAGTTTCTGATGTATTTAATGCAGTCTTAGACGGAAGCGATGTTGTAATGTTATCTGGAGAAACATCCAAGGGAAAATATCCTGTTGAGGCTGTTCATAAAATGGATGAGATTGCAGAAGAAGCTGAGAAATATTTGTTTGATCCATCCAGCGGGGTAAACCTCGGAGAAAAGTTGGATAAACTGATAAAAACTGGGAATTCTGCAGATTTAATAAGCAAATCAGTCTACGCTGCAGCAAGTTCAAAGGATATAAAAGCAATTATAGTACCAACCTCAACTAGCTACACCGCAAGAATGATTTCTAGATTCAGAATGGAAAAACCCGTTATAGCCGTGGCTTATGATGAAAGGGTAAAGAGGCAATTAAATGTTATGTGGGGGGTTTTTCCTTTAATAACTGATAGGTTGCATGAAGAAAAAGAGATAGTGCAAAATGCGGTTAGGGTTGCTAAAGAAAAGGGTTATGTTGCAAAAGACGATTCGGTGTTGGTTACCACTGGCTTTGGGGATTATGGAAAAGGTTCAACTAACATAATGAGGATTGAGAAAGTAAGCTAATCATCTTCTCTCTGAGAATTAGAATTCCCGATTTTCAAATTTTTTATCAAAAAACAAAACTACAACATTTATCTTGCAGTCACTATTTACAAAAAAATAAATATGCCCCCACGAGGATTCGAACCCCAATTCCAACCTCCGCAAGGTTGTGGCCTGTCCATTAGCCGATGAGGGCACGAGTAAATATAAAGAAATAAACTTTTAAATGCTTTCTTAATAGGCGCTTAACTTACTTTCTATCCCTGATCTTTTTGCCGTTCTGTTACACCACCTTCTCAACGAAGCCATATACTTTTCATCAGATTCAAGTTCAGGCAACTGCCATAAGTCTAAGAATGTCTCTTTGAAACCTTGCTCCTTATAAACCCAAAGAGGCATATCTGTTGCCTGTCTTATCCTTGTACCTATATTCTTTATATAGCTATTATAGAATTCCCTTATATTCAAAACATACCAGTCATAAATAGATTCTTTTATTTTTTCTATCATTTTTTTCTACTAATCTTTTTCCTTGCCTTCTTTAAGTTCATCTCTTAAGCCGAATTCAGTTATATAGAAAACAGTTTCTGATTCTGGAAGATTAGGGGCATCAATCAGTTTTGCAACCCTTGAATCCTGCTTGCCCCTTCTGAAATAAATCCTGTATGTTGAGCCATGAGCAAGTATGTGTCCTCCAATAGCGGTTGTAGGGTCTCCGAACATCATTGCAGGATTAGCCATTACTTGGTTGGTAACATAAACAGCAACATTATACTGCTCTGCAAGTTTCATCAAGTCATGCAGATGCTTATTGATTTTCTGCTGCCTGTCTGCAAGCTGTCCCCTGCCTGTGAACTCTGCTCTAAAGTGGGAGGTTATTGAATCAACTATAACTAACTTTATCGGCTCTCCTTCTTTGATTAATTCAGCAATCTTATCAACAAGAAGCATTTGATGGTCTGAATTGAATGCCCTTGCAACCATTATATTCTTTAATGCCTTTTGGGGTTCTATCCCAGATGCTTCTGCTATCTGCTTTATTCTTTCTGGCCTAAAAGTTCCTTCAGTGTCTATATAAACTGCCTTTCCATCGCAACCGCCCTGTTCTGCAGGCAACTGGACATTTACGGCAAGTGAAAGTGCAAGCTGTGTTTTTCCAGAGCCATAAGCGCCATAAACCTCTGTTATCGCCTTTGTTTCAACTCCCTTGCCGCCCAAGAGATTATCAAGATTTTTGCTGCCGCTTGTTATTGTTAATAACTCTTCTCGTCTTTTCATATATTCAGAAGCACTCTCAAAACCGAGATTAAGCATCTTTCTTGATGCCTGTATCGCCTTCCTTGCAACTGCCTCTGAAACGCCCGCTGTGTCTGAAAGTTCAGCAGGCGAGAGAACCGCTATATTCATTAATTCTGTTATGCCCGCCGCCTCAAGCTTGGAGGCAATTGTCGGCCCTATGCCCGGCAAATCAGTAATTTTGAAAGAGTCCTTCCTTTCCTTCTTTTCTTCCTTCTCTCCCATTCCAACGCCAAGTGCCTCTTCTTTAAAAAGATTACTTTGATTAATAATATACTTCACAACCTTATCTAATAAGTGATACAATAACAAGGATGTTTGTCAATATAAGGAGATAAAAGATTATTTTTTCAGTCAAGCCGCCTGTTCGTATAATCCATTTTATCTCCTTTTTTGAGGGCCAGAATGCCCTTATTCCTGTAATTGTAAAGCTGTCTGCAAGAAGATGGATTGCATAACCGAGAAAAAAGGGCAGCGCAAGTTTTTGGGAGAATAATGCAAGAATTATTGTGAGTATTATACAAAATGTTATGCTATGCAGTGCTCCGCGATGCTTGAACAGGAAGTTGAAGATCATATCAAATGGCCTGATTTTTCTGTTTATCAATGAACTTGCGGAATCCATATCAGGAATAAGTGTTGCAATCAGCATAATTACCGCGAATGCAATCCTGCCCGTCACAGAACCCCATAAAATTAGAATAAAAAACATAGACAATGCTATATGTGTTCTGAGAAGCATTTTATCTGCTTAACTTCTGGATTAATTCCTGCAGTTTGATTTCATTTATGTCTGATACAATGAATTCAAGATTTCCAAATAATTTGTTTTGCCTCGCCCTTCCAGAGAAGGACAATTCCTTGCCAAGCAGTTCATCCTTCTTTCCAAGAAAATAATTTGCATCTTTTAGCATCTCAACATCATCAAACCCAAAAAGCTTTTTTGCGGCTTCATTAAAGCATATTGCCCTGATATTCTCTGTCCCATCATCTATAACCAAAGATACTATCGCCCTGTTTGAAGGAATTACATTTCCATGACTTGAACATATAAACTTGTCAATGTCCTGTTGCAGTTTTGACGAGCATTCGGGGCATACAGCAAAGAACCTTGGCTCAAATATCTGGACAATTGCCGCCCTTACACTGCAGTTGATATTTGCCTGTATGCCTGCTATATTCTGCTCTTCAAAGTTCTGCTTTATTACAATATTGCCCATTTCCTCATTAATTGGCTTTATGCTTGAAATATTACCCAAGTGCAGTTCTCCTGCCCTGACAGACGCATCCTTTATTTCAACAACAGAACCCTCCCTTATCTCCTTTGTTTCAATAAGCTTTATGTGGTTTGTGTCCCATAATACAGTCCTCGCTGATGATGTTTCATCTGCAATTAACATCGTTGCAACCTTGTTTTCATTGCCCTCTTTTTTGAAAGTTCTTATAGGGTAAATTTCAACAACCTTGGCATTGACAGAAATCTTCCTCATCCCGCTTAGTAATTCAGATATCTTTACTTTCTGCTTGTCAAAACTCACGCCTAACTCGGCAGCAACAATTTGAGCGGCTCCTTCCTTGCTTATCAACCCAGAAAGCTTTGCCCTCTTTGCATCAATCCTTCTTTCAACCTCTTCTATCGTTATTGCTGCACCCTTTGCAATCCTGTCAATTAACTGCTCATAGCCCGCTTTTATCATACCCTAAAAAGCAAAAAGGGATTTAAAAGTATTCTTATGTCAGAAATGCTATATAAAAACCATATATTTTAGCAGATAGATGAGGTTAAATTGCATCACTCCTGCACAAAGAATCTAATAGTAATCCTGTCATATACTGCTGTGTCATCTTTGCTATAAAAGAATTTCTTTTTTGTGTTCAAGTCAAAAAATGTCTTGTCCTCTTTTATGGTAAAGGTAACATCAAAATTTTTAAGTTGTCTTGTGCAGTCGCTGATACGAGCATTGCTGTTCAAAAAGCAGTTTCTTGTTGTTTCTACTACCTTTTTCATGTCATCCAAACCCATTTCGCTTATGTTTATGCTGAAAGAGGGGTTAAAGCTATAAGTCATAGTATAAGGAAAAGACCCATCATCGCTTTTTGCATTTAGATTTATACTGCCTGAATTAAATTCTATTATATCGCCCGTTTCCTTGACGGAAACTGCATAATTGATTTCTCTGAATCTGTTGTCTGAATACTTCTTTAACAGATTGTCAAGACTTGTTTTTATCTCCAAGGCAAATTTTTCATTTATACCAGTCTCCAATGAACATAGGCTTATATAATTGCCATCATACATGCATTCTTTTCCCGCAAATAGACTCTCACTTGCAATCCTATTATAGGAATCTTGTATGCTGATTTCCGCCGCTTTCTTTGCAAAAAATAAAAATTTTTCAGAATCACCATAGACCTCTCCTAGTTTAAATGGCGTTGTGACTGTTTCAGAGAATCTTTTTTGCGTTAGAAATGTGAAGGTTGCATAACTTGTGGTCAATAATACTGCGACAACAAGGAACATTGCAAATGCCTGCGCATCTTTGCCCCAAATAACGATATTCTTAGTTTTCATCTTCATTAAAGCATTTTTTGTTTAATGTAAATGTGATATTCACAACATTATTAGGCGCAGGCAACTGTAATGACATGCTCTCCCCCTTTTTAAAAAATTCAATGCCCCTATCACCAATCTCTAATCTGTCGGATGCAGATTCTATCCTCAAGAAATAGCAGGAATTCTCGCTATTCCCTTCACTCTTTGCATAAGTGCTGAATATCTTGGAAGTTGCTTCCTCAATCTTGTCTCTGTAATCCTGTTTCTTTTCTTCACTAGCATCCCATAATCTTATCAAATCTTCCATCTTTATTTCCCTCTCTTCTTCGTATATCCCTTTAAGCGGTGTTGCAAGATAGCCTTCCAGTGAAACAATTTCCTGTTGCATCATGCTATATTTCACCTCTTTTTTTTCTGAAAATCTGAATTTTGCAATAGTATTTGTCCCAGCAAGAAAAAGAACCAGTAATAGGGTAATTACTATTGTTGCTGCTATCAGTGTGATAGTTGTTCCAACTTGTGCTTTCTTAGTTTTTTTTGTCTTAGGCATTTTTCTCCAATTTTGCAATTGCAATAAGCATGTTAAAATTTGCACTATCTTTTTCTTCTCCATTGTCAAAAACAACATAATACTTTTGATTTAGGCAAGCGGGAGGGTACTGCAGTTTGATTTTTTTAAGCTGGCAGATTAATTCAAGGTCCTTTTTTCCGTAATATATGCTCTTCATCCTTGGCAGTTTAATGCTTAAGTTGATGTAGTAGTCATTCTCATTGGTATTAGGGAGGCATTTGGCAAATGCCTCATTAAAATTGCTCTCCTTCATCACCCCATCATCAGTAAGACATTGCACAAGCTTATCCGACAGAATATTCGCTTCAATCTGCCTTACGTCATACTGTTTTGAATAGAAGACACTCACAGCCGCAACAATCATCACTATAATTATTATCAGCAGGAGAAAACGAAAAAACCATATCACAAATTCGCTTCCAAGCAAGGCCTTTTTGTTTCTTGAGATTGACATTTTACTCTAAAATCCTGATTTTTATTTTATCTCCTTGACTGCTGGTTTCAATCTTGTGTTTGGAGAAAAAGCTATATGAATAACCTGGGTTCTCGGGCTTTGCCTTTACATTCACTACTCCATTTTCCACATTGACGGCAAAATTGCTAGTATCCAACATTATTTCAGTTCCAGGTTTAGCAATATCTATCAGCAACGCAACCTGCTTTGCCAGAATCTGCTCCTTCAGCAAATTGCCCGTTGCAGACTCTCTTATAAAAAGGATTAAGACAACAAAAATTATTATAACGAATATAAGATACTGTATGAAAGCCATTAGCTCATCCGACGCCTTTTTTGTTTTCAGGCATCTCTCATCTGGATTTTTTATAGGCATAATGGAGTGACGAGAAAAGAGTTAATAAATTTTAGCTTGCTTATGGAATGCTTTCTATTCTTCCGCAATTTTTTTGGAGATTTTCTTTGTCATACTCTGCAAGTATGACGCGATTGCATCCTTCTGTGTTGCCATCACAATACATTGCCGAGGCAATCTCCCTCTCTATCACAAATACCTCCTGAACAATGAACCCCCCAAGTATTGCCACTGCTCCCCCCTTTGACGCAAAGAATTTAGTAATGCTCCCCATTCCAGGCGCATCTTTAAGCCCGCTGCCAATGAATATGCTGCCTATCGCAATTCCTGCGTCTGTAATTAGCAAGTCCTTAACGCTGTCGCCTTTCATTCCCATATACATAACAATATACTCCTTATTGGTGTCTAATGGAGTAAGCCGATAGCCTGGATCAAACTTTCTTCCCCGCTCATCAGAGAAGTATTCCACATATGTTATCTTCTGTATGGGTATTTCCTCGTTTTGGAGGTAGTCTGTAATATCAATCTCATCAAACTTCTTTTTTGTTTTTTCTCCAAATCTTATTGTTGAGCATATAATACAGGCGCTTTCTCCAGGCGTAACATGGAATTTTTTAAATGTGCTTTCTGTAAAAAAATCAAACTTTCCCGCGCCTAGCATCGACCAGCAGTCATACATTGCATCTGCTATCTCTTTTTCCGCCTCTTTTTCATATTCAGAATCAATTTTGATGTCCTCTGTTTTGCATTTTAATGGGATTGCCTGTTTTGCGCTGTCACCGAGGACAGAAGGCATTGAGCGTAATTCAGCCGACCTATGGCATGTTTCCCTGTCAAAGAATCTGTAATCAATAAACTGCCTTATAAAGAGGATTATTATCCATGAAACAAAAATTGTTATTACCATCCCGATGATGACCTTTTGCGTAAGCCCCTTTTTTTCGTTTATTCTTATCATTTTCGTTGAATTGTCTTAACTCTTTATCTTTATATTCTTAACCCCAAACACCTGTTCTTTTTAAAAGGTATTTAATTCCAGAGAATATGACTGCGGCAAAAATAATCCATATCAAAAGTTTTAGCAGGGCTTCAGCAGTCATTCCTTTCTTTTTCATCCTTTTATTTCCTCCACATCAAAGAACTCGCTTTTGCCTGTTACCTTAATCACTGTCTTGGCAATTCTCATATCAATATCTTTTCCCTCCTTGAAGAATGGCTTCTCAAATGCCTTGCAGGCTGCATTTTTCATGCAATCTTTTGTTGTTAACCCCCACTGGCATATGCAGAGGCAGTTTTGCTCATTGCACGCAGGAGGAAGGGCAATTTTATTCTCCCCTCTTTTCTCTTTGGAAAATCCCATCAGATGCCATCCTTGGGGGGCATACAGCAGGATTTCCTTGTTTGCTTCAGTTGCCAAAAGGCTTGTTTTTTCATAGATATCATCAATAGTTCCCTGTGCCTGCATCCTCTGCTGGGAGTAAAAAGGGAATATAACTGAAAGAAGCGATGACAATAAGTAGAAAAGGATAACAAAGCAAATTGTTCCTATAATGAGGTTAATAACAAATCTAAGTAAGCCCTCTTTGTCTTTGAATTTCTGCATTAAAGAACAAACAAAAAGAATTATTTAAAGCTTGCTGAATTTAGCACTCAATACCACAGCTATCAAGCCCTTTTATTTTGCCCTTGAAATCATTACAACTGCCCTCGCAAATAAATATTTTGCCATTCTGCTTGCAGTTTGCCCCCACATCAGTATCTGCTTTTAATGTCTTTTTTCCACTGCAGAATTCATATTTTTGGTCAGTTGCGCATTGGATATTGCATGTGCTTGCGATTGAATCAACATTATTTTTGCTGAAAAATCCTTGTACTTTCTCCCACATGTTGGTCCATCCCATTGTGAATCCCGCTATGACTAAAACAAGAACGAGAACAGCAAGTATTAGCAGTATTACAACATTTATGCTCAAGCCCTGCGCTTTCTTGTTCATTTTTTCCTCTTTTATCATTTTTTAAGGAGCTTTGTATTTTTAAAGGTTTTCTTTTTTAACTTCCAATGCCCTTGTTTATTGCCTTTGATATTTCTACAACCTCTTTCTTGCTCTGCTCAACCTCTGCTTCCTTTTTTCTTTTCTTTTCGCTTATCATCATTGTTTTTGCGATAATATAAAAGAGAAGGAAGACAACGGCAATCCCGATTAAAGTTGCTATTCCTGCAGGAGTTGTTATTGAAGCAGTAATTATTTCAGCCAGCCAACCTATTACACCCATATTTGAAAGTATTACAGCCAAGCCAAAGCCAATTGCGATGCTTGTTAGATTGGAAAATGCGCTGTATGTTGCGATTGTATCATAGAACAAAAAGACGAATGCCCCCCATAAAATAAACATTAACAAAAATTGCAAATCCTTTGTGCATTCACTTCCAATTAATGGACGAAAAAACCAATTTCCATTGTCGCATACAGAACCGATAAAATTGCCTGTATTGCTTATAACATTTTTTGAAGTATCAACAAAACCTTCCATGTCTGCTTCAGCAAAGTTTAAGATTAGCAATAAAAAGAGAGCAAAGACAATTATTATCTTTAATTCAGATATTTTCATAAATCAATTAAGAATAAGCAGTTTAAAAGATTTTTCTTATTTTTTCATTGAGTTAATTATCCATACGATTATAACAAGTATCACAAAAGTAATTAGTATCTTAATCCAGTATCCCGTGTTTTTCGTGCCTATTCTTTTCATCTCTTCACCAACTCCAGCCAGTGCTCTCATACCACCTTTTATCTTAAAATCTGCTTCTCTTATTGCCTTCATTCTTTTTGCTTGTGTTATCCAATCAACAGCCCATCCAAGACCAAAATGAGCACCTAAGAAAGCAACAAAAGTTATTCCTATAACTGTGGCAACACTAAAGCTTCCTAATGCAGCTGTTGCTTGGAACATATAATTATTTATTGCAGTTATCCATCCAGCATTGGCGGCAATAACAGCCAAAGCACCCCCAATTATCCATCTTGTTATATCTGAAAAAATCAATTCTAAGATGTCTGCGAAGGCAACAAAAAGTATAAGCCATATCATAAGCTGCACTACAATTTCGCTACCACCCCCCTTAGGAGTGTAACCAGAAAATCCAAATATAGTTCTTCCAAAAGTTTCAAGGACACTTTCTGCAGCCATAACAAACGGCAAAACCATCATTATTGCCAATAAAGATGCAAGAATAAGTTTGCCCGCTTGTTTCATATTTCTATTACCTTTAGGGAATTTAAATATCTTTTGGTGTTTTGTTCCTTATCCTTGTATCCTTGCAGAAAAGCAGAAAAGGAAGCATAATTCCCGCCTTTATTCCAGCAGTTTCCCCCTTGCCGAGATTTTCAAGATAGGGCTTTATATAGTCCTTCCAGAAAAGAGTGATGCTTATTACTACAATGACTAAAACTGCCAGAACAATTATAATCCTTATCATATTTTCAATCTCTAAGTCCATTTTTGTTCTTTTTCTATTTTTTTACCTTCCAAATCTAAGTATCTCGAAAAATTTGCTTATCAACGCCGAACCTCTTCCCTTGAGTATCAAAACACCAAGTACCACAATAAGCAGAATAAAAAGGGCAATTAACCATTTCACAAGCTCCTCAAATTCAAGCCCTCTTTTGTCCATAATGCAAAAAATATCTTATAATTAATAAATTTATCCCTTTGCTATAATCCGAAAGGGTTTTAATTTGGATTCATTATTAAAATCTATGAATTTTCTGAAAAGAAGCAAGGCATATGCGGGCATTGTTGCTGGTTCTTTATTCCTTTTATCTTCTTTTTCAAACATATCTATTGCGGAAGAAAAAAAGGTTGAAATTACTTTCAATAGAAAGAGCTATAGGGTAGGATTTGATGATGAAAAATTCATTTATAGAATAAATCCAAATGAGAACAAGGAAATGAGGAGAGAGGTTCTTGCATCTGCAATAATTGAAGACCTTGCTCAGGGAGCGAGAAAGAAGAACTCCCTTCTTGAGGAAAAGATAGACGAATTCCTTTATGATAACCCGAGCCGCATGGAACTGTATGCAATTGACAAGGACATTGATTTCGGGATTTCTCATGAAACTCCTTTGTATATTGAGCCGCCGAAATTAATCTTAAAATCCTTCAAGGAAGGCAAAAAATTGCAGCTTGAATTCAAGCTTGATTCTCAAGATTATGTTATAAGGTGGTTCAGGGACTCTGGCATAATAATGAGCTGGCCAAAGGACACACATATAATCCGGAGAGTTGACGGGGTTTATGAGCTTGATTTTGATTCCAAGGATTCATTAGGAAGGTTTAATCTAAAAGAGATTTTATTTCCAGAAGAAAAGGAAGTTGCAGGAATGTTCATAGACTCAATAGAACAAAGGCTTAAAGATTTAGCAAAGGCAAAATATGGCATTGCTGCAGAGACATTTTTATTATCCATTAAATTTGAGGAATGGCTTGAGGGAAAAGAGAAAAGCAGGAGGGAAAGCAAAATAAAATCAAAAATTGCTGGGAGGAATTATGCAGAATACCTGCCTGCATCTTCTACATCTCAAACCTTTCAGTCGCCATTTGAAGTTGGCAGGATATTCAACATAGAATTTGAAGGCAAGCCAGACAGGATTGACTTCCTTGTGAATACAAATCTTTATCCAAGCCCCCTAAATCCCCAAAAAGAGGCAACTTCAACAGAAAGCAATTTGATATTGCTTAAGGTAATTTCTGCCTACATAGACGAGCCGACAGATAAATCAACCGCAGGAGCAATAATAAAATTGGGCAGGACAATTGAGGAGAGGATAGACGAATTTTTAGAAGAGCATGAAAATAAAAGATTAAACTCTTTTGAAGAAAAAGAAATTTTTTATAAGAAGTTAAAATCATGGGACTCGCAGATTTATCCTTTTATTACAATGCTTGAGGAATTAAAAGAAAGAAAACTAACAGGAAATCCTGATGATATAAGGGAATATAAAAGATTCAAGCAAAATGTTTATGGGATACAGAAAGCGATTATGCCTCTAAAAAGCCTTCTTATAAAATATGAAGAGGATGATGAATTAAATGTTGACAGAACAATGGACTTGCTGAAGATTATTGAGGGGGCAGTAAAAAAATATGCCTCAGAAAACAGAAGATATCCAGAAAGCTTGGAAATTCTTGAAAAAGAGGGGTATATAAAGAAATTAAAGAATGACGAATGGGGCAATAAATTATCTTACAGGGTACTTAGATTTAGCGACGGAGGGACTGGCTATGAAATAATGTCTGCAGGAAGAGACGGCACTTTTGAGAAACTGCCCTGCAACGGAGATGACTTAGGTGTAATCTCTACTGCCTCACCATAAATTCAACCGCCAACTAAGCCTCCAGTTGCAACCGATGCAAGTGACGAGAGTGTGATTATCGCAATCAACGCAACTATGAAATAGAGAAGGAAGCCAATTCTCAGGTTATTTGCTATCTGTGTCTTTTCGTTGAGGCTGTCAACGCCAGATTCAACAGTAACAAGCGTCCTTGTAAGAATGAATATTATCTCGATTATATACAATCCTACTATAATCTGAAGATGATATGGCGAAATCATTGTTGAAATATTAAACATTTGAGTTAAAGTTGAAACAGTGCCCATCCCCTCTATCTCTGCGCCAGCCTGCTGCATCGACATAACTATCTCCAGTTTGCCGAGTATTGTTGTTATCATTGCAGCCAGCCCCACAACTATTCCTGCAAGCACAGGTGCAAGGAATGTCATGTTGCTTCTCATATCAGAAACAATGTCTGCAAGCAAGTCCCTCAATCTCTCATTTATTTTGTGTATGTTCTTAACATATTCAGAAATGCTCATCAATGCCCTCGCAGCTACTTGTAATCCCTTTTTCACTGCCTCAAGCATAATCTGCATTGACGTTCTTATCAATGTTGACGGGTAGTATAGGATTGCTCCCCGCCTCCTGTTGAAAATTGCCATTTCAAGGGACATTCCCAATTGATTGATATTTGAGTTGACTATCTTAAAGAAATCTTCAGTCGGTGTGCCTCTTACTGATTCAGCAACCCTGCCAAAAGCAATTTCTGCAGGCAGCCCGTCACCTAATCT
>Ga0233420_10000229_pt1 | contig 25533 bp, 26 predicted proteins | sample Watercolumn_Mata_4_FD_183009 | JGI IMG/M metagenome (GOLD analysis project Ga0233420, IMG submission 183009) | Freshwater microbial communities from Lake Matano, South Sulawesi, Indonesia - Watercolumn_Matano_2014_102_MG | ecosystem: Environmental > Aquatic > Freshwater > Lake | place...
GAATTGTCAATTCCGGAATCTGAATTTTCGGAATAGTAATGATAGGGGGTTTAAATTGGATTATCGCTGAAAATAAGCTCTTAATGCCATTAACGAAGAATAGGAATACTGACTTTGTCACCTCTCCCACGGCAATAAAAAAGCTTATAAGAAGATAAAGTGATTTGAATAGTAAGTCGTCCCCTCTTATCATCCTATAATTTTATCATATACTATAGGGAATACAATCGAAGGATTAGAATTTGTTGGGTAGCTCGGTGAGCTTTGCTTTTACCACGAGTCTTTTCCAGTACGTACCGGGAGGAACACAGGTGATGAGCGTAAGATACGAGGCGTCGGTCTTTTGTTCCAGAACCGAAACCTGATCCGGATTGACCACTACCATGTCGAATATTTCATATTCATATTCAACGCCATTTACTTTTACATATACTTTGTCCTTTTTCTCTAGAGATGGAAGATAGGTAAAAATGGTTTTGTAATCTTTTACGTTATAGAGCTGTGGCAGAGTCGAATGGCCAAAAATTACTACATTACCGTACTCTCCTGGAAGCGATTGCGGCAGATAATGAACAAGGCTTTTTACCAAATCTTCTCCACCCACAACAACTCTTGCTTCTTTTATATTGAGCCGAGGAATAGAAAGCGTGTATTCTTTTATGTTTGTGTTTTGCAAAAGATTGCTTTGTGGTTTTGAAGGAAACCAGAGATTCGCCTTTGTAAAATCTCGGAGATTGCTTGAAAATGCGCTGAAGCTTCCCAGTACCGTATTTGCCTCTTCTAGTGCGGAAGCTTTATCTGATTTCGGAACCGGAGTACGGATCGCTCTCTGCATGAATAACCGCGAATACATTTCAAAGGAAAGAATCGGATAAAAAGACCAGAAAAGAAGAAGCGAACCTATTGTCAAAGTAGCGTATGAAACATAGTTCACCACTTTCCGTCTGGGCGAGGTGTCTTTTTTTAAATATTGATACAAGGCCATAATTAAAGACTGGAAATAACAATGCGGATATTATTTTTAATAAAAGGAAGAATTGTATTTAGCAGCGGAACTGGCTCTTTAATGACGAGCTCAAAACCTTGAGCTTGATATTGTTTTTTGAGAATCGACTCGACGGAACTTTTATTTTTTCCAACAAGCGAGTCCGTAATTTGTTTGGCATCGACTCGCTTCATCGCTTTCCCGTTCACTGAAAGGTGGAGAACAACATCGCTATTTTCTTTCTCGACAGAATCTATTGTGTACCGAATTTTTTCTTTTTCTAAAAGATACCCATCCTTTACAAGAGGTTGTAGTTCTTTCATTAGGTCGGTAAGAAGAGCGTCTTTCTTAAAGTAAGAATAAATGGTGTCCGCAGTCGCGCGTAGCGACACCTCACTCGCTTCTTCTCCAACCTCTTTGGAGAAATTGAGATCACGTAGCTCTATGCTTGAGAGCTGGGGAATAATTTCCTCGTTCTGTTTTATCGTTTGTGTAATTTTTCCATCTTTGGTCGGCTGCTGGCTCTTTGCCTTACTGACAAGATTCGCTTCCAGATCTTCGGTATCTTTTTTTGAAACCGTCTGTACCTGTTTGCGCGTACCGCCGCTAAAGCTCGCGTCATTAATTGCAAAATAGACAGATGCCGAAAAATCGTCGATCTTGAATCGTTTTCCTTTTTCGATATTGTTTTCCGGTCCAATAGACGCTGCAGTCACCGTTGCGTTCTTTTTGCCGGGAAGTTTTGCCGAACCGTCGTTCGCCAATGAAGACGAAGCAACCTTTACTTCTTCATCGAGCGTGAATGATAATCCCCCTGTTTCCAGCACGGTTCCCTTTGCAAACACTTTTTCCTTGTCATCAAAATTATGAATGGTTACTATACCTTTTGCTCTGTCTCCTATATCCCTTTTTCCGGTCGCCTGTTTTGAATCGGTGAAAACCGCTGAAGTTGTTGAGACCATGATCTGTAGATCGCTTATATTTATCTTTTTAAAAATTTGATCGGTAGGAACGAAAACGGTAACAGTGGCTTTGTGAAGAAATAATTCATTAAAGAACAGGGCTAACGCTATAAATATCGTTCCAAAAAGGATTCCCGATCTTCTTAGCGCATTAAATTGAGGTAATTGCAATTTTGGGAGTTGTAGTTTCGGCCGTTGTAGTTTTTTTTCCTCTTTCACATCTGCACCAATAACAAAACCAAATGTCTCTTTTTTTTCGCGAACTGGTTCTTTAACGATTTCTTTTTCGCTATGAATCTGCTCTTGAAAAACACGAACCAATCCATCAATCACATCGTCTTCTTTCAGAATCTCAACTCTGGGCAGCTGGATAAAATAATCTTCGCTCCAACGATACGTCAATATCTTTGATGATTCGTCATCCAAGTCTTTTGAATTATAGAGGATGATCCGCGCCGGCAATAAAAATTTTCCTTTTAAATCTTCAAAACTCAATAATAAATCGTCGATGAGATTATCGGTTCTGGAAAGTATTTTTGAATGCGCGACCCTCCCTCCTTTATACACGAAAACTCCCACGTTTGTTTTGTCAAGCTCCACCAGAATTGCGGTCAATGGTATTTCTTCTCTTTCTTCGAGAAATGAGAGAACCGCTTCGGAACACTCGATGTATCCTAAGGCGTGCAGTTCAAGATTCTTGACGATCTCTTTAATTTTCTGTAGATACGGTTTTTTAATTTCATGGGCTTTTTCGTCGATAAAATGAGAATAGACAAAGAAAATTGCCTGATCGAGTGATATATTGAGTCGCTGCTCAAAACGGAAAAGTACCTCGTCTATATCCTGGACGATGTGTTCCCAACTGTTTGAGTAGTTGAAATGCTCTTTTTCTTTGACTACCATTTTCCCTGTATCCGTACTTAGAACCATAGCGATCCCCTCTTCTTCTTTCAAGAAAAGCGCCAGATAATTCTTTGGTTTCTTCATTGTATTGGCTAGAAAAAAAGGCAGTTTCATAGTTGGTTTTCAATTTTGTACTTCGTAAATACCTGCGTCACTCCCTGCTGAGCCGTCTTAAGAGCTTCATCATAGGAAACTCCTTGCGACGTCGCGTTGATGGCGTTTTCTATATACTGAATAATTTCGTCATTAAGACCATTATCATAGGTTCTTTTTATCATCGGAATCGACGCGTAATGGTCCGCTTGTTTTATGACCGCCCCAACATATTCATTTTGGGCCAAAAGTGGCGCAAGGTCAACCCGAGAATAGGGTTCTCCAAATGGCCGCAGTCTTGCTTCAATCTCGTATAGCTTTGTCAAATTGTCTTTTTCTACGAGAAACTTCAGAAACTTCCATGCTTCGAGTTGATTAGTGCTATATCGCGAGACGCCCTCTACCCAGTAATTTGCAATTGAAACCGGCGTTGCACCCGGAACCGATGGAACAGGAACCACTTTTAATGCAATGTCAGGATTTGCTGCTTTTATAGAGAGAATTGTCCATGAAGGAACGAGAATCATTGCCACTTTTTCTTGGATAAATGCGGTCGTTGAATTGGGCATATCATCGCTCCAAAATCCCTGAGGTGGTTCTGAAAATTTCCGATAAATTTCAAGCGCTCCGGCGGCTTCTGGCTGATCGAGTTTCTTAAGGCTCCCGCCGTTTTGGAGCAGCATTAACCCGAAAATATCCGAATAATGCTCAATATTTGATGTTGTTCCAAGAGCAATTCCTGAAGTAATCAGCTGTCCTCTTTTGTCTTTGACCGTAAGTTTGCTTACAATATCTGTCACCTCATCCCAGGTCGCCGGAGCAGTCTGAACGCCAGCTTTCTTGAAGAGATTTTCGTTATAGACAAGAACTAATCCGTCTATTTCCAAAGGCAGACCATAATAATATGTGTCAACCTTTAAGTCCTGCTGATGAATTTTATAGAATGTCTTTTCAAATTCGGCAGAACTCATGATGGTGTTTGGGATAGGCGCGGCAAGCTCTCGAATCTCGGGAAGCCATGTATTGTGGAAACGAAAAATGTCTGTACCCTGTCCATTCTTGCTCCGAGCGAGCAGTTTTTCTCTGTAATCCTGCGGAGCCATTTTTTGATAATCAATCTTGACATTTGGGTTGTTTTTTTGGTACGACTCAATAAGCGGCGTAAAAATTTCCTTATCCTCCCACAATCCCCAATATGTAAGCGAGATTTCTTTCTTTACCGGTTTTCCTCCGAAAAAGAGCTTGACAAAAACTACAAGAAGAATGAGAAAAACAACTACTCCGCCGATAATGATGAAATATTTATTTTTATTTTCCTCGTATACCATTGGCGGCCCGCTGTCTGATGGAATGGATTGTGAGGGAGCGATTTCTTCTGCTGTTGGCACCGTTACATCCGGCGCGATTTCTTCGGGCTGCTGGGGCTCTTCGACAGATGGAGGCTGAGCCTGATTTTCGGGAACACTCTCAAAAATTGGCTTGGGTTCTTGCGATTGATTTTCACCCTGATTTTGCTTATTATCATCCATAGTATTATGGTAGCAAAAAACAAGACAAAATTGGTCAAGAAGTATCGATTGCTAGGCGTCATAGGTTTTATTGTATTTCTTCTTGTTTTTAGTGTCGTCATAATGAAGGAGGAACAAAAATATAAAGATCGAATTTATCCGAATGTCTATGTTGACTATATCGCTTTTGGCGGGAAAACGAAAAGAGACGTTGAAGTATGGTTCGATAAAAAAAACAGTTCGTTACCAACAACTCAATTTACTTTTACATACGAAGAAAATGCTATCGCAACGCTCTCTGGAAAACAAATCGGTCTTCGCTATGATGGAAAGGGTGTAGCGGATCGTCTATTCTTGATTGGGCGTTCTTCGCATTTTCCTTCAAAGATCTATCAAAAAATCTCTACGCTTCTCGGCTGGAGAAAATTCCAGTTTGACAGCTGGATAGACTATGATTCTTCTCCGCTCCGGGAAACTGTTTCTTATATCGAAGAAAAATATAACAAGCCGGCAAAAAATGCTCTATTCAAGTTTGAAAATGGACGAGTGGTGAGTTTCCGTCAGGAAGAAAAAGGGCTTAAAATCGAATCCGAATCAATCTTTGCCGATTTTAAAGACGTGGTTGAAAAATTAAAAAAAATTGAAGGAAATAAAACGATACGCATCTCAAGTCGGATAATTGAACCGGAGATCACCCTCGCAGAATCAAACACCTACGGAATAGAGGAATCCTTAGGAGAAGGAAAGTCCGATTACACCCATTCTATACCAAGCAGAGTTCATAATGTAATTCTGGCGAGCTCAAAATTCAACGGCGTGCTTATTCCGAAAGGTAAAACATTCTCTTTCAATGAAATCGTTGGAGATATTTCTAGCCTCACCGGTTACCAGCAAGCATATATTATCAAGGAGGGCAAAACCGTCTTAGGCGACGGAGGTGGCGTATGTCAGGTTTCAACAACCTTATTTCGTGCGGCTCTCAATACGGGACTGCCTATTGTCGAGCGATGGGCTCATGCGTACCGAGTGGGATATTATGAGAATGATTCAAAACCAGGCTTTGACGCAACGGTATTTGCTCCCTCAGTAGACTTAAAAATCAAAAATGATACTCCTGCGTCAATTCTTATAGAAACCGAAGTTGATAAGAGTAATAATACTTTAACTTTCAAATTGTACGGAAAAAAAGATGACCGAAGAGTAGAAATTTCTCCGGCAGTTTTGTATGACGTACAACCACCTCCACCGCCGTTATATCAAGACGATCCGACGATGAAAAAAGGACAGGTGAAACAAATCGACTTTGCCGCATGGGGCGGAAAGGCATATTTTACGTATAAAATCATCTATCCAAATAAAGAAACCTTCGAAAAAAAATTCTTTTCAGCTTATAAGCCCTGGCAAGCAGTATTTCTGCAAGGAACTGCGGATTAAATCATTTCTTTTTACTTTTTAATGAAGGATAAACTACTATAGCTATCGCCACTAATGCTAAAGCGCTCACAATATATAATGTTTGCAACGGATCTAAATAAACATTCATCTTTTGATAATGATTAAACTGATAATAAGAAATGTTGACGATAGTATAGTTCCCGCTATCGTCATAGATAATCTTACTACATCTCCAGAAAAAAGAGGCGCGATGATTGTTGCCAACAGAAAAAGCGATAAATTAGAAAGAAATTCTGATAACCGATCAAGTTGATGACGGCTTAATCTCAGTCTCATAAAAAGAGAGTACGAGTAAGTCACCTCTATGTCAATGGACTATATGCTACAAAAGTGGAAGTATTTATCTAAACCACGCCGCACGTCCTAATTTATAATGTAAATCTTTATTTTTTCGTTCGCCGATGATTTTTGCCGGAACTCCGCCGACGATTGCATACGGAGGAACATCTTTCGTTACCACCGCTCCCGCTCCAACGATTGCTCCTTTTCCGATTTTGACACCAGGCAGAATAATAACCCGCGGGCCAATGAATACATAATCTCCGATCGTAACCGGCTCACATACAACGTTCTCGACAGCTGCGAAATGTTCAGTGTTTACGTTGTGCTCGCTGTTGTAAATCATGACCTCTGACGCAATATCTACATGATTCCCTATTGTCAATTTTTCCCTCCCGTCTAATACCGCATCCTCCCCAATAATTGTATCCTCTCCAATAGAAATATTTTTTGGATTATAGAACCGTGTTCCCATGTGAATACTTGATCCTTTACCGATTTTCATGCCCGTTAATCGGTAAAAAAACCTTCGAACATGATGAAACGGAACATAACCAACAAAATGAAGAAAATAAACGACGGTTTCTAAAATGACACTTGAAATGCGAAACTGAACTTTGTGAAGCAGTTCCTTTCCGCCCAACCTCTTTCCCGTTTTATCCGTAACAGACAGAACCATATAGCAATTATACAAAATTCTCCTCCCAATTAGCGTCTATAAACCTCGACTTTACCGATTCCCCCCTTCTCCCAAAAATAAATCTTCTTCTCGCATAAGTAATATAGAGTTTTTTCTTTGCACGAGTAATCCCAACATAAAAAAGTCTCCGTTCTTCTTCAAGTTCATGGATAGTATGAATTGAACGTGAATGCGGGAGGAGTCCTTCTTCTAACCCAACAATAAATACATGCGAAAACTCCAACCCCTTTGCTTGATGAAGGGTCATGAGTCGAACTCCGTCTTTTATTCCGTCTTTCTTTTCTCCTTCAAAATACTCAGATTCCACAAGTGCAACCTGCTCAAGAAACTCTACTAATTTCGGATAGGTAATCGCGACAGATTTCAGCTCTTTAATATTCTCCAGCCGTGCATAATCTTCTTCATCGTCTGGATTATAGAGCTGTAAATAGCCGGTTGCGGCAAATATATCTTCCATGAGCTCGCTCGTTGTTTTTTTTTCAACTTCGTCTTTGAGCGATGCATGCATTTTCTTAAATGATTCCCATTTCTTCTTTCCGATTTTTAATATCCGGTCCTTTGCAATCTCGTCATTGCCGTTAATCAGTAATCGAAGATATGAAAGAACATCCTTAATCTCTTTCCGTTCATAAAATCGTGTTCCTCCAACCAACACATAGGGAATCCCATAATGCAGAAACGCCTCCTCGATGATGCGAGATTGCGCATTGGTTCGATACAATATTGCCAAAGACGAATACTGCTCATTGCGGGATAATTCCTTGATTTTATCCGCAATATACAATGCCTCGTATTCTTCGTTTTCTGCTTCAAAAAAATCCACATCTTCTCCGCCTTTGTTATCTGTAAACAAATGAAGAATGGGGTGCGTTTGATTTTTTGAAATGACTTCATAGGCAAAGTCAAGAATTTTCTGCGTCGAGCGATAGTTTTCTTCGAGGTTGAAGAGTTTCGCATCGCTAAAATCTTCTTGGAATTTTTCCAGATTTCTAATATCCGCCCCTCTCCATGAATAAATGCTTTGGGAAAAATCTCCAACCACCGTCACATTTTTTGATTCTTCCGAAAGAAGCCGCGTCAGGGTATATTGCGAATAATTTGTATCCTGGAATTCATCAACGAGGATATGGGTGTATTTTTTTTGATAACGTTTTAAAACTTCAGGATTTTTAATCAATAGGTCAATCGTTTTCATAATCAGATCGTCAAAATCTACCGCATTATTCTTTTTCAGACGCTTTTCATACTCCTTATAGACCGTTGAAACCAACGACGCGTTGTGATCCGAGAACAATCTCAGAAACTGATTGCTATGGATGAGCTGGTTTTTTGCGCCAGAGATGCGATTGAGAACATAAGAGGGAGTCGGCCGCTCGATCTCCAAATCTTTTACAATTTTTTTGACAAGATTCAACTGATCGTCTTCGTCATAAATGGAAAATCTGCTGTCAAGACCGATCAAATCTCCATTTTTCCGCAAAATTCGGGCACAAAATGAATGAAATGTCCCGACAAAGCCCAAAGACATCTTGATTCTCTCTTTCATCTCTCCTGCGGCTTTATTCGTAAAAGTAATCATGATAATTGAGTACGGATCGATACCGCAATTATGAATAAGATGAAGTACTTTTGAGACCAAAACTCGCGTCTTACCGCTTCCTGCTCCTGCAATAATGATCGAGGGGCCTTCTACATATTCGACCGCCGCCTTTTGCTGAGGATTTAGATGCTTGAAGATATCTTGCGACATAGACTATAATTATAAAACAATGAAATATTTCATCGCCAACTGGAAAGCGAATAAAAATCTTGACGAAACAAGATTATGGGTGAATGAATTTTTCACAAAACTTGATCAAGACGGAAAAACAAAGAAAAAATTAGACGAAAGCTCTATTAAAATCGTTATCTGCCCACCATTCCCACTTATCTATCCGTTAAAAGAGTTTCTTAGGAACAAAAAAAACATTGTTGCCGGCAGTCAGGACATATCAAAATTTGAAGGAGGCACGTTTACCGGCGAGGTCACGGCACAAAATCTTTCTAGCTTGGTCGAATATACGATTCTTGGGCATAGCGAAAGGAAAAAACATCTCAGCGAGAAAGACGAGGATGTTTTGAAAAAATACGCTCTCGCAAAACGCTATGGAATTGAGCCTATCTACTGCATGGCAAAACCCTCTTTACCTTTGCCTTCACAATTAAATTTTCTCTGCTATGAACCTCCAGAAGCAATAAGTAAGGGTGACGGACTTGGTAATAATGAGTCCGTGTCCGAAATACTAAAAGTGAGAGAGGCTGTACAACTTCGGCCTCCTATCAAATTTATCTACGGCGGTTCTGTAAACAAAGATAATATAAAAGATTATCTGCAGTGTAAAGAGATCGACGGCTTTTTAATAGGAGGTGCTTCTCTCGATCCTACCCACTTTTACTCCATTGTTTCGATGGCTTAGAAAATAAACGAAACAAAAATGACGAGCGCAGAAACTCCAAAAAGAATGATTGCGTTATTAATGAATCCTGTTTTTGGAAGCGTCGCTGTCCTCGTTGGCGTCGCCGAAGCAGACGCGGTAACCGTCGCCGAAGGCGTCGAGCCTGACGTGACGGTTGGATTTTTATAGGCAAGAATTATTTCTGTAGGTGAAGGAGAAACAGAAACCGCAGGCGTCAGTGAAACGGTCGGACTGACAGTTAGCATAGATGTAGGAGTTGGTTGAGTTTCGTCGAGTCCACTCTGTGTATCAAGTGAAATAATTTTGCTGTAGCCTGCGCTCTGCGCTTTTGTTTTGCGAGGCGCGATCTGCGGACTCTTTTCGGGTGTTGCTGTCAACATGTATCCTATATACACAATTGACAACATTAAGCCAACGGTCATCACCAAAAGTACAGTGGTAATTATCTTTGATTTTTTATTCATAACTTAGTCTCTAAGCCAACCGTCTGTCTTTGAATGAAGTTGAGCTTCAACTTTTAAAAATGACTCGCCCGTACTTACAATATGTTCTTTAAAAAAAACATTCAATTTCTTATTAAGATCTATCGTTATATCGTCTTGATTCCACATATTCTTATTGACTCGTATCCTTGCCATGTCAATGTCTGTGTCTTTTATCGTCTCGACGCCCACCAATATACGTTGACCCGACTTTATTTTCCGTAACAAATCATCTGAAATTTCTTCCCAATTTTGATTATAGATCTTAATTCCTTTTGATGCAACAAAATTTACTATCGGTGTTACCCCCAAATCCTGATCACTGACTTGGGATTCGGATTTGGACCTGAACATGCTAAAAATAAAAATGATTCCGAAAATAAAAAATAAAATAACTCCGATAATTATTGGGGTTCTCGATGATTTTATGTATGCTTTTTTTTCTTCTTGAGCGACTGTTTGCATTGACTGTGGAAATGGCGTAGCGCCTGATGAAGCTTTGAAATCCGGAATTACTAGCTTCTTTTTTTTATTCTCTGTTTCCTTTTTTAAAAGATATATCTGATACGAAAGGAATCCTATAATAATCAGGAGAGCTACTAAACTTATCTTGTTAAGAGACACTAAAAAATCTGCAATATCCATACTATGATGCTATATAAAATCGGATTAAAAAACAAGGATAAGGCCGAGACCAAGAATAATAAAAGAGGCCGCCCCAACTAAAGGAGTGGTAATACTTCCTCCCGAAACCGGCGGCTTTGGCGTGGGAGAATAAATAGGGAGCCGCGTCGGCGTAGGAGTTGCCGGAGCCGTAGTGATGGTCCCTTCAGGAGTTGCCGTTCCTAGGACCTGTTCGCCTATCTTTGCAATATTAAATTTGCGCTCGATAATAACAACATTTCCATTTTTATCTTTCGTTCTGATGGTAATCGTGTGCTCTCCAGGTGAGAGATTAGACGGCAGATTCAACTTCCATTCTCCTTTTTCGTCTGTCTTGACTTTTGAAGAAAATGCAGTCTCTGAATGAACCTCAATCATGACTTCTTCATTAGGTATGGCAACTCCTTTTATCAGCGGGCTGTACCCAGGAATCATTTTATTCTCCTGTGGGTAAATAATATCTATTTCTTTGGTCGTGCCCTCATTTCCTTGTGAACTTGTAGCAGATAATATGTTGTCCTGGCTTGTAAAATTTAGATTGCTGCCGATGATGATCGTTTGCGGAACAGGTGAGACTTTTGAGAGATCGGTCATGACCGTTGACATCTGACCATCCTCGTTTAATATTTCTATTGTTGCCTGTTCTTTGCTTGTTGGATTCCGTGGTTGATAGCTTTTTTTCTCAAATACCGAATTAATCGGAATGAGCCATTCTCCTGTGGACTTTGTCAAGGCTGAAAAAGAAAATACATTATTCATATGAATAAGCACTACTGTATTTTCTAGAGGACTTCCGTTTGGTTTGATAACTTTTCCATAGGCTGGTTCTCTACCTTTGAAAGGGGTTACATTTTTTGGCGTATTGAAACTAAAGGGCTTATCGTCCGTATTCACAATAAGCTTATTATTGCTTACCAGCTTGAAGAAATATACTTGATTTTCATTTAAATTCTTTAACTGCGTATAATGATACAAGTACTGACTTTTCTTCGTAGAGATATCGCGTTCATCATTTGCTATTTTGTTTAATTCGTTTTCTTTGGTTCCGTAGATAACCCAACCGGTGCTTTTTTGATCTGTCTGCCAATAAACCGCGACTTGATTCGGACTCAGATTTGTCACCTCAACCCGCTTAAGTGCTTTTTTTTCTGCTTTTGAGGCCGGAGGCGTCTGCGAGAACAGGCGCAGGAACAGAAGCCCAACAAAACAGGCAATTAATACTGCAACAATTGTTGGAACTTTTGTCTGATTTTTTAGGTAGATTTGTGAATATATCATAGTTAGTATTCTTTTTCTTGCAGTCTTTCTAATACTTTCGTGCTAATCTCGTATTTTTTAAACACCGGCCCAACAACTTTGTTCTTTATTTTTTCTGTTGAGGCCGCGTGATAAATATCGGCAATAAGCCAGGCAATAACGGTGAAAAATAATCCTATTGAAATGAGAAATAATTCCTTTTTATTCATAGGTAATACACCTCGACATCCATTATAACTTTTAGCTGCGCACTCGCGCTCGCCTGTTCGTCCTGACTCTTGCTGATGACCATTTTTTGTATTGTCTTTAGACGTCGTTGCGCTAACAGCGAGTCGATAAATTTCATGAGCGTGTCAAAATCGCTGCTTCCCTCAACGGTCAAATGCAGCGTCTGCAGCTTATCTTTTTTGGTGTCAAGAAGATTAACCTCGCCTATGCTCGCCTTTTTAATGATAAACGCGCTTTTATTGCTTGCCTGCTGAATATCATCAATCATCTTGTTAACTTGTGGATGATTTGAAATCGCCATAGTCAATAGAGGAAGTTTTTCGCGATTTTCTTCCATGAGTGATTGCACGTTTGCAATATTGAGAATCTGATTTTCATAAAGCTCATCAACTTTTTTTAAATCATATTCTTCCCTTTTTAATGAGGTAGCAGTCGTTAGCGAAGGCTTTATTGCGAAGAGAATAAATAAAGAAAAAATGACAAAAAACAATATGGCGAACGTATAATCGCCCATCTTTTTTGAAAAAATCTTCTTGGTCAATTGTGTTGCTTTCATGTTATGTTTCTTTAAATTTAGACAAGCTAAAGACAAAAGAATAACCGAATTCTGTCTTTTTTAGTGTTTGGAGCTCTACGGTAGCGAATCTTCCGTCTTTTTTTAATAGCGTATAGAATGCTTCAAGCTGACGGGCGTCATACGCGTTTCCTGTTGCCTTTATTAAATCAGGATTTATCTCTAAATTAATGAGGGTTAATGCTGCAGGAAACTGGGACAAAAAGTACTGAAACATCGTCTTGAACTTTATCTGTCTTTTAAAAATATTCTCCGATTCCTTGGTTCTTCGATCGATAAGGTCTGCTTCTTTCAGAAGCGGAAGCACTACCTGAACAATTTCTTTTTTTTGATCCACCGATTCTTTGAGATCAATAATTCTTTGGTCTATCTGGAAACGGTAAAAAAATACGCCAATGACAACCAACTGTGTCACGATGATAATGTAGCGAAGATAATTAAGAAAAAAATATACTACCCTTTCTAAAAAGGGGCTTTCCTTTTCTCCCAAGAGATTGATTGCGTATTTCATTTGGAAGTTTTAGCTTTTGTCGATAGTTTTTTAAGAAATTTGCTAACTCGCGATTTTAATCGATTTGCTTTATTTTTATGAATAACTCTGCGTTTGACCGCTTTATCAACCTTTGTATAGAATTCGCTTGCGAGTTTTTTTAGATCGGTTCCGCCTTTTTTTAGTTTTTTTAGAGCTTGTTTATAAGCTTCTACATAGCGCGCGTTTCTCTTTGTTCTTGTCTTGTCTTTTCTTACCTTTTTTATTGCTGATTTAATCAGTGGCATCTAATAAGCACCTCCTTTATATCTCATATTCTTTATCAAATAATTTTTCTCCATAACTCCCGCTAAACTTCAATGATAGTTTTATCTTCCCCACCACTTCATGATATACGCATCTCCCTGAAGAACAGGTTCCCAGCGTTATCCTCTTTTCGTATTTTGACTCATTATTTAACGTAATCGTCCCAATAACTCCCTGCAATCCCTGCTGTCTCGTCTGGTACGAGAGTTCGTAGTCAATCGTTTGGGTATTTGTTGGAATATCTTTAATTTCCAATACAACCTCTTTACCTCCAAGAGATGATATCAGGTCTACTTTTACCGAGCTATCAAGCGTGGGTATTACCGTTTCGGTCGGCTCAACCGTTTGAATTTCTTTTTTTGACGGTCCCGTTCCTCTTACAATAAGAATTCCAACAAGTAGTAAAATGGCAGTTACACCGCCAATCAACACCAACTGTGATTTTTTGAGTTTCATAGTTTTAATGAAATATATTTCTGTAAATTTGTAACGGCGACACGGTCCTGTTTCATGGTGTCACGATCGCGTACAGTGACGGTATTGTCTTCCTTTGTTTGATAATCTATTGTAACACAGAATGGCGTCCCAATTTCATCCTGCCTGCGATACATTTTCCCGATATTTCCTGCGTCGTCGAACTCCGCGGAAAAATGCTTTTTAAGCTCAAGAAAAATATGTTTAGCGCTTTTCTGGAGTTCTTCATCTTTCTGGAGAGGAAATACCGCAACTTTTATTGGGGCGAGCTTTGGTTCAAGTTTTAAATAGATTCTGGTGGAATCTCCTACTTTTTCCTCGCGATACGCGTCAACAAGAATAATCCCAACAAGCCGCGAGAGTCCAAATGTAGGTTCTACTACGTGAGGAATATAGGTTTCCTTTGTTTTTGGATCGATATATTGTAAGTCTTTTCCTGAATATTTCATGTGGTTTTTAAGATCAAAATCTGTCCGATAGGCAATTCCAAACATCTCCTTCCATCCAAACGGATACTGATACTCTATATCCATAGTTCTTTTTGAATAATGCGATCGTTCAAACTCTTCGTGTTCTCTCCATCGCAAATGTTTTTCATCAAGACCAAGCTCCAAAACCCAATCCCACATTTCTTTTCTCCAATATTCGTAAATAGATTTCCACTCCTTTGAATGGATAAAGTATTCAAATTCCATCAGATCAAATTCGAGCGTTCGGTGCACAAACTGACCCATGGTAATCTCATTTCGAAATGCTTTTCCTTGCTGCGCAATCCCAAATGGTATTCTCATCCTCATGGTATTTAATACGTTTTTGAAGTTTATGAAAATACCTTGAGCGATTTCACCCCGCAGATACGCTTTATTTTTTGCATCTTCAAGAATACCAATGTGAGTCTCAAAAAGCAGATTGAATTTTCGCACCTTGGTAAAATCTGATTTGCCGCATTTTGGACATTTCAGCTTATTCTTCTCTATTGTGTTTGAGAGCTCTTCAACCGAGAGTCCCTCAACCTTCTTCCCGGGAATGGCGTCCTCAATAAGATGGTCGGCTCGCGTCCTGTTTTTGCAGTTTTTGCAGTCAATCAAGGCATCTGAAAAACCTGCGACGTGTCCTGACGCCTCCCATACTTTTGGACTTAAGAATATACTTGCGTCAATCCCCACCATATCAGTCCTATCCAACACAAACCGTTTCCACCATGCGTCTCTCAAATTATTTTTAAGGAGCGTTCCATAGTGACCAAAATCCCAGGTATTCGCCAACCCTCCGTAAATATCAGAAGAAGGATAGACAAAACCACGACGTTTGCAGAGAGCAACAATTTGTTCCATAAAACCCATTATAGCGTAAACGTCGGCATTTTTTCATGAATTAAGTTCTCTATTATTGCAATAAGTTCCTCAAAGGATTTCTTGTCTTTCAAATAGCCAAGATGTTTCATGAGTATATTGATATGACGCGTTAACAGCTGTTGTATGTCTTCTTTTTCCTTTGCCAGCGTAACCGCAAACAACTTGAGTGCTTTATATACTTCTTCTTCTTTTTGGTTTTCCGGAAGGAGCCTCTCAATAATGAAGAAATAACAATATAATGCTTGAACTTTTGTTTGACTATTTTTTATGCTTGAGAACGCCTACACAAGCTGCGTCTCGGAAAGATACAGATAGTCTCTGTTTTCGTGAAGAAGAATTTTGATGAGATTTCCCGTCTGCGCATGAGAAAGTCGTCTGCTTGTAATTTTTTTGATGCCCTTGGCAAAAACTCTTACCTTTCCCAATATGTGCGTAAAAAGCGTCAGTAGAATATCATCATGCAGTAACTCTTGCTTTTTAAGTACGATTGCCTCAGTCTTGATGGTCTTCGACATAACTTGTTATCTCATTTCCTTGTCTACGTCTAGAATTCCATCGTACTTTGTTTTCCCATCAACTTCGACCTTAAGCTTTTGATTGTCTGTTCCGGGTTGTTTTTCCACTAAAAGCTTGTAATTGTTCGAAAGTTGGGAGGGAACGCTGTACTCAAGAATTGCTGTAGCCTTTCCCTGCGTTGGTACTTCCAGATATCCCTCAAAAACCGTTTTATCCAGTTCGTCGTAGGCCTGCACCTTTTTTTGCGAACCTTTAAACTCGACGAGCTTTGAACCTTTTGGTACATACACTCGGATCCAGTTACGAAGCGTTGCATTAAGACACAACCCTCCTCTTTCAAGGTTGCAGTCGGAGTGAGGATATGGATTTCTAAAATCAACAGTTACTATTCTTGTTACTTTTCCAGCGTCATTGGTTTTTGTTTTGGAATTGATTGATACAGAGACAAAAAGGTTAGACTTTGCTCCTGCAAAATTCACATTATTTACATAGAGAAAGTCTCCCTGATAGCTTCTGACTCTTCCCGCAAAGTTAAGTTTTTCCACCGACGTCTGGAGGTCTTTATCAATAAAGTAAAGTAAAATATGTTTTTCCTGAAGATTTTTAAACATCTGTTGCGCGAGCGTTCCCCAGTATTTCGACGGTGAAAAACCGATTGCTTTATAAAAAAGTGCATACATCAACTCCCCTAGAATTCCTTTGCGGTTCTCTTTAATGTAATTCACCGGCCGATCCACCATATCAAAGAGTTTATACAAAACCTGCGGACAATCGCATCGCTTGTCTGTTTGGGCAGAAAATCTGACTCCTCCCGCATCCGTATCGCCAAATATTGTCAACATATCAACAAGAATTTTTGAATCAACCAAAATAACTCCGTCGTACTTTACGCGCGAGCTGCTTTTGTTATACAGACTGTTGAAAAGACCAATAGAGGTCGGAAGGTCAGGAGAAAGATTGCTGTCGCGTATATTAAATGTAGATACTCCTTTGTGATAGGTAAGAATCTCGCGCGGCGCAACTGGATGACTGATCCCGTTATCAAGCGTATATATATCCTCCGATCGCTCGATTTTGATTTTGCCTTTTTCAACGCGGAATATTGCATACGCGGTCAAAAATCCTCCTGTTGCGCGCAGCTCTTTATCGTTTTGAAAAAGAACAAGATATGTTTTTTCTTCGTCCTTTCCAAACATTTCAGGAATACGCTTCACCAACGGCTTTGCATCAACAAAAAGTGAAGAAAGTCCGTCGAACTGCTCCTTTGCATTTTGTAACGTTGACTTCAGCTTTAGTTTTCCCAATTTCTCCGGATAGCGTGAGGGGTCAATTTTCTTAATGCGTTTCTCTGCCTCGGCTATATCGCTCGAAATCGCATCGACTTTCACGAGCATCTTCTCAAGAGTCAACACCGCAGTCTGTAATCTGTTTTCTGCAGATTTTTCGACAAATGAAGACTGTCCTTTTTTAAATCCAATCAGATCTGCATACGGAGTCACCGCGACTACAGCTTCCTGAGCAGCTTTGATAAGGTAGTTTCCTGCCTCTACCCCATTTTTGAAATCCGAAATATAAGGAATAAACGACACCCAGTATAACGTCTTTGCTTCTTTCTCAAAATCTGCATATTTCTTAGAAAATTCTTTCAGCTTATTGTCTAATAAGTCGATGTCGTTTTGTGAAAAAATTGTCTTCATCTCTTTTGCCGAAGCAACAAGAACCATTGCTTTTGCTTTAATGCGCTGATACGGAAGAAAGAACAGAAAATATCCCGCAACCCCGAGAAGAAAAAGCACTACAAGTACTAGTTTTCTCATAATTTTTATTATACAGCACCTTTTCCGCTGATCATCACGAACGGTGTTTTAATAATAATTTTTAAATCTTCCCAGAATGACATGGTATTTACATATACTGCATCAATCGCAATGCGTTTGTCAAAGTGTATTTCGGATCTTCCCGATACCTGCCATAGACCCGTTATTCCGGGCCTCACCGACAGCACTTTTTTCACCATTGGTTTGGTATGTGGATATTTTTTCTGCTGATTCTCGAGCTCATCCGGATAGTATGCCCGCGGACCAACCAGGCTCATCTCGCCCTTTAAGACATTTAAAAGTTGCGGTATCTCATCAATTGAATGCTTGCGGAGAAATCGTCCGACGCGAGTCACGCGCGGATCTTTTTTGAGTTTATAGCTGCCTCGTTTATACTCGTGAAAAAGCGTTTTAAAACGAGGGTCTATCCGCAGCAAAAAATGAGCATTAATGATCATCGTCCGGAATTTATACATCTTAAATTTTCTTCCCTTTTCTCCGATTCTTTCCGGCACATCTGCAAGAACAGGGCCAGCTGAATCAAGCTTTATGAAAATCGCCGCAAGAACATACACGGGAGTAAATAAAATCAAAAGGATAATTGCCGAAACAATATCCATCCATCTTTTGACTATTTCATAGTAGGCTTTCCCGTAGAGTAATTTTGCCATATATTAAGTCAACTTTTCGTGGTCTGTTCCTTTAAATCCTTCTACCATCTTTTTGATTTTTGATACAGAGGTTTTTTTTGCAACAAGAAGTACGTCATCCGTATTCACAATTAATAATTCCTGGAGATCTACTCCAACGAGCAATTTTTTTCCGTCGTAGTTATAGACTAGATTATCTGTGGAATCTTCGAGAAGAACCTTTCCTTTCGTAATGTTGTCTTCTCTTTTTTCTTCGAGAGCTTCTTTGAGAGCTTCCCAGGCTCCAACATCGCTCCATCCAATATCTTCAACAACCACATAGGCAAATTCGTTATCGAGCTGTTCAAGAATTGCGTTGTCGAAATTGATTTCTGGCATCTCGTGATAGTACCGGGTAAATGCTTTTATAAAGTCTTCTGTTCGCGCAGATTGAAGAATTTTTTCGATGAGGTTATAGATGTGGGGAGCAAATCGTTTGAAGAGTTCATAGATGAAGTGAGGAGTGGAGACGAAATATCCGAGATTCCAGCAGTATTTTTTATCGCTGAAAAATTTTTCTGCCAGTTTTGTATCTGGCTTATAGCGAAATCCTACAAATGCTTGAAAATTGACTCCTTTCTCCTTTTTTTTAATTCTTCCTGCTTCAATCCACCCTAAATTTTCTGAAGCAAATCGCGCTTTTTGCCCTATAAAAATTATTTTTTCTTGTTCTTTTTTAATAAGATCTCCAGAGACAAAAATAACTTTCTTGAAAAGAGCTTGGTGTCGAACCAGATGATCGCTCCATAATATCACTACGGGCTCATGAGGAAATTGTTTTGAGAGAAATCCCATCATAAAAGCAACCGCAGGACCGACGTCTTTTTTCTCCGGCTCGCCGATGACATTTTCTTTTGGAATCTTTGAGAGTTGTTTTCTTACAATGTCGACGTACTGAATCCCCGTTGCAATATAAATATCTTTTGGGCTGAATTCCGGAAGAAGACGCTCGACCGCATGCTGAAGCGTTGATTTTTCTCCGATGATTTTCTCAAACTGTTTCGGAGATTTTTTTCTTGACAGAGGCCAAAGTCTTGTGCCGACTCCGCCTGCAAAAATAACAGCCTTCATAATTTTGATGTAAACTGCTCAATAAACTTTCTTTTGCTGAATCGTTCTACGTTCTTTCTACCCAATCTTTCTGTTTGTAATTTTAGATTGTATGATATTGTATGAAATTCTTCAAGTATACGGGATAATGAAGATATCGATTGTTCAGAAAAAAATAATCCCGTTTTGTTCGTAAGAGCAGTCTCTTGTGCGCCTCCCTTTCCAAACGCAATTACAGGACAGCCAAAAAATTGCGCCTCAAGCGATACATATCCAAAGTCTTCCTCCTGTGGCATGATAAGGGCCTCTGCTTGAGAATATAATCGAACAAGCTCTTCATCTGGAATGTAAGAGATAAATCCGATGTTTTTATTCGCCATCTCTCTCAATTTTTTTTCTTGTGTTCCCTGTCCCACAATAATCAATAGTTCATTCGGCAAATCATTAAAAACTTTTACGGCCAAATCAATTTTTTTATAAGGCTCGAGTCTTGAAACAACCAAAAAAAACTTATTATCTTTCATCTTTAATCTTTCATCTTTAATCTTTAATGAGCTCCAATAATCTGTATCAAACGGCGGATAGATCACTTCTGAGCTTCGCTTGTAGTATTTTTTGCATCGTTTTGCCACTGTTTCGGAAATCGAAATAATGCTGTCTGGCCTTTGGCTCGCGACCAGATCCCATTTTTTAAGATAGTCACTATAAAGTGAGGAGATATTTTTCAGACTGCCTTGGTATTCTTCGACGTGGCTCCATAAATAGCGCGTCGGAGTCAAAAGATAACAGATATGCTTCGTGTCCGGTTTTGTAATAATTGCTTTTGAAAATGAAGAACTCACCGAAATAACTAGATCATAAGAGTTGAAATTAAACGACTCAAAAGCAAAAGGGTACAATACGAGTGAAAGAAGCCTGCTTTTCTTGATAAAGGTTGGAAGTCTCTGGATAAATGACGCATGAAGTGGAAAATTCTTCGCCCATTGAGCAGAGCTCGTATCAAAGTAAGAGGTATAGAACTCTGCGCGGGGAAACATCTCATGAAGTGTTAGTAAAACTCGTTCCACGCCGCCCCATTTATCAATCCAGTCATACACAATTGCTATATTTTTATCGTCAAACATATCCCTATGATACAATATTCTTCATATTCATGAAGAAAAATCGTCTTACTTTGATTGTTATAACAATTATTTCTTTTATTTTCTTCTTCTCAATCGGTTTTGACATTAGTCCTTATCTTCGCGGCCCCGCTCCGTATCCGCCTGACTGGAGATGGCCGTATCAATTTACCAATACAATATCTAAACTGTGGTTTCCGGCATTAACAATCGTTGGACTCCTCTTTTTTTTCTTCTATATAGAAAAACTGGACGAAAGGGAAATCAATAAAAAACAATGGGTAATTCTTGCAGCCGCTATTTTTTTACACTTTCTTTTTCAGTTTAGCATCCTTTTTTTCAGCAGAGCCGGTATAGGAGTCTTGCTTCAGAGGATTATTCAGCCAGATATGAACGGATATTTCACTGCGGCGCTCTCTATCAAAAATATTCCGCAATTCTTATCAACATATAACGAAAGTGTCTTGAGTTTTCCCATGCACGCGACCGGTCATCCACCCGGTTCTATCCTGTTTTTTTGGCTCGTCAACCAACTATCTGCCGTCTTAACGCCATTACAGAGTTTTATTTCTTCCATTCGCTTTTCTCACCAAGACGTTCAACTTATCTGGAATGCACTATCGCTCAACCAAAAATTTGGAGCGTTCGTTTCGACCAGCCTAATCCCTCTGTTTTCATCGTTGTCTCTGCTTCTTGTTTTTGTTCTCGGAAAGGAGCTGTATTCTGTCCGCGCCGCAATACGCTCTGTATTCCTTTTTATGACTATTCCGGCAATCGTACTTTTTGTTCCGCTTTCCGACGTATTCTTTCCGCTTTTTTTTCTTTTGTCCTTTTGGGTATTTCTGAAAGGGCTTCGCGATAAAAAACTTCTGTTGATATTTTTATCAGGGATCTTGTTTTTCCTCGGACTTTTTTTTAGTATGTCTTTGCTACCGCTTTTACTTTTATTTGCATATTTCATTTTTCTCTATTCTTACAAGAAAAAACTGAATATGCAAAAACTTTTATCTTTTGGATTTGCATATGTATTGGGACTAGTGATTCTACCTTTTTTGCTTTTTGTTCTTTTCCAATTCAATTCTTTGGCAGTTGCAAAAACACTGATGAGCGGGCTTCCAAAAGGACGCCAATACCATGTTTGGATTCTCTATAATCTCTATGATTTTTTCGTATATACAGGAATACCTCTCTTTCTTCTGTACGTCAAGATGATTTTGTCGAAGGTTAAGGATCATCTTTTTATCGCATTTACGATTATGTTGTTGCTTCTGAATTTTTCCGGAGCGGTTCGAGGCGAGGTTGGACGGATCTGGATTCCTTTTATGCCGGTGCTTGTCTTATTTATTGCTCATTTTCTGACCGATCGATTGAAATTTTCGAAAAACTACTTTGCATATATTCTTTTTCTTCAGGCCGTTCAAATAGTTATTATGCAGGAATTTTGGGTTCCATTATGGTAATGAAAAGGTTCTTTTTTGCTGCTTTTTTTCTGTGGTCGCTCTTTATTTTGTATTTCTACATTACCTATTTATTATGCAGAGGAAACATATGTTCACCTTAGGAATCATTATTGGAATATACGCGTATATAATATTTTCCCTTGGTATCGCCGGATTACTCTATATAAAGTTTATATTACCTTTAACAATAATTTTTTTACTTTTTATTATTCTCATTCTTTATTCAAAGCGCTCACAGCTATTCCAGTGTAATGTTACACTGGAATGGAAATCTATTGCGATTATTTTGCTCTTATTTTTTCAAGCATGTATTAATCTTATCGGGGCGCTCGGGCCGGAAATCTCATTTGATGCGCTCTGGTACCATCTCACGCTTCCAAAACTATATCTCCAGAATCACGTTATACGTTTTTTCCCCGGCGGCCTACTCTATTATTCTGCCATGCCAAAACTTACCGAGATGCTTTATACGGTCGCGCTTTTACTAAGTAATGAAATTGTGGCAAAACTAATTCATTTTCTTTTCGGGGTTTTTATTCTTATTGCGATTTACAAAATCTCAAGAAAATATCTGGATACAGCATCTTCTCTCACTGCGTGTCTGATTTTCTATTCCAATCTCGTCGTCGGATGGATGTCGATCACCGCATACATCGATCTCGCTCGAACATTCTATGAGCTCATAACATTCTGGGCATTTCTACTTTTTGTTGAGAAGAAGGAATATAAATATTTGTTTTTGTCAGCCGTCTTTATGGGTCTCACCATCTCAACAAAATTGGTCGCCGTTGGTTCGCTTGCAATCTATTCTCTCTTTCTGTGGAAAAAACCAAAACATCTTTTCAGTTTTCTCATTATTTCTCTGCTCATTCCGCTTCCTTGGTTTGTTTTTTCATTTCTCAATACAGGAAATCCTGTGTATCCTATTTTCTCCGGCTATCCTTTTTCCTCTGCTGCCCATCTTGTATCACCAATCAATTTTGTCAGAGAGACTTTGACACTACTTATGAGGTCGGCAGATCCAATTTCTCCCGTCTATATTATTTTTCTTCCTCTCATATTATTGTTCTTCAGCAGATTTAAAAAACATGAGAAACCCATTGCGCTTTATTCACTTCTTGGCCTTTTTGTCTGGTACATTACCCCCCGAACTGGAGGAGGCAGATTTATCCTTCCCTATCTTCCTGTCTGGTCAATCCTTGTAGCTATTCTCTTATCAAAGCTCCCTTTTATATTTAGAAAATACAGTACTGTCTTAATAATTGTTGTTGCCCTCATCTCAATCGGCTATAGAGGCATCGCGAACAAAAAGTTTGTTCCGGTAATTTTTGGAAAACAGACAAAAGAAGAGTTCTTAACAAAAAATCTTAATTTCAAATTCGGAGATTTTTATGACGTTGACGGATATTTTGCAAAAACCATAAAACCAACCGATCGAGTCCTTATCTATGGGATTCACAATCTCTATTACGTCAATTTTCCGTTTGTTCATGAGTCGTATATGCAACCCGAAGATTGGTTTAACTACGTTCTTGTAGGTGAAGGTCAGCTTCCACCGCAATATGCAAACTGGCGCTTAATATATCAAAATAATACAAATAATGTCAAGCTTTACGCTTTGCCCTGATCGCCTTTCTTTAACCAATACCACGCAACAATTATTGTTTTCCCTGCATCATGCCAGTTGGAACCTTTTTCATCATTTCTTCTCCAACCCCCTTCATCATGTTTTCAAGATCGGTAAACTTTACATTTGCCGGAGGAGTAAAGAGCGAATCGGCAACTACTTCGGTCTTGCAGGAGTCCTTATACTTCTCCATTTCTTCGAGAACTTTTTCGCTTTGATCTTCTTTCTTTACCGGAGCAGCTTTTTCAACTTCTGGTTTATTGAGAGCAAACATTATTCCTTCATTCTTTCCTTCACTCCATATCCACATTTTGCTATCTTTCATAATTGCGTGGCCGTACCCTTCTGTGTCCATTCCCATATTCATTACCCTGACAGCTCCGTTTTTAATGTAGTTCGTCACCATTCCTCCTTTTCCCGAGGGATTTGGATATTCACACTTCAAGGACAATGATTTTGAGAGGGCATCTTTAATGCTCGTAAAAACATTTCCGCCTTGTTGGGTTGTACCCGCTGTTTTCTGCTCCATCATTGGAGGTTTTGCCTTCTGAGAACTCAAAACGAAATATCCTCCCACTCCAAGAAGCAATAAAACGATAACAATCGGAACAAGATTTTTCATATTCTCACATTCAAATGATAATAGTTAGAGTATACATAACTGTTTCTGAAGAATACAAGAAGAAAAACTTATACCGGTCAACATACGCAACTCGTTCTTATGTGTTTACAACCCAATGAAGAAATCAGCATGGAAGTGTACGAAACCACCGACCAATTTTTCCGATTCGAAGAGGGACGAGGAAAAGTGATCATAAACGGCGAGGAACACATTGTGAAAGACGGCACAATCCACAAAACCAAATCCGAATCAGAAACGGATACTGAGGATCATTTATAGAATCAAGCTTCCATTCTACTTCTGAAGAATTTTTCCGTTTCCTTATCAAGGAAATAAACATAGCAACCTTTCATTGCTCTACTTAATAACACGCGGTATACATTTTTAATGTAATTAATAAATCCCTCCTTCGATTGTTTTACTGCAACATCAGAAGAATTCTCTTTGTGTGCCTCCCATGTTTGTTTTTCAAAGTTATACATTAAATCTCCTCCAAAAATCACACCAACATAATCAAATTCAAATCCTTGAATTGTATAAATACTTCCTATTTGATTTACGGAACGTGGATCCATTGGCCATAAACTTGCGGGGGGAATATCTTTTGCCGGTTTGTATTTACATTCCCTTCCTTCTTTTGCTTCCCATGTCATTTCAAAACCATCTATTTTTACATCTTTAACTAATGATCCGTTTGGATTAGGACAGCTCCAAGTCCAGCAAAAACCTGCTACTAATCTTGCTGAATTAGCTTCTGCTTTATTTTTTTCCTCAATCATCTTCCATAACTCATGAGGCGAAGAGACAATCTTGAAATCGAATTCTTCTTTTTTTGGATTCCATAATATTTGCGGTGTCTTTCTTGTTCCTAAAGTATTTTCTATCCATTGAACAAACTTATCAGAACCTCGGCATCGAAATTGTATATCTAATTGATATTCAAAAACTTCACAATCCAGACGTTGCGCATTACTTTTTATATATTCAACAGACCCAATTTCATTGGGCCTTACATTCTGATGATCGTCAATAAAGAATACTGGAAGCTTGGCGACTTTTATCAACTCTTCTATTTGGGGAAGATCTGATTTATTATTACGACTAGTAAATCGGTTATTGCTTGTATATCTAATCCTGTGTGATTCGTCGGCTATTAATACATCTATAAAATTTTCTTCCGCATTGATATAGCTATTAAAATATTTTATCTGCATCGCAACTCTGCCCCCTAGACTTTTTCTTAACGATTCTGTAAAGGCTTTTGATCCTGTTGAATATTGAGTATTAAATCCTTGTTTAGATAATTCAGCCATTAAATTGATTGCTATTACAGATTTTCCAGTACCCGGACCACCTTTAATGATAATCGCGTTTTTCTTATCTTGATTTAGTCCGTTTCTGGCTATTGCCATTACTTTCTCAAAAGCAACTAATTGTTCATCAAGCAATATATATCTTTTA
>Ga0233420_10000230_pt1 | contig 25419 bp, 24 predicted proteins | sample Watercolumn_Mata_4_FD_183009 | JGI IMG/M metagenome (GOLD analysis project Ga0233420, IMG submission 183009) | Freshwater microbial communities from Lake Matano, South Sulawesi, Indonesia - Watercolumn_Matano_2014_102_MG | ecosystem: Environmental > Aquatic > Freshwater > Lake | place...
CAGCGGATCTTTGAGCTGGGTGAGACGTTCAAGCTGGAATTGTTCATCGAAAAGGCCGGGAGGATTGATGTTTTTCATGGCAGCAGAGTCAGAATGATGGATACTGCTGGAATATACGGCTTTTTATTGCCGTTAACTTATTGATCTTATTAAAGATATATCACTCAGGAATATATAGAGGTGCCCATAATAGCATATCGCCTTGACCCGGTCATGAAAAGACAGGCGGCTCACCGGCATGACGCATCCCGCGTGCAAATGATCCGCCGTCCATGGTCTTTTTCCCTTCGACCTGCAGGCTGAGAATTTCAATCCATCCGTCGGCACCTCTGACCAGGAGGCGGTCCTTCTCGGCTCTCAGGAAACCGGGCTTCGTGCCCGCTTCGTCCGGGTCCTGGACGGATGCAGGAGTGGCCCCGAAAATCCTGACTGTCTTCTGATCAAGCTGAGTCCAGGCTCCGGGTTTCAGGGCAAGTCCCCTGATGAAATCATGCAGTCTCCGGACAGGCTGGTCCCATGCAATCCTCGTGTTTTCCCGGGTGAGTTTAGGAGCCTTCGTTGCAAAACGGCTGTCCTGCTCCACTGGATGGACAAAGCCGCTCCTGATTAGATCAAGGGATTTGATGACTGTATCGGCCCCGATCAGTGAAAGCCTTTCGAGAAGCTCCGTTGCATTTTCCATCGGCCCGATTCCGGTTTCTTCCTTCAGGATGACATTGCCGGTATCGACTGTTTTCTGCAGGAAAAAAGTAGTCACCCCGGTCCGGATTTCACCGTTCATGATCGCCCAGTTTACAGGGGCGGCCCCGCGGTATGCAGGCAGCAGTGATGCGTGCAGATTGAAGGTTCCCCTGGCAGCCAGTTCGAATACGCGTGCAGGCAGGATGCGGAATGCGGCAACGACGATAACGTCGGGGCGGCAGGCTTTGACGGCTTTCACGAATTCGTCGCTGTTGACGTCATCGGTTTCATAAACAGGAAGTCCAAGTTCGAGAGCCGCTTTCTTGACCGGAGTCGGTTCGAGTGAAGAATGCCGGCTCTTGCGGGGTTTGTCGGTACCCGTGACAACCAGCACAAGGTTGAAATCCCTGTCTTCAGCGGCAATACGGCGCAATGACGGAACCGCAAATCCCGGGGTTCCCATAAAAACGATTCTCATCTGATCAGGCATATCGGAATTTCATGGGTAGGAGAAGGTTCCCGGAGTTCATTGCCTAAGACAACTGGGCACCCCCTGTCGAAAAAACCTCAGACCGCACATGCCGCAGAAACATCACGGGCAAGAGGATAATCAGCCCTGCAGCGGCCTTCCGTGATGGCGTCGAGTTCTTTCTGTATTTTTCTTCTCTCCCGCTTCTCCATTCTGTCCACAAACAGGGTTCCGTCCAGATGGTCGATTTCATGCTGCAGAACCCTTGCCATCATCCCGCTGAATTCGACGGTTTGTTCTTCAAAATGCTCATCCCGGTACTTCAGCATGATCTTCGAAGGGCGAACGACTTCACCCTGCACGCCGGGAATGCTCAGGCAGCCCTCTTCCATGGCGGCAGAACCCCTGACGGCAAGAATCCTGGGATTGATCACCACGAGAGGAGCGCTGCCACTGTATTCTTCCATGCAGGAAATGTCCACGACGAGAAGCCGGACGGAATGACCGACCTGTGGAGCGGCAAGACCTATTCCCGAAGCGTTCCTCATGGACTCGAACATGTTTCCGACAAGTTCGTCGATAGCAGGGGACACTCCCTTCAGCGGCTTTGCCTTCTGAACAAGAACAGCATCACTGTATGTATTGATGGGTAGGATCATGACTCGATTCTTTTCTTTGCTTCACACCGATAACCGGCACCCCGGGCTAAAAGTTGCTGTCACGGCAATGGAGGCAGGTAACGATCCGGTCTGTCGGGTGCCGGAATTTACCATTATCCGTCGAATTTCACGACGGGTCGCGGAAAAAGCCGACGACGACGACCCGATACTGATTTACGGCAAAAATCGTACATTATATTTTACCGTAGAAACAACATTCTACCGTAGAAACAGCTGCCTTCCGGCTGCCCCCTTCCGTCCCCGCCCCGCCGGGTACAGAAGGGACAGAAAAGCTCCCGGGCAGGAGCAGATACTGCTGAACACCGTGCAGAAAACACCGAGCCAAAAGACAAGACAGGCGGAAATCCTGTTCAGAGCATCGATGAAAGAGCATGGACTTCGATGTACCGGCGAACGCCTGAAAGTACTTCACGAAGTCTACCGTTCGAACACCCACCTTGATGCCGATGAGATTTTTGTCCGCCTCAAGAAAAAAGGGGCCGGCATCTCCCGGGCCACGGTCTATCACACACTCGACCTGCTGTTCCGGTTCGATCTGGTCACGAAAATCGATCTCGGCCACAAACATGCCCACTACGAAAAATCGTACGGAGTGGCAAACCACCTGCATATCATCTGCCAGAACTGCGGAAAGGTGATAGAGGCCGCAAGCAGCGACCTTGCCGGCGTGATGGAAAAACTCTGTTCCGAAAACGGCTTCTCGCTCGGAAGTTTCAGTCTGCAGGTATTCGGGGAATGCATGGACCGGAAGCGGTGCGGAGGCCGGAAAAACTCTCTTCCGGCGTGACTTCGCGCGGGACCGGGGCAGAAAAACCCCCTGACTTTTTGTCTTTACTTTTTTCCGTGCGAGATTTACATTGGTGACGCCGGAGCTGCGCTCTCCGGAAGGATGGAGCATGCTGCAGCTTCATGTCAGTTGCCTTGCGCGATCTTTCAGGGATAGCGGAAAAGCATTTCAGTCAGGAACATGACAACCAAGCGATGACGAACAGGAGACCGCAGTACAGAAAAATTGTCGTCAAGGTCGGCACCAATGTCATAACCGGAATCGACGGACGGCTCGATCCCGTTTCACTGGACCGCCTTACGGAACAGATTGCAACGTTGCGCCGTAACGGCGTGGACGTCATTCTTGTCTCCTCGGGAGCCGTAGGCGCAGGCAGATCCCAGGTAACTCTTTCCGGGAACCTCTCTCCGGTCGAAACCCGTCAGGTGCTTGCAGCAACGGGACAGATCCGTCTCATCAACGCCTACAGTGAACGTTTTTCAACCTTCGGGCTGCTTGCGGCACAGATTCTGGTAACCAAGGGCGATTTCAGGGACAGGCAGCATTATCTGAACATGAGAACCTGCTTCAATGCCCTTCTCCAGCAGAACATCATACCGGTCGTCAATGAGAATGACGCCGTGGCGGTCACTGAACTGATGTTCACCGACAACGATGAACTTTCCGGCCTGATAGCATCCATGATGCAGGTCGATGCGCATATCATCCTGTCGCATGTCGACGGACTGTTCGACATGAAGGCAGATGAAGGCAGACTTATCCGGGAAATCGATCCGGCAACCAAACATTTCCACCAGTACATCAATCCGGGAAAATCGGAATTCGGACGGGGCGGCATGCTGACCAAATGCCACATCGCCCAGAAACTCTCCCGGCTCGGCATTACCGTTCACATCGCCAACGGGAAGACTCCGGGCATCCTGCTCTCGATTCTCGACGGTGACCCTGCAGGCACAAAATTTCTTCCTCAGAAACCGAAAGCCGGCCTCAAGCGATGGATCGCGCACAGTGAAGGGCTTGAAAAAGGCGCCATCATCGTCAACGAAGGCGCGCGCAGCGCACTGACTTCACCCGATCGTGCAAACAGCCTTCTGCCGGTGGGCATCACCGCTGTCGAGGGAAGCTATGCAAAAGGGGATATCATCAGAATCTGTACCCCTGACGGCACAGTAATCGGTTACGGCATAGCCCAGTACGGCGATGAAAAAACAAGAGCTCTTCTTGGGCAGAAAGGACAGAAACCCCTCATCCATTATGATTATCTTTACATTGTTCCCTGACATCATTCCAAACCTTTCAAGGAGCGCTGTACCATGACCGAGCATGAAACCATCGTCGAACGGCTGAAAGCCGTCCGGAAAGCCAGCAGGGATGTTGCCGCCCTCGATGAATCGGTCATCAACAAACTCCTGCTCGACCTTGCGGACCGGATTCCTGCCCGGAGCGGCGACATTCTCGACGCCAACCGGAATGATCTTGAACGGATGGAACAGGCCGATCCGAAATATGATCGGCTGCTGCTCAATGAAGCAAGGCTTGCATCGATCGCAGCGGACACGCGGAATGTTGCCTCTCTCTCCTCACCTCTCGGACTTGTTCTCGAGGAACGCACGTTGGCGAGCGGACTACTGCTGAAGAAGATCAGCGTACCGCTGGGTGTTGTCGGCATCATCTATGAATCAAGGCCGAATGTCACGTTCGACGTGTTCTCGCTCTGCCTGAAATCCGGCAATGCAACGGTGCTGAAAGGAGGAAGCGACGCATCTTTCTCCAACATCGCGATCGTCAGTCTGATCCATTCGGTGCTCAGGGATCACGACATCGCTCCGGACAGCCTCTATCTTCTTCCGGCCGAACGTGAAGCGGCCACTGTCATGCTGAACGCCGTTGGCTACATCGACGTGATCATTCCGAGAGGAAGCCAGCAGCTCATCGATTTCGCACGCAGGCACGCCACGGTGCCTGTCATCGAAACCGGTGCAGGCATCGTGCACACCTATTTCGACAAGAGCGGCGATCTCGACATGGGCCGGACAATCGTCTTCAATGCCAAGACCAGGAGACCGAGCGTCTGCAATGCGCTCGATACGCTGATCATCCACAGGAACAGACTCGACGACCTGCCCCTGCTCGTTGAACCGCTTGAACAGAAAATGGTCACGGTTTTCGCAGACGAGCAGGCATATTTCAAACTCATGGGCAGGTATCCTGAAGAACTGCTGGAAATGGCAAAACCCGAACATTTCGGCACCGAGTTCCTTTCCCTGAAACTGTCGGTCAAAACGGTGGAAAGCCTCGACCAGGCTCTCGATCACATCGCACAGCACAGCTCGAGACACAGTGAGGCCGTCATCGCCTCGGATCCCGACGTCATCGATACGTTCCTCAAACGGGTCGATGCCGCTGCAGTCTATGCCAACACCTCGACAGCATTCACCGACGGAGCACAGTTCGGGCTCGGCGCGGAAATCGGCATCAGCACGCAGAAACTCCATGCCAGGGGACCCATGGGGCTGAGGGAGCTTACAAGCTACAAATGGGTGATCCGCGGCGAAGGACAGACAAGACCGGTATAGGATGCTCGAAGCACGGAATCTTTTCAAATCCTATGCCTTGCCCGGCCAACAGCCGATTCGGATCCTCAACGGCATCAACCTTTCGGTCGGACCGGGAGAAATGCTGACAGTCATCGGAGCTTCGGGAAGCGGAAAAACCACCCTGCTTAACCTTCTCGGAACACTCGACACGCCCGACAGCGGTGAAATTCTCTTCGAGGGAAACCCGGTTTTCAGAGACAATGCCTTCATGCTTTCTCAAAAGGAGCTTGCACGGTTCCGGAACAGAAAGATCGGCTTCGTATTCCAGTTCCACCACCTGCTTTCCGATTTCAGTGCTGTCGAAAATGTCGCCATGGCTGAATTCATTGCTACCGGCAAGCTCAAGCCGGCGAAACTCCGGGCTGAAGAACTGCTGGTCGGCCTCGGTCTCAAGGAACGGCTGAACCACCTTCCTTCGGAACTCTCAGGCGGAGAACAGCAACGTGTCGCCATTGCGAGAGCGTTGATGAACTCGCCCATGCTGGTGCTGGCCGACGAGCCGAGCGGCAATCTCGACAGCAGGAACAGCCGCCTGCTCTACGAACTCATGGCATCGCTGAGCAAGGAACGACGGACTGCATTCGTCATTGTCACGCATAATGAAGGGTATGCCGTCATGGCAGACCGATGCATGCACATGCAGGACGGGTTGCTGCAGGCCTGCGAAAACTGATGCGCCTCCAGAGGAATCCATGAAAGAGAACTCTTCCTTGCACGAAGAAGCCGTAAAAGCTCACCGCATCGGTCCTGTCCAGATCGAGCCGTCCGTTCAGCCGAAGCACGCCTGGACCTTCCTTGCCCTCTCGTTCTTCACGATCAGCATGATCACCTTCGTGTCGATCGGACAGGCATACATCCTGAACCAGAATCTGGGCATCCCGACCCACCTGCAAGGCACCATCAGCGGGGATCTGGTCTTCTGGACCGAGATCGTGACGCTGCTTCTTTTCGGACCTACCGGGGCGCTGATGGACCGCGTCGGCCGAAAGCCTGTCTACGCTGCGGGGTTCTTTGTGCTCGCGCTTGCATACGCACTCTACCCGACGGCACGGAGCGTTGCCGAATTGACCGCCTACCGGATGATCTACGCGGTCGGGGTGGTTGCCGTCACCAGTGGGCTGGCCACCGTACTGGTGGACTACCCTGCGGAACGGTCGAGGGGCAAGCTGATTGCGATCGTCGGTTTCCTGAACGGTCTCGGCATCGTCGTGCTGAACCAGCTGTTCGGAAGCCTTCCGAAACGGCTCGTCACAGAGGGATTCAACGGTATCGAAGCAGGATTCTGGACCCATGTATCAGTTGCCGCCGTCTGTACCGTCATGGGATTCGTCGCAGCCATCGGGCTCAAGGGAGGCACTCCGGTCAGGCACGAAGAGCGCCCGTCCATGCGAGAACTCCTGACAGGCGGCATCCGTTACGCCCGCAACCCGAGGATACTGCTCTCCTATGCTGCGGCTTTCGTCGCAAGAGGAGACCAGTCGATCATCGGCACCTTCGTTCCCCTGTGGGGAACGACTGCCGGTATCGCAATGGGCATGGAGCCGGCAGAAGCGATCAAACGGGGAACAATCATGTTCATTATTTCACAGGGGGCCGCCCTTCTCTGGGCGCCGGTCATCGGACCGCTCATTGACCGCTGGAACCGCGTTACCGCACTGACGGTCAGTATGGGTCTGGCTGCAGCCGGCTACCTGTCTCTGGTGTTGATCGGCAACCCGCTGGACTCATGGTCCACGATCTTTTTCGTGTTGCTTGGCATCGGCCAGATCAGTGCATTCCTCGGCTCGCAGTCGCTCATCGGCCAGGAGGCGCCGAAAGAGGCAAGGGGATCGGTTATTGGAGCGTTCAACATCAGCGGTGCTGTCGGCATCCTGCTGATCACCATGACAGGCGGCCGGCTGTTCGACGGCATGAGCCCCAAAGCGCCGTTCCTGATCGTGGGCGTCATCAACCTGATCGTCATGGCCGCCGGGGTGGCGGTGCGGACAAGGGAGAAAACAGCCGTCAGGCCTTGAGGATCACCTCGGAGACCCTGTCGATTTCCTCCTCTTTGAGGTATGGATGCATCGGCAGGGAAAAAATCCGTTCGCTGAAATCTTCCGTAACCGGGAAATCCCCTTTCCGGTACCCCAGACCTTCGTACGCCTTCTGCAGGTGCAGCGGAATCGGGTAGTAGATGGCAGATGGGATACCCTCCTCCTTCAGGGAGGCAATTATGCTGTCGCGATCTTCCGGTGAGTTTGCAAGCACCGAGTACTGGGCCCAGCAGGAGGTGCAGCAATCGGGCACTTCGGGAACCAGGAGGCGATTCTTCAGGCGCGCACCGTAGGCATCAGCAACTTTCTGTCTCAGGCCGAGTTCATCATCAAAAATGGTGAGTTTTTCGAGGATTACCGCAGCCTGGATCGAATCGAGTCTTCCATTGATGCCGATTCGAACGTTGCTGTACTTGTCATCACCGCTGCCGTGCACCCGTACCGAACGGAGAATCCTGTCGAGATCGTCGTCGTCGGTGAAGACCGCGCCGCCGTCTCCGTAGCAGCCGAGAGGCTTGGCCGGGAAAAAGGAGGTGGCGCCGGCAAGGCCGAAGCTCCCCGCCCTTCTGCCGCGGAAAGCCCCGCCGAAACCCTGGGCGGCATCCTCGAGAATCCAGAGCCCGTGTTCGGCGGCCACCTGTTCCAGGCGATCGTACTCGGCGGGTAGACCAAAGAGATCAACGGGAATGAGCGCTTCCGGATTGAGCCCCTTCATTGTAGCCTGTTGTACAGCGGCCCCGACCTTGTCGGGATCGATGTTGAAGGTGCCGGGCAGCACATCGACAAAGACGGGGCTTGCACCGGCAAGGCTGATCACTTCCGCCGTGGCCACGAAGGTGAAAGGCGTGGTGAGCACGGCGTCTCCCGGGCCGATCCCTTTTGCCATCAGTGGCATAAGCAGCGCATCAGTGCCGGAAGAGCATGAAACACAATGCTTTGTGCCGACGTACGCGGCAAGTTGCTTTTCGAGTTCGAACACCTCCGGCCCCATGATGTACTGGCCGTGGTCCACGATTGCTTCGATACGGCACAGAAGGCTTTCCCGGATCCGGTTCTTCTGGGTGATCAGGTCTATGAATTGCATCGGCTGCTCTTGATAAGTGAAACGTTCTGGAATTTCCGTGGACTAAAATACATATTCCGTTCATGAATCCCGAACATGGCAATCGCTCAGGTTTTGCCGCTTCTTCCGATTTTGCTTACTATTCCATGGAAAGCAGACCGTGCACAACCGCTCTCTTTGTGCCTTAATCAATCTCTTCCCTCTTTCATGAGTTCACTCTATTTTCTCGGTATCGGAGGAACAGCGATGGCATCCGTTGCTGTTGCGCTTTCCCACATGGGACATGCCGTTACCGGGTCCGACACCCAGCTCTATCCGCCCATGAGCACCTATCTGGATTACCACAACATACGGTACTTCAGAGGATTTTCGCCCGAAAACCTTGCAGGTGCCACTCCCGATATCGTCGTGGTCGGCAATGCCATCAGCCGAGGGAATCCCGAACTTGAGTATGCCCTGAACAGCCGGCTCGAGCTGGGTTCAATGCCGGACATCGTCCGGCGTGAACTGATCGGAAGCAACACATCTCTGGTTGTCACCGGCACCCACGGCAAGACCACGACAACCTCGCTTATTGCATGGCTCCTCGAACACGGCGGCCTCAGTCCGGGTTTTCTTGTCGGAGGCATCCCTGAAAACTTCGAGGTCGGGTGCCGGGCCTCGGGACGAATGGAATCCGGCTTTTTCGTTTCCGAAGGTGATGAATACGATTCAGCCTTTTTCGACAAGCGCAGCAAGTTCCTCCTGTACAGGCCGGACATAGCCGTCATCAACAACATCGAGTTCGATCACGCCGATATCTTCGGTTCAATTGACGACATCACAAGATGCTTCAGGCTTTTTGTCAATCTCATTCCTGAAAACGGCATGGTTCTGGTCAATGGAGATGATCAGCTCGCACTGGAAGCTGCATCGAAGAGCTTCTGCAGGATCGAGAGGTTCGGACTCTCCGGACAGAACAACTGGTCGGCCGTTGATATAGCCCATGACCCGTCAAGCACAACCTTCACCGTCCTTCATGACGGCGTCGCCAAGGGAAGCGTCAGCGTCCCCCTTTTCGGAACCCACAACATCATGAATACGCTTGCCGCTGTCGCCACAGCATCACATGCAGGCGTTCATTTTGATGCGATCACGCATGGCCTTGCCCGATTCAGGCGCCCGAAACGCCGGATGGAACTGGTAGGGGTCTTACCCGGGCCTGTCACGCTCATGGAGGATTTCGCCCACCATCCGACTGCGGTCCGGGTCACGCTTGAGGCCATAGCGGAACTCTACCCTCGGCAGCGCATCATCGCCTGCTTTGAACCGCGGTCGAACACCACAACCCGAAGCATTTTCCAGCATGAACTGTCCGAATGTTTCGGTGCGGCTTCTGTTGTCGTTCTGGGCAAGGTTCATCGTCCTGAACGGTACGCCCCTGAAGACCGTCTTGATATCGCACTGCTTGATGCCGAACTGAACGGAAGGGGAAAAACGGTGTTTCTGGGAGGCACAACGGGCAGGGAATACCCGAACGACATCGCTGACTTTCTCAAGCGCACCGCAGAACCCGGCGATGTGATCATTCTCCTGAGCAACGGCAGCTTCGGCAATCTCAGGGAAATCCTGACAGAAAGTTTTCAAAAAAATTCCTGAAGATTTCTCTATTAGTTATCCTATCTTCTTGAATATTTTCAGCCCGACATCGGTCGCCGCTGTACAGAAGGGTTCATTCTCTACCAAAACACACTCCTGAAGATCAATTATGGCAAAAGTAAATGTTGGCATCAACGGATTCGGTCGCATCGGGCGTCTGGTGTTCCGCCAGGCTATGGATAACCCGAATTTTGAAATCGCAGGAATCAATGACCTTTGCGACACAAAAACGCTGGCGCATCTTCTCAAGTACGATTCAACTCATAAACGGTTCAGGGGCGAGATCGGCATCGAGGGCAACAATCTGCTTGTCAACGGCAAGGTGATCAGGATCACAGCAGAAAAAGATCCTGCACAGTTGCCCTGGAAAGAGCTGGGATGCGATCTCGTTGTCGAATCCACAGGTATTTTCACCAAACGCGAGACTGCGGCCAAACACCTTGCCGCCGGCGCAAAAAAGGTGATCATTTCCGCGCCTGCCAAGGATGCCATCGATGCCACCATCGTCATGGGCGTCAATGAAAAAAGCATCACCGGCAACGAAGAAATCGTATCGAACGCAAGCTGCACCACCAACTGCCTTGCCCCGATGGTCAAGGTTCTTCAGGACAATTTCGGCATCGTTCAGGGTTTCATGACCACGGTTCACGCCTATACGAACGACCAGAATATTCTCGACCTTCCCCACAAGGATTTCAGGCGTGCACGCTCTGCCGCCATGTCGATCATCCCCACATCCACCGGCGCCGCGAAGGCTATAGGTGAAGTGCTCCCGGAACTTGCCGGCAAACTTGACGGTTTTGCGATGAGAGTCCCGGTGCCGGACGGCTCGGTCACCGACCTTACCGTCATCCTCGCCCGTGAAGCATCGAAGGAGGAGATCAACGCAGCAATGAAAAAAGCCGCTGAAGGCGAAATGAAAGGTATTCTCGAATACTGTTCTGATCCTGTCGTCTCCCAGGATATCGTCGGCAATGCCAGTTCCTGCATTTTCGACTCGCTGCTGACGATGAGCAAGGGCACAATGGCAAAGGTGGTCGGCTGGTATGACAATGAACTCGGCTATGCCACACGTGTCGTGGATCTTCTGAACATCTACTCTAAGTATGTCTGAACTGTCCGGCGTGCCGTCGAACCGGTACTTGTACAACGGAGGGAGCCCGAAGCAGCCCTCCGTTTTTTCCTTTGCCGGGACGGCAGCATGAGGTTGCCGTGTTGAGATTGTAACGGCAATGTCTTATTATATCATGCAGGAATACCCGATCACCTTGCGCATCTGCTGCAACCATTTATTCTTTTCCCTATGACTCGCACCAACGACCAGCCAATGAAAGCCATCATCCTCTATGACAGCCGTTCATCCGGCGGCTCGACTGACAGGCTTATCGATTCGATCGGCATGAAGCTGGCGGAAACAGGAGCCTATGTCGAAAAGGCCAAATGCAAGGCAACCGGTGATTACAGCTTTGTCCAGGACTTCGACCTGGTTGTCATGGGAGCTCCGGTCTATTACCTCCTCGTATCCTCCCAGCTTTTGGGGGCACTGATCCAGAGCAATCTGAAAAAGTCGCTGAAACGCAAAAAGATCGCCCTGTTCGTGACCTGCGGAAGTCCGGAACCTATTGCGCTGATGCTGTACCTGCCACAACTGAAAATGCACCTGGTGCAGAACAAGATTCTTGCAGAAAAAATCTTCTCGCCCCAGCAGCTCTCGGACCCGGAAGTCGTAAGCCAATTCGTCGACGAGATCATCACCTCTTATAAAAAGGCCCTCGGGCGCCGGTCATCAGCTCTTGAATGGACGGAAGAGGCCCTTGAAATGCTTGATGAAGTCCCTTCGTTTTTCCGAAACAGGATCAAAACGGCAACAGAGGAATACGCCGAAGAAATGGGATATACAACCATTTCACCTGATGTCATGGAAGAAGCCAAGGCGGACATCGGAGGTATCTGATCACAAATATGAAAAAGGCCGGTAGCAATACCGGCCCTTCGGTTCCCCCCGGGCTTTTCTTTTCAGGTGAAAATATCCTTCGCGCGTTCAAAAAAACTCTTCTCGTGGTTGTCGGCAGAAGAAGGGGTTATTTCCGGTGACTTCCTGAGCTCCCTGAGCAGTTCCTTCTCCTTATGGGGAACATCCTTCGGCACAAAAACATTCACCTTCACGAACTGGTCTCCTGAACCGCCGCCCTGGAGGTGACCGATGCCCTTGCCGGAAATACGGAGCATGGTGTTCGGCTGCGTTGCCTGGGGAATGGTCAGCTTGACCGCACCCTCAAGCGTAGGAACATCCACCTTCGTGCCAAGAACCAGGTCGGGAAATCCGACGAGGAGCTCGTAAATGATATCATCACCGTTCCGCTTGAACAGCGCATGGGGTTTCTCTTCGATGACCACGATGAGATCACCGTTCGAACCGCCCCTGGGACCGGCATTACCCTGGCCGCGAAGCGTGAGATAGTTGCCGTCCTGAACCCCAGCCGGAACCGTGATCTTGACGGTGACTTCACCCTGCCTGATCCCCTCGCCGTAACAGGAAGGACAACGGTCTTTGACCACACGGCCTTCACCGCCGCAGGTAGGGCATGCCGTGATGTTCACGAACTGGCCGAACATGGTCTTTGATGCCTGTCGAACTTCTCCCGACCCGTGGCAGGTCTGACAGGTTTCTGCCTTGCCGGTTTTCGATCCGCTTCCTCCACACTCCCTGCAGGCGGTCTGCTTCTTGATTTTCAGGGTTTTCTCAACACCCTTCGCTATCTCTTCAAGAGAAAGTTTGAGGCGGATTTTCAGATCGGTGCCGGGAATCCCTCCTGAAGACCTTCCCCGTCGGCCAGCACCCCCGAAGCCGGCACTTCCGCCGAACACCTCCTCAAAACCGAACGGTGTACCTCCGCCGGCCCTTGCCTTCCCCCCCCCGAACATATCGTTGAAGGCACTGAAAATATCACTGAAATCGCTGAAGCCTCCGCCATATTGCCCGCCGCCTTCCGATGCGGCTGACGATCCCACACCCGCATGCCCGAACTGATCGTACCTGCGGCGCTTGTCGTCGTTGCTGAGCACCTCGTAGGCCTCATTGACCTCCTTGAAATGCTCCTCGGCCTCCTTGTTGTCGGGATTCTTGTCGGGATGGTACTTGAGGGCAAGTTTCCTGTATGCCTTTTTTATTTCATCCTTGGTGGCCGAACGGCTCACTCCCAGTATCTCATAGTAGTCTTTCTTCATGGTAACGGTACCGGTATTCCTGTGAATCAATCGATAAAAACGTCCGCAAGCCTATCGTGCAACGATGACTTTTGCGTGCCTGATCACCTTGTCGCCAAGGAGGTAGCCCGTCTGGTATTCCTCGATGATCGTATCGGGTTCTGATTCCGGATGATCGATCTGGGAAATAGCCTCATGATAGTTGACGTCGAGTTTTTTCCCCTTGGAATCAATCTCCTTGACCCCCTTGTTTTCAAGCCAGATGCTGAAATTCTTTCTGAGAAGCTCGACGCCGTCAACGAACGGTTTCGCCTCCGCTGCCGCCTGCAGTGCTGCAGGGGTGTGCTGCATTACCCGTTTCAGATCGTCAAGCATCGGAAGCATCTCCCTGATGACGTTTTCCAGAGACCGTGAACCGGCAAGCATCGACTCGCGCTCCTTCTGCTTCCTGAAATTCTCAAACTCGGCGGCCTGCCGGAGCAGACTTTCACGATATTTTTCGACCTGCTGTCTTTCCTTCACGATCTCGGCCTCAAGCGTCGCGATTTTCTGTTCAAGTTCTGCCTGCCGGACGGTAGAACCCGGAATCTGCTCCGATCCGGTTTTTTCTCCGGTTGCAGGCTTCTCGCTTATGCACTCCTTTTCATGTGCTGCTTTTTTCGTCATAATGGTTAAGAGCATTGATAGTTAATTGCTGTCCGACAACGTGGCGGAAAGGCAGTCGGCCATGTAGTTCACGACCCGAACGGCATGTTCGTAATCCATTCGCTTCGGTCCGAGAATCCCGACCTTCCCCACCATATTGTCCACATAATAGGATGAGGAGACAATGGTAAGGTCCTCGGCCTTCCGTTCGCTGTTTTCCTTTCCGATGCTGATGATGACATCGCTCCCGATTCTCGGAATATCTGATATGCAGCCCACCTCGTCAACAAGTCTTGCCATACCGAACTTGTCCTCGATCATCGAAATGAGATCGCGAACTTTCTGCGGCTGCTTGAACTCGGGCTGATCGACAATATATTCCGCTCCTGAAATATAGAGCCGTTCGAGAATCGACGACTCATCGAACAGATTGTCGGCAGAGCCGACGATGACATTCATCAGGTCCTTGTCGGCGGTGCAGTCAGAAAGCCTCCTGGCAATGGAGGTGCGGATTTCATCGAGAGTCAGTCCTGAAAGCCGTTCATTGAGAATATCGACGACGGCGTCGATCTTCTGCCTGGAAAGATCAACCTGAACCTCCATGACTATCGTCTTGACGAAATGCGACTGAATTGCTATGACAACCATAACCCTTGTCGAACTCAGCAGGACGATATCGAGCTTTTCGAAAACGGCATTGGACAGACGCGGTGAAAGCACGACGCTCAGCTGCCTTGAAATGCTGCCGAGAACCTTCGCTGCCGAAACAAGAAGGTCGGCGGACGTGCCTTTGCGTTCAGTGCCGATCAGGCCGAAATTCTCGTCGATTTTCTTCTTCTCCTCGTCATTGATGCGGCTGACGTTCATGATAAGATCGACATAGTACCGGTACCCCTTGTCGGTCGGCACCCTTCCTGCAGAGGTATGAGGCTGACTGATGAATCCGTCCGCTTCAAGATCCGCCATCACATTCCGTATGGTGGCATCAGAAAGACCGAGGTTGTAGTTTCGCGCAATGGTCCGTGAACCTACGGGAGCTGCGGTAACAACATAGGACTGGATAATGATTCCGAGCACCTGCCTTTCCCGCAGGGATAAATCACGATAGATCATGCTCTCGAACAAGGTTCATGAACAAAACGGACAACAGGGCGCGAGCCGTGATATACAAGAAAAACAGCCCCGCAGGAAATCATTGCAAATGGACTCTCTAACCGTTTTCCCTAACAACTCCGGGTCTCCTTTAGTTGCGCATCCCTGTAACCATCAGGATAAAAACAGGTTACAGAAAATCAAGGCGAACTCATCCCGACAGCCGGGAAACGACAGTCCCGAACTAATATAACAAAACACAGATAATCAAGGAGATACGAACAGGTCGGGAGGCATCCTGAAAAAGAATGGGTGCCTTGCCGGAAGCGACTTTTTTGCCTAACTTCGATTTATCGATCCGGAATCAACGAACAGAACGGTTCATTACGACCATGACAGCACAACAACCTTCGACACTCGGTGCCAGAATAAGAATGATTCGTGAGAGGTTCTGCCTGAAGCAGGATGAGTTTGGAGAAAAAATCGGCATCTCAGGAAATCGGATTTCCGAAATAGAACACGACAAAGGAGGTACTGGCGCTGCTGTGCTCACGGGAATCTGCCGGGAGTTTCCGGTGCATCCGGAGTGGATTCTTACCGGTGCGGGAGCGATGCTGAAACCAGGCCTGACCCGCAGGAAAAAGACGGAGGATGTCAGGGAAAGGCTGATCGCTCTTGAAGACAAGATTCGGCATCTCATGCATGAAAACCCTGCAACGGAACAGAGAACGGTCGAGGTCCCGCTCTATTCCAGCGCGGTGGTTGCCGGCGTTCCTGACCTGGCTTCGTGCGAGGTCGAAGATATGATCACGATACCTGCTTCATGGTCTCACGGAAAAAGAGAGCTCTACGCAGTCAGGGTACAGGGAGAAAGCATGACCGGAGCGGGCATCATGCCCGGAGACAAACTGCTTGTAGCGGCAGGAAGCACCGCAAGAGACAGTCAGATCGTGATTGCGAGTGTCAATGGTGAACTGACCGTCAAGAAACTCGGCATAGACAGAAACGGAACGGTAATGCTGCTGCCTGAAAATCGCCATTACGAACCAATTGTCATCACACCTGAGATGGACTTCCGCATCCTCGGCATCGTGCTTGCCTCGATGAGAAACTATTCCTGAACCGGGCGCAGTTCCATCGGAAGCAGACCGGCGCTGCACACAGGCACTGCTTTATGGATTACCTGTTCATGATGCCTGACAGAGCACGGTCGAATCCGCCATAGTCCTTCACAAGCATGATCTCCGTGAACCCCTCATCCCGCATGAGCCCGAAGACAACTTCGGCAGCGTCGGCATGCAATTCGAAACAGAGCAATCCGCCATTCTTCAGAATGAGGCGCGAAGCAGTCAGGATACCGCGGTAATATTCGAATCCCTCCTGAGCAACAAGGGCCAGTTTCGGTTCGTACAGCCGCACCTCCTCCTGCAGACCGGCCCACTCCTTTTCGGGAATGTAGGGAGGATTGGCGATGATCATGGCAAAAGGACCGGGAACATCCCTGGCGAATGTTGCCGCCAGCGCATCCGCCTCGAGAAAAGCAATCCTTTCCGAAACTCCATGCATTGCCGCGTTTTCCCTGGCAACCCGAAGGGCTTCGGATGAAACATCGACCGCTGTGATGACCGCCCCTGCCATCTCCATGGCAAGTGTCACTGCGATGCATCCGCTTCCTGTGCCTATATCGAGGACAGCCGCACTCTCTTCACCGGCAATGCTCCTGCCTGCCGCCCTCTCAAGCAGATGCTCGACGACCAGTTCGGTTTCAGGTCGTGGAATGAGCACCCGCTCGTCCACGGAAAACCTGTTCCCGAAAAAAAACTGTTCACCGGTGATATACTGGACGGGGCAAAAGCGCAGACGCTGCCTGCAGCAATCGCGGAACGCCTCCAGTTCACGACCCGCCACGAGACGGTCGTGATTGAGATACAGATCGATGCGCTTCATGCCCAGAACATGGGCAAGCAGCAGTTCAGCGCTCAACCTCGCCTCACTGATGCCCCTGCAGTGAAAATGTTCGGCCGCCGCCTTCAGGAGCGTAACGACTGTCCATGGTTGCTGTCCTTTCTCCATTCCTCCCGGTTCACGTCTAGTTCAATGTCAAGCCGTCTTATGATCCTTTCAAACCCTTACAAGGGAGCCGTCGGGAAAATAACACCTTCAGGCGGTTAACCGTCACCGTCTGACGCATGAAATACCTGGAAAAAACGTCTTTGTTCAGGAAAACGGTTCTTTGCTTCCGAATTCATACTTTTAACCATTGGTCGTGGCGCTGCATTCCGCAGCCAGCCCATCCCGACAACCGTGAATCAACACTGACCGTTTATGAAAAAACTCCCGCTCTCCTTCCTGTTCACCGTGATTCTCGTCACGACTGCCCCGTCCGCCGGCTTTGCGAAATTTACCGGCATGATGGATATGATGCTGAAAATGCCCAACGGTTCTGCTGAAATCACCTACTTTTTCGGAACAGGCGCCCAGCGCATGGACATGTTCATGCAGCTCGAAAAAATTCCCGAACCGTTGAAAACCACCGTTATCACAAGGGAATCCCGGCCTGACGAAGCATTGATCGTCAACCATCAGGCAAGAACCTACAGCCAGGTCAATCTCAGGACAGCCGCCGAGAATGCCACCCTGCTCGATTTCGACAGCAACTACAAACTGTCCAGGGCAGGCACGGCCGTCATCAAGGGATACCAGTGTGAACACATACTCCTCACCAGCAGCACGGAAAAGCTCGAGCTCTGGACTTCGAAGGATGTCGCCGATTTTTCCACGTTCCGGCTGCTCCAGTCCCAGAATCCGAGGCTCTCGAACACCTCGCTGGCTAAAACCCTCAAAAACTCAGGTATTGAGGGTTTTCCGGTCAAAATCGTCCAGCACAACGACAACGGGCTCTATCTCATGGAACTCATGCAGGTTTCGTCGAAACCTGTAGCCGCATCCGCATTCGCCATTCCCAACGGGTACCGCAAAACATCTCCCGGGCAGAAGGCGGTGGACAGTACCCAGAAAAAGCACCTTCGCAACCTGATGGAAAAAATGAAGGATTTTGAGCGGTAGATCGTATATTTTCCGGACTTTACCCTTTCAATGCAAAGCAAAGAAACTGGATCGTGGCTGAAAAAATCACTTCAAGGAACGAAGACTACTCACAGTGGTATATCGACCTTGTCCGTTCGGCAAAGCTTGCCGACTACTCCGACGTCAGGGGATGCATGGTCATCCGGCCGAACGGTTATGCAATCTGGGAAAAAATGCAGGCCGCACTCGACGGCATGTTCAAGGCGACCGGTCATGTCAACGCCTATTTTCCTCTCTTCATTCCAGAAAGCTTCATAGCGAAGGAAGCGGAGCACATCGAAGGATTCGCACCGGAATGCGCCGTCGTCACTCATGGAGGAGGGGAAGCCCTTGCTGAAAAACTCTATGTCCGGCCGACGTCTGAAACCATCATCTGGTCATCCTACAAGAAATGGATCCAGTCCTACAGGGATTTGCCGATTCTGATCAACCAGTGGGCCAACGTCGTCCGGTGGGAGATGAGGACACGTCTCTTCCTGCGAACAGCGGAGTTCCTCTGGCAGGAGGGCCACACGGCACATGCCTCGCCTGAAGATGCCCAGGAGGAGGTCATCAGGATGATCAACGTCTACAAGAAATTTGCCGAGGAATACATGGCCCTGCCGGTCATCGTCGGCAGGAAGACGGACAGCGAGAAGTTCGCCGGTGCCGTCGAAACCTACTGCATCGAGGCTATGATGCAGGACGGCAAGGCCCTCCAGGCAGGAACCTCGCACAACCTCGGACAGAACTTCGCCAGGGCGTTCGACTGCCAGTTCCAGACCAAGGCTGGAACGCTTGACTACGTCTGGGCCACGAGCTGGGGCGTCTCGACACGCCTGATCGGTGCTCTGATCATGGCGCATTCCGACGACAGGGGTCTTGTCCTTCCACCGAAACTCGCTTCACGTCAGGTGGTCGTCATCCCGATTCTCAAGGGAGAGAAGGAACTGGTGATCGCAAAGGCAGGAGAGATAGCATCCGTTCTCTGCAAGCACGGAATCCCTGCATTCGTGGACGACAGCGAGCAGAACTCCCCCGGATGGAAGTTCGCGGAATATGAGCTGCAGGGCATACCCCTCAGGCTCGAACTCGGCCCAAGGGATATCAAGAACGGCTGCTGTGTCGCAGCCCGCCGCGACACCCTCGAAAAAACCGAAGTTGCACTCGACGAATCGCTTCCTTCGGTCATCGGAGAGATCCTGAACAGCATTCAGCAGAATCTGTTCGACAGAGCCCTCCAGTTCCGTGAAGAGCACACCATTCAGGTCACCACCTTTGACGAGTTCAAGTCGGCCGTTGAAGAAGGGTTCGTCATTGCCCACTGGGACGGCTCGGCCGAGACCGAGGCAAAAATCAAGGAGGAGACGAAAGCCACCATCAGGGTGCTTCCGGTCGATGAAGACTATCTCGACCGTTACCAGATGCGGCAGGCCGGCAGCTGCATTTATTCCGGCAGGCCCGCAGCCGGAAAGGTCGTTTTTTCCAAGGCATACTGAGCCACCCGCTGCGATGAAAAAGCCCCCCGAACATGCGGAGGGCTTTTTCCTGCAAGAAGGGCGCCTTTCTCAGGCGTCCTTGAAGAACTCTTTCAGCCCTTCGTCCGTGGGTTTCATTGTTCGGCCCCCCTTGTTCCAGTTTGCAGGGCAGACCTCTCCGAACTCTTCCGTGAACTGCAGGGCATCGACCATTCTCAGCACTTCGTCCACGTTACGCCCGAGGCCGAGGTCGTTGATGACTTCATACCGCACGACTCCCTCCCTGTCGATAAGGAAAAGGCCACGGTAGGAAATGCCGGCCTCCTCCGCAAGGACGTCGAATGCTCTGGCAACCTCCTTGTTGATGTCGGAAAGCAGCGGATAGGTAACGCCCTGGATGCCTCCCTGGAGCCTGGGTGTCTTAAGCCAGGCCAGATGGGAAAACTTCGAGTCAACGGAACAGGCCAGAACCTCGACATTCTTGCTCCTGAATGCATCGAGCTTCTCCTGGAAAGCATGCAGTTCCGTGGGGCAGACGAAGGTAAAGTCCAGTGGATAGAAAAAAAGCACCACGTATTTGCCCCGATAATCGGAAAGTTTGCAGGAATCGACGAATCTGCTGCCGTCGACAACGGCTTCAACAGTGAAATCCGGGGCCTTGTGGCCGACTAATACACCCATATGATCTCCTTCTGATGGTTTATGGTTGAATTCGTGAACAGACAAAAAAAACAGGACTCATATTGTCCATTATAACATTTCGGATACTGAAAACCAACGCTGCCGGGATTTTTTTCTCCCTGTTCAACTGAAGAGCCCCTGCTCTTTGACCCGGAAGCTCACTTTATGCTGATTCTTGGATCATTATTCGTATTTTCCTCCATGGTCACCTGTTACTCTTACCCCACGGTGCTATGCGATCCTATTTCGAATTCGACAGGCTCAAGACCGGCTACCGGCAGGAATTCGTGGCCGGCATGACCACCTTTTTTACCGTCTCCTACATCATCATCGTCAACCCGGCAATCCTTGAAGCTGCCGGCATCCCGCGGGGCCCTTCCATGACGGCAACGATCCTCACCTCGATCTTCGGAACGCTGCTCATGGGTTTCTATGCAAAACGGCCATTCGCAGTCGCTCCCTATATGGGCGAAAACGCCTTTATCGCCTACACGGTCGTCAAGACGCTCGGATATTCCTGGCAGACCGCGCTTGGTGCCATCCTCGTCAGCGGCGTGCTGTTCACGCTCATTACCATCGGCGGCCTGAGAAAATGGCTTTCCGAAGCGATACCGCTGACGCTGAAGCACAGTTTCTCTGTTGGAATCGGCCTGTTCCTCGCGTTCCTCGGCCTCAACAGCATGGGTGTCGTCACGATCGGAGTGCCCGGAGCACCTGTCCAGCTCGCCGACATCGCATCGCTGCCGGTCCTCGTCAGCCTTGCCGGACTCATGCTGACCGCCGTGCTGCTGATTCAGAGGGTAACCGGGGGGATCCTCATCGGCATCGGTTTCACAACGGTAGTGTTTCTGCTCCTGAAGCTCGAACCGCTGCCGACAGCCTTATTCAGCCTGCCTCCCTCGCTGGAGCCCGTTTTCATGAAGATCGATGTTACCGGCGCCCTCAGCTGGGGGTTCATAGGCGTCATCACGAACGTCCTGGTCATGGATTTTGTGGATACGATGGGCACCCTGATAGGACTTTCGTCACGCGCGAAGCTCCTGGACAAGAACGGCAATCTGCCTGAAATCGAAAAGCCGATGCTTGTCGACGCACTCTCGACAATGGCCGCTGCGCTGCTCGGCACGACAACGGCAGGGGTGTATATCGAATCGGCATCGGGCATCGAACAGGGTGGAAAGACCGGTTTCACGGCCGTGGTCGTTGCGGTCTTTTTCGCACTTGCCCTGTTTTTCTCCCCGGTACTGACGATCGTTCCACCACATGCATACGGGCCGGCCCTCGTTGTCGTCGGCATGTTCATGATGGAATCGGTCACCAGGTTCGAGTTCAACGACTACAGTGAACTGCTTCCGGCATTCCTGACCATCGTGCTGATGATCTTTTCCTTCAACATCGGAGTCGGCATCACATCGGGCTTCATCGCCTACGTCGTCCTGAAGCTCCTGACCGGAAAGACAGCGGAAGTAAAAGGCGGCATGTGGATCCTTGCAGCACTCTCCTTCACCTTTTACCTGTTCTATCCCTATCACTAAGCTCAAAGAGCGATGCTGAAACCGACCCTCAGAATCGTCCAGACGGATTGCACCCTGGCAAATTTCGACGAGAATCTCGCCCGGCATGTCACGGCTGCCGAACAGGCCATAAGGGATGGAGTCGACGCCATCGCCTTTCCTGAACTCTCCCTGACCGGTTACAATGTTCAGGACGCTGCTCAGGATATTGCCATGCATATCGATGACAGAAGACTGGACCCGCTCAGGGAACTGAGCAGGAATATCTGCATCATCTGCGGAGGGATCGAACTGAGTGACGATTACGGGGTTTACAATGCCGCTCTCCTGTTCGAGGACGGATCGTCCAGAAGCGTCCACAGGAAAATCTATCTCCCGACCTACGGCATGTTCGAGGAACTGCGGTATTTTTCGGCCGGCCAGCAGGTAGAGGCGATCATCTCCCGCAGGCTGGGAAAAATCGGAGTCGCCATCTGCGAGGACCTCTGGCACGTATCGGTTCCCTATCTTCTGGCGCACCAGGGTGCAAAACTCCTTGTCGTCCTCATGTCGAGCCCGCTGAGAATGTCACCTGGAACCGGCAATCCGGCGATCGTATCGCAATGGCAGACCATCGCAGAAACCTATGCGTTTCTGTTCAGCAGCTACGTTGCATGCGTCAACAGGGTCGGGAACGAAGACAGCTTCACCTTCTGGGGAAGCTCCTCGGTCACCGGACCGGACGGCTCGCAGCTTGTTTCGGCTCCGCTTTTCTCGCAATGCGTCATCGACGCACCCATAGACTTCCTCGACGTCAAGAGGAGCAGACTGCAGTCCTCGCATTTTCTTGACGAGGATCTCAAACTTTTTGCTGCGGAACTTGAAACGATCCTCAAGTCAAAAAGATCGCACTGACTGCATCACTGCTCCACTGCGAAACCGGAAGGGGTAAGGCTGGCGCTGTATCGACCTCCCATGACTGCCGCTGCGGCTTCCGCCATGCCGGTATCGTCGAACAGACCGAAGACTGCCGAACCGCTTCCTGAGAGTGACGAAAAAAAACTTCCGGCGGCAAGGAGCTCCTCCCTGACCTGCCTGACTATGGGATAATGATCAAAAACCACCTGCTGGAAATCGTTCTCGAATACATCGAGCACGCTGCGGTCATTCTTTTCACAGAGCTGTCTGACCAGTGTTTTCAGATCAGGTACCTGCCGGTCGAATCTCGGATAGAAATTTCTGTATGCCCAGACGGTTGAAACCGGTTCCCCCGGAAAAACCGTCACGATATGATAAGGCAGCCGGATGCCGAGATCCTCAAGCTGCTCCCCGATGCCTGCAGCATAGGCAAGTCCTTTCATGCCGAGAAAATAGGGGACATCCGCTCCCAGCTTCACGGCAAGCCGGTGGAGTTCTGCTTCCGGAACGTCAACGCCCCAGAGTTCATTGAGCACCTTCAGAGTTGTCGCCGCATCGCTGCTTCCCCCTCCAAGACCTGCACCGAACGGGATCTGCTTCTGCAATGCAATCCTGACTCCCTGCCGGACACCGGTGAACTCCTGAAGAGCCCTGGCAGCCCTGATGCACAGGTTGCTCTCGTCAACAGGAAGCTGACTGTTCGAACAGACCATACTGACTGAGTCGGCGACTGAAAACTCAAGGATATCGAACCAGTTGACAGGAGCAAAAACGGTTTCAAGCGTATGATAACCGTCTGGACGTCTGCCGGTGATTAGGAGGCCAAGATTGATCTTCGCACAGGCTTTGATAGCTAAAGGCTTCATGGAAAGCAATTGATGTTTATAGGAAAAAATTTATCATATTCACTGAAGCAGGGAAACGCACAAACCGGAACCATGAAAAGCAGAACTGAAACATCACATCGAATACCGACGACTCGTGCTTGCAACGCCTTTACCCTTCTGCTCGTCATGGCAGTATCGATGCTGTTCTCTGCAGGGGCGTCCGCCGAGCTTTCCTATGCGCCGGACATCCTTCAATACGTGAGGGAAGATAAGGTTTATTTGTTAGAAAAAATCCGTCAAAAGGTTTCAAAACCGTCTGAAAAGCTCCTTGTTGAAGCACTGCTTACCGAAGATGGACCGAAAGCAGCAAGCCTCTACCGGAAACAGCTCGAGCAGTATCCGGATCCCCAGCTTGACCCTGTCAGCAGGTCAAGACTCGCAGCCTTCGACCAGGCACTGGGCCTGGCTTCTTCTGCTCCGCAGCCGCTGCCACCCCAGTCCGGAGGAACTCCACCCTCAACCACATCCCTGCCTCCCGTGAAGCCCGTGTCAACCCCGGTCTCGTCGGGAATATATACCCTTCAGTTCGGAAGTTTCGGCAGCAGGGCAAACGCACAGTCTCTCGCTCAGAAGGTATCGGCACGTTCCCTGACAACCATAGTCCAGATGAACGGGATGCACAAGGTGCGCCTCCAGCAGCGGTATGCCACCAGGGAAGAGGCCGCCGCATTTGCCAGAACACTGCCGTTCGAATCGATTGTCGTGCCCGCAGAGCCCTGATGGAAACTGCAGCGCGTTCCGCCCCCCTGTCACCATGAAAGGAGGTGTCGACATCCTTGGCCGGTCAGCGCAGATCCTGCAGCTCAAGGAACTTGCCCTTCAGGTCGCCCTGACCGATGTGACCGTTCTGATCACCGGCGAGACCGGCTCCGGCAAAGAGGTGCTGGCGCGCTTCATTCATCACCACAGCCGCAGGGCCGACAAACGCTTCATCCCCGTCAATTGCGGTGCGATTCCTGCCGGAATTCTGGAATCAGAACTTTTCGGACATGAAAAAGGCGCGTTCACAGGCGCAGTACTCGCAAGAAAGGGGTATTTCGAAAGCGCTGACAAAGGCACCATTTTCCTTGACGAAATCGGCGAAATTCCGCTCGAAACCCAGGTGAAGTTCCTGAGAGTGCTTGAAACAGGCGAATTCCAGCGGGTCGGCTCATCCGAGTCTGTCCGTACCGACACCAGGATCATTGCCGCCACCAACAGGAATCTGCACCAGGCGGTTGCGGAAAACAACTTCCGCGAAGATCTCTACTACCGCCTGCGAAGCGTTGAACTGCACATCCCTCCGCTGAGGGAGAGAGGGCACGACATCCTTCTTCTTGCCGAACACTTCATCCGTGAATTCGAGCGCAAGCACGGCATTGTTTTCGAAGGGTTCAGCACTGAATCCGCAGAACTTCTTCTGCGGTATGCATGGCCTGGCAACATCAGGGAGCTGAGGAATCTCATCGAATCCCTCCTCATCCTTGAGAAAGGAAAACAGATCACGCCCGACGTGCTTGAACGGCATCTGGCTCAGCGCAGCAGACACAAAAGTCTCGTGCACGATCCCGCACGGTCAGAAAAACACGAACTGAACCTCATTTTCAGCAGCCTGATCCAGCTCCGGCAGGAAATGCAGGAGATCCGTCAGATGCTGCAGGTTCTCCTTCAGACACGCCCCCACCAGCCGCTGCTCCTGCCCGGCATATCCTCCATGGATTCCATGCCCGCACTTCCCGGTGCAAGCACCGATGCGGGTGAAAAAACCGTTCCTGCCGAGATAACGACGTTTTCTCTTGAAGACCTTGAAAAAAAGAGTATCGGAGATGCACTCAGAACATTCGAGGGAAACAAGAGAAAAACCGCACAGGCGCTCGGCATCACAGAACGGACACTTTACCGGAAAATCAGGCAGTACGGGCTCTGAGCGGAAGCTCATGAAGTTCCATGAAAACTTTTTCGCAACCACCTTGATTTCCATCCCTCTATTACGTATATTATACGCAAGCCTCTTTTCTAACA
>Ga0233420_10000231_pt1 | contig 25400 bp, 19 predicted proteins | sample Watercolumn_Mata_4_FD_183009 | JGI IMG/M metagenome (GOLD analysis project Ga0233420, IMG submission 183009) | Freshwater microbial communities from Lake Matano, South Sulawesi, Indonesia - Watercolumn_Matano_2014_102_MG | ecosystem: Environmental > Aquatic > Freshwater > Lake | place...
TCGCGCATCAGATCCTCGCAATACGGGCGAGCTTTCGTGTTCAGAACGAGTCCGATCAACAATCCCCTCCCCCTCACTTCGACAATGTGCCGACTCTTGATGGCACGCAGTTTCTCCATCATGTACTCGCCGCGGTCGCGAGCTTTTTCAGCCAGACGTTCCTTTTCAATTACCTCCAACGCTGCCCGAGCCACGGCGGCCGCGAGAGGGTTGCCACCGAACGTAGAGCCGTGATCTCCCGGCTTGAATACTCCCATGATTTCGGATGACGACAGAACCGCCGAAACCGGATAGAATCCTCCTCCGAGTGCTTTTCCGATGACAACCATATCAGGCCAGATCCCTTCATGCTCAAAGGCAAAGAGCCGGCCCGTTCTCCCAAGTCCCGTCTGAATCTCATCGGCGATCAGAAGGACATTATGCTCCTTGCAGAGTTTCGCCGCGGCGGAGAGATATCCTTCGGGCGGAACAATAATCCCCGCCTCTCCCTGGATGGGCTCTATGAGGAACGCCGCAGTGTTCGGAGTGATGGCTCTCCTGAGGTCGTCGATGTCCCCGTACCGCACGATGCGGAAGCCCGGGGTGAAAGGCCCGAAGCCGGAACGGTACTGCGGCTCCGTTGAAAAACTCACGATCGTGGTGGTTCGTCCATGAAAGTTGTCAGCCGCACAGATGATTTCGACTCTGTCTTCATGAATCTTCTTTACCAGATATCCCCATTTGCGCGCGGCCTTGACAGCGGTCTCGACAGCTTCAGCTCCCGAATTCATGGGCAGCGCCTTTTCATACCCTGTCATCCGATGTAACGCTTCGTAGAGAAGCGGCAACTGGTCGTTCCGGAATGCTCTGCTCGTAAGCGTAACGTTCTTGCTCTGTCGAACGAGAGCCTCAAGAATCGCAGGATGACAATGTCCCTGGTTGAGAGCTGAATACGCTGAGAGACAGTCGAGATACCTGTTTCCTTCTACGTCAGTCACCCAAACGCCTGAGGCGCTGTGGATGACCACATCAAGGGGATGGTAGTTGTGTGCTCCAAATTGGTCTTCAAGGTGAATGTACTCGGCGGTTGTCATGGTTCATTTCCTCACTGAAAGAGATAGAAATCATCGTCCATTGCGTACTACGTAGCGCTTTTCAGGTACTTACAGCAGGTTGAGGAAATAGGCCATCATCGACACGAGGAGTCGGCGGACGATCAGGACTTTCGCATCCTGTGGTGTGGTTCTGGCGGGAAGACCGAGAAGCGACATTCCGACACCGCAATGATGTCGAGGTGTGCGAGATTCTCGCTGCTTCTCTTGACTATCTTCATGGATTTGCGTCGCTGCGGAGATTGAGCTACCGTCGATCTGACTTCTAGTTCTTCGCATCATCAGAACCTCCTTCTCCGGTACGCACATCATTCACCGCATCGTCCGCCAAAATGTGCGTCCCTGCCTTCCTATCGAGAGCCTTCATGAGGCACTCGAATGACGTTATCAGAGCACGATGCCCGGTCTTCTTCACAAACCGGATGACAGATTCCACCTTCGGCCCCATGCTCCCGGCGGCGAATTGTTTTTGTGCCTGATATGCCTCCAGTTCGTTCACAGTCACACTGTGAAGTGCCTTCTGAGTGGGCTTTCCGTAATCGATGCAGACTTCAGAAACATCCGTGCTTATAACGAAAAGGTCGGCTTGCAGACTTATTGCGAGCAGCGACGACGCACGGTCTTTGTCAATGACCGCTTCACAGCCGAGAATGAGATCATGTTCCTTTTCGATGACGGGGATACCCCCTCCACCGACCGCAATGACAATCATGCCGAGATCAAGAATCTTCCTAATGATGTGTTCCTCGAAAACCTCCACCGGTTCCGGTGACGGTACAACGCGGCGGTATCCCCGGGCGGCGTCTTCGACGATGTGCCAGCCGTACTTTCGCCGCTTCTCCTCGGCGTCAGCCTTTGAGTAGAATGGGCCAATCGGTTTCGTCGGATGTTGAAACGCGGGATCGTTTTCATCGACGCGCACCTGAGTCAGGACTGTCATGACGGGCGTTTTCAGACCGATCTGCCGCAGCTCATACTCCATCGCTTTCTGGATAATGTAGCCGATTTCGCTCTGTGTCGCTGCAACACAGACATCGAGCGGCAGCGTGTACACCTCCTGAGCTGCTCGCTCTGACCTGAGCAGCGTCGCACCTACCTGGGGACCATTCCCATGCGTGATCACAATGCGCCAGCCGCGTGCTACCATCTGCACGATGCTTCGTGCCGTCGCATGCGCATTCTCGAGCTGATCATCAGTGGTGCCTCTTTGACCGGCTCGTATGAGGGAGTTCCCTCCTATGGCGATCAAAGCTGTCCGTTCCATAACTCAATCCATTTGTTCAGGTGATGCAGGAAAAATCTTCGCGAAGCAACAACCTTACACGGAAGAAAAGGGCAGGAGGACGTCAGAAATCGTAGAACGTGCGAAAGAGAAAGCCAAGAGAAGGGGTGTGCACGCCGCAATGAACGCGAGGCGCATAGAGAAATCCGGCAGTGCACTTTGTTGATTGTTCGTTACGCATAGAGAAATGTACGAAATTCATTTCGAAACCTCACATCGCCGCGGGGGGCAACGTGCAACTGTCACCCCCCGCTGTGACCACTGCATACTTATTTAAGAAGTTGCATTTTTCCCGTACGAATTCCGCTTGAAGTTCTTAACTGATAGAAGTACACGCCACTTGGAGCACGCGCCGCGTCCCACGTGACTGCATAAATACCAGCGCTTTGAACTCCTTCAAACAATGTAGCAACTTCCCGACCGAGCACATCCATCACCTTCATCGATATCCATCCGCTGCTTGGAATAGAGTACCGGATCGTTGTGGAAGGATTGAACGGATTCGGATAGTTCTGGTGGAGCTGGAACTGCCGGGGCATCGGCGGCAAATCGCCCTCTGAACCTGTTGTGAGGAAGGAATCTCCCGGGCGCAGCACCCTGAACGAGGCACCGACAAGCGCAGCGTTTTGCACAGCATTCGGCTTTCCAGGTCGATGGAACTGGGGGAAGTCGGTCCACTGCGTCTTTCGTGCATCAACGAACAGTACGGGTGTGGATGTCAGCGAAATCCCGTAGACGTCAATGACTCCATTCGTCACGCAGACGTGCGCACCCGCATCAATCAACATTCCGTACGGAAGCTGGGACATTCCCATCGACCAGAGCATGCCCATCATCCGGTTCTCGCTGTAGTCGTACGACACTTTGTTGTCCGGATTTTGATAGAACCGGGGCACTGGCTGCATCCCTTTCAGCAGATTCAGTCCGGGCAATTGTGTGATGGCGCCATAGTATGCGCTATAGGCACTGGTGTACAACCCACCTAGCGCCTTCTCGCCTGCCAGCATCACATCCTCAGACAGGAACAGAACCGGCTTCCCCGTGTTCACCTTCGAGGAGAATGCGCTCCCTACGGCTGTTGAGGGACTGAGCAACGCGGCAAGGCTATCGAGCGAGTTACTCACGAATACGAATCCCGCACATGAAGCTGCGGCGGAAGCCAACCCCTGGTCATTCTTGCGTGCTTCGTCAATCCACAGCACACGCACCGGAACTCCCCACGAGGTAAGCGTAGAGTTCACCGTGTTCACAAGCAAAGGAGCAGCTGGTGACGAGAAGACCCCGACCGTGTCTCCTGTACCAGAGAGAAGCGACTGCAATTTCTTCAGACTCCCGCCGGAAGCTGACCAATCAGCAGAATTGCCACTTCCGTCTAGTATGATGGTCCCCCTCGGCGATGCCACCCCTCTCGGCGTGTACGGAACCGCTTTCGATGACCTGAGCACTTCACCGGTATTCAGGTTGATCTTGAATCCCGGTATCAGTTGATCAAACCTCATATCCGAGATGGAGAACGAACGGCCCGGTTCGATCGCATAGGTTGCTCCCGGCGACCAGCCCAGAACCGACACCGCGCTTCCACCCATCACTTCGCCGATTCCCGACGCGTCAATGGCAAGTGCTGTGTTGGCGTCCACACCGACACCGGTAATTTCTCTCCCGTTCCCGTTTTTGTAGCGTGCGAGGAAGACCGGCAACCTGCCGATCCTGCCTCGCTCGCTAGTGTGGCTTTCTGCGAGAATGTTGGGTACAAGCGACAGAAAGTCGTCGACAAGTGTGATGGATGAGGATGGACTTCGGAGGAGCGCTCCTTGATCCGTGGATCCCGAAGTGTATGCGACATCACCCAGCACCATCTCCCCTGCACTCGTTCCCCCGATAGCTCCTCCCCGCCGGAACACCTCGATGATCGCCTTCTGTGTCAGCGTTCCCTTCCAGAGCCGGACATATTGGGCCTGATCACCTCCGCGCAGGAAGATCCCGTCATGCTGAAGAATGAACCGGTAGGTCGCCGAGTCGTTTGCCTGCACCGTGCTGTTGATGAATCTGTTTGAAACCGAACAGGGACTCAGCCATGGAAAATAGCCCGAGAACCAGGTCGTCGTGTCTGAATAATGAAGCACCAGGATTCTTCGGTTAGGAGCATGAGTCACGAGCCAGCGATAGGGTGTGTCTGACCAATCGTTGTAGTTCTCACTGCCGCCCCCAACCAGTAGCACAGAGCCCTGCGCAACTGCCGCGCTGGCAAAGAAGACCGAGAGCAGAGTCTGTCTGAAAATGGATTTCATGGTTCGTCTCTCAGAAACCGACACGGACACTCAGGAATGTCGTGCTTCCCAGCCTCCCAAATGCTGCATAGGCAAAATCGAGGCACGAAGCCACTCCGCCAATGTATGCTTTAGGGCCAAGAACCTTCCCCTTGCGATCAAATGCAAGTGCTTTGGTGCCCGTTGTGCTGCAATCGAGGCCTATGACGAGTTCGTCTTTGTTCATCATCGGAGCTCATCTATTGCCACGATGGCATGTCGGGGTCGCGGGTATTGCGCAGTGAAGACTCTCAGATCTTCGGAAGGCTGGATGATCACAAGATTCTCGTCGATCAGGCCATTCTTGTCTGTGACTTCAGAGATCTTCAGGTGAAGGTGTTTTGCGAGGAAGGCGTATGCCGCAGCACGCTTCGAAGGTCCGTAGTCATGACCTTCTGCTGCAAGGTGTACATTTTCGACGCGGTCCTCGGCTCCAAAAAGTCTGTAAACATTTCGTATGTAGGGAAACTCGACCTGCGGTGTATTCTTCGTCCAGTCGTTGCCGTCCGATATAAGCAACTGCGGCCGCGGAGCACAGAGTGCTGCAATCTCAGCATTGTTGGTGCTGTGGTTCTCGCTCTGATGGATCGGCATGCCACTTTCGCACGTGCATCCGCCGAAGAAATGCGCCGCAACCATCACCACCGGCACGCTGACTGCAATGCGCTCATCAAGGGCAGCCAGGAGAAATGACTGCGTGCCGCCGCCAGATGCTCCGGTAACTCCAATTCTTTCCGGATCAACATCCTCCAGTGATATGAGAAAATCGACGGAGCGAATACTGTTCCATATCTGGTACTTGACTTCTTTTCCAAACGTTCTGTGTGATTCGGGAAACCTGTAGCTCCTGAATTGCGTCGACTCTCCCCATCCGATCAGATCATACGCGAAGACCACCGCTCCCATTTTCGCCAGTGCCGCACAGCGGATCTGCATGTCCTTCCGGAATCTTCCCCCGGCCGAGAGCGAGTCGGGAGAAAAATGTCCGTGCGGGCAGAGGATTGCAGCGAACGGCCCTTTCAGGTTCGTGGGCCTGTAAAGATTCCCGGTGACGAAAAAGCCCGGAATGCTTTCAAACGCGACATTCTCCACAGAATACCCATCGAGTGTTTTCTTCGACCGAATGATGGGATTCAACGGCGTTCTGGCGGGGAGAGGATCCAGCTCGGCGCCTTTCAGCATGCCTTTCCGGATGTTGTCCGCACGTCGCTGCCATTCACTTCTGGTCGAGTACGTTGCTGCAAAGCGTGCAAGCTCCGTTTTCCCTTCTTCCTCCGTGAGGAACCCACCCTGCCGTAACTTGACAGCGCTTGTTCTTTCCTGCGCAATGACAACACCACAGAAAAAGAACAGGAGTATCAGAAGTCGGGAGTTCATTATGTGCAACCCTTGTGGAAAATGGTAGGCCTGGCTTGAGTTGTGGGTCATCTGGGCCTCCCGGCGGCTAAATTGGAAGAAGTCAGATGAAGATTTGAAGCTCCTGCGACGACAACCGTGCTCAGCTGCATGCTGAGAAAAGGAATCAGTAAAAGATGATATATTCCTCCCCTCCTTTAACGATTTGCTGCACCAGGCTTCTCATTGAGCAAATCGATCCCTGCGTGCACGAGGTACACATAGCTTGCAGCAAGACCGATCACATACTCATTCTCTCCCCACAGAAACGGCCAGTCCTCTATCAAAAGAAACGACCGTCAGTCTGAGCGCCCGCCACCTAGAATTCTGTGAGGCAGGCGGGGAGTCGAAGATTGTTCAGAGATTGCCTTCCGATGCGGAATATCTCTCGACTAGCACCTGCCTCGGTGGGCAGCCGAAGGCGGGCAGTGGCTCGGCGTATTGGAAGACTCATTTAATTCTAACGTGCAAGGCGTTTGACATACGCCCGAACCACTTCAAAGACAAATTCCTGACATGCCTCCCCCGTTTTCGGCTGGTATGCCTCTCCCGTTGTCGTATTGTCGGAGACAACGCGAATGCCAAGAAATGTTGTCTTATAGAGACCGGCAATCTGCGCTGCCGCAGCCGTCTCCATTTCTTCTACAGAAACCCCGAACTCCTTGTGAAACCATGTCAGCCGATCGATCTCATCATTCCACATATCGCTCGATCCAATCACACCTTCCACCACACGTCCCTTTGAATAGAGCGGCACGACACTCCGGGCGACAACCAGGAGTGTGCTATCTCCCTTGAATTCAGCGATTCTCTGGCGGTTGGGATCGCCGCCTGCGCTCCCTTCCGACGCCATCAGGTTAAGAGGTTTCCAGTCCAAAGAATTGCTTCCCCCTCCCGCGGCGCGGTGCGGACTTTTGAACGCTCCGATGCTGACTGCACGCGTGCCGAGCACAATGTCATGAAGATGCAAACTGGGCTCCACACCGCCGGCCGTTCCCTGATTGATGATCGCTGCAGGATGATACCGCTCGATCGCAATGGCGGTGGAGGCCGCTGCATTCGCAATTCCTTTCAAGGTTCTGGAGACGATCACCGGGTATCCGTTCACCGATCCGTGCCAGAACTTCCATCCGCCGATCTGCTCCAATCGTACGTCCTGTAGTCGGCCCACGAGCCCATCAGTTTCCGATGGCATTGCTCCCTGGACAATGACCGGCCGCGATGATCCGACCGGGCTCTGAGAGAGTGCAGCAACGGGAAACCAAAGCCAGAGGATGATGTAATGCAGTTTTGCGAGATGCATGGATGCTCCGGGGGAAGGGCGGTTTCGAGTCTAGGGTCTAAGGTCTCAAGTTTCAGGGTTCAGATTTCCAGTTTCGATCGCTGGGCTTGCCTGCATGCTGTATTGCTGGCCGCGGCATCCTACTTCACAATTACTACTTCATACTTACTACTTCATACTTTCTACTTCATACTTTCTACTTCATACTTTCTACTTCATACTTTCTACTCCCCACCAGCCATAGTCTGTAAGCTGCAATCTGCCCGCCGCATCTTACTTCATACTTGTTACTCATTACTCACTACTTGATACCCTCCCGTCCCACCCCTCATTCATATTGCGTTGCCTGCACAAAGGGCCTCTCTGCCTTCACGCGAGGCTCTTCGACTTTGATCGTTACCCACAGCGCTGACGCGAGCGCCATCAATCCGGCAATTGCGAACACAGCTTCGTATCCGTACTGGCTCGCGATGCCTCCGGCGACGAGACCGAAGAGCACGAATGGCGCCGTGACCAGATTCGTAAGAGCCACATAGGTTGGACGTTCTTCTTCTGAGCAGAACTCAACGACAATCGAGAGTCTTGAAATGCCGCTCAAACCTACCTGAAACGCCATTCCAATAAACACAATTTGGTAGAGAAGCGCGTTGGGAGCCAGCAACGCTATGAAACACGACATCGCCGTGAAGCCCGCGGAGAGCACAACGTTTACTTTGTGTCCGTACCGATCTGCGAGCACACCGAAAAACATGTTGCCGACGATCATGCTGCACATGTAGACAATTGTGAAGGTGCCGGCCGAAGAGTCGTTCAGAGAAAACTTTTCAATCGCGTGGACGGCATAGAACGCGCCCGCCATGGTCGCAGCAATGAGCAATGCATCGGAGATCAAAAAATTGCGAAAGTTCTCTTCTTCTTTCAGGATGCGCGGCAGCCTCTTGTAGTAGTCAACGATGTGGATCTCCTCGGCAACCGCCGACGGTGTTTCTTCCTTCAGGTACGTCAACGCCCAGTACGAAACCATAATGAAGAAGAAAGCAACTGTAAAAAGGACACCATAGCTCGCCGGATATGCTATGTTTGCCAGGACCCACTCAACGCCAAAGCCGGCGATGATGCCCAGGATTCCGCCAAGGAGATTGCGCGCCCCAAAAAGGCGTCCGCGGAGCTCCACCGGTGTGAGCTTCGTGATGATGTCAAACCAAACAGGAAAACAGACACTTCCGGTGACAGCTGCGAGGCCAAATAGGACGAAGAAAAGAATAGTGCCTGCAGAAGGGCCGACACTGCCAAGGACGAAGAAACAGAGGAGTGCAAGAAGCAACCACGGTATGCGTTGCACAAATGCGGTCTGCAGGAAGAATCGTCGCTTAAAGAGAAGCCTCTCCACGTAGTTGGCAACAAAAATCTGAGGCCCGTTGAATCCGGCCGTCCAGATTAACATCACCAGACCGACCGCAAAATTGCTCTGGCTGATGTTCTTCACCATGACCGGCACGATGGTCTGGATCGACACAAACGCGATCCCAAAGGAGTACACCGAGCCATCGACGATGTTCGCAAGGAGGTTTCTGCGAAGACCAGGTGACGCCTGATTGGCGGAAGATCCAAAAAAGAGGTGAAGCACCCTTCCCCTTCGAGCTGACTGGTTACGAAGAATCGTTTGACTTCTTGTGAGAGAGAATATACGACTATCTCCACGATTGAGCAATAAATCGGACTGATCAGCTGTTCCTCCAGTCTCGCGTGACATGGCATGTGCGCATGAGAATGATGGAGAATTTCGCTATCATTACCAAAGACATCGACGCGATCAAGCAACGCACTTCTGTCCCCCCGGCTGAAACAACATATGAAACGTCACCTTCTCTTCGCCACGCTGGTCACCATGACGCTCTCATCCTGTTCCCTGCTCGATCTTTTCCGTGAACGCGACGATTTCATCCGCGTCCGCGGCACACAGCTCACGCACAAAGGCAAACCGTACTATTTTGCCGGCACAAATCTCTGGTATGGTTTGTATCTTGGCTCCCCTGGTGCGGTCGGTGACAGGCCGAGATTGCTCAGAGAGCTCGATTCTCTCAAGGAGAATGGCATCACGAATCTCAGAGTCCTTGCGGGATCGGAGGAATCATACATTCGGGGTTCTGTAAAACCGGTCATTCAGAGAAGTCCGGGCGAGCTTGACGATGAGCTCCTGCAGGGACTCGACTTCTTCCTCGCCGAACTGGCGAAGCGCCGGATGCGATGCGTGTTGTATCTGAATAACTACTGGGAATGGTCCGGCGGCATGGCAATTTATAATGTCTGGTCAGGCAAGGAAGCGATCGATCCGTACGACACGACGAAGGGGTGGAGCGCCTACATGGACTACAACGGCACGTTCTATTCCAACGAGCCGGCAAACACGATCTTCAGGGACTACATTCGCACACTCGTCACCCGCAAGAATACAGAGAACGGGCGATTGTATTCTGAGGATCCAACGATCATGGCGTGGCAGTTAGCGAACGAGCCGCGACCAGGAACGGTCAGTCCGAGCGGCACGGCCAATCTCCCGGCGTTCAACCGATGGATCGATGAAACTGCTCATTACATTCATTCTCTTGACACGAACCACCTTGTCTCCAGCGGAAGCGAGGGTACCATCGGATCGCTTCTCTCCGCGGACAATTTCGTCAAGGCGCATGCGTCTCCTAACATCGACTATCTCACGTTCCATCTCTGGCCCCGTAACTGGGGATGGTTCGATCCTCAGAGGGCGACTGAAACGATCACGGAGACGAAGACCAAGGCGGCAGAGTACATCGCGGAGCACCTCACGCTTGCACGCAAGCTGAACAAGCCGATCGTACTTGAGGAGTTCGGCATCGACAGGGACAGCAGCAAGATCCTGCCCGGTACTCCGACAAGCGTGCGTGATGACTATTACGAAATGATCGTGCGGATGGTATACGATTCAGCTCGTACTGGCGGACCAATTGCAGGGTACAACTTCTGGGCATGGGGAGGTGAGGCTACGGCACAACATCCAGACGGCATGTGGCAACTCAACGACCCGTTTGTCGGTGATCCTCCGCAGGAGCCCCAGGGGCGGAACTCCGTTTTCTCGAGTGATATGTCAACGGTTCGGGTGCTTCGCGAAAACGCAACAAAAATGCGCAGGCTCGGGATCATCGATTCTGTGTTCGTTCGACGCTCTCCGTAATTTCGAGGTAGCGACAACAATCGGCGCTGGCAGCCTTCGCTGCCCGAACGATCGACACACACAATGCCGGCATCAGACGAAAGGGCATCCCCTCGAGCTAGGCTCCTGCTGCGGGCCTAATTGATCGACAGCCGACCCACCGGGGGCCGACACTGGTACAACTACTTCAAGCATTCTCCATTCCGATTTTCGGCTATTTCGCACTTCTTTCGATTCAGTTGAAACTTCGCAATATTCAAGACGTAGTATTTCTTAATCATCCATACCGACCGGTCGGTTTATGTCGAATACCAGAGAGAACATACTGAAAACCTCGTTCAGCCTCTTCCTCCAGAAGAGCTTCAAAGAGGTCACGATGAACGAGATCGTAACAGCGTCCGGACTCTCAAAAGGAGCGTTCTACCATCATTTCCAGAGCAAGGAACAGCTCTTTGTCGAGGTCATCAATTCATTCTTCTTCGACCACATGGTCATCGACTATGAGAAGCTAAGCAAGAATTCCTTGTGGGATTTCTATCACGATTACGCTCAACTGCTGAAGAAGACCTTGACAGCTTTCAAGGAGTACACAGACACGAAGGCGAACATCAACATACTGACGTTGATGTTTGACGCATTGAATCTCTTCCCTGGCTTTCGCGAGAAGCTGCGGGAAGCACAGCGGAAAGAGCTGGACGCATGGGCTGCTATCGTCGCCAAGGCCCGAAGGAACGGTGAGTTCAAATCCCCCATGTCCGACGAACAGATCGCTCGCATGTTCATATACTCAAACGACGGAATCGGACTTCATCTGCTCCTGAACGGAAAAATGGAGACCGCAGACCAGGAAATGATCAAGTTGTGGGACAATTTCTATTGGGAACTGAAGGATTGAGCAAGGCAGGAATAGCCCTCTGTCATTTCGACGAGCGCCCGCCTGCCCAATAAGCTCTTCGTTGGCGGGCAGGTAGCGAGGAGAAATTCTAACGACACACAACCACGCAGAAATTTCTATGAGGTATGGGGGACACTACATAACGGAAATTCAAAGGCAACTTCTATGATACGAACAAGAACCATCTTCACTCTCTTACTCACGATGTCGCTGGCGTGGACCACCTCCAAAGCGCAACCGGAGAAGCGCATCATTCATCTCTCCTGGAAGCAGGTGGTCGACATCTCGCTGAAAGACAATCTCAGCTTGAAATCGAAACAGCTCGATTACGAGAGCCAAAACCTGGAAACGTTGAAATCTCTTACGCTGTTTCTCCCTTCTCTGAACTATCAGGGAGTGGCACAGCATAATCTCGAACTCCCGGTTTTCGTCTTCATGGGACAGCGTTTTGTCGTGGGAACTCCGTACACGTTCCAGCACTCGCTGAATCTCGCACTTCCGATCATCACCGGCGGGAGCAGGTGGATCAACTACTCAATCCAACGCAAGATCCGGAAATCTCTGGCTGAGGAACTTCAGGGAAAGGAAGAGGAAACTGTCCTTAACGCGATGCAGGCGTACTACGGAATCATTCTCTCGAATGAGCTCTCAAAAACGGCGGAAGATGCCGTCAACGTGGCCAAACAGAATCTCCAGCAGGTTCAGAGGTTCTATGAGGTTGGGACAGCTACAGAGCTCGACTATCAGAGGGCAAAAGCGCAATACTCATCAACACTTCCTATGTTGGAGTCGGCCCTCGCTGCAAGCAGGCTCTCTGTCCAGCGAATGAAGACGATCCTCGACATCCCACTCACTGATTCGCTCGTTGTTGTCGATAATCTCGACAAGAAGGATTTCCTGAGTGAGTTCGCCGCGTTGTCTCTCGAACACCTCAAGACACTCTCGAACGAGAACAGAAACGACATGAAAGCACTGCAATACCAGAGGGATGTAGCACAGTCGGGCGTGCACCTGGCCGTGGGCCAATTCACGCCGACGGTAACGCTCATCGGAGCTGTCGATCACATGGCGCCGCTGGAAAACTCCAGGGTTACCTGGTCAGATTATATCAGATCAAAATCCCTCACCCTCTCTGTTTCCTGGCCGCTGTTTCAGGGGGGGAAACGGCTGCTCGATTATCAGCAGGCCAAAATCAAATCCGATCAGATGGACCTGATGGTGAAGCAGGCACGGGCCGGAATCGAGCTCGATGTGGAGCAAAGCTATTACAGTTACATAGAGTCATTGAAGAGCCTGCAAGGCCTGAAGGACGCCCTTGATCAGTTCAATGAAAGCCTCCGAATCTCAAATCTCCTGTATTCACAGGGAATGAGCAGTCAACTTGATGTTCTCAACGCCCAGCTTCTCTATACCAAGAGCAAAGGCGATTACCTGCAGGGTGTGTACCGGTACAACGTCAGCCAGTTGGCACTTATGAAATCAGTCGGAATCCTGGACCAATTATGGAAATAACTCTCGAGGATAGCATGCGCACCTATTTGTTGTCAACACTCGTATTGATGGCACTCTTCGCAGCCGGCTGTTCACAGAAAACAGAGGAAACTGCTGCGAAGACCGTGCCTGTCAAAATCTACACCGTTAAAGCGGAGTCGATCTCGGAATATGTCCGGGCAACGGGGTCAGTCACGGCCGACGAGGATGTCATCTTATATGCGAAGACGGCCGAGCGGGTGGAAAAGATCAATATTCGTCCGGGACAGGCTGTTTCGAAAGACCAGGTTCTCGTCGAGCAGCGGAATGAGCTTCTCCGGAAAGGCCTCGAGATCGCGCAGGCCGCATACAGAACTGCAGAGGCACAATCGAAACTTGCTGCGACCGACTTTGATCGGATGAGCAAGCTCTACGCCGAAAAAGCGATCAGTCCGCAGCAGTTCGAGCAGGCGAAAACCGCCAAGGTCGCAGCGGAGCAAGGATTTCAGCAAGCGCTCTCGGTGGTTGAGCAAGCCAACGAACAGTATGAATACAGTCTCGTGAAAGCTCCATTTGATGGAATTGCAGCCGCGGTCTACGTGGAAAAGAATCAGACAATCGCACCCGGCCAGCCCGTTGTGCAGGTGGTCTCGGCTTCGCGAATGAAGGCAAAAGTTCCGCTCACCGGTTCCGACATTCAGCACGTGAAAATCGGTCAGCGGGTCATGATCAAGTTCCCAACCGTTCCGGGCAAAGAGTTCTCGGGCCGGATTGACAAAATCAACTCTGCCATCGATCAGATGTCAAAGGCGCTCGATGTTGAGATCGGATTTGTCTCAAGCGACAAGCGGATCACCTCCGGCATGTTCGGCGAGTTCTTCATCGAAACGCAGCAAAATGCAAACCGTCTCATCGTTCCGGAAACATCGCTCATCCCGCAGACGGAGATCCGTATCGAGCGTGAGACAGGACTCCAAAATACCATCAAGAGGTTCTTTCTCTTCGTCATTCAGAACAACACGGCGCACATGAAAGAGGTCAAAACAGGTATCGCCAATAACGGGCAGATCGAGATCACGGAGGGCCTTGCCCTCGGCGACTCCGTGATCGTTGTCGGTCAGAACATCGTCAAGGAAGGTCAACCCGTCAACGTCATAGAATAAGGACGCTGCTCATTATGCTGCTCACAAAATTTTCAATCCGACGACAAATTACGCTGGTGATGGTCTATGCGGTGGTTATTTTCTTCAGCTTCTTCGCATTCTCCCAGCTCAAGATAGATTTCTTTCCCGACATCACGTTTCCATTTGCAGGCGTCATAACGAGCTACTCCGGCGTTGGCCCTGACGATATCGAAACGCTCGTGACGCGTCCCATCGAGGAGGCGGTGTCATCCGTCAAGCATATCAAGAAGGTCAGCTCGCAGTCGTCGAAGGGGAGCTCTGTCGTGACGCTCGAGTTCAAATACGGAACCGACATGAATCTGGCGGAGAGTGATATCCGGAAGAACCTCGATTACATCCGTGACTTTCTCCCTGCTGACGCGTCCGAGCCGTTGGTGTTCGTCTTCGATCCTTCGATGATGCCGATCAGCTACTTCAGCTTGAGCTCTCCCTATCTCGGCCCTGCCGAGTTGCGGCGGCTCGCTGAGGACAAGATCGAGCCGATGCTCGAGCGGATTGACGGTGTCGCGTCCGTTCAGACGATGGGGGGATCTCAACGGCAGATTAATGTCAGCATCAATCCCGTTCTTCTCGCGTCGTACAACCTCTCTCCGAACGATGTGACGCAGGCGATCCAGTTTGGGAGCGGATTGCAGCCCGCGGGCACGATCCAGACGCGTGGAAAGAACTTCAACCTCCGGGTCCTGAGCGAGTATGCCTCGCTTGATCAGATCAGGAAGACGATTGTGACATACAAGAATGGCCTGCCGGTGTATGTCAAAGACGTCGCGGCGGTGGATGACGGATTCAAGGAGAATACAAACGAGGTCCGGGCCGACTATGGCGAAGGCGTGATGCTCCTCATTTCGAAGCAGTCGGACGCCAACACGATCATCACGAGCAGGAAGATCAAGGAAGCTCTTCCTGAAATTCTCGCCGCGTTGCCGGAGGGCACGACGATGGCTCCCATCTGGGACCAGTCGGAGTTCATCCTGCTCTCGGTCAGCAACCTGCGCGACTCGGGTATCATCGCCTTTGTGCTCTCGTTCGCGGTGATCTATTTTTTCCTTCTGAACATCCGCGGAAGCATCATCATGGCCGTTTCGATCCCGGTGTCCGTTATTGCGACCTTTGCTGTCATGTTCGCGGCAAATGTCACACTTAACATCATCTCCATGGCCGGGCTCGCACTTGCGATCGGAATGCTGGTAGACAACTCCATTGTGGTGCTCGAGAACATCTACAGGCATCAAGAGATGAAGAAGGACATGATTGAGTCTGCAAACATCGGCACAACGGAAGTTGGAATGGCAATCACCGCCTCGACGCTCACAACGATTGCAGTGTTCGTCCCCGTGCTGTTTGTACCGAACATCACCGGACAGTTGTTCAAGGACATGGTGTTGACCATCTCGTACAGTCTTGCGGTCTCGCTGCTTGTCGCGGTGACGCTGGTTCCTATGATGTCCACGAGAATCCTGAAGCGCGACGCGGCTCCAAAACCAGGGCGACTGTCAAGGATAAAAGACAAGATTGCCGGCTGGCTAGTGAAGATGTCTGAGAACTACAGCAGAGCGCTGCACTGGTCCATCTATCACAGAAAGACGGTATTGCTGTCTGTCACTGTTGCGTTCATTCTTTCGCTTGTTGTTGCGGCATTCCTCGGCGGCGAGTTCATGCCGAAAACGGACCAGGGGATGATCTACGCCATCATGGAATCGCCTTCGGGGACCCCGATCGAACAGACCCGGATGTACGCGTACCAGCTCGAAGACATCATCAGGGAGACCGTGGGGAAGGATGAATTCGAGCAGCTCTCGATTTTCTACGGTCAGCGCGAAGGTCTTGCAGCGTTCGGTGTAACGTCAAGCACTATAGAGCTGATGGTGAAGCTTACTCCGCGGGAAAAGCGGAAGGCGTCGCAGTTCGAGATCCAGAACAGGATGCGAAAGAGGTTCGATCAACTGCCCGGCATCACTTACATCTTCCAGGAAAACGCTTCCTTCACGACGGAGCGGGATATCGAGGTCCAGGTGATCGGCTTTGACCTCAATGGCGCCAAGACCATTGCGAACGAGCTCAAGGCGAAAATGGAGAAAGTGAAGGGCCTCGTTGATATCTCACTTAACACCAAAGAGGAGACCGCAGAGCTGCAGGTTCAGCTGAACAAAGACTTGCTGAACCACTATGGCCTCTCAACCATGCAGGTTGCCGGAAACATCTCCACCGCCGTTCAGGGCCGCGTGGCGTCGCAGTATCATGAAAAGGGAGATGAGCACGACATCTACGTCCAGTTTGCGAAGGAATACCGGAACAAGAAGGAGTCGCTGGAGCAGATCGAGCTTGCGCTTCCGACAGGCGGAAGGATTCGGTTGAAGGATGTCGCGAGGATCGCGGAGGAGCAATCGATCCCGACCATCTTCAGGGAAAATCAGAACCGGTTTGTGTCGGTTGGCTGTGCGCTTTCCGGCATCGACCTGTCCACCGCTGTCTCGGAAATCAACAAGATCATCGCTGACACCCCGATTCCGTCGGAGTTCCAGGTCATTATCGGTGGCACAGCCGAAGACCAGCAGGAGGCGTTCTTCTATCTGGGCCTGGCATTTCTGGCCGCCGTGTTGCTCGTGTACATGATTATGGCATCGCAATTTGAATCACTTGTGGATCCGTTGATCATCATGTTCACGGTTCCCCTCTCGATCATCGGAGTCTTCTTCTTCCTGGGACTGACGGGAACGACACTGAGTGTGATGGCGTTGGTTGGAATTGTCATGCTCGTCGGAATTGCCGTGAACAACGGCATCGTGCTCGTCGACTACATCAACCAGCAGCGTCGCAAGGGGATGGAGTTGATCGAGGCGGTAGAATTTGGCAGCCTGGCGCGATTGAGGCCCGTGCTGATGACGGCGTTGACGACGATTCTTGGCATGGTTCCGCTTGCGATCGGGACAGGATCGGGCGCAGAGACATGGGCGCCGTTGGCGAGGGCGGTGATTGGGGGATTAACAGCAACGACAGCGTTAACGCTGGTTGTTATTCCGGTGTTATACATCGTGTTTGAGCATGCAGGCGAACGCGTCAACGAGTACTTCAGGAAGAGAAGAGGAGCGTAGAGAGAGATTTCTGATTGACGATTGTCGATTGTCGAATCTAAGCAAACGAAAGGCAACGCAGATGCCCACAAACGAGCGCTATTCACGAAAGATCTCTGCAGAGGAAGCGAAGAAGAAGCACATCTTCATTCTGAAAGACAGTCTCGACTTCTTCCCTCCTCAAGGAAAAGCCTTCACCATATCCGACGGATCAACAGACAAGGAGGTTTTCCTTGAATCGTACCGGTGCACGTGTCGGGGTCCTCAATTGCCGCACGAGCACTATTTCGTCCGGTGGGAAGGGATTCGCTTTGGCGAGAGGATCACGATAACAAAGGATGTGAAGGCGGCGGAGAGGTACGTGCTCGTATCCAAGAGGTAGAGGCGGGACTTATTCAGCATGCTGCTCGGGATGACGATTTGCTGTAGGGACTTCTTAGTAGGATTTGACTGGTCAAAACCTGTGTCGTAAACGCAAGAAGCCGACCCGCGAGGATCGGCTTCTTTAATGACTAATGGCCAATGGTTAATGACTAATCTTCAATTACTCTGATTATCCTTTCAGATCGACAATCCGCAATCGACAATCGAAAATTTCTTCGTACCCCCAATTTACCCCGATGATCTTTATCGGGGCGAGATTTCCGCCACAAAGATGGCGGACAGGCGAACTCGTGTTACAGGCTTGAAAAGACGAACGACGATTCAGAAACGCCTGTAAACATTATGTTCTTCTCACCTCAGAGACCGCTCGTTGTTAGCAGCTGCTAGCAGTTTTCCCCACCGCTAACACGTGGATTCGAATCCAATTTACAGTTATTCGGGTTACCCTGCAAGCGTTGAAGACTTTGTCGAGTCGATAGGTTTTTCACCTCCCTTGCAGGTTCAAGGCCGGGGCCCGCTATTTTCTTCAGTCACAATTCTCGAGAATCTCTACGAGATGATATTGAGATAGTTGTTTTGGGGAAAGATCAGTCTTAGTTTCACGACTGTTGTCTTTGGAAATTTCTGATTTGAGTAGAGCCCATCTCACAAATACTCACCCCCGCCCGAACGACCGGTTTCGAACTCGGGATGTTCGGTCGGGCGGGCGCTACGCGTTCTGGCGGGGCTTAGCGTGATTCTCTTCTTTGTTTTTGAGATGGGTTCTAGACAAAAAAAGGGATGGGCACTTGCGAGTGCCCATCCCCAAAAGCCGTTATTCCTCCTTTTTTGCCAGTTTCACCCAACCAAGCATGAAAGCACCGAAAATGGTCATAAATATGCCCGACCACAGGTTAACGTTTATTTGCATCGATTTTGCGTACATATCAGAATAAGAACTTGTCGCAATTCCAAAGACCAATAGCAACACACCGAAAATGACAAAAAGCAATCCAACGGGAATTCTAATATCTAACATAACTGTTTCCTCCTACCAGAATAGAATTGTCAGAACAATTGCGATTGTAGCTACTATCCATGCCAATGTCGATGGTCGGCTAGTCCATTTGCCTTCATTCATGTTGACTCTGGGTGTTAGCGAGTAAACCAATCCAGCCAATTCTTCATCGGTCTTTTTCTGTTTGGTGACAAACGATAATCCAATCGTTATCGAAGCACTTGTGAAACAGGCAAAAATTGCTGTCCAGAAGTTTTGTGCCATTTCAACAGGATAAACGTGAACAACGCTAATCCAGCCACCTTTCACTAACGTTGAAGCACCCATTGGGGCGGTCAATCCATGATGCAGCAGTGCAATAGCAAACCCGGCCAGAAGTCCGACAAATGCCGCATGCCCAGTAGTTCGTTTCCAGAACATTCCCAGTGCAATTACTGCAAACAAAGGTGCATTGATCATAGAGAAGATGGTTTGCAGAAAGTCCATGATATTACCAAACAAACCGGCCAAATAAGCGGCTGCAATGCTTACTACAACACCAAGAATTGTAGCCAAACGTCCTACTTTGAGGTAGTGCTTTGAATCGGCCTCTGCGTCATTAGTTGCAGGGCGAATGTAGCTTTGATAAATATCATAAGTCCAAACCGTGTTGAAAGCTGAGACGTTTCCGGCCATACCCGACATAAACGAAGCCAACAAAGCGGTTAGGCCTAGCCCTAGCACACCAGAAGGCAGATAATGTTTAAGCAGCATAATTATGGTTAAATCGTAGTTGGGTTGACCGGTAATCGGGTCTGTAATTGAAAACCCTGAGGTTGGGTTGTTCATGAGAACCAAGGCAACCATTCCAGGAACGATGATGAGGAAAGGAATGAGCATCTTAGGCAAGGCACCAATGAGTGGCGTCTTACGCGCTGCTACTGGCGATTCTGCTGCCATTGCACGTTGAACGATTAGGAAATTGGTACACCAGTATCCAAAAGATAATACAAATCCCAGGCCGGCAAAAATGCCATACCATTCTACTCCCATTGGATTAGAGGTTGCAGCTCCGGTATACTTCCACGTTGTAGTAAATGCATCGGGTGCAAACCCTTTACTTGCTACGATAGGTGCCAAACCTTCTTTTAAACCGGGCCATCCGCCAACTTCGTATAGACTCAGGCAAACAATGGGGAATAAACCGATTACTATGATAAAGAACTGCAGCACTTCGTTGTATATGGCCGATGATAGACCACCCAGATAGGTATAGCCAAGGACTATGGCTGCTGATAGTATCAAACTCACGTTAAAATCCCATCCTAACACTTTTTCCATCAAGATAGCCAAAGCATACATTGAAATCCCTGAAGCAAGTATGGTCATTGCCGCGAAGAGAATAGCATTCAAACCCCGGGTCTTTTCATCGAACCTGAGTTTCAAGTACTCAGGAACCGAGCGGGCTTTTGAACCGTAATAAAACGGCATCATGAAAATGGCCAGAAAAATCATGGCCGGAATCGCTCCAATCCAATAGAAATGGGTGGTCATCATGCCGTACTTGGCCCCAGAGCCGGTCATACCCATCACCTCGAGGGCTCCCAAATTGGTAGATATGAACGCCAGACCGGCTACCCAGGCAGGCATAGACCTACCTGCTTCCAGGAATGCATTGGCATCCTTCATGAAGCGTTTGAGTACCCAGCCTATGCCCAGCACAAAAACGAAATAGATCAGCATGATCGCATAATCTATCCATTGTAGGTCGAAAGTCTGTTCCATAATATTGTAGTTCTATTAGTTGTTGGTTGATTTTGGTTGGAATTAAACGCGACTAACTTATATCGGACAAAGATTCATTTAGCCCGGAAGTTTTGTTCCCAATGCCATGCAGAGAGGGTCATTTCATCTAGTTGTTTTTCGGCCTTCCAGCCTAGCACTTTGTTCGCAATTGAGGTGCTAGCCCATATTTGTTCAATATCACCGGGCCTTCTTGATACCACTTTGTAGTTTAGTTTTTGGCCGGCACTTCTTTCGAATGACTTAATAACCTCGAGAACTGAGAATCCATTGCCTGTTCCGATATTGAATACTTCATAGCCATTCGAATGTTTCCCATGAATGAGCCGCTCAATGGCCACAATATGAGCTTTGGCCAAATCCACTACATGAATATAGTCACGGATACAGGTTCCATCGGGTGTATTGTAATCGTCGCCAAATACACTCAATTGTTCCCGGATACCATAGGCTGTTTGAGTAATAAATGGCATCAAGTTACTGGGAACCCCACGCGGCAATTCACCGATTAGGCCCGAATGATGGGCACCTATGGGATTAAAATATCGCAATGCTATGCCTCTAATGTTGGCTCCCGAACGGATAAGGTCTTTCAGAATGATCTCATTCACCTGCTTGGTATAGCCATAGGGTGACTCTGCTGGCTTTACCGGGGCATTTTCTGTTACAGGTAATTCATCAGGCTGACCGTAAACTGTGCATGAAGAGGAAAACACGAAATTCAAAACCTTGTATTTCACCATCACTTCAAGCAGGTTCACCATGGTTACGAGGTTGTTACGGTAATAATGTAGCGGAATGTGAACCGATTCCCCTACTGCTTTGGCGGCTGCGAAGTGGATCACACCAGCTAAGTCGCTATTCTCAACAAAGAAACCATCCAACTTTTTCAAGTCAAGTAAATCGAATTGGTAGAATGTTGGACGGATTCCGGTAATTTGCTCAATACGATCGATTACAAATGCTTCAGAATTAGACAAATTATCGATTATCACAACTTCATACCCTTGCTCTATCAATTCAACCGAGGTATGAGAACCAATAAATCCGGTTCCTCCCGTAACGAGGATTTTCCCTTTGCTGCTCATTGTTGTTTATAGTGTTTCGTGGGTAATTCTCTTAACCGCTGTGCACTCTGTTCGGCTGTGATATCGCGTTGTGCGTTGGCCAGCATTTCATATCCGACCATGAATTTCTTTACTGATGCAGAACGTAGTAATGGAGGATAGAAATGCATGTGCATATTCCATTCAGGGTGCTCCAACCCATCGGTGGGCGCCTGATGAATCCCCGCAGAATAAGGAAATGAAGTCTCAAAGAGATTATCGTATCTGATGGTCAGTTTCTGGTACATATCTGCAAAATCCATTTTCTCATCACTCGTCAGGTCAGCCAAACTTGCTACCTGTCTTCTTGGTAAAATTATGGTCTCAAATGGCCATACAGCCCAAAACGGAACGAGGCTTACGAATGCGTTGTTTTCCTCAACGATTCGCTCCCGTTTCCTAATCTCCTGTTCCAAATAATCAGAAAGCAATGTCCGTTTGTGAATTCTCAGATAGTTTTTTTGTTGTTCAATTTCCTTTGCTACTTCCACTGGAATGGACGACTGTGCCCATATTTGGCCGTGCGGATGAGGATTGCTACACCCCATGACGCTTCCCTTATTTTCAAATAGTTGAACGTGGTTAATGAACTCGTTCCTTCCAAGTGATTTGTATTCCTCACACCAAAGTTCAACAACTTTCAAAACATCGTCCACTTGCATTTCAGGAATGGTAAGACTGTGGTCAGGCGAAAAACAGATAACCCTACTTATTCCTTGCTCAGCCTGGGCAACGAGAAGTCCATCGCTTAACTCACCCTTCGGGACATCAGGCAAAAGCGAACTGAAATCGTTGGTAAATACAAAAGTTGAAGAGTACTTGTCATTGAGCTGACCCTGTGACCGCTGATTTCCGGGACATAGATAGCAGGTTGGATCATATTTTGGGCGTACGTCCTGTTGGCTCTTTTCGGTCTGCCCCTGCCAAGGCCGTTTCGCCCGGTGCGGTGAAACTAGAATCCATTCTCCATTCAAAGGGTTGTACCTTCGATGAGGATGTTCAGAAAAATCTATCATCGTTGTCTTCTTCCACGAATACTCACTATCAATTACTCGTTGTGGCGCTATCTTCAATCAAAATTCATTCAGGCAAAGAGTCCCATACGGCCGAAATGAAAGGACTTTTGCACATCCTTCACCAAATACACGTTCAATTTCTGCAACGTACTTATCGACTTGTCCGACCGGTAAGAACACCAGAATTGTACCCGCAAAACCTCCTCCATGAACACGGCAAGCACCTGCACGAATCTCAGCCAGATATTTTTCAGTCAGAGCCAGAGCAAGAGTTATTCCCTGCTCCTTAACGTTTTTTGTTGTGTATATGTTTTGAAGCAATTCAACTGAGGAATTCCCGGAAGCTTCAACAAGGTTCAAAAATCTTGAGAATTCACCTGACTCTAACGCTCCAACTTGATCAGCGACACGTTCATTTTCACAGATGAAGTGCAATGACCGTAGAATGGCACGGTCGCCGTGTTTTCTTCTCAATTCCGGTATTACTTTGGAAAACTGTTCTTTACAGATATCGCGCAAAACATTCCCACCCATCTCCTTCGCAACAGACTTCATTTCGGCAGGAATTGCTGCATAGTCATCGGTCAAATCGGCGTGATTACCGCCCGTGTGGACCACAAGAACGGAATAGTTCTCTTTGCTAAGATCAAATCTGACCTTTTGGACCTTTGGATTTGCGGGATCTTTGAAATCTATGAAAATGATCCCACCGACTGCACAAGCCATTTGATCCATGAGGCCACATGGTTTACCGAAGTACTTGTTTTCGGCATACTGACCAATTGCAGCCAGTTCCTCTGGAGAGAATCTGTGTTCGTTGTATAAACAGTTCAACACTGTCCCGATCAAAACTTCAAATGACGCGGAAGAGCTAAGGCCGGAGCCAGGCAATACACTGCTGCTGAGGCAAATGTTAAGCCCACCTATCGTACCACCCAGTTCTTTAGTGCGCGCTGCAATGCCTCGGATAAGTGCAGTGGTTGTGCCTTTTTCCTGCCCCTTAGCTTGTAGATCATCTAGCTTTACAACGAAGGGCCCGTCGTAACCCTCTGAGTACAAGACGATTTCATTCTCACATGTTTTCGCGGCGACAGCGATCGTGTCCAGATCAATGCTCGCGGCCAAGACCATTCCATGATTATGATCGGTGTGGTTGCCACTGATCTCAATCCTTCCAGGAGTACTGAAATAGTGTAAACCGGCTTCACCAAAATGGTTTCGAAAATTATCCTCCAAATGTTGGAAGCGCCTGATCTGTTTGGCTATGACTTGTTGGTCTGCGACATAGAGTCTTCTAAGAGCATGTTCATGGTCAATCAGCGTTTGTTCCATTCGTCCTCCATGTTATACAACAAAACCTAGCATTGTGCACCTCATTTTATCCCGTGCAACAACTGCATATGATCTTTCTCTCCAACGTTATGTTTCAGACATTTGCTGGATTCGTATGCAACTGTATGTCTTCAAAGTCAAATGGACAGATTTTCAGTTTTGCTAAGAGGTGGTTTGAGCAATGGGTTGTGATAGATTGTAGAGCTTTCTCGTCTTCAGCGTCCTGCGTTTGAGCCGTTCCCGCCTTGAGATGATCTCCAGATGCCTACCGTAATACACATCTGCTGGTGTGACGTTGTTTAACGATTCATGATACCGCTTGTTGTTGTAGTAGGTCACAAAGCATTCGATCTCCTGCTCCAACTCCCATGGCAGGTAATACTTCTGCAAATTGACTTCGTTCTTCATCGAGCGATGATACCGCTCGATCTTGCCTTGCGTCATTGGATGATATGGGGCTCCGTGTGTTTGCGTCATTCCCTTCGTGGCCAGATACTCCTTCAACTCCTCTGAGATATATGCTGATCCGTTATCGGACAGCAACCGGGGACGGTGCTTGACTGCGATGTCATGAACTCCAGTCTTCTCGACAGCCAAATCGAGGAGATCCTTCACGTCTGTGGCTGCCATGGTCGTAAACAGCTTCCAGGCAATGATGTAACGAGAGAAGTCATCCAGAATGCTACCCAGGTAATACCAGCCCCAGCCAACGATCCTGAAGTAGGTAAAATCTGTCTGCCACATCTCGTGCACCCTCGTCGTCGGTTGATGGAACCGGTCTGCTGCAGCCATCACGATGTATTGCGGGCTGGGCACCAGATCGTAGCTCTTCAAAATCCGGTAGACGCTTGACTCCGAGATAAAATACCCCTGTGTATCCGTGATAAAACACGCCAACTGCCTCGGGGACTGTTCCGGATGCTTCAGTGCTATCGCCACGACCTGTTCTTTCTCCGGCTCCGGTATCCGATTCCAGAACCGTCTCGGCTGCGGCGGCTTCAGAGCCAGGCCATCATATCCATCAGCCCGATACCGACGATACCATTCGTAGAAGCTGCTCCTGTTCACCTGGAGCTCTTCCAGCGTCCGTTTCACCGATAAGTCTGATCCTTCCACCATCCGAATGATCTCCATCTTCTCCGCCTGGCTGTACCTCATTGTTCCTCGGAGTCGGATCCCAAGCCATTCAAGTTTTTTTTGTAGTACCGGTTCTTGATCGACAACTCAGCCACAAGCTGCTTGAGCTGATCGTTTTCCTTCTTCAGGTCCACCACTTCACTGCTTGTCGCTTCACGAACCGTATCCCCCTGCAGGCGCTTTTTCCCCGCTTCCAAGAAGTCCTTGCTCCACTTGTAGTAGATATTTGTGTTCAGCCCCTCCCGCCGGCAAATCTCCGCAACACTCGCCTCCCCCCGCAAGCCCTCCAGCACGATCCGGATCTTCTCTTCACTCGAATACTTCTTCCGCGTCCTGCGTTTGATGTCCCGGACGATACTCTCTGCGTCTGTGTTCTGAGCCATGACTCATTCTCCTCTCATACAGAAAAAGATCATGAAAATGTACTCAAAACACCTCTTAGCTTTTCACCCCTATCTGTCCGGTCGGCTCTGAAACGTAACA
>Ga0233420_10000232_pt1 | contig 25390 bp, 24 predicted proteins | sample Watercolumn_Mata_4_FD_183009 | JGI IMG/M metagenome (GOLD analysis project Ga0233420, IMG submission 183009) | Freshwater microbial communities from Lake Matano, South Sulawesi, Indonesia - Watercolumn_Matano_2014_102_MG | ecosystem: Environmental > Aquatic > Freshwater > Lake | place...
TGCTGGTTATATGGCCATGTGCCTATCGAGGATGTCAATTCCCCGGGTTACCCCTGATTTTCTTTTGATTACACCTTTGTAAATAAGAGATTCTAAATGTTCGTGAACAGTAGCTAACGACCTTACCCCCAAACACTTGGCAATTTCAGATAAAGTGGGAGAGTACCCATTGGTTTGGATATACTGAGTGATAAAGTCTAAAATTTGGCGTTGTCTCTTGTACAATGTCACCGGCATAAATATAATGTATCCGAACAAAAACCAAATGTCAATATTTAATCTTAAGTCAAAATATCAACCTACTGGAGACCAGCCAGAGGCTATCGACAAACTTGTCCAAAATCTACGATCCAACATTAAAAATCAAGTTTTGATGGGAGTGACCGGTAGTGGCAAGACTTTCACTATGGCCAATGTTATCCAAAATATTCAAAAACCGACTCTGATTATTTCCCACAACAAGACTTTAGCGGCCCAGCTTTATCAGGAATTCAGGGATTATTTTCCAGATAATGCTGTTTCCTATTTTGTTTCTTACTATGATTACTATCAACCAGAAGCCTATATTCCTCAATCCGATACTTATATTGAAAAAACCACCGATATCAATGATGAAATAGACAAATTGAGATTGGCTGCCACAACCAATCTTTTGACTAGAAAAGATGTCATTGTAGTAGCTTCAGTTTCTTCAATTTACAATTTGGGTTCGCCTATTGAATATGGTAAGTCTATTCTCAACCTAAAAGTTGGTGAAAGTCTTATTAGAAAAAATCTGTTACTAAAATTAACTGACTTAAGATATGAACGTAATGATTATGCCTTTGCTAGGGGCACTTTTAGACTCAGAGGTGACGTTATTGATATCTATCCGGCTTATGGAGACAACGCTATTAAGATATTCTTTCTAGGAGACAAAATTAACAAAATTGAATCCTTTGACCCCATTTCGGGAATTTCAAATTTCAAATTTCAAATTTCAAATTTCGTACTCTATCCTGCCAAGCACTTTCAAGCAGACAAAGAATCTTACAAGAAAGCGTTTGGGGAAATACAACAAGATCTTGATATTCGATGTTTAGAGCTAAAAGCTCAGGGAAAAAATCTTGAAGCTCACAGATTAAGTCAAAGAGTAAATTATGATTTAGAAATGATTGCCGAACTTGGATACGTAAATGGAATTGAAAATTATTCTCGGTACTTTGATGGGAGAAAGTCTGGAGAAGCCCCCTATTCACTCCTGGAATATTTTTCCAAAGACTATTTAACTATTGTCGATGAGTCTCACATTACCATCCCCCAGATTCGCGGCATGTATAACGGCGACCGAGCTCGCAAACAAACACTCATAGATTTTGGTTTTAGGCTACCTTCCGCCTTGGATAATCGGCCTCTGAAATTTGAAGAATTTTTGCGAAGAGTTGATAAATCAATCTTTGTTTCAGCTACCCCAGACGATTGGGAAATTTCCTATTCCAATAATAATGTGGTTGAGCAACTACTAAGACCCACTGGTCTCGTTGACCCAAGTATCGAGATTTTACCCACCCAAAACCAGATTCAAAATCTAATATCTAAGATCCGAGATCGGATATCTAAAGGCCAACGGGTTTTGATCACCACTCTCACAAAGAGACTAGCCGAGGATCTGTCTACCTATCTATCAGAACAAGATTTTAAAGTTCACTATCTCCACTCAGACGTCGATACTTTTGAACGCTTGGATATCCTAGATGACCTCAGGACAGGTAAATACGATGTGGTAGTAGGCATTAATCTCCTCAGGGAAGGGCTTGACCTTCCTGAGGTGTCGTTGGTAGCTATTTTAGACGCAGACAAAGAGGGTTTTTTAAGATCCAAAACCAGCTTGATTCAGACTATGGGCCGGGCTGCTCGCCATCAAGATGGACAGGTTATTATGTATGCCGACAAAATCACCGATTCCATGAAATTGGCCATTGAAGAGGTCGAGCGTAGGCGTAAATATCAGCTTGAATATAATCATAAATATGGCATTACTCCGATCTCAATTAATAAGCCTCTTAGAGAAAAAGTGGTAGATCACAAAGATGAGCCAGTAATTGCCCTAGATCCAAAGCAAATCCTTAAGAACAGAAGCATACTCGACGCCTCTGATGTAGATATGTCCAAGGTCAACCAGTTGACCCCAGAAGACAAGACTAAGTTAGTAAGACTAATGAATCGTCAAATGAATGCAGCTGCCAAGGCCCTTGAATTTGAGCTTGCGGCCAAGATTAGAGATAAGATAAAAGATATTGAGCGTTGACGGGTATATTATTATAGGGTTATAATATCGGTTACTTTTTATGCTTATTACTAGAAGAGAATTTTTGGGATCGGCTGCAATTATAACTGCTGGGGCGGTGGTAGGATGTACAGCTAGTCCAACTCCACCAGATAAGTCAAGAAGATCAATTGCTGAACAGGAAGGAATCGATCCAAATGATTTTGTCCCCCTTGGATTAGGAGCGGAAATAGTTTTTGTAGATTCTAAAAAAATAGCTCCCAGCAAGAAATTAAAAGATTTTGTCCTCCCCCCCGGAGACAGCGAAGTTTTGATTATTCCTCCAGATTTAGATCCTTCTCATGAAGAAGCATTCTCCAAAATGTTTTCAGGCATGAAAGCATTGGCAGCTGGATTGATCCTTTGGCCAAGTCTACCAAAGGATGAGCAAATAGCAAAATTTCAAGAACATATTAAAAAAAGAACTGAAGAAGAATTGAGAGAATGCCGAAAAGGAAAAAAAGAAGGATTTGGTCACAGAAACAATTTTACCATCTTGGCCTTAATAGCAGTTGGCGCTGCTGCAGTGGCTGGCCAGCATATGATAAACGGACATATAGACAGTGCTTTCTTAATTCCTCAAGGTTTTTCTATAAATAATGGTGTTCCCTTATCCCAAAGCAGCGTTTGGATCAATTTGGCCATTTCACAAACTTCCATGAAAAACCAATTGGCGATTTTGGGGCACAGTTTGGAATCAATGAAACTTGGAACTCTTGTTGAGAAAGACGGGTATAGTTTCATGAGGATCATGTGGCAGCAAAATGGAGGTATGACAGCACATTGGTTGACATATATAAGGCCCGGTATTGCTCCAATAATGGATACGATGAATGGGATGTTACAACACAGATTTTTTGATGCAAGACAGATATTAAAACCAGAAAATGTGGCTGATAAAATCTGGCTTTCTGCCTTTTTAAAAAGACTTGCGGATTTACTTTTAAAAAGAAATGGCTCTGTGGAGAAAATATGTGAGGGGGTCGGAACAACGCAACCAAAGCCTATGTCTGTACTTGATGTCGAAGGTGCCACTAGATGTGAGTCAAACGGCAGTAGATATTATGTCTTACCAAATGGAACCGTGGTAACATTAGTTAGGTAAGAGGTTATAATTAGATTATGCCGGAAAACACCTTGGAGAAGCAAGATAAATATTACAGGCTTCGCAGTTATGGCGATGACATTGAGTGAGAAACTCGTATCTATGCAAAAACAATTATGACTTTGAAAGTCAGTTTACATGATCCGATAGACAACCTAAAACGTGGTGGTGAGCATGTGTTGGTATTGCTTGAAAATAGCAAGGGGGAAATTTTGCTGGCCGGCAAACCTCAATATTCCCAAGGCATAGTGAGGGTGATTATTTCCTGACCCAATATATTGCTTGTGCAGAAATAGGTGACCAACAGGCCGGGATACCTGACGGAGAACTGAATAGTCTAAATTGGATCGATGTAGACGGGCTGCAAAAAGCAGTAAAGGTATTTGAGACACTCACTGGCGTGTGGGAAGATTATGGTAAAATTTATGGACCAATTCATCAAATTGCCCTAGAGGCCTATGAAAAATTCAAAAGTTGATATCCAAAAAATTTTAAACGGCATCAGGCAGGATGAAGCCAGAAATCGGGATTTTTTGCACCTGACGGCAAACGAAGCCCAAATGTCAGAAACTGCCCGTACCTTTTTGAGTTCCAAATTAAACGAAAGATATTATTTTGGCGGAGGAAACAAAAATAGCATTGTCGATTTTGGACATGTCACTGCTTTGGGGATAAAAAGTGTTGAAGATCTTTTGCAATCGGCTAAAGAGGCTGCAAGAAAAATGTTGGGAGCGGCTGATGTCAACCTCAATGTCTTGTCCGGAGTTCATGCCATGATGAGCGCTCTTTTGGCTACCAGCGAACCGGGGGACACTATCATGACAGTTCCGACTGAATACGGTGGACATTTTGCCACGGTTGGTATCTTGCAAAAAACGGGTCGCAATCAGATTTTCTTGGATTTTGATTACAAAAATCTTTGTTTTGATGTTGCCAAAATTGCCGAAAAAGTTAAAAAGTTCAATGTTAAAGTAATTTATTTAGACGTTTCTTATTATCTTAATCCCCACAATCTAAGAGAACTAAGACAGGCAATAGGCCCAGAAGTAATTATCATCTACGATGCCAGTCATACCATGGGATTAATTATGGGTCAACAGTTTCAAAACCCTTTTCTGGAAGGGGCAGATATTATTACCGCCAACACCCATAAAACCTTGCCGGGCCCGCACAAAGGCATGATTGTTTTTAAGGACAAGTTTTTGGCCGATAAAGCTAATGCCATTATCGATGGATGTCTATACTCCTCCCCCCACATGATTCATCTAGTGCCTTTGGCCATGACCCTACTTGAATTAAAGGCATTTGGTTGTGAATATGCCAGACAGGTTATTGCCAATTCCAATGCTTTGGCGGAAGCCTTTGTGGGTTTGAGATATGAAGTTCGCAAGGCCAACACCGGACGCTATTCCGAAAACCATCAGGTTCATGTTTACATCGATACCATGGGAAATTATATGGATTTATACAAAAAATTGGTCAAAAATAATATCTCGACCAACTTTGAAGGTGCAGAACTGACGGAACACCGGTGGTATATCAGGTTCGGTACCCAAGAAGTGACTAGACGAGGCATGAAAGAAGCTGATATGAGTACGGTGACCAGTTTGGTAGACAGGGCTCTCAAAGGAGAAAATGTCCAAGATCAGGTCAAAGTTTTCAATCAAAGGTTTAATAAAATCCACTACTCTTTCGACAAGTCTTAACTTTAGGCAAATAGTATAATAGCCTGCTATGGATTTTATTAAGGTTAAGGGGGCGCGTGAGCACAACCTCAAGGACATAGATATTGCCATACCCAAAAATAAACTGGTGGTTTTTACCGGTTTGTCTGGGTCGGGCAAATCTTCCATGGCCTTTGACACTATTTATGCCGAAGGTCAAAGAAGGTATGTCGAAAGTCTATCCAGTTACGCTAGGCAATTCTTGGGTATTATGGACAAACCCGATTGTGATCAAATTGAGGGTTTGTCGCCAGCAATTTCTATCGACCAAAAATCAACCAGTCATAATCCCAGATCGACAGTAGGAACCGTTACGGAAATTTATGATTATTTGAGACTTCTATTTGCCCGGATTGGCCATCCCCATTGTCCCAAGTGCAATCGAGAAATTTCTCGTTTGTCTGCGACTCAAATTGTGAATTTGATTGAACCTACTGATGCTAAAACTACCAGAATCATGATCTTGTCGCCAATAATTCGAGACCGCAAAGGTGAATTTAACGAGTTGTTCGCCAGTTTACGTCAGAAAGGATATTCCTTTGTTCGACTGGATGGCAAGATTATCAGTCTGACTGACGATATTTTGCTTCTTAAAAACAACAAACATAGTATTGATGTGGTTATCGATCGAATTGTTTTTGACCGCAAGTCTTTGGCTGATTTCAAATCCCGGCTGACCGAAGCAGTTGAAGCAGCTCTCAAACTTTCTGATGGTTTGTGTCTTGTGGGAACTGTTAAGGACAAAAGTTTTGATTTTCCCGAAAGACCAACCGAAATTGAAGACCATGTTTATTCAGAAAAGTTTGCTTGTCCGGTTTGTAACATCTCGATTGCCGAAATTGAACCCAGACTGTTTTCTTTTAACTCCCCCCATGGAGCCTGTCCAACCTGTATGGGCTTGGGAGTGCAACAGAAAATTGACCACCAAAGAATTATCAATCCCAAATTAACTCTGTCCGAAGGTGCAATCCTGCCGTATGCCAACACTTTTGCTTACGACGGATGGTTTGCCAAAAAAATTTCCTCCTTGGGGATTCCCTTACGAATTCCGGTTAAAGATTTAAACAAACAACAAATAAATTTATTATTGTGGGGTAATGACAAGAGGGAGGGCCGAAGGCAGGGTGAGGTTTTTGAGGGGTTCGTTGTAAACTTGGAACGACGCTACAAAGAAACCCAGTCAGATTTTGTCAGAGCCGAAATTGAAAAATACATGAGCCGGGAAACTTGTCCGGCTTGTCAAGGTAATCGCCTAAAGCCAGAAGCTATGGGTGTAACCATTAATGGCAAAACTATTGTCGATTTAACAAAAATGCCAATAGATATTTGTCAATTTGAGTTGTCAGATTTAAAACTTTTAAGTCCACGAGAAATTGCTATTGCTACTCCAATTCTCAAAGAGATTCACGATCGCCTCGGGTTTTTGATCTCGGTGGGCTTGGAATATCTAACTTTAGGCAGAAGTGCTACCACCTTGTCCGGCGGTGAAGCCCAACGTATTCGTCTGGCTTCACAGATAGGCTCAGGCCTATCCGGAGTTTTATATGTCTTAGATGAACCTTCAATCGGTTTACACCCAAGAGACAATCAAAGGTTAATTGATACCCTTAAACATTTACGCGATTTGGGCAACTCGGTTTTGGTGGTTGAACACGACACGGACATGATGCAACAGTCTGATTATATTTTTGATTTTGGCCCGGCTGCTGGCGAAGCGGGGGGAAAAATCGTTGCCGAAGGAACACCGGCTGAAATTAAGAAAAATTCTCAATCTCTAACAGGAAAATATCTATCAGGAAAGAAAACTATAAACACCTCACCCCTTTTATTCCCCTCTCCTAAATTAGGAGAGGGGGTACTGTCAATTCTTGGGGCCTCACAAAACAATTTAAAAAATATCAATGTCGCTTTTCCTTTGGGTAAATTAATTACAGTAACGGGAGTTTCCGGATCGGGCAAATCTACCCTCCTGACTGATACTTTGTATCATGCTTTGGCTGCCCATTTTAATCCTGAACATCGGGAAAAACCAGGAATCTATAAAGAATTGTTGGGTTTGGAACATATCAACAAAGTGGTGATGATCGACCAGGCCCCCATTGGTCGGACCCCGAGATCAAATCCGGCAACTTATACTGGACTATTTACTCCCATTCGTGACTTGTTTGCCCAAGCACCTGAGGCTAGAGTTCGTGGTTTTGGTCCAGGCAGGTTTTCTTTCAACGTCAAGGGGGGACGCTGTGAAGCCTGTCAGGGTGAGGGGCAGATCAAAATTGAAATGCAATTTTTACCGGATGTTTTTGTGAATTGTGATATCTGTAAAGGTACACGCTACAATGCAGAGACTTTGGAGGTTGTCTACAAAGGCAAGAATATCGCTGAAATTCTCAATTTGACTGTCGAACAAGCTCTGGAATTCTTTAGGTTTATGCCGCAGGTGAGGGAAAAACTACAAACTTTAATTGATGTTGGTTTGGGGTATATTAAACTTGGACAGCCAGCTCCAACTTTGTCTGGGGGAGAAGCCCAAAGAGTCAAACTTTCTTCAGAACTGTCTCGGAAGGCCACCGGTAAAACTTTTTATATATTAGATGAGCCGACCACCGGTCTACACTTTGCTGACTTAGAAAAATTGCTCATCGTTTTGCGAAAACTGGTTGAGTCGGGCAACACGGTGGCGGTTATTGAACACAACCTCGATGTTATCAAAAATTCAGACTGGGTAATTGACCTCGGACCTGAGGGAGGAGACAAAGGGGGAAACGTTGTGGCTACCGGCACTCCCTCTCAAATCTCCAAATCCAAAGATTCATATACAGGTTGTTTCTTGAGATAGCAATTTTCCACATCGGGAGTGGAAAGTTATTCGTCATCAATTGTTAAGTGTTTAATAAATTTCAATTCTCTTGCATAGTCAGCATTGTTCAAAACAAATTCCTTATATTTCTCGGGTGATTTAAATATATTTAGTATTTTCGTGCCATTAACTCTATCTGTGCGTTTAGACAAATAGTCCGAATATGACGACCATTGATAATGCTCTAAATCATTTTTGGTTACTAGCCCCGAAACATAAGGGTTCAGATGAATATATCTTGATACATGAATCAACTGGGCTTCAGATTCAATTTCTTTAGCTCTAAATTGCCCTTGAAACAAATGCCCCACCCAACTATGTGAAATATTAAAATAGCGAGCATAACTATTAGAGAATCGTCGGATAAAATTTGAAATTCCATTTTCAATGTTTTGTTTTAATAAAAAGTGAAAGTGGTTTGGCATGAAAACAAAACTTAGAATGTCAACCAATGTCTGGTTTGAATTCGACGATAAAGACAATAATCTTGTTTGCTCAGTTACGGGAAGTGTTTTAAACCTCGATAATTTACAGGGCGGCTTTTCGAATCGGTAATAATTCATTGACAACAATGCTTGATGACAGTCGCGCTCATCAATAAAGGTAGCTAGTTTGTTTACTCCTCGATTATATACATGATAATACCCCGTCGTATTTATTGGATCTGTTCTATAGGGCATAGTATTAGTTTTCCACATCGGGAGTGGAAAGTAAATAGTCGGTAAAAATAAGTTAAAATGTGAGAGTGAAATATTTTCTTTCGTTTCTCTTGTGTTTTATTTTTCCAGTGGCAGCATCAGCAAATTCAGACTTTGATACCAAAATTGTTATTGATTACCGATATGACGAAGGAGGGCGATCAACAGTTACCCAAAATATAAACATCACTTACAATAATTCTCAAAAATATGTTTCCAGATATCGTTTCAAAATTTTTGGTGACAACATTGCCAATATTAAAGCCTACGATTCCAAAGAGACGTTGGAAACGTTAATCACCAACGACAATACTGGCATATTGGTCGAAATAAAATTAAACAATATCGTGGTTGGGAAAGGCAACGGAACTTCATTTGTAATTTCCTACACAGGAAACAAAGCTACCAACAATGGAAAAGTTTGGGAAATAACCCTACCCAACATTGAAAATTGGTATCAGCACAAAGAACTAGTTCTCAACCTGTTTGTTCCCAAAAAAATGGGGCAGATGGCTTTTATGTCGCCCAACGCTTCAAATACGGTTGTTGATTACAACAGAGATTATCAGTTGTTCACTTTTACAAAAGAGAGACTGGGGGATAATCAGGTTGTTGCGGCTTTTGGAAATCTACAATCTCTTAGTTTTGATCTGACCTATCGTCTGGACGGCCCTGGCCCATTGGTTTTGCCCTCTGACGACAATTATCAAAGAATATTTATAAATTCTATTAACCCCACACCAGACAATCTTGTCATGGACAACGACGGAAATTGGTTAGCACAATATCCAGATACCAACCAATCTCTCGACGTAAGAGTAATAGGTGAGGCCCACCTTCTTTCAACACCGATTCGGTTTCCCATCGAGCCTGCTTATTCTGACTCGGAAAAATATCCCGGCTGGAAAAGGACGGTGGTTGGGCAAGATTCAGTTTGGAATCAAACTTGGAATTGGGGAAAACATGCCTGGATTTCCGATGAGCAAAATACAGGTAAGCTGATATTTGCTCACAATTTTTTAACAGTGCCGCTAACAAAAATGAAACTTCAGGAGTCTGAATATTCAGAAAGAAGTTTTTCTCCATTACTGATTACCTGGTCTCCTCCGTGGCAAATTTTTTCCATTTGGAAAACGCACTCCAGTATTGAAGTTGTCAACCCCAACGGACAAGCTGTTTATCATCTCCCAATTTTGCTGACCGGGTCGAATTTAAAATTAAAACTCGACCAAGAAACTCGTGAGGTTGGAGCTATTCCACCTTTTGGAAAAGTAAAAATTAATTTTTCTTTTTTATCCAATTGGAAAGCTAATTTTGACAATAAGTCCTTTTCCTTTTTTGTCGGAGGACAAGAAATAACTTATAATGTCGGTCAAAACTTGTTTTTGTTTTGGCATGTCACACTCAGTTTTGTCCTCGCTTTCATCTCTCTCTCCTTGGGCTTTGTTGCCATCATCTCCTGGCGTTTATATTTACAAAGACGCAAACGCCAAGATCATTTACGTCGGTAAAGCAAAAAACTTAAAGAATAGAGTTCGGTCTTATTTTCAGCCCCCAATACGATTAGGCCCAAAAACCTCAGCTTTAGTTTCACAAATTGCCAATGTCGAACATATCTCAGTTCAATCCGAAATTGAGTCTTTGCTCCTCGAGTCTAAACTCATCAAAAAATTCAAACCTAAATACAATCTTATTTCCAAAGACGGGAAGTCCGAATATTATATTCATCTTTCTAAGGATATTTTTCCCATGCCAATAATCAGTCATCTCTCGAAAAATGCCTTAGCTGGACCATTTTTAAATAGCCAGATTCCAAAAAAGATTCTAAGACAGTTCAGACGAATCACTCCGTTTTGTACAACCAAATCAACCTCGAGGGCTTGTCTACATTCTCATCTTGGTTTGTGTAACCCCTGTCCCCATAGTCCAAACGCAAGCAGAGAGATATACCAAAAAAATATTAGACGGCTTGAAAAAATGCTTTCGGGAAAATTTACCCAGGTATCGTCTGAATTAGAAAAAAAGATGCGGGTTTTTTCCAAAAATAAACAATTTGAAAAAGCGGGAGATTTCCGGGACAAAATAAACAATCTCGAGCACTTATTACAAGCACCGATTTCAGCTGACGAATATATCGTCAACCCAAATTTGCTTGATGACCTGGCCAAAGAGGCTCTTGATGAATTAATTTCAAATTTTAAGCTGCAAATTTCAAATTTGCGTCGCATTGAAATGTTTGACATCGCAAACTTATCTGGAACATCTGCAACAGGCGCCATGACGGTAGCAATTGATGGTCAGGTGAAATCAAGTGAATACAGACATTTTACAATCAAGCGCTCATCATCGCCAAACGATGTGGAGATGATGAGAGAAATGCTAAATCGGCGTCTGGCCAATACCAGCTGGCCTAAGCCAGATTTAATAGTTTTAGACGGAGGAAAATCACAGTTATCAGTTATCAGTGATCAGTTGACAGTTCCTGTTTTTGCTTTGGCAAAACAAGAGGAAATTGTTTACGTTCAAAATGGAACGCAAATAAAATTGGAAAGAAATAATCCGGGATTACAATTGCTGCAATTGTTGCGTGATGAAGCCCATAGGTTTTCTCGCAGGTTGCATCATAAACATCGAAGTGCCACAATAAAGTAATGATCAGACTTTTCTTGAGAACAATCGCTATTAACCTTTTGACCATCTATATCACTGCGCAAATATTAAGTGGAATGATTACTTATGTTGGTGGCTACCAAACTCTGCTTTTGGCCTCTTTGGCGATTGCCGTTGTTAATTTGTTTATTAGACCAATTATCAATTTACTTTTACTTCCGGTACATTTAGTAACTTTGGGCCTTTTTCGATGGTTAGCAAATTTGATTACTCTTTATATCGTCACCTTGATGGTCCCGAGATTACAAATACACCCCTTTGACTTTGCGGGGCTTAACGCCAGGTTCGTTATTTTGCCCGAAATTCATTTTTCGGCTTTTGGAGCCTTTATTGTTTCGACTTTGGTTTTAACCGTAGTTTTTCACTTTGTTTACTGGTTACTCCAAGATTAAAAAGGTATAATTAAACTTATGAAAAATGCCTTATTCACACTTCAGGCAGTCAGTGGCATCGTTTTGATTCTCTCGGTGCTGGTTCAATCAAAAGGAACTGGTTTTGGTAGGGGGGTCGGCCCGTCTTCGTATCATTCACGAAGAGGACTTGAAAAAGTCGTTTTCAAACTCACCATCGGTACGGCCATAGTTTTTGTAATAACCTCATTTTTAAATCTATTGGTGGTATAAATGCCGCACCCGATTTTAAGAAAAATAAGATTTGGGGTACGTTTTGTAATGGAATTTGCAAAACAATACTACCAAGCTGTTTCTTTTGGTATATTATTGGGAATTTCCAGTTTTTTGTTGGTTCCAAAGATTTCAAACCTTCTTCCCAAGTACCGATCGACTTTGGAAGTTGGGTTAGTAGGAAGATTTAACGAAACCAATTTACCTTTGAGCATCCAAAAGAAACTCAGTCTCGGTTTGACTACGATTACTGAAAACGGAGCCCCAGCCCCAGCCTTGGCTAAGGCGTGGGAAGTAAAAGACGGTGGTAAAACTTATATTTTTGAACTGAACCCAGGGATTCGCTGGCACGATGGTAGTGAAGTAAAAAGCCAAGATATCGATTATCATTTTCAAGATGCAAAGTTTGAATATCCCGACAGAACGCACGTTGTCGTCAGGCTGCAACAGCCCTACTCACCGCTGCTCTTATCACTTTCGCGGCCTGTTTTTAAAAAAGGCCTAATCGGAATTGGAGAATATCAAGCCAGAAAAGTGAAAAAAAATGGTTTTATTTTAGAAGAAATTGAAATTTCCCCTCTCAATAAGAATACTAATTTGCCAAAAATTGTTTACAAATTTTACGCTTCATCAGACATCGCTAAACTGGCGTTTAAGCTGGGTTATGTCCGTCAATTGCAAGATCTGTTTGACGTGAAAGAATTTAAAGCCTGGCCGGGAGTAAAAATCAGTGAGGCGATACAAAATGATCGTTATGTCGCTTTGTTTTTTAATAACAACAAGCTTGATAAAAACCTGCGTCAGGCATTAAATTACGCCCTAGATAAATCTAGATACTTAAACAGAAGTTATGGCCCTATTCCCGAAACTTCCTGGGCATACAATCCGGATATCAAAAAATATGATTTTGATTTAAACCACGCCAAGCAACTGTTGACAAAGTCTGAAAAAAAATTAGGGAAAATAACAATCTCCACTCTTCCGGCTTTTGCTGAAGACGCCGATCTTATCAAAAAAGATTGGCAAAACTTGGGCTTAACGGTGGATGTGGAAATCGTACGTGAAATTCCTCAAGATTTTTCCGTTTTACTTTTGGCTCAAGCGGTTCCCTCTGATCCTGATCAATATCAACTTTGGCACTCAACTCAAGGCACTAATTTTACTCAATTCAAAAACCTTAGGGTTGACAAGCTTCTGGAAGATGGAAGAAGTCTTGATGGAAAAAAAGAGAGAAGAACTATTTACATGGATCTACAGAAATATATAATGGAAGATCTGCCGGCGATATTTTTGTATCACCCGACGAGTTTCACGGTTTCGAGACAATAACATGCAACTATTTGTACCCGTAACGATTGCTGCTTTGGCGGACAGCATAAATCCTTGCGCTGTTTCTGTTTTACTTTTGACAGTCGGCTTTTTGTTTTCCTTAAATAAATCCCGTCGCAACATTCTAGCCATTGGATTTACATATATCGCGGCTATTTACACCATTTACATCTCAATCGGGCTGGGCATTTTACAAGCCCTGACAATTTTTGGAATTCCCCGGTTTATGGGAAAGATCGGGGCCTTGGCGATTATCATGGCTGGAGCGATAAATATCATTAACAGATACTTTCCAAGGTTTCCTATTAAACTTAAGATCCCCGAAAGTAGCCATTCGCAGCTGGTAAAGTTTATTGAAAAAGCCTCTATTCCCTCGGCTATTGTTTTAGGGATGCTCGTTGGCTTGTACGAGTTTCCTTGCACGGGTGGTCCTTATTTAATGATTCTTGGCCTCTTGCATGATAAAGCCTCTTTTTGGACAGGTTTTTCATATCTTCTTTATTACAATCTAATCTTTGTCTCCCCGTTGGCGGTCATTCTTTGGTTTGCCAGTAGGCAAGATTTGTACGAAAAGGTTCAGGCTTGGAAAAAGACAAAGCTTGGCCAAATCGGTATTTGGGATGGTTTGATTATGATTATTCTGGGTATGGTAATATTGCTGATATGATCTCTCAAGAAGACTTTTTAAAAAAAGTGGAAGAATTAAAAAAGAAAAAAGGTGTCGACTTGAGCACCGACGAGGATTTGAGTCTCGCGGTTATGAACCTGATCAGTTTAGAAGAGCATTTTTTCTTCACAGCAAACAAAACTCAGCAAGACAAGTATTTTGTTTTTTTAGAACAGATTCGTGAACTAAGGAAAGAACTTTTGGCCCAACTAATGCCCAAGAACGAAGGGGAAACTTGGTGTATTTCCAAACATCTTTTGGCGGCCACTATGCGCCTTGTGGAAGTGGGGACCAAGACTAAGAACAAAGAATATTTCAAGCAAGCCTACCAAGTTTATTCCTTGTTTTGGGGGATAAAATTTGGCTTGGTAGACGCCAAAAATGTTAAAAAGCTTGATAAACCTTGGTCGATGGAAGACTTAGTTAGTAAAATGGTTGATTGTTGCCGTGAATAGTAAATTTATAATTAGCTTGGTTGCCGTAATTCTGATTCTGTTGGGTGGAGGAGTTTATTTTTTGACTAAAGATTCAAAACCAAATCCAGAAATAGAAAAGTTTGCTCAATGCCTGGCTGAGAAGAAACTTACGATGTATGGGGCTTATTGGTGTCCCCACTGTCAATCACAAAAAAAATTGTTTGGCGATGCCTTTAAGTATGTTCCCTATGTTGAGTGTACCCAACAAGAGAAATTGTGCATTGAGAAAAAAATCGACAGTTACCCGACCTGGATCGACAACAACGACAACCGTTATTCGGGGGAATTAACTTTTCAAAAAATGTCCGAGATTACTTCCTGTCCACTTCCTAAAACAAACTAGGTTGAGTGTTTAGATTTAAATCTTTGGGATAGGAAAAATCTAAGTCAACTGTATTTCTACATCGACTCTGCAATATTTTTCTAATAACTCTAAACTTTCTTTATCTCCTCGCTGCCAGTACAAGGTTGCATTTTCGGCAGAATCAACCTTACCTCTACCCAAAGTCAATTTAGCAATACTGTTGAGAGACGAGGCAAATCCGTCGTTAGATTTTTTTATTTCCCGATAAACATCAAAGTGGTTTAATTTTTCAAAGTCTGAAGGGGCAAAATTGGCCAAAACTGGAATATCAAACTTTATTGAATTAAAACCAATAATGCGATGGGCCCTACGAAAATATTGCCAAGCTTCTTCAAAATTACCATCCCAAAAAGTTAACATCTCCCCACAAATTTCAATTCCCTGTTTGTTCACCTCCCGAACGTACAGACACATAAGCGAGACCCCCAGATCCTCAAGTTTTGTTACCCCGTGCTCATCAAACCAATGTTTCGTTTCCAGGTCAAAAAAGTAATATTTAGTGGGTTCGGTGGGATTCGAACCCACGACCGTCTCCTTAAGAGGGAGCTGCTCTACCAACTGAGCTACGAACCCGACTGGCTGCGGGACTAGGATTCGAACCTAGATAAACAGATCCAAAGTCTGCTGGCCTACCATTAGCCGATCCCGCAATCGCCTAAATTATACCGGATTGGTGTAAAATTGGATAATAACGCCCTTGTAGCTCAATGGATAGAGCAAATCCCTTCTAAGGATAAGATGCAGGTTCGATTCCTGCCAAGGGCACAGAAAGCGATTTTCGTCGGTGGCGCTCGCCGCGGAGGCGGGCGCGGCGAGCGCTTTATACGGATTTTGCCAGCTAAATTCGAGGCGGCGTAATAAAAAGTAAAAAAGAAAAAACGCAAAAAATTTTAAAGAACTTATGTTTCCTCAGGCTTCTTGAATTGATGAAAGACATCGTAAAACTCTTTAATAAGTCTTTTGTAATATTCAAAGATGTTTATTTTTTTCTCATTATGTTCTCTTATCAGTCTGTTTGGAGAGCCAAAATATGGACGTCTATATGAACCTTCCTCATACGGGGTTGGGTTATCTGGATTGTCTGAAGTTTCGTTTATTTTTTTTATTTTTTGTTCATCAATCTGGCCATCTGTAACAAGAGGGTTCATAAAAAGGAATCTCATCCGTTCTAAAGTCGCCTGAGCTTCTTGAGAAGGTAAGGCCGCTACAAATTTAGCTATGCTATCTAACCTTTGGCGGTATACTTGGATTACATCATCAACAGTAATTTCTCTTTGACCTTCTCGATACTGATTGAGCTCTCTGAAATAACCAGCCCAGTTTTCTCCTGGCATACTGCCTGCTAACGCACCTAACGCTTCATGGATTTCCGTCTCGGTTTTAAACGCTCCATCCAGTCGGTCCTTGACATCAGTAATCTTTTGAACAATATTTGCTCCATCCTTACTATAAGCAACCTTGAAACCAAACACTTCTGGAGGTAGGTAAGAAGGTAAAAATCTAAAGTTATCTTCATGATAGTCAACAATTCCGTTTATTGCCAAATTTCTGATTCCTTTAATTGTAAAATCTTCACTATACCGTGGATCTTTAGCTTTATCCGGATTATATGGCGTTGGTCTCCCTAGGCCTAAAATATCATAAGCGTCTGGGTGAAATCTCGTCATGTCCTCTGCAAGTAAATGTATTGTTAGATTTACTCCGTTGACTTTGAAGTCAATTGTAGCCATACCGCCTGCTGGAATTTCCGCTGATTCGTACAATTTTGTCTCTACAACTCTTCCGCTTTTACTATAATTGTCAGTTATGGTTACCCTGATTTCTTGCGCGTCTATTAATGCAAGAGATCTGATATAGTAATCAACTGGTAACAATCCTTCGGACCAACTCAACATTTCTTTCCCCTCATAAACAGGGTCTGTTACAACGATTGTGTGATATGTCCCAATTTTCCCTAAAATTTCATCCAATGCTCCTCCATATCCAATACCAGGGCGATAGAATATACCATCAGACCTGCCACCTTTTAGACTCCTTACTCTTTTGTTTTCTTCCAAAATATCTTCTCGGTATTCAGACGGTATCTCTGTCCATATTCGCCGGTGTTGATCCGGTAAATTGGGCATTTTGGGAGGCCACTCCGATTTTTCTGGATCAACAGGTTTTTCTTCATAACGCCAATGTTTAAATGTGTCCCTTTGTTGTCCTACCCATTCGTCCCATGATATTTCTGGATTCTGCGGGGCTCTCTCTTCAATAATGAGAGAAGGTCTAGTAATTCGTTCTGCTGACGTTACGCCTAATTCTTGATTTGTGATTTCCATTATTTTTATTTTCTCAAATTTTTCGATATAATTAAAGTGGTTGCGAAGCAAGCCAAAAATCGCGCGCGAAAAAGATAATTAAAAGCGAGGCCGAAGGCCGAGCGCAAGATGGGGCGGCGGCTGGACGGCGGCAGCCGCCGCCCTACCTTTGAGACTTAAAAAAAGTTCGAATTTGCGAATATACAGAGCACATATGGGTCTTGCCAAACAATGTCTTGCGAATTAGACTATTCCAGCATGGATGAGAACAATAACGTCGATACGCTACTCAATCTGTCGGGACTTATTAAGACCAGTTTAAACACGATTAAAACTGTCAAAGAAGAGCATTCTCGGGTAAAAGAAATGTTGGAATCTGTGTTAGAAAACGATCCAGAGTATTCAGAAGTTGTGCAAAAAGCAAAAGCTGTCGCCAAAGAGAAAGCCTCTATTAAAAGCAGAATCATAAAACAGCCTGAAGCGGCCGATTTGGAAAATAAAGTGACTGACCTGAAAACCAGACTTAAAGACTTAAAAGCCAATCTGTCAGATTATTTGGCTGATTATGGTCGGTTATCAAACTCAAACCAATTTGAAGACAACGACGGAGTAATGCTGGATATAGTTTACACTGCTAAATTAGTAAAACGGGAGTAAAATAACCCAAATTAGATATGCATCAAGTCGTGGCATCTCTTTGGCAAAAATTGAGTTTTGGAAACAATCATTCTGTTGGAAAAGAAGAAATTCGCTCTGACACTGTCAGTACAATTGCCAGGGTTTACGAAAAAGCCAGAAACGCCCTAGAGTATAGGGCCGATCATTTAGTTCGCAGAGCTGCCATCGAAAGAATGCTTCGAAGGCAAGTTCTGCTTTATGACAACGCCGACCAAGTCGCCACCGAACTTATGACCGAACTCAAGTGGGCCAAGTATATTTCGGCCATTGAACTCGAACAAGGGAACGCTAACAAATTAAGGGGCATTATCGAAAAATACTGGAGTTTTTTGCACTCCTCTCAGGTGTCTGGAGATTGGTTAACCGGGGTCCTCTCCGCCGAGATTGACGAAATCTTTACCCTAAATAACGACTACCAGATCTTTACCAACTTTGCTTTTCAGACAATCAAACAAAAGGTTTCTTCAAAAGTATTCGAAGTGGAAAACTTTGATTTGGTCCTTTTTTCAGCGGTAGACAGAGTAATTTCCCAGTCCGACGAAGCCCAAGTGAGCTACCATATTTTAAAGCTTTGCCATGGGGATATCTTGAGCACCTACAAACTCTACAAAACTTCCATCAACCACTCTCTTAAAAACAAAACTTCGGGTTATGTCAGATCTCAACAGGCCCCAATCGTCTTGCTTCGAGATATGTATTTTTATAATCCAATAAGATTTAGAGAGGTCATGACAAATCAGGACAGTTTTATCAATTATTCTCACACCGTTTTAATTGACCAATTAAAACAGACTGACAGCCGTATTCAAACAGCAGCGTTTAGAAGCGTGGTTTATGTTTTTTTGACAAAGATGCTCGTCGGTCTACTTTTAGAAATTCCTGTCGACAAACTACTCTATGGCCATTTAAACTACTTTGCTCTACTAATCAATTTGCTCGTCCCCCCACTAGTGATGATGCTTATGGCGCAAAACGTCAGCTTGCCCAATTCCAGCGAACAAAAGATTCTATCCGATAAGGCCTGGCAAATCATTTCTGATTTTGATTCTCTAAAAAACGACCGAGATCTTTTTAGAGTTTATTCACAGTACGGCTGGTCTTATTATCTTTTTTCCGGGTTGTATACTATAGTTTTCGTTGCTATTTTCGTTGTTCTTTTCTACGTCTTAAGTAAACTTCGTATCTCGTTTGTCAGTCAAGGACTGTTTGTTTTCTTTCTGTGCGTAGTATCTTTTTTTGCGTACCGTATCCGCCAAATTGCCAATCTTTATTACTATAACCCCACCCGGCGGGGGGGAGCTTTGGGAGAAATGTTTATGTTGCCAATTGTGGTGGTAGGTGGGTATTTAAGCCGAGGGATTTCCTATCTAAACGTTATTGCCTTTGTTTTTGATTTTATTCTTGAAGCTCCGATTAAAATTCTTCTCAGGTTTTTGGATCATTGGGCTCAATTTCTTTCCCTCAAAAGAGACGAGGTTGTGGGATAATTAAAAAGATATATGGCTTTTGATCCTGAAATTGTCTATATTTCCCCTTCTTCAATCGCCGATTTTGAAAAATGTCCCCAGCTGTATTATTTGCGCAATGTTTACCGAACAACTCGGGGTTTAAAACTTCAGCAGATCACTCCAGCTTTGGCTTTGGGTCAGACCGTCCACGACGCCATTGACCGGTTGGTTAAACTTAACCCTCCTCAGAGAAGTCAAAACCGCCTTTTAGAGGAGTTTGCCTGGTCTTGGCAGGCAGTTTCTGGTCAAAAAGGAGGATTTACAACTGAGGAAACAGAATATAAACAGCGTGGTGTGGAAATGTTGAGTAGATTTTGGGAAAATCCCCATTTTCATACAGCGATTGGAGCCAAAATTCCCAATTTTCCCAAGGTCGAATTAACTGAGAAACTGATATTAACCGGTAAGCTCGACTGGGTAGAGCAAGAAGGAGATAGTTATCATATCATTGATTTTAAAACAGGCAAAAATGAACAACGGGCCGATTCGGTTCAACTGCCAACTTATGCCTTAATGGTTCACGAAATATTTAAGACTATCCAGATCAAAGCCAGTTATTGGTACTTGGACAAAACTTCCAACATGCAAGCTGTAGAACTACCCGATCTTAAGGAATCCAAAGTTTTGCTGGCCCAGAAAGGGGAAATTATAAAGCTCGCCAGAAGTACCAACTCTATGCGTTGCCAGTCTGGAGGGCAATCCTGCTATGCTTGCGCTGGCATGTTGGCCATTTCCAAAGGTCAAGGAAAATTGGTGACCATTGACCCAAGCCGCAAGCAAGAAATATATATTTTACCCAAGGCTGAAACTAGCGACGAATTACCATTTTAGGATATAATTAGGAGGTTCGTGGTGATCGTTGCGTAACGGTTAACGCCCCAGATTGTGGATCTGGTGACTGCGGGTTCGAATCCCGTCGATCACCCCAAGAAAGATATGACAAAAGGCTTGTTGGCGTTTATAATCTTGGTACTGATTATTTCAGTTGTGTCCTGGCGACTCATTCCCAAAATGCAGTCTGTCGAGCCAACAAAAGTCAAAACTATGGAAAAATTTACAGAACTCAAAATTGAGGATATTGTGGTTGGCACTGGAGCCGAGGTTAAAACGGGGGATATAGTAGTTATGCATTACACTGGTACCCTAATTGACGGTACCAGATTTGACAGCTCCTGGGATCGTAAGCAGCCTTTTGAGACCAAAATTGGGGTTGGTCAGGTAATTGTGGGATGGGATAAGGGGGTTCCAGGTATGAAGGTGGGTGGTAAACGTAAACTTTATATTCCTGCAAGCATGGCCTATGGCGAACGGGAAGCCGGGGGAGTCATCGGTCCCAACGCCGACCTGATTTTTGAGGTGGAACTTCTGGGCATTAAATGAAATCATCTAGAGGATTTTATCAAATTCTCAAGGGCAGATACAGTTGTCTCGCTCAAGTGGTGTTCCAAACTTTTTTGTCAATGGGTTACATAGTCGTACACTGCCTTTGACAACTTAGCAATCTCTTCATTAGCGAAACCCGGAAGATCCGTTTCAGACATCACGACCAAAATATAATCTCCTTTATCTGTAAAAACTATCCCAGCGTCATGGGAAAAGTTTTCCACCTCACCTGTTTTATGAGCTATTTTAGTTTCGGGTGGCAAGTATTTTGGGATTTTTTGGTTGAGAGTTTGTTTTTTTAATATTTCCAGGATTTCAGATGAGGCCGTGGGGTTGATAATTTTTCCCCGATAAATTTTTTCAAAAAAATTAGCCATATCAAGGGCGGTGGTGGTGGGTAAACCCTCGTTACCAACGAGCGAATCTTTAAACCCATATTCTGTTAAAAAACTTGAGGTGCTGGCGATAGTTATCCTGTATGTTAACAAAAAGGCGGCATAATTATTGGAAACTGTAATCATTTCTTTTATCGCATCTTGTAAAGCAAAGGTGACCATCCCACCACTGCTTTCACTACTACCATATCTTTGGTTGAGGGAGTCAAGACTGTCGTTTAAGGTTTCATCTCTGGCTATTAATCCTCCTTCAATTTGCGCATAGGTCTCTCCTAAAATCCAAAGTTTGTACAAACTCCCAGCCGCAAATTTTTTTTGGTCGTTTAAATGATATACGTCTCCTGTTTTTAAATTTTTAAAAACCACAGCGTAAGTACCCTGAGCGTCTTTCAGAGTTTTTAAAATCACTTCGGCAATCGGAGAAATTTTTGATTTAATACTTTCCCCCAAAGTTTGAGGAGCAGGATTCTTAAACCAAAACAGGAAAATTATTATGACAACGGTGACCACAAAAATCATCAACACTTTCATCGATCCAAATTATACTGTCGAAAGTTTAGCTAATCCAACTCCGAGCATCGCCCCAGCGACGACATCGGTTGTCCAGTGTTCCCCCAGACTAACTCGAGAAACCAGCATTATAAATCCCGACACCATAGCCAGAATAAACAAAAGAACTTTTTTGTCTTTAGGTATTTTTGATTTAAAAAGAAACGAAAGCATAATGGTGAGCAAAAAAACCGATCTGTACGCATGTCCCGAAGGGAACGAATAGCCCGTATTCAAAGAAGAGCTGGGAAAGACAAACCCCAGATCATATCTAAAAAAATCGTGTGGGGGGTTAGGATGAACAATTAAGATTTTTCCTAAAACTTCAATACCCATCCCGTATAAATATGCACCCATGATCAAAATTCCCGAGAAAAATCTTTTTTGCTTAAGTAAAACTGCGACCAAAAACACTGTCACTACCTCAAAACTTCCCAACAGGCTGAATAACGACAAAAACTCATCGGCCCAAAGCGGAATTGCCTTTTGAACGAGGATGGTTATTCCATAATCAAAAGCGCTGGGGTTAAAGCGGTTCACCCACCAGGAAAATACAGAAAAAAACGACAAAAACACCACCCCCCCAATCATTATTCAATGTTACACTAGATTGTGTGAAAAAAATATATTTTTTGTTTTTTCTAATTCCCACTTTAGGACTTTTACCAGGCGATCAAAAAACCAAGGTCAAGAAAGAAAATGGCTATCAAGTAATAAAGGTCATTGACGGAGACACAATCGAGGTCAGTATTGGTAATCAACCAGAAAAAGTTCGTTTTATCGGCGTTGATACCCCCGAAACAGTTGACCCAAGAAAACCCGTCCAATGTTTTGGGAAAGAAGCCTCGGACAAGACCAAAAAGTTACTCTCTGAAAAAAGAGTCCTTTTGGAGTCTGACCCGACCCAGGGTAATAGAGATAAGTATAAAAGGTTATTGAGATACGTTTATACTTTGGATGGAATTATGATTAATAAATTGTTGGTTGATGAAGGCTATGCTCACGAATATACTTATATGAGTAATCCATATAAATATCAAAAGGAATTCCGGCAAGCCCAAAATTCTGCCCGGGACAATAAAAGGGGATTATGGGGTGACAATATATGCAAGTCGTGAATAAAATAAAATTTCTAGGGGCTTCGGGAACTGTCACGGGTTCCAGTTACCAGATAGACGAGTTGTTGATAGACCTGGGTATGTTTCAGGGTGGACATGAATTAAATAAATTAAATTTAATCCGGCCCGAAATTGACATAAACAAATTACAAGGAGTTATTCTCACCCATGCTCACTTGGATCACTCTGGCAGGCTACCCTGGCTAGTAAAATTAGGTTACAAAGGACCGATTTACATGACGGCCGCCACCAGTGAGTTGGCGGAGATTGCTCTCTTGGACGCAGCCAAATTAAATGAGGAGGACGATAACTACGTTGGGCAAGTTATGAAATTGGTAAAGATTGTCGAATATGGACAAAAATTTGTGGTGGGGAGTTTCAACTGTGAATTATGCGACGCCGGTCACATCTTGGGTTCAGCTTCTGTTCTCCTTGAAAAAAACGGCAAGAAAATAATTTTTAGCGGAGACTTGGGTAACAGCCCGGAAGATTTACTGAAACCGACTCAAACTTTTAACCAAGCAGAGGTTGTAGTTATGGAATCAACCTATGGAGACAAGGAACATGCCCAGGAGAAGCCTCTTCAAGTTCTCCAAGAGGAGATCAATAAAATAGAAAATGACAACAGCACTTTACTTATTCCCGCTTTTGCCATAGAAAGAAGCCAGGAAATTTTACACTATATTGATCATCTGAAAAAATCTAAACCTATAAAGGAAGATACTTTAGTATTTCTCGATAGTCCTATGGCGCAAAAATCTACTCAGGTCTACAAAAAATATAAGCAATTATATAGTCCAGAGTTGTATGAGCACGCCCAAAACGATGATCCTTTTGCTTTTCCTGGGCTAATCGAGACCGAAAAGACCCATGAGAGCCTTAATATCAAGAAATCTCTAGGCGCTAAAGTCATCATCGCTGGTAGTGGGATGATGACCGGAGGACGAGTCTTAAATCATGCGGTCGACGTGTTGCCTAATCCCAATAACAGGCTTTTAATTGTTGGGTTTCAGGCCATGGGAACGATTGGCAGACAAATCCTTGATGGAGAAAAAGTGATTAACATTAATGGACAAGCGGTATTTGTAAAAGCTCATGTTAGAAAAACTTCGGGGATGAGTGCTCATGCTGACCGGCCCAAACTATTGGCTTGGCTTAAAAAAATTTCTGGAGTAGAAAAAGTATTCTTAACCCACAGTGAAGACTCCGTCAGAAAAATTTTTGCCCAAAAGATAAATCATCTCAAAGTTATTTTACCAAGTCTTAATGCAGAAGAAAGTCTATGATCAGACCCATTGCTTATTTTTGCGCTGAATATGGTTTTAACCCCAACCTACCCATTTATGCTGGAGGTTTGGGGATTTTGGCAGGAGATTATTTAAAAGAAATCAACGATCAGAAATTTCCCATAATTGGGGTGGGTTTGTTTTATGACCTCGAGAACCCGGTTAAATTAGACCCCATTTTAAAGATTGATGTCCCAATTCAAGACCGGCAGGTAAAAGCTCAAGTCTATAAATATGAGGTGGGAACTGTCCCTGTCTACCTTCTTAGCACAAACGTTGAGGAAAACAACCCCAAAGACCGCCAAATAACCAGCAAACTCTATATTGCCGATAAAGAAACCCGCCTGAAACAGGAACTAATTCTCGGAATTGGGGGATTAAGAGCCTTGGAGGCTTTGGCAATTCATCCTATTGCCTATCATCTAAACGAGGGCCACTCGGCGTTTTTGGCCTTGGAACTGATTCGCCACGAGATGCAAGAAAGAAAGATTGGCTTGGAAGAGGCAGTGGCTATCTCTCGTAAAAGAATTATTTTTACCAATCACACTTTGGTAGCCGCAGGTCGAGAAATTTACAGTAACGACCTAGTTTCCTTGCTTTTGTCTGGCTATGCCCGAGAGGTGGGCATACCTGTGACGGATGCGGTCAGGCTTGGATTGATTCAAGAGTCCTCCGAATTTTCCATGACCATGTTGTCTTCACGTATGTCGGACTCGGTTAATGCGGTCAGTAAACTTCATTTCAAAAAAGCCTCGGAAATCTGGACTGATCATCCCCCCATGACTTATGTTACCAATGGCATTCATATTCCCACCTGGGACAGGACTGGAGAAAACGTCGTTGAAGAACACCAAAAACAAAAAGAGCTCCTCCTGTCTGCCCTTAATTGGGACCCTCATACTTTGACCCTGGGGTGGGCGAGAAGATTTGTGGAATATAAAAGACCTCTGGCTATTTTTGACTATTTGGACCGATTTATCAGCATTGCTCGCAATTCCGACCGTCCTGTCAAAATTATATTTTCCGGAGAACCACACGAAAACGATATCCTAGGAAAAAAACTTTTGGGAATACTTTTAGACCTAATCAAAACCAAAATCGGAGATATTGCTGCATATCTTCCAAATTACGACATGAGAATTGCCAAAAACCTGGTCGCTGGGTGTGATGTCTGGTTAAACACTCCCGTCGTTGGTTTTGAAGCCTGTGGTACTAGCGGCATGAAGGCAGCTCTAAACGGCACCTTGCCCTGCTCAACTCGGGATGGATGGATAGATGAGATAGATCTTTATAAAATAGGTTGGGTCTTAAACAACGACCATCTGGCCGAAAATATCCTCGATGTCTTGGAA
>Ga0233420_10000233_pt1 | contig 25322 bp, 21 predicted proteins | sample Watercolumn_Mata_4_FD_183009 | JGI IMG/M metagenome (GOLD analysis project Ga0233420, IMG submission 183009) | Freshwater microbial communities from Lake Matano, South Sulawesi, Indonesia - Watercolumn_Matano_2014_102_MG | ecosystem: Environmental > Aquatic > Freshwater > Lake | place...
GGAATTAAAATCTTCAATGAACATCCAATATTTGGAGTAGGTGATATTGACCTTGGAAAATTGTATTCTCAATTCAAGGATAAATATTTAAAAGAAAATTTTGGGCATATGCACAATAACTTCATTCATTTTCTTGTTATACTTGGTGTGATTGGGTTCTCAGCAGTAATGTTTCTGTTGTGTAAAATTCTTCTATTGCATATAAAAATTTATAGAGCTGTAAAGGATGTTCCGCTTGTTTCATCATTTTCACTTGGAGCGGTAGCTTCATTTATAGGATTTATTTTTTCCGGAATTGGCGAATGGAATTTTGGCGATCATGAAATAATTACAATGGTTTGGTTTATCTTAGGATTAAATATTGCGTTTTACAATTCATACATGAAAGAAATGGGGGAAGCAAATGCAGCAAAGTGAAAAAATAAAATTATCGTCAATTGTTATTGCCTTTAACGAAGAAAGCAATATTGGGCGCTGTTTGAATAGCCAGTTAAGTGTTTTTGATGATGTTGTTGTTATTGTCGATTCCAAAACAACAGATAAAACTTTTGAAATTGCTTCAAACTTTCCAAACGTTAATTGCGAGTTAGTTGGCTGGAAAGGTTTTGTCGGAAGTAAAATCCATGCACTCTCAAAGGTTAAACATGAATGGGTTTTATGGATCGATGCTGATGAAGAGTTAACACCAGAATTAATTGATGAGTTGCAACAATTCAAATCCAGCAGGCCAAAATTCAATTCTTACGATGTAGCTCGCCGTGCATTTTTTCTTGGTAAGTGGATTAAACACAGCGGCTGGTATCCGTCTAGGGTCACAAGATTATTCAATAAAAAGTTAATTACTTTTAATGAAAAAACTGTTCATGAACATTTGAATATCGTTGGAGAAGTTGGTCATCTTAAGAATGATATTAATCATTATACAGATCCGACAATTGAACACTACTTCTCAAAATTTAATACATATACTTCGCTTGCGGCAAAAGAGCTATTCAGTAAGAATCGAAAAGCTGGTTTGATTGATATTTTAATCCGTCCGGTTTTTCTTTTTCTCAAAATGTATATCTTTCGTTTAGGATTTCTTGATGGAATTCATGGATTGATATTGGCAATATTTTCATCTGCATATGTATTTACAAAATATTCTAAGTTATGGGAACTGAATAGGAATAAATGAATATGACAATTGGATTAATACCAAATACTTTTAGAAGCGATATACTTGATATAGTAAAGAAAATAATTCAACAGCTGCGGCAAAATGATTTTGATTACATTTTGAGTATTTCACTTCATCAGTACAAAAATTATTTTGATCCAAAAGCAAAATTTCAACCGCACATCGAATTGAGTAAGAATAGCGATATGGTGGTTTCAATTGGCGGTGATGGTACAATGCTAAACACTGCGTATGAAGTAAGAAATTCAAAAACACCTATACTTGGTGTTAACTTTGGCAAACTTGGTTTTTTAGCTGAGTTCGATCTAAATAGTTTTTCAGAATTTCTTCAAGATATTAAATTGAAAAATTATTTTATTGAAGAGAGAATGGCTTTAGTTGCCAACAACAAAAATTTAGAAAGTACAGAACTTTATGCAATTAATGATATTGTTATAGATAAAGGTCCATGGCCAAAGATGATTGAAATGACTGTGAAGGTAGACGATGATTATGTCTCAACCTTTTCTGCCGATGGATTAATTATTGCAACTCCAACTGGTTCAACAGGTTACTCTCTATCGACCGGCGGGCCAATTGTAAACCCGAAGGCAGATGTAATTACTCTTAGCCCAATTGCACCGCATACACTTACTATGCGTCCATTAGTAATATCGAGTAACCAAAAAATTACCATATTGGCTAATTCGCATTCGGATAAAATCCAAGTTAGCTGTGATGGGCAAAGGGTTGAATATTTTAATTCTCCTTTTGAAGTATCAATTGAAAAAGCGAAAAATCCGGTAAGACTTGTTCATTCCAACCGCACAAACTATTTTGAAATTTTAAGGAATAAATTATTCTGGGGTCTCGACGTTCGTAAATCAAATAACTCTAATTAAGAGGTATTTATGAAAAAATATTTTATCCTTCTTTTATTGCTTTCCATAATATCAATCGCTCAAGAAAAAAACAAATTGATTGTTGATGAAAAATCCGGCAAACTTATGTTGGTTGGTTTGTGCGATAGAACTGCATTTGCTGATACAAGCTTTTCATGGTGGTTTAATTCCGAATATGATAATTATTCAGTTGATTCGGTTTCATTAAAAATATTAGGTAATAAATTAATTGGTTATACAATTACAATAATTTTGGGAAGCTGGTGCGGCGATAGCAGAAGGGAAGTTCCGCGATTTTTAAAAATTTTAGATGCTGCCGCTTATGATCAAAAATCTCTTACATTAATTTGCGTTGATAGACAAAAAACTACTCCAACTGGAGAAACAAATAATTTAGATATAAAATTTGTACCGACATTTATAGTTTATAAAGATTCAGTTGAAATTGGTAGAATAATTGAAACTCCTAAAGAGACTTTGGAAAAAGATTTAATGAAAATAATAGTGAAATAAAATTATTGTAATATCTAATCTTAAAAACAAAAAATCCCACGTGAGTGGGATTTTTTGCAATAATTTATTTAAACATAATTTAAGTTAGTTATTACTCTGTACTAGTTCACTAACTTCAACCTTTTCTTTGTAGGTTTTAGACTTCTTAGATGAACCATTCGATCCGTTTCCGTTAGAACCATTTCCATTATTACCATTAGAGCCATTACCATTTTTCTTGTTAACAATTTCGATCGGCACATTTAATTCAGGTTTCGGTTGTAATGTATGAGCTTCGCGGTAAACAAAAACATCTCCCTTATAATTTCTCATAACAACTCTATCTTCATCACGGTGAAGAACATATTGAGGAAGAATTGGAATTTTTCCACCTCCACCCGGTGCATCAATTACAAAATGAGGAATTGCAAGCCCGCTTGTATATCCGCGCAATTTCTGCATTATCTCAATTCCTTTATCAAGTGTGGTCCTAAAATGATTGGCACCGCGTGTTTCATCTGCCATATATAGGTAATAAGGTCTAACTCTTATTTTCAAAAGTTTTGTGAATAGTTCTCTCATCACTTCTGCTTCGTCATTTACACCCTTCATTAGTACCGCTTGATTACTTACCGGGATTCCAGCATTAGCAAGCATCTCGCATGCTTTTGTGCTTTCAGGTGTAATTTCCCACGGATGATTAAAGTGTGTGTTTACATAAATCGGATGATACTTCTTTATCATATCAACTAACTTTTGTGTAATTCTGTGAGGCAGAACGCAGGGCATCTTTGTGCCAAGACGAATTATTTCAATATGAGGAATTTGACGAAGTCTTTTAAGAATCTTTTCAAGCATTGTATCTGTTAACATCAAAGGATCGCCGCCGGACATAACAACATCGCGAATCTCTGTATGTTTTTCCAAATACTTGAATGCAGACTCAAGTTCTTTCATAGAAATTTTATCTGAGTTACCAACTTTTCTTTTTCGTGTACAGAATCGGCAGTACATTCCACATTGGCTTGTTGTTAAGAACAATGCTCTATCTGGATATCTATGTGTAATGTTTGGAACCGGACTCATAGCATCTTCCTGCAAAGGGTCTTCAAAGCCTTCGATGTCTTCAAGTTCAACTTTGTCCGGTACGCATTGTTTCCAGATTGGATCACCGGGATAACGAATCAAACTAAGGTAGTAAGGATTTATTCTTGCCTGGAAAAACTCATCCAGGTCTTCAGCCACAGTTTTATCAATATTAAATTTTTCCACAAGCTGATCAACAGAATGAACACTATCTCTTACCATTTGCTGCCAGAGTTCCATAAAGAAGCCCTTTATATTATTAGCATTATGTTTTTAAATATTTTCCAAACACAATCAAGTTATCGTTGATTGCATAAAAATCTTTTATCTGAGCAACTATAGAATAATTATTTCTCATATAAAAATTTCTTGTAGCATTATAACTTTCTTTTGAAGATGTTTCTGCTAAAATCCATCTTCCGTTATTTTCTTTCACAAAATTTTCCGCATGTTCTAAAAGCTGTTTTCCAACTCCTTGGTTTTGTCCGTTGCTGTCAACAACAATCCAAAACATATCAAACACACCGTCGGTCAAAGCTCTTTTGCCGGTACAATGATAACCGGCAACAGTTCCATTATTAAGAAGAACATAAACATTGTAGTACTCGTGCTGTGGATTTGCCAAAGCTTCATCAATTAATTCAACAGCAACTTTTTTTTCTTCCTCGCTGAAATTACTTGTACTGTTAATAATTGAAACTAATATGCTTCTATCATCAGCTTGCAGCCTGCGAATCATAGCCAGTTCTCTTTCTTGCAAAGGTTGAAAGAATATAAAGTAATTCATCGTAATTTATATCTGCCGCTGCGGCGGACCTTACAAAACCTGTATCTGGAGAAATATCAGGATTTGGATTTACTTCAATTACATAAGGAACATTTTTTTGATTTAAGCGAATATCAACCCGTGCATAATCTCTGCAATCGAGAGCGTCATAAGCTGCGCGTGCTAATTTTTCTACTTTTTTTCTTATGGATTCATTTAAAGTAGCCGGACATTTAGGAGTTGTGTGTTTGAAATAAATACTTTCCGCAGCCCACTTTGCTTCATAAGTTACAATCTTAGGAAGTTCTTCCGGTAAACCGTCAAAACGAATTTCTGAAATCGGTAGAATTTTATCACCTAATATTGCAACATTTAACTCTCGGCCTTCAATGTATTCTTCTATTAATACATCTTGTTTAAACGAGTTGAAAAGAAAATTCAATCTTTCGATCATCGCCTCATAATTATTAACAACCGAAAATTCCGAAATGCCTATGCTCGCATCTTCACGGACTAATTTTAGAATCACAGGATACTTTAATATGAACTTATCTTTTTTAGGAACAGAATTTATTCCGGCTGTAAAATGTTTTGGTGTTCTAATTTTGTACGACTGAAGAATTTGTTTAGTTCTGGATTTAACTAAACAATTTCCAAGTGTCATTGCGCTATTACCTGTATAAGGAATTCCGATCAGATCAAACATTCCGGCAACATAACTTTCTAAATTTGTGTTTCCTTCAACTGATTCGACGAAATTAAAAATTATATCGGGTGAGTATTGCAAAATCTTTTTTAATGCAGTTTTGATATCGCTGTTAACTGCTAAAGTTTCTACACTAACATATTTATTTAAAAGAGATTTCTTGATGTTAGCAATCTGTTTAAGAAATTCTCGTTCGGATAAATCCGAATCTTCATTTGATTCCTTTAATTCTTTCCCAAGATAGTTGTCGTAATACTTTGTCGGTTCGTTATAGCAGATCAATATTTTATTTTCAAGGATCATAACAAATTATATCTCTTGGCAGCGGCATATAAAACTTTATTTATCATTGCTTCGTAAGTTAAACCATGAGCCCGTGCAGCTTTTGGAAAACAAGAATTATCTTTTGGATCCGGCAAAATTCCAGGCAGCGGATTTATTTCAATTATGTTCGGTTCACCATTTGCATCAAGCCGAATATCAATTCTGCTCCAATCTTTACAGCGTAAAACCTTATATGTGTTAAAAGCAATTTTATTGATTTTCGTTTTAAGCTCATCATCAATTTTAGCAGGACAAGTAAAAATATTTAACGGCTTATCGCGAGTATCAACAATCCATTTTGCTTCATATGAATAAATCGGAGCTAAATCTTTTGGTAATTCATCAAAATTAATTTCTACAATGGGCAGCACTTCTGTTTCCACACTATTACCAAGGATTGCAACAGTAAATTCACGTCCTGGAAGGAATTCTTCAATCAGAAAAGGTTGATTATATGTAACTAAATTTGCAGCTAAGCGTTCAGTAAGCTCATCAAAATTATTTATAAACGATGAATTGTAAATTCCTTTGCTTGATCCTTCTGCAGACGGCTTAATCATTACCGGGAACTTCAAATTAAAATGCTCTAAGTCATCAACTGTTTCAACATATAAAAATTTTGCAGTAGGAATATTGTGGTAACTTAAAATTTCTTTTGTTCGTGCTTTATCAAGACAGGTAGCAAGAGTTAAAGGGTCTGAACCCGTGTATGGTATTTTTAATAAATCCAGCATCGCAGGTATCTGTGCTTCGCGGCTAACACCATTTGCACATTCCGCAACATTGAAAACAATTTCAGGTTGGTGCTTTTTAAAATTTTCAAATGCGTTTTCATCAGCTTCGATCAAAGTAACATCATGAAAAAGTTCTAACGCATCTTTGAGAGCGTAAATTGTTTCGTAAGTATCCCATTCAGCGTATTGATCGTTACTGTAATCTATTTTTTTTGATTGAAGAGTGAGTGGTGTTGTGTCGGAAAAATTTTTTTCTTCCGGTTTGACGTTATATGTGAGAGCAATTTTAAATTTTTTATTTGGTAGATAAGAACTAATAACATTTCCTTTCAATTTTCAATATGAAATATAATGCTTTAAAAATTTTTCGCAACAATTTGAGCTAAAAAAATCAAATAAAAAAAATTTTTGGCACGAGAAATGATTAAGAAAAAAATTTTTGTTAAGAAGTTGTGAGTTGAAAAATAATTTTGAAAATATTTTCTAAGCGATGTGTGAGAAGTGAAAATGTTCCGAATAATTTTCTTTGAGAATTTTTTTTATCAAAATATTTTTTTCTTGCGATAAGTTTTTATCATCATTAATAATCTTAAAAGAAAATTCTTTTGCTTCGGATAATATTTTTGAATCTTCAATCAAGTTGGAATATTTTAATTCCGGCAATCCACTTTGCTGAGTTCCAAAAATATTTCCTGGTCCGCGTAACTTTAAATCAATCTCTGCTAAATCAAAACCGCTTGGGTATTTAATCATCGAATTCAATCTTATGATGGTTTTATTTTTTTCGATATTATCCGGTGAAAGAAAATCAAAATTAAAATTAAAACGATCAGAACGAATTGCAAGGGAATCTTTAGCAACAAGAATGCAATATGCCTGTCTATCGCTTCTGCCAACTCGCCCTCGTAATTGATGCAACTGTGATAAACCAAATCTAAACGCATCATTAATAACCATTATATTTGCATCAGGTATATCTATTCCTACTTCAATTACAGTTGTAGAAACCAATACGTCATATTTTTTTGCTGCAAAGTCGAACATTATCTTTTCTTTATCGCGCCAGTTCATTCTACCATGAATTAAGCACAACCTCAATTCTTTTAATTGATTTGTTTGAAGTTCTTCAAAATAATTATTCGCCGCTTTCAATTCTAATTTATCTGATTCTTCAACCAACGGATAAACCAAAAAAGTTTGATTACCGCTTTTTGATTTTGTGATAATAAAATCATAAATATCTTTTAATTTGCTTTCACCGCGAAGATAGGTTTTTATTTGCTTTCTATTCTTTGGCATTTGATCAATGATAGAGTTATCTAAATCTCCGTATGCAGTCATTGATAATGTGCGGGGTATTGGTGTAGCGGTCATAATCAAAACATCCGGCTGAAATCCTTTTTGAACCAGCGTTGAGCGTTGAACTACGCCAAAGCGGTGCTGTTCATCAATTACTACTAAGCCGAGTTTGTTGAACTGAACGTTGTCTTCAATCAAAGCATGAGTGCCAATAATAATATTTGTTTTACCGGAATTAATATCTTTCAAAATTCTATCGCGCTCGGATTTCTTTTGACCTCCAATAAGTAAATCGACGTTTATACCAAAGGGCTTAACTAAATCAGAAATTCTTTTGTTGTGTTGATCAGCAAGAATTTCGGTTGGAACCATTAACACAGATTGATAACCGCTTTCAACTACTATTAACATGCAAATTAAAGCAACAATTGTTTTCCCGCAACCAACATCACCTTGAAGCAAACGGTTCATTGGCCTGTTGCTTACCAAATCATTTCTAATTTCACTTAAGACTTTTAATTGTGATTCAGTCAATTCAAATGGAAGTGATTTTATAAATGCTTTAAGCGGTTGCGGATTTATTATTATAGAAAACGATTTTTTCTTTTTTTCTTGAAGTCGTTTTCGTAGTGCTACTAAACATTCCAAATAAAATAATTCTTCGAATTTCATTCTGTGTTTAGCAAGATCTAAAGTTGAAGCGTTTTTGGGAAAATGAATTTCTTTTATTGTATCCGATAAAGGCAATAGATTTTTTTCTTTCACTATATAATCGGGAAGTGATTCATCAATATCACTTGAAAAATTTTCAACAGCTTGATGAATAATTCTTCTCAAACTTAGATCACCAAGATTTGATTCGCGTAATTCCTTTGCCATTCTATAGAAAGGAATAATTTTTCCAGTGTTTAAGAATTCTTTCGATTCATTTTCTGCTAGACGATCAAAATCCGGATGTACAAACTGAAGATGCCCATATTTTGTTAAAACCGGTTTTGCCGAGACGGCAAAATAATTTCCACTCTTAAAAACGTCTTTAAAATATTTTGCACCTTGAAACCAAACGCATTCAAAAAATCCGGCATTATCTTTAAACTGCACTTTGAAGATTTGTTTCTTATTGTAATAATGAATCTCCGAGTCAACAACTTTTCCAATTATTGTAACTTCACCTTGATAACCGTTAACAACATGCTGAACAACTTTAATGCTGTTTAATATTGTTGAACGATCCAGGTAGCGTGAAGGAAAATAGAAAAGTAAATCTTTAATTGTGTTTATTCCGATTTTCGAAAATGATTCTGCCCGTTTTGGTCCAACGGATTTTAGATATTGAACAGATGTTGAAAGTTTATCGGACATATAGATTTTGTATTTGATAATATTTAATGATTTATAACTGTAACCAATTCTTTAAAAGTTTCCGGATTTAATTCTTCAAAAATTTTTTGGGGAACTTTTAAATACTTCCAAATAGTCTCAGTCAATATCGAAGCATTATTGCACCAATTAACAGCAGCATTATCTTTTTGTTTAACTTCAATATCCTCACGTCCTTTAGTTTCTATTATCCATTGTTCTTTATTTTTTAATCGAGCTACAAAATCGGGATAGTAGTTTCTTAAATTAGCAAGTGTATCAGTGTATTCTATACAAAAGCCGAATTGTTCTGGAATTTTTGAAAATGCTTCAATATCTTCAGCATGATTTAAGAATTTAGCGAAATTTCTTTCGTATTCATTAGAGCACGCAACGAAGTTAAATATACTTTTCTTAGACTCTATGAGAAGTTTTGAAAATGGATAAGGGGAAGTTGATGAAAGATAACGGTTTGGTGATATTAATTCTGGAATCCTTTCTTGAACAATAATTTCTCTCAGTGCTTTTTCAAATTCTTTCGTTACAACATAATTTGCAACGTTAGACCCAATTGATTTAATAATAACTGGATCTTCTAAATCAACTTTCTCTCCAAATGCTTTGTTTTCGAAGAACTCTTTTACTTTAGGCGCTAAAGCTGCAAACTGTGAGGGTAATTTTATATTATCAGCAATACGTCTAGCGTAGTAACCGATAATTTCCTGAGCGGTTTGAGCTTCTGGTAAAATATATTCTCTCTCAAATAGCTTTTCATCAGATAAAATATCTCGTCCTTCGTAAATAAATGTTTTGATCTGTCCTTCTTCAGAAATAATTGGAAGTTTATTTATTTTGAAACTCATTACATCAAGATTTGCAATTTCATCTGCCAATGATTTTTTTCTTGTCAATAAAGGGCTTAATTCCGGAATGCCTATATCAACTTCAAATTTATTTTTATCTGGAATGATAGTTGTAATTTGTAACTTATCTTTACCTACCTCAAAAGTTTCTAGTTTAAGTCCTTCGATTTTTTCTAGGTCTTCAACAAATGAAAGAAAAGCATTATTGCCAATAATATCCACTCGTTCTTTATAGTCAGCACCAAATTCACGGAACATCATTCTTAACCCACGCCCGATTGTTTGCTCAGGCAGAATATTTGCTTTTGCTGTATAGGGGCGAAGTCCAACAACAACAGTAACATTTTGAACATCCCAACCTTCTCTTAACATTAGAACACTCACAATTGCATTGACCGGAGATTTCTCTTCATCCACTTCTTTTGCAAGTTTTCTTGCACTATCGAGGTCGGACTTACTTACCTCGCCTTTTCTATCTGTGTGAATAACTAAAGTTTTATCTCCGCTAAATTCTGATGGATATTTCTTTCTTAACCATTCGGCAACATCATCAGCCTCTTCTGTTGAGTTCATCATAATAAACAGTATCGGTTTCTTGTTAAGTTTATTAAGCTGTTCATAGTATTCTTTCCATCTTTCAACCCCTGCAGTTAAAAATCCGGTATAACGTATATGAGCAGTTGTTGATTTAGACTCATGTAATTTTGATATCCCTTTAATTGGTCTCTTAACAATATTATCTTTTATTGCTTGCTTTAGCGGATAGTCAAAGATAGTCCAGGCAAATAAACCTCCTTTAGAATAACGCGGTGTCGCAGAAAAGTCTAATTGAGAAATCAATTTTTTATCCGAATCGAAATACAATTTTCTAATTATATTATTCCATTCATTCTCTTCATCGTGTGTATGATGCGCTTCATCGTTCAGTACAATAACATTTTGTTTCCTATTTATTATTCTTGTATCGAAATCTGTTATTTCTAATTTCTTAGCAGGCGGTTTTTCACCAAGTAATGAAGTTAGAATCTCAGGTTCATTAGAATTGTTCTTTGCAGTTCTTTCGTAAAACTGCTGAATATTAGTTAAGTAAATTGCACCTTCGCTATGAGCTCTTTCGGAATCGCCGCGTGTATAACTTTCAACATCCCAAAATAAACTATAATGTTTAGGAAATAATGGATCGGTTCTAAATATCATTCCATTTTGAAAGTCTGTAGATAATCTTTCGAATACAATTACATTAGGCGCAATAATCAAAAATGTTTTTGCATACTCTTCCGGGCTTTCCCGAACAGCATTGAAATACTGCCATGCTATTGCAAGCGCTATAACTTTTGTTTTACCGCTTCCTGTAGCCATCTTAATACAATAACGGGAAAAATCATCATAAGGTGGTAACCGCAGGTTTTTTGAATCGTATGCATTCCGTTCCAGTAAATTTTTTCTTGAGCGGACTTTCTCAACTTCATAAACATAAATTAGAGTTTCAATTGCTTCTCTTTGAGCAGGATGATAATAGAAAGGTCTTCCGTTTGGTAAACGATGATCTGTTCTGAACCAAAAGTTCAACAGTTCTCTTGTCGTCTGAGTAATACCTTTATAATTGCCTTCACGCCAGGCGGCGACCGCGTTTCTTAATGCCGGAACACAAGGTGCAGTTGATAGATAATCTTGAATATCAAATAATCCGCTTTGTTTAGTCTTTGATTTTTTTGCTTTCATTATTCTTGTAGTATATCTCCGATAACATTATTTTTGTACTGGAATTGGCTGAGGCTTGAACTGTCTCCTATATGGATGGCGTTTCCAATACATTGGAATAGGGTTTCAGTTTTTCTTTTTCTATAAGACATATTCAGTTTCTATACCCGTTAAGAAAATTTGATTTTGATACAGAAACTAATTTTTTATTAATATTTAACTATTCTCTATAACCCATTATAAATATTCTATACCCTTTAGGTCTTTTTAGGAACAATAAATCTTGTTATAACCGAATGATAAACTCACGAAGTAATTTGAAAGCGGTACTGTCTAAATTCCAAATATCAGCTTCAATAGATTCCCCAAGTCTTTTATCAGGATCATTAATATTTGCTGCTAGAAAAGTATGAACTTTTGCTTTCCCAATCTGATTAGGAATTCCATTGAGTTTTTCATTAACACAACCAAAATATTGTTCTATACATTCCATTAGTGGGTTTTCTCTAATCGAGTCAATAAAAATATCTTCCAGTGAACCAGTCCTTAAATAACCAGGTAAAATTAAAATTGATATACTTGGATTCTCTGTTGTTCTTTCAATTACCTTTGAAGGTCTACTTAAACCGCAACTTTCAAGAGCAGAACAAACACTTTGAAATGCAGCATTCGCGTCCTCGTCAGCATCTCTCAGAATTCCAATTGATTCAACATTTGAAAAATTATGAAGTGTTGTTAATATTTTTAACTCTGAAAGCAATTTTGTTTTTCCTCCAATTGGAAGAACTTGTATGTCAGTTACCTCTAATTCGATAAACCATTTATTTAAAAATCTTCTTTCATCCTCTCCTTCAACAATAAGAAGTTTTGTTTTTTCAATTTTGTATTCTTTTTTACCATTCATCCTCGAATCTCCCACCCGGTTTCAAATACTGTTGTTAAAGCAGATAAATCATATGGCACAGATTTGATTATCTCATTATCCCTATCTAATCTAATTACAGTTAGTTCATTGGAATTTAATTCTGTAAACGCTTCAAAAAAAGAATGAACACATTCATTGCTATGCGTAGTAGCAAATATTTGTACATTATATTTATTTGCAAGTTCGCAAATAGCTTTAAATACATCTTTCATAACAGAATAATGAAGTCCATTTTCTATTTCATCAATTAATACTATTCCTCCTGGTACAGCAGTAATTGCTAATGATAAACTTAAAAGTTTTGTTGTTCCTTCTCCCATTAATTGCACGGGTAAAGATTTACCTAAACCAATATCACCATGAACATCGGATCCTAAAGCTACCGGCACAGTAAGAAGTCTCTTTAATCGAGGTTCAATTTTTCTTAATATATCTAATATATCTTGAGTTTTTCCCTTAGAATCTAATTGGCCGTATCTTTCGGAATCTTCTCTACCACCACCTTTTCCCTTAGATATGACAAAAATTCCAGTCATGTCAGAATTCTTTGGATTTTCAAACCTGATACCTTCTTCATCAATAATAGCATAAGAAATTGTATAATCATTTTCTGGATTATAATATTTAAGCTCAATCCTATCAGGTGGGGTAGTAGATGTTAAAATGCTTACTTCAGTTCCTTTGTCACGTTTTTCTTTAGGTTTTGAAAATTTAACACTGTTTCTTGAAGCTAATCTTATCTCTAATTTTCTCTCGTTATGTTTTTTACCCAAAGAGTTGATTGTAATTTTTTGTGTAGAATCAAAATTATAAAATAGTGGACTCCACATGGATTCTGCACTTGCCAATATTCTTCCGATCCCTCTGAACAAGTTTATCCTCGCCGGTAATTCTGGATTTGTAGAACCGATATGAAGGAACAATGCTTCTAAAAATGCAGTTTTACCTACATTATTTTTACCTATTATCAGGTTAAAATTTTTACAGTTCTCTATTTGAAGAGATTTGAAGCCTCTAAAATTTTCAATTAAAATTTTTTTTATCATTATTTAACTCCTTTATTACTACGTAAAATTAATGATTTATCTCCACACTTAACACTTTCGTAGTATCGTTGCCGAGTATATCAATTACCTTTACAAGAACCGTGTAATTTCCTTTTTCTTCGTAAGTGTGTTTTACGTTTAAATCAATTTTCGGTTCTTTCTTTGTGCGGTAGCTTTGCCATTCGTTGTGAAAAGTATCTTCCCGATAATTCCAATCCACTGCCCAATAATCTATCCATTGAGACCAGTGTGTAATTGCCGATTGAACTTCCTGCGGAACATCGTCTGGAGGTATGATGAAATCTTTTAATGTTAGTTCTAATTCCTTTCCCTTCACCTTCGATTTAACAGATAGAGCTGCAAGTTCAAAGAAATGAATATCACCTTGCTCAACTGCTTTCTTTTCTAAAACTTCTCTCGGAATTTTTTTGAATTTGAGATCAACTTTATTTGCTGATGCGTGCTGAACCGCAGTTTCATTTAAATCGAATGCAAACTCCCAGCCGAGTATGTCAATTCCATTTACTCGTATTTGCTTTTCATCTGAATCTTTGCCCACACTTTTCCAGAATTCTTGAATGATTGATTTAACATCTCCAAGAGAAATTGGCGCATCTACAGAACCAACATGAATCATTCTTCCGGCTTTTATTCCGTGCATCCACACATAACTGTTTAATGGAGTTCCGTGATAGAGTTCTATTATAAAATTGCGATAAGCTTTTTCTTGTTTTGCTCTATCTTCCGAACTGTCAAACTCTGCACTTATCCATTCCTGTCTTTCATACTTGCCAAGGTTTTGAACAGAGAAAGGTTTTACATTTTGTACACCAAGCAGGCGTTTGCGTGTTGTGTGTATTGCAAATCTTCCAAGGTCGCATGCAATCCAGCGGCGGTTTAATTTTTCAGCAACTGCCGCTGTTGTTCCGCTTCCGCAAAAACAATCTAATACTAAATCTCCTTCATTTGAGGATGCTTTAATAATCCTCTCAAGTAATACTTCGGGTTTTTGTGTATCATAAGGAAGATGTTCATTACTCAAGGTAAAGACAGCTGATATATCCCATACATCATCTACCATTGACATTCTAAATAATCCTTTCTCATCTTTACCTTGTTTTCTTCCCTCAAAGGATGGTTTAAAATTGGGACCATAGATATCAGCATAATACTCTTTAGTTTCCTGGGGTAAGAAATTTATTTTCTCATTCTTTGAGAAGAAAAATATTGTATCGTGTTTTCGTTGAAACTGATTTTTAGCAAGATTACCAGTTCTGTAATGCCATACAATTTCATTTCGGAAATTATCATATCCAAAAATTTCATCAAGTATAGATTTTGCGTAATGTCCAGCATGCCAATCAAGGTGCACATAAATGCTGCCATCATCAGCAAGCAGTTCGCGTAAAAGAATTACAGTTTCATAAAACCACTGCAGATAACTATCCAGTCCTTTGCCCCAAGTATCGCGGTAAGCCTTCTGTTCAATTATGCTTGGCTGTTTTATAAAGGTTGTGGTTTCATCCTCATCGGTTTCTGGGTTATCCGGTATAGTTGCAGTAAAAGAAAAATCCGCGCCAACATTAAAAGGCGGGTCAATGTAAATTAAATTTATTTTTCCGGCAAACTCAGGCAGTAAACTTGGCAGAACATATTTTTTATCGCCCCATATCAAACGGTTACGCCATTCGGTATCTTTCTTTTGTGTAAAGAAATCAAGATTCTTTTTTCTATCCTCTGCGCTTTCGTTCACTGTTTCAATTGTCTGAAAGGGAAGCGAGATTCTAATAGGAGAATTTTTTTTACCGTTAGTGTATTTACCATCCCAAATTAGTTCTGTCATAAAATTACTCAGAATATTTGAGAAATAAATTAATGATTTTAGAATGTTAATGCATTAATAATTTTATTGAAGGATGGTAGATATTAGGTACTAGATGCTTGATTCTGGATTCTTGATTTTTTTTGTTGCTTTATCGAGCATCAAATATCAAGTATCCAGAAACTATTCATCCTCAGCTTTCATATCGCGGGTCATTAATTCGTAGGTAACTTTAATGGGATCTCTTTCCTCGAATAAAACTTTATAGACAGCATTTGCAATTGGTGTTTCAATCTTATATTTGTTAGAGAGTTGACATACAGAGCGGCAAGTTTCTACACCTTCTGCAACCATGTTCATCTTTTTCAAAATATTTTTTAATGTAATTCCTTTTCCAAGCTGTTCACCAACGTAACGGTTACGGCTATGTTTACTCATACATGTTACAATTAAATCGCCAACACCGGATAAACCAGCAAAAGTTTCCGGTCTTGCACCGAGTTCAATTCCAAGACGGGATATTTCTGCAATGCCGCGTGTCATGATTGCAGCTTTTGTATTATCGCCAAACTTTGCCCCATCGATAATACCGGCACCAATAGCGATAACATTTTTCAGTGCGCCGCCGTATTCAACTCCAACAATATCAGTTGAAGAATATACTCTGAAGTATGAAGTAATAAATGTTGATTGTATCTGTTTTGCAGTGAAAGAATCTTTTGATGCCGCAACAACTGCAGTCGGAATCTTTCTTGAGACTTCTTCCGCATGACTTGGACCTGAAAGAACTCCAATGTTGGAGTCAGAAATATTTTTTAATTCATCTTTGATAATATGAGATACAGTAAGCAATGTATCTTTCTCGATGCCCTTGGCAACACTTACAAAAGTTGTATCGGTGAAGTTATATCTTTTCATTTCTCGCAATACACTGCGGATGAATTGTGAAGGAACAGCAAGAACAATCATATGTTTGTTATCGCAGGCTTCTGCTAGAGAATGAGTGATGGAAATTTCTTTTGGAATTTTTATTCCTGGAAGATAAAGCTTGTTTTCGCGTGATCGAGAAAGAGTTTTTGCGTAACGCTTATCATATTCCCAAATTGTAACTTCATGACCGTTGAAGTGAAGAAGAATAGCTAAAGTAGTTCCCCAGCTTCCGGCACCGAGAACTGATATTCGCATTTATTTTTTAATTTTTTTTACAAATGAGATTTTATTTTCGCTGCCTTTAATTAGTCGAGCTATATTTTTCCGGTGAGTATACATAATTAATAAAGCCAAAACTATTGTAAAAGGCAGTATTGTGTGATAACCGGGAATATTAACATCAAACAAATTTTCTCTGATAATTAAAATTAACGGAACAGAAACAGCAGCTATTAATGAGCCTAAAGAAATATATCTTGAAATTGTAACAACTATAGTAAAGACAGCAAGAGCTAAAAGCATGTCTATTGTAATTATTATAACCATAAAACCAAGAGCAGTTGCAATTCCTTTTCCTCCTCGGAAGCCGGCAAATACTGTCCAGATGTGTCCGATAACAGCCACAACGCCGCAAATTATTTGTATCAATGTAAAATCATCAAAAGGAGTAATATTGTTGAAAGGAATATTATCTAAATAAAGTCGGGCAATTACAATTACTGCTAAAGCACCTTTAAGTGCATCAAGAATAATTGTAAGTACGCCCCATTTCCAGCCAAGGACTCTAAAGACGTTAGTACCGCCCGCATTACCGCTGCCGTGTTCTCTAATATCTATTCCGCGCACTAATTTACTAACGATAATACTTGTTGGAATTGAACCAGCCAAATATGAAAGAACAATAACAAATAGGAGATTTAACATTGTAACTGCCTAAATTTTATGTTGAAATTAGAGAAAAAGTATTTTATTTCCAAGGAAGATTCTCTTACTTATAATCGCATAATTTGGAAAAAAGTTCAATATCGTCCGGACTTGTAATTTTGATATTAATTGAAGAACCATCAACTATTTTGATTTCATATCCGGCACGGTAAACGAGCATTGATTCATCAGTTCCAATAAAATTTTCTTTTTGAGCTTTCTGAATTGCATCCATCAAAATCTTATATCTAAAAGTTTGCGGAGTCTGAGCATAATAGATTTCCTGTCTATCTATATATGATAATACAGTATCGGTGCCATTAATTAAAGTATCTTTTGCTTTGATTGCTACAACAGCACTTCCATATTCAATGGCGTATTGAATTGAATTTTTCAAAATGTTTTGGTTTAATAAAGGTCTAACTCCATCATGAACAACAACAATATCATCATCATGAGCTTTAACAGCGGCTAATGCATTAGCAACAGAAAATTGTCTTTCGCTTCCGCCTTCAATTATGCGGGTAAGTTTCGAAAAAGAATATTTAGTTTTAATATTATTTAATAATTCAAAAAATTCTTTTTTAGCTGGAACAATTATTTCATCAATCGATTCGCAATTCTGAAAGACCTCAATTGTATAGGCAATTAATTCTTTGTTATTGAATTGCAAGTATTGTTTCGGAAGTTCACTGCCAATTCTTTTACCGGAACCGCCGGATGGAATTATTGCAAAAGTTTTCATTTCATATTTCGTAAATAAAAAATCGCACTCGTAATTTTTAAAGTATCAGCATCGCATCGCCGTAACTTAAAAAGCGATACCCGTCTTTAAGTGCTTTTTTATATGCTTTCATAATTAAATCATAACCGGCAAAGCCAGCCGCTAACATAAGCAAAGTAGATTCAGGCTGATGGAAATTTGTAATTAATTTTTTTGTAACTCTAAAATTATACGGTGGAAAAATAAATTTATCGGTCCAACCGCCATTTGGTTTTGCAAAACCGTCTGCAGTAACACTGCTTTCTAAAGCTCTGCATGCACTTGTTCCAACAACAAATACGTTCTTCTTTTCTTCAAGTGCCTTGTTTATCACTTTTGTTGTTTCTTCATCAATCTGAAAATATTCGGAATCCATTCTGTGCTTTGTAAGGTCTTCCACTTCAACCGGTCTGAAAGTACCCAGACCAATGTGAAGAACAACCGGAACAATTTTAATTCCTTTCTTTTCAATTTTTTTAGCTAATGCGGGAGTAAAATGTAAACCAGCAGTAGGTGCTGCAACGGATCCATCGATTTCTGCAAAAATGGTTTGATAATTTTCTTTGTCGGATGGAACAGCATCGCGTTTGATGTAAGGCGGCAGTGGAGTGTGGCCAATTTTTTCAATAGCTTTAAAAATATCCCCTGCATCTTCATTAAAACGAACAGTTCTTCCTCTTGAAGTTGTATTATCAATTACTTCGCACCAAAGTTTGTCATTGAAATAAATTCTGTTGCCGATTCTAACTTTTCTTGCCGGATCAACAATAACATCCCAAATATTTTCTTCTTTGTTTAATTCTCGAAGAACAAAAACTTCAATCTTTGCATTTGTTCTTTCTTTCTTGCCAAAAAGGCGAGCCTGCATAACTTTAGTTTTATTAACAACAATTACATCACCTTTCTGCATGAAGTTGATTATATCGGAAAATTTGTATTGTTCTATTTCGCCGGTTGAACGGTTAATAACCATCATTTTCGCTTTGTCCCTGGGTGACACAGGATTTTTAGCGATTGTTGTTTTTGGTAAGTTGTATTTAAAATCCGATAACTTCATTTAAGCTCCTCTTTATGTTCTGCTAAATTTTCTTTTTAAGATTCGGGAAAACCAAATTTTTGAATTTGATTTTCCCGTTTCGAAAAAAATGATTTATTTTTTCTTAGACACCTTTTTATTTGATTTTTTAACGGCAGTCTTTTTTACTGCAGATTTTTGATTTTTCATTTCTTTAATTACAGCTTGAGCTGCTGCTAATCTGGCAATTGGAACTCTAAAAGGTGAACAGCCGACGTAATTCAATCCAATATTATGACAGAACTCAACTGATCTTGGTTCGCCGCCGTGTTCGCCGCAAATACCAATTTTCAAATCCGGTTTTGTGGCTCTTCCGCCTTCAACAGCAATTTGCATTAACTTACCAATTGCGGCTCGATCGATCGATTGGAACGGATCTTCTGGAAGAATTTTCTTTTCAAGATAATCCGGCAGAAATCCGCCTATATCATCACGCGAAAATCCAAATCCCATTTGAGTTAGATCATTTGTGCCAAATGAAAAGAATTGAGCAACCTCTGCAATCTTATCTGCTGTTAAAGCGGCACGAGGAATCTCAATCATCGTTCCAGTCAAATGTGCAATTTTTTTAATTCCAAATTTAGCACAGACTTCATCATGAACTTTATTAATTATTTTATACTGATGTTGAATTTCATTAACATCGCAAGTAACAGGAATCATAATTTCGGGAAATGGTTTTTTACCTTCAGCAAGTAATTCTGCTGTTGCTTCAAAAATAGCACGGACTTGCATTTCGGTAATTTCTGGATAAGTTATTCCAAGACGAACTCCACGATGCCCCATCATTGGATTGCTTTCATGAAGTGAGTCCGCACGTTTATTTAATTCCTGCGATGAAATTCCCAAACTCTTTGCAAGTTTTTCTCTTTCATCATTTCTTGTCGGAACAAATTCATGCAGCGGCGGGTCAAGAGTTCTAAATGTAACCGGAAATCCATCCATAGCTTCCATCGTTCCTTTTACATCATGTTTTACATGTGGAAACAATTCATCAAGCGCGCCTCTTCTTTCAGTTTCGGTATTTGAATGGATCATTTTTCGAAGTTTGAATAAAGGCTCTTCAGAATTTATTCCATAGAACATATGTTCGGTTCTAAATAATCCAATTCCTTCGGCTCCAAATGCTCTTGCTTTAGTTGCATCTTCGGGAGTATCTGCATTTGTTCTAACTTTTAATTTTCTAACTGCATCACATATTTTCATAAAAGCCTGGAAATCGGAATTTTCTTCGGCTGCTTTGATCATTGGTAATTCACCAAGGTAAACAGTTCCTTTTGAACCGTTTAATGTTAACCAATCACCTTCGCGAACAGTGTTTGATCCAACCGAAAAAGATTTGGCGCCGTAATTTATTTTTATTGAACCCGCACCTACGATACAACATTTACCCCAACCACGTGCAACGAGAGCTGCGTGTGATGTCATTCCACCTCTGCCGGTTAATATTGCCTGTGCAGCGCGCATTCCTTCAATATCTTCCGGATTTGTTTCTTCTCTAACAAGAATAACTTTTTTACCCTGCTTAGCCCAATTAACAGCATCAACAGCAGAAAATACAACTTGGCCCGTTGCACCGCCGGGTCCTGCTGGTAATCCCTTTGCTATAGTGTTAGCAGTTTTTTCTGCATTAGGGTCAATTATAGGATGAAGAAGTTCATCAAGTTGCGAAGGGTGAACTCGCATTATTGCTTCTTCTTTTGAAATTAATTTTTCTTTAAACATATCAAGTGCCATTTTTACAGCAGCAGGACCGTTTCTTTTTCCAACGCGGCATTGAAGCATATAGAGTTTACCATCTTGAATAGTAAACTCAACATCAAGCATATCACGGTAATGTTTTTCAAGCGATCGTTGAATGCCATGGAGTTGTTTGTAAGTTTTTACCATTGCTGTTTCAAGAGAAGGAAGATGAGCAGTGTGTTCGCTTTTTCCAACTTCATTTATTGGATTGGGAGTTCGAATTCCGGCAACAACATCTTCACCTTGTGCATTTGGAAGCCATTCACCGTAAAAATAATTTTCGCCGGTTGCAGGATTACGAGTAAATGCAACTCCGGTTGCAGAAGTATCGCCCATATTACCAAACACCATAGATTGAACATTTACTGCAGTTCCCCAATCATCAGGAATGTTTTCAAATTTTCTGTACGAGATTGCCCGCTTACCCATCCAGCTTTGGAATACTGCAGCTACTGCGCCATAAAGCTGATCCATCGGGTTTTCCGGAAATGGTTTTCCAAGAACTTCGCTCACCTTTGATTTATAAATTTCAATTAATTCTTTTAAATCATCTGCTGTTAAATCCGTATCAGCATGAACTCCGCAGGATTCTTTCATTTTTTCCAATTCTTTTTCTAACTGCGCACGCACACCTTTTCCTTCAACCGGTTCAATGCCTGCCGCTTTTTCCATTACAACATCAGAATACATTTGAATTAATCTTCGATGAGAATCATAAACAAACCTCGGGTTGCCGGTTTTTGCAATCAATGCTTCGCGAGTTTGATTGTTTAAACCAACATTTAAAATTGTTTCCATCATTCCTGGCATTGATGCTCGTGCACCTGATCTAACAGAAACTAACAATGGATTTTTTGAATCACCAAATTTAGCTCCCATTTCTTTTTCAACTTTTACCAGTGAAGTTTTAATCTGCTTATCAAGTTCTTTTGGATATTTTTTATTGTTCTTGTAATAAGATGTGCAAACTTCGGTTGTAATTGTAAATCCGGCAGGAACTGGTAATCCTATGTTAACCATTTCTGCAAGGTTTGCACCTTTGCCGCCAAGCAATTCTTTCATATCCGCTTTACCTTCAGCACGTTTACCGCCAAAATAGTACACGTACTTTTTTGTAGCCTTAGCCATTTAATTTTCCTCCAAGTAGGTTATTTGTTAACTGATTTATGAATTAATTCTTTATATGCATTATCATTATCAATTATTAATTCGATTTTTAGATAGAAAATATCTATGTCGTCTAACTCCTGAGAGTAGTTTGCAAATTTTACCGCGTCTTTTTGTGTTGTAATTACCGAATAAGAATTAGTATCGTAAAAATTTTTTCTAATAGCCTGAATTTCCTTGAGCGTATAATATTTATGATCCGGAAAAATCATTTTGTTTGTAATGTCTATCTTGTTCGATTCCAATGCGTTTAAAAATGAATCTGGAACAGCAACACCGCATACAACTAAACTTTTCTGCCCCTGGAATTCTTGCATCTCAAAGAAGTGATGACTTTTAACATCATAAATTCCGGTAGATTTATAATATCCTGTAAAAATGTTTTTCCCTTCAAAATATTTTTTGATCTTATCCGGAATTTCTTTTTTGCCGGAAAATTTTCTGTTGATAATTACAATATCAGCACGATCAATTGAATCGAAAGGTTCACGCATTGATCCGAGCGGGAGTAATTTTTGTTCTAAGCTGCCAACTTTTTCTAAAAAATTCTGATCGAATACTACTATATCTATATCACGGTAAATCCATCTATGCTGGAAAGCATCATCTAATATTATTATATCAACGCCGGCATCTTTAATTAATCTTTTAGCGCCTTCAACACGGCTTTCAGAAACAGCAGTTGGAATTTTTAAATCTTCTGAAATGAAAAACATCTCATCGCCGCATTCATCAACAGAGCAATTAATATTTTCACCATCGGAAACAAATTTGTATCCAAGCGATGTTCTTCCGTATCCGCGGCTAAGTACGCCGACTTTTTTACCAATTGATTTGAGATAAGATGTTATCATTATTGATGTTGGAGTTTTTCCGCTTCCGCCAACCGTTATGTTGCCTACAGAAATTATTTTTGCTTTTACTTTAGCAGGTTTAAAAATTTTTGTGTCAAATAAAAAATTTCGAACCTTTATAATAAAAGAATAAACCAACACTAAAGGTGATAATATTATTCTCAAAGATTTAATCATTAAAGCTGGCTTTCTTTTGTAATATATTTAACTGTTCTTCGCACTCAACAATAATTTTATTTGTTGAATCGTAATCCAATCCGGATTCCACAATTATGGGGTCGGAATAGATAACATTTATTTTTGTAAATGGTTTAGGTATTTCAAACCTATCCCAGCTTTTTAACACAAACTTATTTTTAATTCCTATTCCAATTAAAAATAACGGTACTCCGGTTTTTTTTGCAGTTACTACCGCTCCAGCTTTCATTTTATAAATTGGTCCGGTTGGTCCATCGGGAGTAATTGCTAATGAACACTTTTGTTGTACTAAACCGACCATTAAATCTAATGCTTCGCTACCGCCAATGTGGCTTGAACCGCGAACTACTTTAAAATTCCATTTATCCAAAATGCTGGCAAGTATATTTCCATCTTTGCTTTTGCTTACTAATGCTGCAAAATTTTTGTTTCGAAAAAGATACCAGCCGACAAGCATTGAGCCATGCCAGAATACAACGATAAAATTTTTTTGATCGTTTAGAAATTTCTGAACGTTTCCTTGATTTATCGTTTTAATTGTTGCAGTCTTTAAAAGAACATTTAAAGCAAACGTTGAAACTCTTAATCCGATTGAATAAAGAACATTTTTTTGAAATTGATTAAGCTTCATTTAATATCTTATTAACAATGGATGCGGCTTTAGCGGAAGCACCGGTGCCTCCAAGTTTTTTTCTAATCAAACTTAATTTTTGTTTAATTGCGTTATACCGGTATTTATCTTTTAAAATATTGCTGCCCTTGTTGTAAATGTTTTCCGGATTAACATCAAACTGAATTAATTCATCAACAACATTTTCTTCCAAAATAATATTTGCTATTGAAATGTTTTTTATTTGAACAAGGATTCTTCCAAGCAAATAGGTTATAGTATTAGTAGAGTAAACAACTAAAAAAGGAAGTTCAAAAATTCCGGCCTCCAAAGTTGAGGTTCCGGATTTGATAATACCAAAGTATGAGTGCTTGAAAAGATCGTAGGTATATCCTTTAATTATTTTGAAATTGTTAGATGATGATAATTGAGAAAAAATATCTTCATCTATATTTTCCGAACATGCAACTACAATCTGCAAATTAAATTCGTTTGCAAGTTTTGTAGCAGCAGTTAAACATTTAACAAAAAGTTTTTTTATTTCATGCTTTCTGCTTCCGGGAAGAATCAACAAAATTTCTTTTGCCGGATCCAAAGCAAATTTTTTGTAAAACTCATCTTTTAATAAATAAGAATAGTTATCAATATGTTCGATTATTGGATGCCCTGCATAATTAACCGGGACACTATTTTTTATGTACAGCTTTTCTTCAAATGGAAATACAACAATCATTTCGTCAACAACTTCTCTAATCTTATCAATTCTGTGTTTTCCCCAAGCCCATACTTGCGGAGAAATATAATAAATTATTTTCTTGCCAAGTTCTTTAAGCCGTTTAGCAATATTTAAATTGAACCCGGGGTAATCGATTAAAACCACAGTATCAATATTTTCTTCTTCGATTGTCTTTAGTAAATCCGATTTTACTTTTGTGATGAAAGGAAGATGTTTTATTACTTCAATAAAACCGAGAAATGCCATTTGTTTAATATTGTATTGAGCATTCATTCCTTCAGAAATCATTCTTGCACCGCCAATTCCATATATCTGCAATGAAGGATTAATTTTCTTTAATTCCTTTATCAACAAAGCACCGTGTAAATCTCCCGATGCTTCTCCAGCTATTATCATCAATTTGTTTTTCAACTTAATGCAAACCGGATAATTATTAATAAGACTATTAGAGCGATAGCTTGTGATGTTCTTTTTTCTGATCTAATTCCAGCTTGAATGTTTAATGGCGGCTGAAGAATATCCGGATTTTTATATTTAACAAAACTTGGAATTAATTTTGGAACTGCATTCAAATAATTTTCGAAATCGCTCCCAAATTTACTTTTTAGAAACCCTTCTTCGTCTTTTATTATTACAGAATACTGCAAAAAGAAAAATAGCGCTGCGATAATTTGGAGATATGGAAAACCAGCCATCGACATGATTCCTACTCCAAGATACATCAGCATATTTCCAAGATAGAGAGGGTTGCGAACATAAGCATAAGCGCCGGAAACAATTAAAAATGTTCCTCCAACTCCATCAGTAGTTCTTGTTTCAGATCCCGCATATGAAACTCCCCACAATCTGAAAAACTCTCCAATGAGTAAAATTACAAATCCAATTATTAAACTAATGTAAGTAGCATTTTGAAAAATGAGCATCAACAAAATGAATGGAATTGGAGTGTAGCTTCTGTATTTAAATATTTTATTTGTGAAATTCATTTTTATCCTGATATATATAATTCTTTTCGTTTCAATTCAGCTTGATACCGCTTTTTTAATCGTTTCTTTTCTTTTAGTTCATCAAGCTTTTTTATTACATCATTAAAATTGTTGTAAGGGTAAAAAGTAATTCGGTTCTTTTCACAATATTT
>Ga0233420_10000235_pt1 | contig 25020 bp, 36 predicted proteins | sample Watercolumn_Mata_4_FD_183009 | JGI IMG/M metagenome (GOLD analysis project Ga0233420, IMG submission 183009) | Freshwater microbial communities from Lake Matano, South Sulawesi, Indonesia - Watercolumn_Matano_2014_102_MG | ecosystem: Environmental > Aquatic > Freshwater > Lake | place...
GGTTCTATCCCGTCGTTGTCTGCCAACACCGCGTTAACTCAATTTTATTGCTACAGCAACCTGTTAACTGGTTCTATCCCGTCGTTGTCTGCCAACACCGCGTTAACTCAATTTCATAGCTACAGCAACCTGTTAACTGGTTCTATCCCGTCGTTGTCTGCCAACACCGCGTTAACCTATTTCAATTGCGGAAGCAACCTGTTAACTGGTTCTATCCCGTCGTTGTCTGCCAACACCGCGCTAAATACTTTTTATTGCTACAGCAACCAGATCACCGGATTTTCCGGCGGAACGGTCAGCAACACGTTGGGTGATTTTCGGGCGCAAAACAATTTGTTGACACAATCAGCCGTAGATGCAATTTTGGCGGCATTTGATGCGGCAGGACGAAACTCAGGCACACGCACATTAAACCTTGGCGGCACAGGCAATGCCGCACCTAGCGCGGCTGGATTGGTTTCAAAATCAAATCTTGTTGCAAAGGGCTGGACAGTCACTACAAACTAGGGGAATTTATGAGCAATACATTTGTGACGCTGGTTGTGCCGGAATCGTTTAGGGGAATGGCGCAGGCAATCTGCTCAATGGTCGGTGGCGAATATGGCGAAGGGATGTTTACTACCGGATTGGGCATTGATGACAGGCAGCCACCAACACATTACATCAGCTCTGGACTGATAGGGGTTGGTTTTTATGAATTGCTTTCTTCTCCGCAAACATTGACCAACATGCTGGGCGGGGATTTTTCGATTGCCGAAGTCACGGACTTGTTAAATTCGTCAGACATCAGCCAAGAGCAGCCGTTCGACGTGATTGGGCGGCTTGGCCTGAGGATAGTTTAATGGCGTGGTCAAATGAATTTTCGGCGCAAGACGAAGCTGATTTAATGGCAGTTGTTGGCGACCAAGCAATTTATTATGTTGGCGCGACACCAAGCATAATAAACGTAGTTTTTGACCTTGGAAACAATGATTTTAGGCTGCAGGACGCTTACCTTAGCACAACTATAGCAATTATCAAGGCGTTAAAAGCTGACGTTCCAAACGTAAAAAAGGGCAGCAAATTTGTTATTGGCGGCGTTGACTATTTTGTCGATGCCATTCTAGGGGAGAGCAACAACATGATTACATTATCGGTTACGCATGGCTGATACGGTACGAGAAAAAATAATACAGGCCATTGTTGGCCGGTGCGCCACATTGACAACCGAGCCGGTCAACAGGTGTTACCGGTCTGAAATAGAAAGCAATGCAAAGTTTGTGTCGGTGTGGGATGGCGACGACACGGCGGCTGAGAGCAAGTACGGAATCACCGACATTCGGATGCCTGTTGGCATTGAGGCAATTTGGGTAAGCGCGGATTACACGCTGGCAAGTGCGGAGGCAAACGCCATGATTGGCGAGATCATCGCGGCCATTACCGGCACGGACACGACGCTAGGTGGGTATGCCCAAGACATAACCGTCGCCCAGTCGTCGCCAACCTATCCAGAAACCGGCAGCAGGGCAACCGGAGTCAGGGTTTTGTTTATGGTGGATTATTCGTATGTAACCGGCGACCCGTACACGTTGCCGTAATTGTTTTTTAAAGTTTTTTTGGAGTTTCTGCAATGTCAAACAGCAAGTCGTTAATTCAATTCGAGACCGGCGTAACACCTTACGCCATGAGCGCGCTAACCGATTCAGGCGACCACAAAACATTTAACAGTGCCGTTTCGCTGTTTTCTAATTCATCAGGAAACGAGCCGGATGTTAGGCCAAATGGCCTGATAACTGGCGGTAAAGTTGTACCGGCGGCATCGCTGACAAACAACGCCGTAGACGTTGCGGCATTGTCCTGTTATCTGGCAGGCGTTAAAACTGCCGTGGCAGCTGGAGCGGATAAAACCATTACGCGACCTGCAACGGCAGTTGCAAAAGTCAACTCGCTGACAGTTACCAGTGCTGGCGCGTTGGCGTTTGTCGCCGGTACAGACGGGGCAAGCACAACGTTCAGCTCAACACGCGGCGCGGCAGGTGGCCCGCCACTTATTCCTGTAGGCAGTATCGAGATTGCTCAGGTGCGGGTTATCAGCAACACAGCCGCTCCGATTACGGCATCGGAAATATTCCAGGTTATCGGCACGCACGTTGAGCGTTATGATTATCCGTCATTCAGCACCGACAATTTTAACGGCACGGTCGTGTTTGATTCGGCGTTGCCGTTAATTCATACCGGCCCGGTAGCGAAGGCAGTTTATGCCAGCTATGCAGAACCGGTTTTCATTACCCAGCGGTCAGCGTCGGAGTTTGTGCCAGCAGACACTTCGCACTCTGTTTCATCTACAGAGGTCTATGGAGGTGTTATCGGCACATCATCAAAATCGCTTGGCCAAGCAACGTTTACGGCAGAGCTTAGTGACGGCATTACCGATGCCATTATGGCGTGCGATGGCGACATCAAATTTATCAAATATTTCCAAAACGAAAACAAATCCCCTTATATCCTGACACAAGGGGTTATTGGTTTAGGCCGAACATTTAACGTATCAAAAAACCCAATGGTAAAAGTGACCATTAGCCCGACAACCGCGTCGGTAAATAGGGCAAGCTAATGTCATTTGATTCCAACAAATTCATGCGCGCGGTTTTTGAGCCGCGCACGGCTGATGTGCCTGTGCCAGCTCTGGCGGATTTTTTTCCGCCAGATACGCCGCCAGTCTGGACAGTGCGGGGAATGACTGGCGCGGAAATAGCAAAGCTAATGGAGGCAAACCAGCACCAGCGCAATATCGATACGGTGATAGCGGCAATTTCCAGCAGCAGCGGCCAAATTGATGAGATACGGTCGGCATTGGGCATTGGCGATGACGTGCCGACCGAGCTGGTTAAACGGCTGGAGCAGTTGGAAATGGCTTCGGTCAATCCAACAATTGACAAGCCATTAGCGGTTAAACTGGCCGAACAGTACCCTATCGAGTTTTACACGCTAACCAATAAAATCACAGAGCTGACCGGCCTTGGCGCAAACCTAAAAAAGTAGCGCAGTTGTGGTTATCGCAGGCGTTCCGCAACCGCATGGTGATTTGTGACCTGCACAAAAAATTGCTATACGAGTCCTGCCCGTCATTGTTCCCAGAAGGGGAGTTGACGGAGACTGAAATGATTTTGTGGGAATTGTATTACGAAGAAAAAAACGCTAAACGGGAAAAATAATGGCGGATTTGCAGCGAACGGTCGAGATTATATTTGGCGGTGTTGATAACACCGGCGAAGCGTTAAGCAGCATATCCGACAACGCCAATAAAGCCATTGAGGCAACATCAAAAATAACCGAGCCGCTTGCCAACGTTGCCGACCATGCCGTAAAGGCTGAGGCGGCAATGCTGGCACTTGGAGCAACATTTCTAACCGTTGCTGTCAACGAGGCAAGCAAGTTTGGCGAGAAAGTTGAGGAAATCGGCTCGCTGGTCAATGCCACACCTGAGCAGGTTGACCAGCTCAAATCAAGCATTCAGGATTTTGCTTCCAATTCTGTCAGCGATTTTGACAGCATCACCAAGGCCATGTATGTGGCCACATCAAACCTAGGCGACACATCCAAAGCGATGGATATTTTGGCTGTTGCCGAAAAGGGCAGCCAAGTTGGCGCGACCGGATTAAACGAGGCGGCCAGCCTGTTGACGCGGACGATGAATGCCTACGGTTTAGTCACCAACGACAGCAAAACCAACACCGAAAACGCTGAGCGGGTGATGGCCGCCATGTTTGCCACAGTCCAGAATGGCGACACCACAATGGCGCAACTGTCTGAAAACATGGGTAAAGTTGCTTCAACGGCGGCAGCGGCAAACATCCCAGTGGAAACCGTCGGAGCGGCCATTGCGGCATTAACCGGCGCGGGCATAAAAACCGAAGAATCAATGACCCTGCTTAACAGCCTTATCAAAGAGCTGTTAGCACCATCAGATGACCTTTCCAAAGCATTGGGCGGTTTGTCAGTGGCCACCGACGGGCTTCCTGCCGTCATGGAGCGGTTGAAGATTGCCACCGGCGGCAGTGCCGATAAGGTTTACCAATTGTTCAGCAGTTCTGAGGCGGCAAAAGGCGCGCTGATACTGGCAAACGACAGCGCAGGAAAATTCCACAACACGCTTACCGCCATGTCCACCAGTGTGGAAGCGTTTAACCGCAACTATGAAATGATGGCGGGCGGCGTAGCTGATTCTACAAAAAAACTTGAAAATAATATTAAGATATTATTACAAAAAGTTGGCGCGCCATTAGAAGGGACGTGGGCGGAAATTCTTGATGGCATGTCTGCAATTGCAAAGGGTTTTAAAATAGGTATTGACGACAAAGCGTTTGAGCCTGTTTATACAGAATTAAATGTTTTTGGGGGAAGAGTCGCCGACATTTTAAAAAAAATCGGCGAAAATTTGCCAGAAGCATTGAAAAAAGTCGATTTTAAAAGCGCAATTGAATCGCTTAAGGAATTGGGCATTGATGTTGGCAGTTTTTTTGACGGAATGGATTTTAAAAAACCGGAAGATTTGGCAAAAGCTATCCAGTTCGTTGTTGATTCGTTCGAGTCATTGACGATAGTGGTTTCAGGCATAATTGAAAATTGGCAGCCTGTTGTAAAAGGATTATTAGAAGGCGTTGCCGCATTTAATGGCTTGGATGACGGTGCGAAAAAATCAACCGGAAATTTTTTGGGGTTTGCACAGGTTTTTGAAACGCTAAATGGATCGCTGACAAGCGGGGTCAGTGCAATTGGCGCGGTCGGCGATGCGTTGCAGGCATTGGCCGGTATTCAGGTGGCTGACCGTGTGGCGGCATTGGCAACCGCCCTTGGCGTGTCAACACCGGTTGCTGTTGCCGGTGCGGCGGCATTGGCAACTGTGGCCGTATCGGCGAAACTGAATTACGATGCGTTCACTGATTTGCAGGAGCGTAACAAAACTGTCGCCGACAGCATGGACAACATTTATGTCAAAGGCGAAAAAAACAAATTTACACTGGAGCAGATAAGCAAGGCGACCGGCGTTACCGTCACCACGGTTGACGAGCTAGACAAGGCCATAGCCGACAACCTGATAACGTTTGACGCGGCCACCGGCAAATACAGTGCCGCCGGTTCAGGCGTCCGTGATTTTGACGCGGAAGTAAAGTCGGCAATCGACAGCAATTTTGATTTTGCCGATGCCGTTAACCATGTCGCTGACATCATGGGGCTAAACAGCGACAAGACCAGCGACGTTATTGGCAGTTATGCCAGTCTTGAGCAGGCGCAAAATGCATTGGTTGCGGCATTGGACGATGGCCTTACCCATTCCATCACGTTTGAAAACGGGCTGTATTTGTTGCATGGCACGCAAAAAGCGGCAGCCGATTCAGCGGAAGAGCTGGGAAAGAAAACCGAGGAAGCCAGCAAGGCGGCGGTTTCCGGAAGCAAAGAATGGAAAACTGTCCAAGATGTTTTATTAGCTGCCCAGAAACAAAGCGACGAGTTTAAGATAGCATTGGGTGAGCTGGCTGCGAAGCGTTACGAAATTGATGTAAAAGCCAATGTCGATTTGCAAACAGCCCAAATTGAGGCCGACACCCAACGCATACAATCTGCATTCCAAGCGGCAAGCGATGTTATCAGCTCACTAAGCCAAGGCGTTGTCGAGCTGTGGGGATTGTTTAGCGACAAAAATGGCTTTAGCGGCAGCGATGAGCTAAGGTCTGCCGCAGAGCGCATGGAATTAAGGCTGGACGAGGAATTGCAATTAAAGCGCGATTTAACAAAAGCGGTTGTTGACCAAGCATCGGCAACCACGGCGCGGCTAAACAGCGGCCAGCCGTTGATTAGCATCGATGCAGGAAACCTTGCCCCAGAATTGGAGCTGGTTTTTGATAAAATCCTGAAATACACGCAAGTAAAAGCGACTCAACAAGGTTTGAGCTTATTGGTGGGTATCTGATGCTGGTTAGTTTGTGCGCCTATCTGTTTGATTATGAAGCAAATTTGCTGGTAGATGCCAGCGTTGCCGACAGCAAGTTTGCGGTTATTGGCCGCCGCGTGACAAGGACGGCGACTCTGGATGGCGGGTGCATGATCGTTGATAACGGCTATTCAGCAAGCGATGCCACATTTGTGGTTAGCATCCCATCCATAACCAAGGAAAATGCCAATATAATCAAGTACATGGTGATAAGGCATAGTCTTCTCGTCCTATCTTGCCGTGCCGGTTGTTTTTTGGGCGTTGCAGATGCCATCGACGAAGATGGTGGGTTTAAAATTAACTTTTTGGTCAAAGAGGATATGGCTGCATGAGCCTGTTATTCAGTAATTTTTTTGACACGACGCTGTTGAATGCCATAACCAATACTGATTTGTCATTGACGGTAAAAACCGGCAAGGGGGCGTTGCTGAATTCGCCGACCGGCGGTGATTATGAGCTGTTGACGCTGATTAGCGGCGAAAGTTACGAGATAGTAAAGGTTACGGCAAGGTCTGGCGACGTATGCACCATTGTTCGGGCGCAGGAAGGAACAACGGCATTGCCTTGGCCTGCTAAAACCCAAATCAGGGCAACAGTCACAAAAGGCATATTGGACAAGTTTCCGCAATTGGACAACGGCGGAAACGCCAAAGGCTCTAACGCTCTAAACCTGCAAACAGGCAGGCTTGATGCGGCCAATGTCGCCAGCGGCACAGGGGCAATTGACATCGGCTATGACGGAATCGCGTCCGGCTCTTATGCCATAGCCACGTCAAAGGCCAAAGCCACCGGAACGCAGGCGGTGGCCATTGGCCGCTATTCCGAGGCAACGGCTGATTATGCTATAGCCATGTTGCAGGGATTCGCACGGGCGGCATGGTCTCTGGCCATTTATGTGACAAACCGTGTCGAGCGGTCAATCATGACCAACAAGCATTTTGTGGCCAAAATGGACGACGGTGATGATGGGCAGGAACACCGCACCAGTGCACCGCCAGAAATCATGTGGACACCGCCGATGGACATTGGCGTTCCGCCGACATGGGCGACGGCAACCATTTACAACCACGGCGACATTGTGCAGCCGACGGTTTCAAATACATACCAATACCGGCTGGTCTGCCCCGACGATGCCGTAACGCTGACGATAAAAACCACCCACACCACCACAACCGAGCCGACTTGGCCGACTGTCGCCGGTGATTCAGTAGCCAATGCCGACGGGTCGTATTGGGTTTGCCAAAAACCATCGGCAACGTACCTAATGGGGTCGCCTCCAACCGGTACGCTGTTCATCCCGCAGCAATTCGGTTTTTTGTGCGAGAAATACACGGCTCTGACCGGAACGCCAACCTGCTCATATGGACTAGGCACAAACCACACAAAATACACCAGCTCGACATCAATCACCATAACGGCGGCAAACAAGGTGTCGTATGTGTGGCCAAGCGTAGCGACGTGCTGCCCTGACACGGACAATATTGCATTTACTCTGACCGCCGCCGCATCCGCCGGAAGCTGCCAAGGCCGGTTTTGGGTGATGGGATATTTTGTTGAGTTGCAGGTTCACGCCTAATGCTGATCGGCAGCAATGCCATAGCGGTCGCGCCGATTGCAAATGGTGGTGACGCGGCTGTTTTTGTCGATGTGCCAGCCCAATGGACGGCGACGGCATATCGATTTGTCATGACCGGCTCAAACGATGGGGTTAGCGATACAACAATCCCTATCACGTCATTCCAAATCCGCTACAGCGAAGCGACAAGCTATTTGTCGGCAATCATAAAAGGCGCGGATGCCTATGTTTCAGAAATCGAGGCGCGCTCAAACGGCCATTTGCAGATTTACCGAGATTACCATTACAGCGATGGCACAATTGTGTCGGCATTGCAGATTGATGTGCCGTATAAGGACATTATGACCCAGCAGGGCGGCATGGCAGGCACAACCGCCACTATCACAGGACAAGCGGCCTATTCGCCGTCACAGGCCAAAACAAGCGATATAAGCGACATTAGTTACCGCTCTTATGCTGGCGGAAAACGCCGGTTAAGGTGCGCCATTGACCCACAAGTAAGGGTCGGCGACACAGTGCAGACACCAACAGATAGTTTTGTCATTGGCGAGGTTATTTTCATCATCAGTGCCGACACCGGGATAATGGAGCTGGTGGAATCATAATGGGCAAAGTAACGGTTCTGGAGCATGTCGGCGGCGGCAAATATAGGGTCAATATCAATTTTGACAACAAAATGCTCGAGCTTAGGAAAACCTACCTGCAAGGGCAGATAACCGAGTTTACAAACAAGCTGGCAGAGTTGGAAACCAAAAAGGCGGCGGCCAAATCGGAATGGGATAACGCCAACACGGCACTTAACGATTATATCAACACCACGCCGCCAGATGAGATTGCAAACGACCCGTTGCAGCTCAATTCGCTTATCTCAACAACCTATAAAAAACGTGCGGCTTATGATTTGGTGGCGGTTGAGGAGAAACCGGTAAGGCTGCAAAAAATCGGCGCAGAGCGTGAATTGAAAAGCCTAAATGAAGATTGCCCAAGCACGGTCGAAACCATTGCATGGTGCGTTGAGCCGGTGGACACGTTGGCTGGCGACATGGCTTCAATTGAGGTTGATTATGCCCTTGAGCAAATAAGGCAAACCGGACAAATCCGCAACGATACTGGCATTTGGCTTCCAGCATCGCCAGCAGCACCGGACAGCATATTGCAGCACCCAATGGCAACCAGTGTACACGCCAATTGGTTTAATCTTGCCATCCATCCGGCAATGCAAAAATATAAAGGCCGTTATCGCATCGCCGTAATAAATGCCGTTTACGAGGACAGCAACACCTGCGACCTGACGTTTATGGGCGATTATAATCCGCGCGAATATACCAGCAGGCTGATAAATGACGCACCGGTAAACCCTGACACCGGTGGATTCCAACGCGCAAATTACACTGGCGCGCTAATAAAGTATTCGGTTTGCGATGCCAAGGCATTTGTGGCCGGTGATAAGGTTATCGTTGACCTGCACAACTGCACGTCAACGCCTACGGTTATCGGTTTTTACGAAAACCCAAGGTTTTGCCCAATTGAATGGCCTGCTTATATCGATGTGTGGATAGTGCAGACAGCAGACACGCCTAGCGTTAATATTGGGTATATGGAAATGACATCGCCGGAAACGGCAGAAGTGTCGTGCATACTATTCGAGGGAATGCCGGAAGAAATCACGCTGTATTTTATCAATGTAAAAACCGAGACGGTTTTCGGGTATGAGGCACACCATTTTGTGTCGGGCATAGGCGGTGATTTTTCTGCAATGTTGCCAACTGGCATTTTTGACAGCAAACCGTGGCCAGTGTTAGGTACAATGCGGCAAATGGATTACCCGCATGAGAAACTGGCAGTGCTTGGCTCACCTGTTGACGGTTACGTTAATTACAGCATTGATAAAATGGGGACGCTATCTGTTGCAGGTGGGACGTGCGGGACAACACCGGCATCCTACGGGCTAAGCTACATCGAAACGCTATCCACCGGATCAGAGCCGCTCGCATTCAAGGGAAATGTTATTGTCAATTACAACAACGGGATGCAGACCGGCACAAAAATATATTCCAACCCCACAAACCCGTTTGTCCAAACTTTGCGTTTTTGGCCAACCGAGCTGTAAAACCAAAACCACCACACCAGAAATTTTCCGCTTTTCTGAAAACAAAATCTAAAAACAAAAGATTTGTTTGGCTAAAATATTTGCAGGTTTTATTGCAGGTTTTGCGATTCCAAAAAAACAAAAAGGTACTTCTGGGAAATTTTGGGCGCGGGTAATTCGCACCCCGTTTCTGGTGTAGTCAGTAACTCGTTGTTTTACTTATTGTTTTTAGATTTTGATTTTTAATGCCATGAGCAGCGTAAACACCAGCCCATTAAACATCGACGAATTTCGTAGCGGATTATCTGATCTTGAGGCTAGGCAATTCCCATTTGCCATGAAAACGGCCATCAATAACATATCGCAGCTGGTGCTTCATGCTGAAAAATCAGAGATGCTCAGGGTTTTTGACCGGCCAACCCAATTCACACAAAATGCCCTAAAAATCGAATACGCCACCAAACAAAAACTGCGCGGCAGGGTTTATTTTAAAGACCCGCCACGGCTTAGTGAAAAACAGCATTACCTTTACCCAAATACCTATGGCGTGCAGAGGGGTTACAAAAAACACGAAGCGGCATTACATGCTGTTGGCGTGTTGCCAACTGGCTATTTTGCATTGCCCGGTTTAGATGCGCCGCTTGATGCGTTTGGCAATATGCCTGCATCGCTGATAAGCCAAATATTGGCATGGTTTAGTGGATTCGGCGAGCAGGGTTATATGGCAAACATGACTGACGCAACCAGAGAGCGAAGAAGGCGCGGCACACGAAGGCGCGCCGGTTTTGAATACATTGTCATTGCTCCCGGAGCTGGCAGGCTTCCACCAGGAATTTACAAACGGACATCAACAGCATTTGGCGCGGCATTACAACAGATGCTTTCTTTTGTGCCGGTTGGTAGGGTAAATTACAGGCCAATTTATCCGTTTGAGGATGTTGCCATGCAAATATTCAACGCTCAATTTGCCAATGAGTTTTCAGAGCAGCTCGATAACGCTGTCAGGACGGCGTTTCCATAATGGGCGGGATGGCAAATCGGGCGGAGTTTGCAAGAATCATCGGGAAAAGTGCGCCCTATGTCAGTCAGCTTAAATCATCTGGTTTGCTGGTGATGAATGGTAAGCTTATAGATGTCGATGCCAGCTTAGCCATGATTGAATCGATGAGAGACCCAGATAGGCAATATGTGGCAGAAAGACACGCGCGTGAAAGGCTGGAAAAAATCGGAAATTCAAAGCCTAAAAATGACGGCGGGCAAGATGAGATAAATTACCAAAAAGGCAAGGCGACCAAGGCTCATTATGACGGCCTTAAGGCAAAAATTGAATATGAGACGGCAATCGGAAGCCTTTTACCTGTTTCTGACGTGGTTGAAGCGGCGGCGGCGGCGGCTTCGATATTGGTTGGCCGGTTAAAAAACATGTCCGCCAACCTGTCTGGTGAGTTGTCGATTGAATCTGACGAGGGAAAAATAAAGGAAATAATTGATAAATATGTTGACAACATGTGCCTTGAGCTTCACAAGAAGCTCAAAAAACTGTCAGAAAAAAGGAAATGATTTTTTAACAATCCCGTATAAAACCGGCAATCCTTCCTGCCCATTCAACTGTCAGCATATCTCCTGACAGGCTGAAAACGCGCCAGCCATGCAAAACTGCAAGGTTTGCCTTTTCGTAGTCCCTAGCCAATCCTGTGCCGCTTGAATGGCCACCTTTGCGCCATGTCGCGCCGTTTATCTCAACCGCCACCATTGACCGGTGGTGGACAAAATCAAACCTGTACCTGCGCCCGGGTATTATGGCCTGCTCTCGCTCCAGCTCGATGCCGCCTGAAACCGCGCCCCAAATAGCGATGAATTTCAGCTCTAGGTGGCTAGATTGCTGATTATTTGAATTGTTTTTCATGGCCAGTGCCAGATGTCTGATTAGCGTTAGGCATCAGCTATATAAATTCGTGTCGAACCGCATCGCTCGACATTTCTTTTCCCTTCATGATCTATTTCTACCGTTGGAGGTTCAAGAGATACGTTATCACACTGAATCACGTAATGAATTTGGCATCCAGCAATCAACATATTTCCAATACTCACATACCAGTTTGTTGATTTTGCATTTGTGCGAATACCTAAAGATTCATCGCTTGAAAGAATGCCTTTTACTGTGCCAAAAACAGCTTTGTACGTTTCTCCGTCCGGTGCGATGAACCATTGGTCAGTGGTTATAAGATGCTTTTTTCCTATCTCAGGTTTCATGTCATAACAATTAGCTAAATACGACCAGCCGCCGCAAGGTCATTTGTTGAGGTTCGGCCATTGCGGCGGCAGGCGCAGTTCAATTTTAAGCCACGGTGCGCTACGCTCGGTTATCCCTCGCCAAGCGAATAGTGGTTGCCGTCGCGGAAACGGCCGCCCCACGTCCCACCCTGTGATTCCCACCACTCGCCAAGCTGGCGGTGTGCTTCAGTTCCTTCCAGAAACTTGCCATCCTTAAACAGGTTAAGGTCAATGGCCAACCGTTTTTTGTGGAAACTGTTGGCAGAGCCGTAGCCTTTTTTTTCGCCCATTTGTCCATGCAGGCGCGGGTCACGGAACGCATCGCCAAGAGTTACCTCGTATCCCATCTCTGTGGCGTGGATGATGAGCCGTGCGGCCATGACCGCGAATTTGGCTTGCTGTGATACCAATGTCATGTGTTTTCATTCCTTCAGGCAGGTAAAATATTAAACTCTTATTGAATTCACAAATTGTCGCACCGCTTTAGCTTCCTTTTCTGTAAGCCAAATTTGCACCGGTTTTTGACCTAATGATCGCTTTTTTGCATCGCTTTCCCTTTTCCTTTGCGCCCCGTCCTTGGGGCTGGCCTTGGCTACCTTGCTGTTTTCCTTTGCATCCATTTTTTCGCTCCATTTAAGGTTTTAAATTCCTTGCTTTGCGTGAAGGTCATGGCAGTGTAAGTGCCGTCTGAATTTTTAAAAATTCCTTGGCTTAGCTGTTCATTGTTTCCAAGGTCGATGATTGTTGTTGTGTGGTTCATTTTTTCGCCCTCTGTTTGTTTAAGTTGTGTTTATTATACATTGTTACATGTAACTGTAAAGCACTTATTTAGCAAAAAACAAATAATCGCAATTTAAACTAACCCCATTTAGCCAGCCTCGGGAATATAGCCAATAATTCCTGCCAAAATACTGGATGTTGTTGCCTTAGCTGTTGAAACCGGCCATACGTCATGAATGTTGTTCCCAATGCCGTACCAGTGCGGCGATGTTCACGCTCGGCGTGACTGTCATTTGGTTGCAGGTAAATAGGAGATAACGGCAGGTCATTTGTTAGGCAATAGGCAATAACATCTGCTCCAGTCCAGTTGGCTAATGGGCATACCCGGATAATGCCATTTTTTTTGGTGTGAATAACCCCAAACTTATTTATGCTTAATCTGCGGTAGGAATTTTCATCTTTTCGTAACCCGATAAACTGCACCGGAAAACCATCAGCAAGCACAGATAATGCCGGTTCATCCAACAAGATTCGCTTCCATTCCGATGCCCTCCATGTCACTTCTTTCCGGTTTGGAATTGCGCCCCAGAAAGCTGCTTCCTGACACATTTCAATAATGCTAAATCGCGGATTTTTAACGCGAATATCATATCCAGCTGCTTGCATGGCGTGAATTGTTGACCATGTATCTGGCGTTTCTGCCCCGCTGTCGAAAAAATAGGCGGTTATATTAGGATGGCGATTACTGACTAATCCAAACAACGCCAGAGAGTCCTTTCCGCCTGAAAACGAGACATATCCTTTTCCAATCTCCAATGCCTCATCGATGATTCGATAAGCCTCTGCAATGCGTTTTTTATAGGCTGGCAATTTTGTTACCAAACGGTATTGTTCGCGCAACTGCTCATACATAGCCCAATAACTCCACATCCAACCCGTTGCATATCGCTCTATCAATCAGGCTCGATACACGCTCCAGCGAAATTTCAATCCCGTATACAGACCGCGCATCATCCATCGATTCGGCGGCAAACAATGTGCTGCCACTACCTAAATATGGGTCAAAAATATGTCCGGTCGTACAGTTTTCCAGCAAACATTTTATCCAAGTGATTGGCTTTGCATAACTATGACCTGAATTTTTTACCGTCTGTGTGATGGATTCGTCGTAACGGTCTCCTAATAGATGACCAGGGATACGGCCATGGTATTTTTTGGGGTCTCCGTAACGTGCGATATTTTGATAATTGCTGTGGTCACCAAACCATAGGCACAATTTAACTCCCATCAGCGGTCGCCCTTTTCTCCAATTAAACGATTGGCAATTCCATACGAATAATTGCGCCAATTCTCTATCTGGAAATAGCCGCATGACTGATTGCACATGAATTGTCCCGCAAAATGCCAAAACAGAATTGGCATTAGCAATTTCATCTGGAACACATTTAGGCAATTTGTCCCACTCTGGGTCGAACAATGCTGTGCCATAATTTGTGCCATTTAAAACAGATTGGCGCACAGCCGGATTTAGGCAATCACCAACAGCTACCAGATGCCTGCCAATACGCCAAATCTGACCAGTTTTAACGACCGTTTCCGCCATCTTCGCCGCCAATTAACGTCAACATAATCATCACCTCCTTTTATTGTCTAGGGATTACACACAGGGTTTTGTTTTGCGGCAATCGCACCGCTGGGCGATAGCCCCAATAAATTTGCATACCGTTTATTCCATGTTTATCGGCATAATTCACCGGCAATGCCCGATGGATTCTCGCTAATGACTCATCGCCGCCAATCTGCACAGACCATCGTTTGACACGGCCATAACCGCTGCCAGTTTTCGCGCCAATGGCGTGGCAATGCGCCAGCAACGATTCAATTTCTGATTTATCGCCGACCACATGCCACACCACCTTGCGCGTCACGATTAATCTCACTGCCATACGGGTAGATTTATACGGCGCACAACGGGTTTCGATCTTACCCTGTTTGTCGCATCTGGTTTCTGCGTGGAATGCGTCGAAACGCCGATGAAAATGGTGCTGATGTTCAGCATGGGTTTTATAAATTGGTAGGCTGCATTGATACCACCAGTCATCACCAAATTTAGTTTTAGCCAATTGCAGATTTTCTACCGTAGACAAATTGCCGGTTGATTGCGCCTCAATAAATTCATCATCACCCATCGTCAGTCTGCAATGCCAGTATGCCAGTATTCCGTCTATGGCAGGTGAGAATGGATCATTAGCGGCGAATCCGTTAAATAACTCGGCGGTAATTTTTAACGGTATCATACAGTCTCCCGTTGGGCGCAATAATGAACCAGCTGCATCAGTTGTGGCGAATGTTTCCGGTATTTTGCTATTGATTCCTCAATCGGTCGCCATACTGACAGACCGACCTTTTGCAGTTGTCCATGGTGGTAATCCCCGATCAAAATGCTGTCCTTGCTGAATCCTAGGGTATACAACTGCTCGAATAACAAAAACAATTCCTGCAATAGCTGTCTATCGACAAACACCATAACGTCCTCGAGCAGCACGAAATACCGCTCTATATCTCGAGACACCGCCGACCGGAATAACAAATGTTTTTGCAAACTGGTGGAAATGACGAACACGAACGGCGGATCAGGCGGATCGATCAATAATTGTCGCCAGCGCGGCCTATCAGGGCATTCATGCGTGTATTCGGTACAGGCATGAGAATAGCAACGCCAAGACATGGGTTTTCCAGTTTTCAAACCAAGCTCTGGCCGCCGTGCCGCATAGTCATCAAATGTGTCTTTAGACATGGTGGCAACACACGACTGGCAAACCGTGGAACTTAGTGGTTGTGCCGTTAAATTGAACATCACAGATGTTGGTTTAATGGCCGCTTTAATAGGCCATCCAACTCCATCAGTAACGCCGCCACATAGATAGCATTGATCGTCATCGCCAAATTGCGCTCCTTTTTTTGGCAATGGTGGCGGATAATCGTAAATGCCCAAACTATTGGCGATAAACTGTGAACCTGTCAGCATGTCATCACCTCCGGCAGTAGCATCAAACCGTATCCCCATGCTCCGCGACCGCCAACACCGTTTAATAAAATATCGATAAACTCGGAACGATCATTGATATAAACAACGCCGCGTATCACGCACTCGTCGATGATGATTTTATTGCCGTCGCCTTTTTTAAATCGACGCTGTGGACGGTCGAATACCTGCACAAACCGCGAGTCCGCGGCCTCGCCTATGCGTCGTTTAAACCAATCATGTCGCTCGGCATTTGTTTTGTACGGAACGCGGCGTTTTTTTGTTTTTTCGCTATCTATCAATTGGCTACGGGCAGGATTACACAGCACATCGAATTGTAATGCCAGACCGGCAGTAATCCGGTCGGCAATGGCGACGGATGGGCAGGATGGCTTTTCTCTGCTGAGCATGACGATGGCATCTGTCATCACCCGAAACAGAAACGGCCTTTGCTCGCCTTTGTCTTTTTTGAAATACGCCCATAAATATTGATGATAACAATATTCTGGGACATCTGGTTTTGGCACGATAGCAAAAAACATCATCCAGCACCCAGCAGACCGGCTATTTCAGATTGTGCCGATTGCAAAAAATTATTGTATTGCTCTAACAGATGTTGGTCATAAGCATTTTTTGCTGATTGAGCTGGTTGCGCCAGTTTGGCATTGCCGTCTCCGTCGATTTTTATGAATCCAAAATCCTCGCCAGAATCCATGTTAACTATTCTTGACGCATAGGACACTTTGCCATGCCCGCGATTGCACTGACCGCCAATGTACGGGCTAGCAGAAAACGCATGAATCGCGCTGGCTATAACACCCAATTCAATTTCACTAACTCCAATCAGGTCGATTTCATGCACCAATTTAACGCCTGCAATCAACAACTCCGATGTCATTCTCATTTGAGTTGATACCTCGCCATCCTTTTTGGATTTTTTATCACCGGATTCCAATAGCAATGCGTCCTGCTCATTAATCCGTTGCATCAGGTTTGGGTTTTTTCCATCATCCATGCGGGAATAGGATTTTTCCATCGTCATTTGTCGATAGCTGGTTTTCAGGCAATCTCCATAATATCGCTCACGCAACACTGGCATAGCCTCGATGCAAACCGGATAGCTTGCCCCTACGCGCATTTTACCCGGCAATATTTGATTACCAACGCCGCCGCCGAAAACGCTAATCATCGGCACAGCACGGCGCATCATTCGAGCCTGGCTTAAATTAATGGATTGGTCTCCGCCAATTTTCCCGCCGCTAAACAATAAATGGAACGCGTCCAGCGAAACAGTGCAACCCAGTTTGTCCAACATATAACCAGCAGCCAAATCACGCAGTTGTCCGCGCCAAGCGTTTCCGTTATAGCTGAAAACAGGCTCTATCTGTCCTGATGGCTGCAAAATAGGCTCTTCTACCAAATATGTTATTGTGCTAATGCTCTCGCCAATATGCGACAGTGGCGACAGAGTGGTGAATTCACCGAAAAGACGGTAATTGCTCATAGAGATTCTTCCTCGACATTAAAATTGTTTTCGATAGGTTTTTCTCGTTCCAGCCGGTCGCGCACCAACAGCACGATATAGGTGGTCTCTTTATACAGTGCATTTAACACATCGTTCGTATCATCTGTTTCCAGTATTGACGTTAAAAATTCGCGGCCTTCACTGTTTGTTTTGGAAAATTCAATTAATTCGCCATTTCCAACATCGATCACACGACCAGTTATCCCTATTTGCATCCATCTAGGATTGATAGACGGACAGCACAATTTTGGCATCAATGTGTCTATAAATTGAGGCAAATTACGAGATCGTTTTGCTGACGATTTTACGAATCTGTCTATTTGTCCCCACATTTCTGGAGAAACTTTAAACCTGCGCTTATCTCTGCTTCTATATATGGCATACAGCAATAATGCCGCTATTGCATAATGATTTTGTTTTGTATCAAATTGATATTTCATGATTTTCCAAAAAATAAATAAAAAACCTCGGCAGGCCATAGCAATCCAGCAACAGCCGCAACCAGCGACGAATAAATGCTTGTGTCGCCTGACTCATGCAGCCGACCCAGAAAATACATGCAAAACATCCCTCCAATGTCAATGTAAACGCAGGAAATCCTTATAGCCATAAATACCTTTCTATCGACTGATTTAAATGCAGTAACTTGTTTCATTTCAGTCATCGTTTTTTTGGTTACAGGCCTAATTTACGTTAGGCTCTCTTAAATTACTTTTTAATTAGTATTTTGGCGGCTCACAAAAAACTCCACGATTTTCGTATGTTTCATCAATCAATTCCATGTATTCAGCTAGTTTGCCTTTTAGTTTTTCAATTTCTTTCGCCATTCCTAGGCAGCAATATTGCAATTCTTCAAAATGCACATCTGAATGTACAAAATCATTGACTGCATTAAACGAGTAATCAATAGGCATTTTTACGTCGTTAATTGTTTCATAAACAGGACGTCCGGTTTTTTCACAAATGGTTATTGTCATTTTCAGCCTAACAGTTAGGTAAACCAGACACGCGCAAGTTGGCGCGTGTCTGGTTGTTGGTTAAAATTTCGGGTTCTTTCAGTCATCGTCAAGGCGCGGGCTAGTTACCATAGCGTTTGGCGGAAATGGTATTGGCATCCAATGCGTCGGCTGGTAATGGTCGTCAATCACTGTTTCTGCTGCATGCAAATCACCATCCCATACACCATACAGCATCCCCCATAACCAACCATCTGGCTCGTCAAATCGGCTGGCAACAGTCACGTTTCCATCAATTACTGCAAGCACATTTATGTCAAAATCAGGCAGTTTGTCGTTTACATCTATCCATTTGCCTGACCAATGCCAAAAATTGGCGTTTTGATCCGTCTTTTTAAACAATGCCTCAATTTTTTCGGCCAGTTTATAGGTGTCTCCGCCGTCACCATCCGGTATGCGCTGCATTGGCAATGCGTTAAGCGCAAACAGGCATTCATCCAGCAATTGCCTGTATTTGCGCGCCATTGCCATACACTCATTCAACGCATTAATCGCATTCAACGCAGTTTCAAGCTGCGTTATCCGCAGGTTTTGCTCGTCCAGCCGTTGCGCGGCTTCGGCTATTGCCGCGTTGGCGATTCCGTCCCCGCCCTGTATTGTTTCGGCAAGTTTGTACATTGCCGAAACCAATGTTTTTGTTTCTGTTCGCATGGATGCCCCTACAGTCAATAATCAACCACAAGCCGTCCAAGTTTGCCCTGTGCGGCGTTGATTACCACTAACCTTGCCTGTTGTTCGTCAATGCCAAGGTGCGCCATTTTTTCCACAATTTCGCGGTTGACGGCTTGGCGGTGTTCCATGTCGGCGGCTTTGCGCTGTGCTTCGGCTTTTTTTGCGGCCTGTTCTGCCAACTCGCGCTCTTGCCGTTCAGCTTGGCGTTGGCGTTCGGCGGCAATGGCGGCTTCTTCACGGGCTTTGGCCTGTTGTTCGGCTTCAAGGATGGCTTTTTCCGCCGCTTCGGCATCGCGCTTGGCTTGTTCGATGGCGGCAGCTTTTTCACGTTCCAGCCGGTCAATCTCGGCTTGCCTTGCAGCTTCGCGTTTTTGGGTTTCTTCGGCTTGGCGTTCGCGTTCGATGGCTTGCGCTTGCAGTTGGCGTTCGCGCTCGGCCTGTTCTTTGGCTTCCTGTTCGGAGCGTTCTTTGGCTTCGCGTTCGGCCTTTTCTTTACGCAGGTCAAACAGTTCGTTAATTTCCAAGGCCAGTGCATGGGCGATTTGGTATTCGGCGGCTTTTAATTCTGCTTCCAGCCTTGCCGCTTCTTGGCGTTCGGCTTCAATGGCCAGAGCTTCATCCCATGCCGCAAGGCGTTCTTGCTCGGCTTCCCATTCGGTCAGCGGTCGGCGCACGTTTTCGGCCAGCTGGCGGATGCCAGCTTCAAAGGGTTTTCTAAAGTCCAAGTCGGCCTTTATGATGCGTTTTGCCTCTTCGGCAATTTGCTTGCTGGCCGACAGTGCTGGCGATATGCACTTGATGATTTGCGCGGCATGGCTGCGGCAAGCATCGCGGCCTTTGCTGGTGGCCATGTCAAAAACAAAGTTGCCTGCCTGTTGCTGGATTATTTTCACCAGCTCTTCGGGATTTGCGTGGTATTTTTTTACCAGTTCAATGTCAAGATTTACGCGCGGCAACAGTTTCACGTCTGGCGCGGGGCTTGTGTTTTCTGCAAATACTTGTATGCTGCGGTTTTCTGCCAATACTTCGTGGTAATAATTCCTAGCCATGTGTACGCGGCCTGAAAAAGATTTAACCCATTCGTCGTCAACCGTTATTTGCAAAACATGCAATGGCTGCGCTGTGTGGCGCTGGTCGTAGAAAACAAAAAAGCCACGGTGGCACGACGCACAAAGCATTTGCACTTGAATTTGGGCATATTTGGCTGGCTCTTGAGCCTTGAATTGGCCTTGGGTGCGTAATGACAGGGCTTTTTTATGGTTTTCTGTGTCAAGACACTTAACTTCTACCACGGCATCAACTTTAGCATTCTCTATGTCGTACACCACTCCATCTGGCAACGCGCTGACAAAATCGCCAAAATAAAAACGCCGTTGGTTGTCGCCTGTGTTGGCGATGGCAACGCCTAAATATTCTGCGGCAGCTGCAATGGCGTTGGATTCGTTTTCTATTCCCCATTGTATTGATGTGGTTGAAAATTCTCTGTTTTCATCCGTTTCCAAAACCATTGATTCAATGTATTTGCGCGCACCGGATGGCAATCCTGATACGTCCAGATTTCCCATGATTTTATGGGCGTTGGACGCGGTGATGGTGGTTGAATGCGCCATATGCAATTCAGCCATTTTTTTTTCATTTTCTAAAATTTGCGCTGACATATCTATTTATCTCCCAAATTGTCTGGCTCAGGTTTTTTCTTCAACGCTTCCAGCGTATTTAGCTGAGATCGTGTCAATTTCGCCTTTGTCTCAATAATAGCAATGATTTGAGCAGGGGTTTTGCTCCCTGCTGCGACAATATCGCGCCATGTTGGCAAATTCCTATCAAACTCCCTATCGTCATAATAGGATTGATTTACTTCATTTTTTTTGTTGTTTTCGCTTGCTGAATTACCATCATCATCATCATCATCAGACGCTATGCCGGTGATGGCGCAAAATGTGTAACGCCTAGCGTATGTCATTGCCGACCCAAACCCCTGAGGGTCTCTTTTTAACGGGTCGATTGGATACAATCCAGACATATACTCTCCAGATAGGTGCATTAACGTTGTACGCAGATACAGGCAATTATCAATTACCTCTGTGGTCTGAATCACCGCTAACCCATTATCAGAAAGATGTTTTTTTGCCGCGTCGATGCAGCCTGCTAAATCGGCGTATTTTGATTTAAAAAAATCATTTTTAACGTCCTTTGTGGCATGGTCAAACATGCCTTGGGCTTTTGACAAAGCCGTTGCCAATTCTTTAATTGAATCCGATTTCATCTTGTTTAGTAATTGAAAACTCGCCACGGATAAAACGCGCGGCGAGCAGGTTGTTGAATTTAAGGCGTTTTTCTGCGATGGCGTAGATAGCTTGTTCGTCGTAAAAAACACCTTGTGTTGTTTTTACCGGCTCTGGGAAACCGGTTATCTTTTTTGTTTGTTGCTTAAAATCGTTAATGCCTATTCCCATCAATGAGCAAACATGCGCCTTGTCTATCAATACTTTTTTCGGGATGGCCATTAACGCCATCCCCACATTTTTAATTTTGTTGCGCGAATATTCTCTCGCGCTTTGCTTACGGTTTTTGATCTCATAGTGTCCTCGTTAGGTTAAGGTTGCCACTGATTGCGCCCAGTGGCGTGGCGTTGCAATTGGTACACGGCAAGCCGGTACACGTTTGCTGGTTGTTGTGGCCTGCGTTCCGATCATTCATCGGCAGGCACTGGCTAAGTTGGATACCGACTCGATGTCTCGACCAGCCGCACCCACAACTCCAGTGGTTATTTTGCCCAATCACACTGGCACAGGCTTAAAGCCGCCAGCCTCACACTGGCCCGGATGTTCTAGTAGGGAGTGCCTCCGCGACAATGCCCTGACAACATCTAAGATTAATTGCCCCAAAAAATCCCCGCCGTAGCGGGGCAAGTGCCTTTAGGTGGCAACAGGCTGGGTGGCTCTGTTATTGGTTATTATACCGATAAGCATTTTGCTGTCAATACGAATCTGCATAAAATTTCTGTTGTATTTTATGTGTAATAGCATATAATTACCACCATGAAATTACAAAACATATTAAAAAAACTAAACGAAACAATGACAGATAACCAGATTGCCGAGGCAATCGGTGCTAAACAGTCTGTCGTTTGTCGCTTAAGAAACGGCGTACAAAAATCAACGTCATTCGAGCGCGGACAGGAAATTGTCCGCCTTGCCAAGGAAAAAGGCATTGATTTAACTTGATTACCGTCATGGCATAAGGCGGTAATTTTATGCCCTACCTCTCCAACTCGCCGCCTGCGCCATACAGGCGGCATTTTTTTAGGATATTTTTATGGGCGACATGTTGACCGGCCTACCGGTAATCACAGCAGGCCAACGACGAGCAAAATCTTTGCTGCTTAACCCAAGGCCACGCCAAACCAACAGATACCGCCATTTCATGGTTGCGGAAAAAAATTCAGAGGCAAAAAATTACGAGCTGGAACGATCATACAACAGGAGAAAACGATGAAAGTAAGGTTAAGGCGATATGCGTCCATCATGGCTGTGTGCCTGCTGCTGGTGGTATCTGCATTTGTTGCCATCGTCCATAAACCACTGGAGTTTGTGGCTGGGGTGTTATCCGATTTGATTGACCGGATTATGGATGACAGTCTGGAGGATTTATGGTTTTAGCAGGATTCACCCGCCACACCGGCAAAACCCAGCCTGTACCAAATTCCGCAATGGTAGCCTACAGGACGTTTCATTTTGACATTGACGAATACGACGAGGCTGATTTTTCATTCAGCCACGTCCATATGCCAGTGGCTGCTGACAATATTGATTGGAGCGATAAGCCCGCCATTGGCAGGGTTTACGATTACAAGATTATCGCTTGATGGAGGCTCATGCCTACATGCGCGACCTGCGTTGGTTAATCCAAAACAGGGGCAGAAAACATGCACCTGACGTGTTTAACGACATTGTTAACCGAAACATGGCTGACGGGCAGAATGAGCTACAGGCGCGTAAAAACGCGCTTGAGGCGATGGATAGCGCGCTGGTACGGCGCGTTTAACAGCATAAATTTGGAGCAGAGTGGCGCAAAGTGCTGGCCTTGATTGCGCAAAACCTGACGAGGATCGACTCACTATGGCTATGGGATGAGGTTACTGCCGGAAAGTTCTCATGCACGGCATATAGGAAAACAGGGCCAGCACTTTGCGTTATTTTTGACACAAATTGCGGATAGGGCGGCCACCCGACAAGCGTTCTCCTTGGGCGTTTCCGCAATTTTTTTCCAAGGTGTTATTTAAGTGATAACAATAATGAAAACATTTATTTATGAGCATTGATGCTACACGATGGGCTTGGGAGCAAAAAGTAAAACCGACATGCAAATTGGTTTTGCTATCGCTTGCGGATAGGGCTGGAGAAACTCACCAATGTTGGCCATCTGTTGCCAGACTAACAGCTGACACAGGATTGGATAGAAAAACAATAATGGCGGCAATAAGCGAACTGGAGTGCAATAAATTGTTGGCAGTTTCGCGCCAGATTGGGGTTGGAAATAAATATCAGTTGATTGGCGTTAACAGTAGGCACTCAATCACCAAAACCGGTACTAGTACCAAAACCGGTACTAGTACCAAAACCGGTACTAGTACCAAAACCGGGACACCCACCAGTACCAAAAACGGGACACCCACCAGTACCAAAAACGGGACACTGAACCTACCAATAGAACCACCAATAGAACCTACCAATATTACTTCTTCTTCTTCGGAAGTGGTGGCCGATGAAAAAGAAAACAGCAATCCGAAAACCGACAGCCTGGGCGGGAGTGATGTATGGACAATTGTGACTACTCGCGAAAATCGGAAAGAGAAAAATCCAGCTAGGGTTATCCCTAACGACTGGCGACCCGACGATAGGTGTTTTGAACTCATCGCACGAGCAGGGATACCGCGAGAATTTGCGGAAGGGTTGAAAGATGAGTTTTGTTATTACTGGGAAGAGCGCGGGGAAAAGCGCGCCAACTGGGGGTCAACGTTCCTAAACCATGTGAAACGGGCTTGGGAGCATTTTAAACAAAAAAGCCAGAGCGTACCCGGAAAGGCAAACGGCTCTGGCTTAACGAAACAGCGAGGAAATTATGACAGAAAACCAAGGATTAGCGAAGACGAGTGGGCCAGCCTTGATTTTTGACAACGAGGACGATGAGAAAATTCGGCATGATCCGGTGGCGGTATGCGTTGTGATGCTGGTGAACGCGATGAAAGCCGATTTTGGCCATAAATTTCAGTCCCAGTTTGCCGATGCCAACGCGGTCAGGATGTACAAGCGGCGGTTGTGGAAAAAAATTAACGGCATGAATTTGGCGGTTGTTTTCGATGCTTACGAGCTGTTTGTTGACAGCAATCCTCGCCCTGAATGGCCGCCAACCGTGCCGCAATTGCTGGGCATGGTTGAGGAGCTGGAAAAGTCATTGAAGAAAACGGCGGAAAACCGCGCCGAATCGCAAGCGTTGACACGGTTGCCAGCACCAACCATCCAGTGCAATCCGTTGGCGATGCTGGCAGAGGCAAAGGCATCGGCAGGCAAGCATAGCCGCGAGGAAATATTGCAAAACCACAACGCCGTGCTGGTGTTGTACGGAAATAAAATCCGCCGTGGCAATCATGGGCAGCGTCCGTGCAATGTCCCTGGATGCGGAAAGCAAGGGGTTATCAGTGCCAGCACAAAAGGCGACGGAAATTTTTATTGCGGCGAGCATTATCAGGTGGCGCATTGAAAATCAATCCTGCATTAATCACTGTTGAAAACCGTTACCGTAAAGATTACGGCTCTATTGAAAATTTGGCCGAGAGCATCAGTAAAAACGGCTTGCTGCACCCGCCGATTATCGACTCGAATTACCGGCTTATAGACGGCGAGCGGCGATTGAAGGCCATGCAGTTATTGGGCATGGACGAGGTTGATGTTAGGATTGTCCATGTGCCTAGCCTGTTGCAGGCCGAGCATGACGCTAATGCGTTTGCCAAGCAGTGGACGGTTTCGGAGAGGGCTGCTATTGGCAGGGCTGTTGAAGAATTTATTAGTCAACAAAAGAAAGAAAAACAAGCAATAAAAACCGCGTGGATAGAAAACTAAAGAAATCTATTAGTGACGGGAGAGAAAGAA